>JAEEGL017062649.1_pt1 | contig 17495 bp, 19 predicted proteins | sample 9134231 | NCBI WGS metagenome assembly JAEEGL01 (sample SAMN16246548, study PRJNA631951) | gut metagenome | biome: gut microbiome; feature: rumen; material: fiber-attached | host: Bos | place: Iran: Karaj | collected 2018-10 | reverse complement strand
GGAGGCCTGCGCCGTCCTTGCCGGTAATCTCCTTCGCCGAGCTGTAGATCATCTCCAGTCCGGTGAGGAATCCCTTCTTGTCGGTAATCCCGTCATAGAAGTTCTCCGTGGTCTTCATGATCACGTCGCCGCTGGGCTTCTTCTCCACATACCAGTTCATCAGCTCCGCAGCCCGCTTGGCCGCCTTCAGGGAAATCCCCGCCTGGCCGCCCTCGGAGAAATTGATGTTGATATCGTTCAGGATATCGGTGAGCTCCGGATCGGATCCGGGCCTGGTCTCCTCCGTGGATTCCTCGGATTCGATTTCAATCGCCGCTTCCGTCGTCGGCGCTTCCGTCGTCTGGACCGCCGCCGTGGGCTCCGTCACCTCCGTCGCCTCGACCTGTTTCTTTTTCCCGCAGGCGCTGGCCAGGAGCGCCATGGCCAGAAGGCCCGCAGCCAGTGCCCCTACACGGATCATTCTCGGTAATCTTCTCATTCTTCCGGTTCCTCCTTCTATGTTGTATTCAGGAAGTATACAGATGTACGGTACTGTTATATCACACAACTATGAAAAATACTGTTTCCAAATACTTAAGTTTCCCCGAAGAATTTCTATCCCGACGCCTTTTATCACGGAAGTATCATCTTCATCTGCAGTAAAACAGCCATAGCTCTCCCGATGACAGAAAGGACGCTTCCGGAATATCCGATATCCGGCATGTCCAGATCCACGGCGTCCGGCTCCTCCCATTCCGTCTCCGGCACATAGGGCTCCGGCAGGGTCTCCGCCGCCTCCGTCTCTGTGTCATCAATCACCCGGCCAATGCCGTACGGCTGCGTCTGGGGCGTCTCCGGAACAGCCGCGGCTGTTGTCTGGGGCACTGTTACCCTCTTCGTCTGGCCGAGGAACACCCAGCCGTAATCGCCCTGATAGTATGTACGGCCCCACAGCTTCCCGTTGTCCGCCCGGGCTTCCACGTCGATGTGGAGCCTGGTTCCGTTGGGGATCATGCCGTTTATGATTTTGGAGTATTCCGCGCCGGCGCCGCTGCGGAAGTTTATACCTCCGTCCGGGGCGTTTACCTCGACATCATAGTCCACGTCATAGGCGGTATTCCAGAACCCTTCCACGGCCGCGTCCGCGCGGGCCTCCATCGGAAAAGGCACCGTACAGAGAACCGCGGCGCAGAGCGCCGCACAGACCAGTTTCTTTCTCCAGCTCCCAGATCTCATAGTCATCCCTCCCTGGCATTGATTTAAGTATATTATAGTCAAAAACATTCCGGAAAAAAAGTATTTCTCTCAAAACCGCAGCATCGCGGACAGCACCGCCCCCGCGGCAAAGGATACGCCGTTCAGGACTGCCGACAGCACAAAAGGCCCCATCCGGGGAAATGCCCTCACCGGAAGCATTTCCCTGACCAGATCCCTGTGCCAGAGGTAAAGAAGCGCCTCCGCAAGCCACGCCGCCGCCTCCGCGGCACCCAGGACCAGCCCGTAGGTCACCCACATGGGCGTCCGCATGGGAAGCAGGGTGCTGGTGATGACAACGGCAGGATTGGTCAGCAGATTCACAAGGAACACAAGCATAAACCCGTCCCGCTGCCTCAGGCCGAGCAGGAAAGCCGCGCCCGCCTCCGTCGTCTCCGTCAGCAAAAAAGAAACCAGAACGGAAGCCGCAAGCCGCCGGATCATACCGTCTCACCTCTCGCGCGCCTGTACAGGGAAAGCCCCGCCGACATCAGCCCCGCCGACAGAAGGGCAACGGCAGGCAGGCTGCGGAAGGTTCCCGCGGAAATCCATCCCGCGGAGGTCATCATGGACGGCAGGGTTCCGAGAAACAGCGCGAGCGTCAGCATCCCGAACGCCGTGCCGACGGAATCCCCGTAGAGACCGGCAAGCGCTGACAGCGTGAGGGGCATGGTCATATTGAAGAAAAAGACCGCCGCGATACCGCAGGCCGGCAGATTCTCCGCCAGCCCGAAGAGGACGGCCGATAAGCCGAGGCTCAGGAGCGCGGCCCTCATCCAGCCGATGCGGTCGCCCAGGAATCCTCCCGCCGCCTTTCCGCACACGACCCCCGCCGTAAACAGGAATCCCAGCGTTTCCTTTTTCCAGCCGAACCCCATCACTGTCCCGGCATAGGACCTGAGGAGCACCGTGACAATCAGGCAGAGGGATGCCGCCCCCAGCATGTCTTCCGCCCGCGGGAGCGCCGGCGCGTAAACCCCGGCGGAATTCTTCCGCATTGCGGCAAGAACTGCCGCGCAGACTGCCATCAGCAGTATTCCGGCAAGTACTCCCATGTTCCTCGCGGCCTGTCCCCTTGCCAGAACCGGCCCGAGCCATACGCCGAAAGCGCCGGTAGAGACAAACACACCGGGCAGGGCCGCGGAAATCCCGCTCCTGCGGAGCACCTCGATGCCCCCGCCCACATGGAAGCAGGAATTGCCCAGGCCTGCCGTCACTGATATCAGAAGAGGCCATATGACGAGAAGCATGTCTTCCGGCAGGAACTGCTTTCCGAAATACACCATGCCGTATGCCGCGGCTATGAGAAGGCAGCCGAAAGCCGACATCAGGAACGGGTTCCCGGTCCTGTCCCCCAGGGCGCCTATGGGCAGCTGGCAGGCAAAGGCACAGAAGTTGTAGGTCAGGACGCACAGCATCCAGACGCTCCTGTCCCTCACCATCAGCACGATAAACGCGGTCAGAAGGAAAATGCAGGCCAGGTCCACCGCAAAATGGGCCGCCGAAAAGACTGCTGTCACGTTCCTGTCAGATGTACTCTGTCCCATGTCTTCTCCTCTTTCGTCCGCATCAGGAAATCCGCCGTCACGGCAGGACTCTCGCTTCCCCCGGATCATAAAGCTCCGGCGTATAGTGTATCACCCGGGTTCCCCCGTCCTCAAACTTGAACGGCACATACAGCAGGTTCTCCATGGCTTTCTTTACAGCCTCCTGCTTCTCCTCCGGCACGTAGAACAGGAGGAATCCGCCCCCGCCGGCTCCCAGGAGCTTTCCTCCCAGGGCGCCCGCATCCAGGCCTTTCTGATAGATTCCGTCAATGGAATCGGTGGAGATCTTCGACCCGGTCTGCCGCTTCAGCCTCCAGGTCCGGTCCAGGAGCTCCCCGAACTCGTCCAGGTCCCGCTCTTTCCGCACCAGGATTTCCTCCGCGCTGTCCACGAGCCGGTACATCTCCATAAGCTGGGCGTTCTTGTCCCCCGCCGCGATGCGGTTTGTCTTCTGGATCTCGGAGGAAAGCCTCGTAAATCCGGTGAAAAACATGAGGAGCCGGTCATTCAGCGCGCGCTTTTTCTCCGGGGAGATGATCACCGGCAGCACCTCGTACTCGCTGCCCCGGAAATTGATCCGGTTGAATCCCCCGAAGCTGGCAGCAATCTGGTCCTGCCAGCCGCCCGCCTCATTGCAGAGCGTCCTCTCCAGGTAAATAGCTTCATCCGCCAGCTTCTTCTTGTCGGCGTATTTCCCCTTCAGCGCATAAAACGCATTCAGCATTCCCACCGCGAAGGAGCTGCTGGTGCCGAGACCGGACCGGGCCGGCAGATCCGCCTCATAGGTCAGCCGGATCTCATGCATATCCAGCATTTTCATGGCATTCCGCACCGCCGGATGATTGATGTCATCCACGCGGGTCACCCGCTCGATGCGGGAATAGGAAAGCTCCGTCGTATAATCGAAAAAGCGCGGCAGGTGGCGCACGTTTACGTAACAGTATTTGTCAAAAGTCGTGGAGAGCACTGCGCCCCCGTGATCCCGGAAAAACTCGGGAATATCCGTTCCGCCGCCGAAAAAAGACATGCGGAACGGTGTTTTCGTAATTATCATTTTCCGCTCCCTTTATAAATGCGGAGTACGCGGCCGGAAATATCACAGACCAGCTCGTACCCGATTGTCCCTGTCATCTGCGCCATATCGTCAGCGCTCAGGTATTCGTCCCCGCTCCTGCCGAGGAGGACCACCTGGTCCCCCATCCTGACATCAGGGATTCCGGTCACATCCACCATCATCTGGTCCATGCAGACACGGCCCACGACCTTCGCGCGCTTCCCCCGGATCAGCACATAGCCGCGGTTGGACAAAGCCCTGCTGTAGCCGTCGGCGTACCCCGTCGGGATGGTGGCGACCTTCATCTCACGGTCCGCACGGAAGGTGCGTCCGTAGCCCACCGTCTCTCCCGGAAGGAGGGTCTTCACGAGGGCCACCGTGCTCTTCCACTCAAGCACCGGCCGGATTCCCTCCGGCAGCACATTGGAGTAATCCGGCTTCAGGCCGTACAGGATGATGCCCAGCCGGACGTACGCGTCCTCATTCGCGGGGAAAGTCAGCCCGCCGGCGGAATTCAGGCAGTGGCACTCCGGAAGATCCAGATCTGACGCCGCCTGCCTCACCCCGTCAAACAGCTGTCTCTGCCGCAGCGTGAATAAGACCGACTCTTCATCGTCCGTATCCGCCGTGCAGAGATGCGTGAATATCCCGCAGAGCGAAATGTCCGGACAGGAAGAAAAGCGCCGGAGCACTTCCGCGCAGTGTTCCGGGTCTTCCGCATCCAGGCCGATGCGGTTCATCCCGGTATCGATGGCAAAATGGCATTTGAGAGGCCCTTTCCCGTTTCCGGCCAGTCCGGCCGCCGCCGAAGCCATCGCCTCCGCGTGCTCCTCGGAAACAAGCGCCTGGACAATGTCATACTCCATAAGCGTCGCGCATCCCGCCGGAGAGGTATATCCGAGAATCAGGATCTCTCCCCGGATTCCGTACTCCCTCAGCTTCACCGCCTCCTGGAGGCTCGCCACCGCAAAATGCCGGACTCCGGCGTCCTGGAGCGCATTGGCGGCCGGGCGGCTCCCGTGGCCGTAAGCGTTGGCCTTCACTACCGCCATAATCTCCGCCGGCTCAGGGAGGTGCTCCCGGTATATCCTGTAATTATTTACAAGAACGTCCAGGTCCACTTCCGCCCAGGAACGCCGCATATATTCTTCCGTGTTTTTATACATCGTTGCATTCATCCCCTGTTTTTTTATTTTCAATACTGCTGAACCCATTTTTTTTCGCGAGGTCACAATTTGTACACACTTTCATTGTATCATAGCCGAAGAGTGATGCAAGCGCATTGCTCGACCCCCAAGTTTTTTCATAACAACCGGCAGACGGTTCTCCCCCCTATGCAATCGTCTGCCGTCCTCCGAAGACATCCGCCCGTTCCCGGGCGGTTTTTTTTGGCTTTTTTTGCAGGCCGGCCGGAATGCAAAATGCATACATGCGCATAATCATTCGTCCCCGGCCTGTTTTCCTTTCTGTCCCCGGAACACGAACAGCTTGCTCAGGATATAATTTGCGACGGTCACAACCACCTGGACAATCAGCTTGGCGGCCTTATCGTTCATCCCGCCCACCGTCACGGCGCAGAACATAATCCCCATGTCCAGGAACAGGGTTCCCAGGCGGGCCGCGAAGAAAGAGGACGCCTCCCGGAGAATACTGCCGCCGCGGCTCCGGAATACCACCAGCTTATTGGCGACATAGGCAAATGATACCGCCGCCACCCAGGAGATGACGTTCGCGCACTGCAGCTCCAGCGCCTTCTGCGGGTCAAGCACGGTGAGCACCAGGCCGTAATACACGGCGAGGCTTACCACCGTCGTGAGCACCCCCACGACCAGGTACCGTATAATCTCCCCGTACTGTTCCTTTAATCCTTCCATATCCACTTTCCTGTCTCCCGGCCCGGCTCCTGCGGGCCTCTCCATAGATGTCTCATGAAAAATGCTCCGTATACCAGTCAGACTGCTTTGAAAGCTCTTCATTCAGCTTATCGAACCCCATGCGCTCCGCCAGGGTCTTCTCCCCGGAGAACAGGTTTGTCCCCAGGCCCAGACGGTTTCCGGGAATCTCAAAACCCATGGCCGCAAGAGTCGTCGGCAGCATGTCCATCGGCGTAAATATCCGGTTCACATTTCCCGGCCTCCCGTCCGCTGCCGCCGGCGTGACGGCCGGATTCAGGAAGCAGTTGTATATGGGACGGTCATAATAGCTGAGGCCTTCCACCATATATGTGTCCATCCGCGGATGATCCCCGGTCACTACAACCGCCGTATCCCGGAGGGATGGCTGCTGCGCGCACCAGTCCAGGAATTCCGCGAGCTGCCGGTCCGCGCAGGCCACGATATTTTCCGCGTCGGTATCGAACTCATGCCTGCAGAGGGGACAGCGGTACCCGCTGACAAAATGGGTGTCCACCGTCAGCATGGCAAACTGGAAAGGGGCGTCCCCCGCGGCGAGGCGGAGAATCTCCCTCTTGGCCAGGCGGTACAGGTGCCGGTCTTCAAATCCCCACCACTCGTAATAATCCTTCGGGATATCCCCCCGCTCCCGGGCGGTATACAGGTCAAAAATCTCATAGCCGCCGTGCTGCTCAAAAAAAGCTTTCCGGGCGCCGAAGGCCGCGTCGGACCCGCACATGAACTCCTGCCGGTATCCTTTTTCCCGCAGGATATCCCCCAGCGTTACGACCCCGCCCGCGTAGTTCTCATCCAGGTGCCTCAGGTACGGTCCCAGGGGAAATGCGAACGGCACGCCGGAATTCATGGCAAAGATGGCTCCCATGGTCCATCCGGTCCCCGCGGTGTTGTGGGCCCCGCCCAGCTTCTCCGTATCGGAAAAATGGATGTTTTCCGCTGACAGCCTCGTCATGTTCGGAATGTGGTTGACCGACTGCCTGCCGCCCTGCGCGGCGGACGCGAAATCAGATTCCATCCCTTCCATGTAAATCATGATCAGGTTCCGCGGTTTTGTCCCCTTCGCGGGGGCAATCTCAATCTGCCCCGGATCCCTGTATTCCTTCTCGTAAATATCCGTCTTCTTCCTTCTGAGGCTGAAGAACTCGGACGCCCGGAGGCTCCTGTCCGCGTACAGGATTCCCCCCGCAATCAGGAGGAGTACGGCGGCAAAAAGAAAGCCCCGGGTCTTCCCGGAGAAGGACGGCGCCATAAAGAACAGGGCGGCGTCCGAAAGAAATGCCGCAAGGAGCGCGGGGAAAAGCCCCCGCACCGCCCGGATCACCGTATCCCCGCCGGTTCCCTCCAGGGGCAGCACAGCGGTGTAAAACACCTGCTCCGCCTTCGCTCCGTAGGTCCTGTTAAAATACCGCACGCCGCCGATAAGGAGCGCGGCCAGAAGGATCAGGAGTCCCATGCCCAGTTTATAGAACAGTATCATGTCTCCTCCCCCTCCGTCTCCATCGTCCAGAACTCCCCGGCCTCATACAGTTTGACCAGGGGAACGTAAAACATATTGCCGTACTTGTACCGCCAGCCCCCGTTGGCCCGGATGGCTACCGGATTCGGATAAACCTCTTTTACGCCGCCGGATTTTTCCAGGGCGTAGGCCTCCGCCAGCGCCTGGGTATGCTTTCCCCCGTTGCGGCTTACATAGTCGAGATACCCGGGCCCGTAATTGTACGCCTGCAGTATCGTGTCAAAATCCACGTCCTTGCCCGCGGCAATGTCCAGCAGCTCTTTGAAATAGCTGCAGCCCTGCTCGATAGACTCTTCGGTTCCCAGGGAATTCGGGCGTTTTCCCAGGGATTCGCTGGACTGCATCACGTCATCGCCCTTCCCGACTGCCTCCACCGCCAGGATTGCCATCAGCCAGCTGCTGTATTCCGAAATCCCATAGGCTTCGGCATAGCTCTCCACCATGGGACGATGCGCCAGGACCTCCTCCGGGAAGGTAGAGTTCTGCTTTTTCCAGCGCATGACGAAAAAGCCGCCCGCTGTCATCAAAAGAAGCAGCAGGACGGCTGCCAGCGCGAAAACCCGTTTCCAGAGTATTCTCTTTTTCCGGCGCCGCTTCTGCGCCGGTTTCTTCGGGGCCCCGGCCCTTCGTTTTTTATGCATAAAACCTGTTATTCTACCGTTACGCTCTTCGCCAGATTTCTCGGCTTATCCACATCCAGGCCCCTGGCCACGCTGACATAGTACGCCAGCAGCTGCAGCGGGATAACAGACAGGCTCGCCGCAAAGCAGGGGTCGGTGTTCGGCACATACACCGTGAAATCAGCTGTATCTTCAATCGAATAGTTTCCGTAGGTGGTCAGTCCCATGAGATAGCCGCCGCGGCTCTTGATCTCCACCATATTGCTGATCATCTTCTCGTAAAGCTCAGGCTGCGTCAGGATGCAGACAGTCAGGATGCCCGGCTCGATAAGGCTGATGGCGCCGTGCTTCAGCTCACCCGCGGCGTACGCTTCCGAGTGGATGTAGCTGACCTCCTTGAATTTCAGGGAGCCCTCCAGGCCCGCGCTGGAATCCAGCCCGCGTCCGATAAAAAATACATCCTGTGCGTTTGCCCGCTTTGAGGCAAACCACTGGATCCTCTCCTTGTCCGCCAGGACCTTCTCTATCTTCTCCGGAAGCGTTTTAAGCTCCGCGATCTTGGCCCGGTAATCCTCCTCCCCGAGGGTGCCCCGGATTCGGCCGAACTCCATGGCGATGGCATACATGGCGATGAGCTGCGCCGAATAGGCTTTCGTAGTCGCCACAGCGATCTCCGGCCCCGCCAGCGTATAGAAGATATGGTCCGCTTCCCGGGCGATGGTGGAACCCACCACATTGACAATGGCCAGGGTCTGGTTGCCCTGCCGTTTTGCCTCCCGGAGCGCCGCCAGGCTGTCCGCGGTCTCCCCGGACTGGCTGACGATGATCACCAGCGCCTTCGGATCCAGGATCGGGTTCCTGTAGCGGAATTCGGAGGCATATTCCACACGGACGGGAATCCGTGCAAGCTTCTCAATGACGTACTGGCCCACCGCTCCCACATGGTAGGCGGACCCGCAGGCCACAATGTGGATGGCGCTGATATCCTTCACATCATCCTCGGAAAGGCCCATCTCGGCCAGGCTGATGCGGTCCTCCCGGAGGACTGCCCCCAGGGTATCCTTCACCGCCTTCGGCTGCTCATAGATCTCCTTCATCATGAAATGCTCAAAGCCGCCCTTCTCCGCGGCTTCCGCATCCCACAGGACCTCTGTCGTTTCCTTCTCAATCTTGTCCCCGTTCAGGTCATAGAAGGAAATATCGCCTTCCTTCAGGCATGCCATCTCCAGGTTTCCGATATAGTACACGTTCCGCGTATACTTCAGGATGGCCGTCACATCGGACGCCAGGTAGGCCTCCCCGTCCTTCAGCCCCATGATCATCGGGTTCTCCTTGCGGGCAACCCAGATTTCCCCGGGGTGATCCCGGAACATGACCGCCAGCGCGTAAGAACCGCGGACGCGGACCATGGTCTTGGCCAGGGCGTCGATGGGGCCGATATTATACTTTTTGTAATAATAATCTACCAGGTTGACCAGCACTTCCGTATCGGTTTCGGAATAGAACTGATATCCCTGCCGGAGAAGCTTTTCCCGCAGCTCCTGGTAGTTTTCAATAATCCCGTTGTGCACGCCGGAGATCTCTCCCCCGGTGCTGGTGTGGGGATGGGCGTTGGTCTCGGACGGTTCCCCGTGAGTGGCCCAGCGGGTGTGCCCGATACCGCAGCATCCCTTCATGGACGCGCCGTCGTTGGTCTTCTCCGCCAGTACCGAAAGCCTTCCCTTGGCCCGGACCACATCGATGGTTCCCTCATCGTTCCGAATCGCAAGGCCCGCGGAATCATAACCCCGGTATTCCAGCTTCCGGAGTCCCTCCATCAGGATTGGTCCCGCCTGCTTTTTTCCGACATATCCTACAATTCCACACATAAAACAGATTTTCTCCTTTCACCTCCGCGCATTTATGCGCACGCTTTTAAAGAAAGGCCTGCTTTCCGGCAGTCTTTCCCTGTCCAGTGAAGGAGAAAACCTCTGTTACGGTGTTGATTCCGCTTTTTGCTTTTTCTCTGACGGCTCACTACGCCGTGACAGCATCCGCCGAGTCTTTCGATCGCTGTCATACCTCGTCAACCAATTACGGTCCTGGCGCTAGCAGGTCTCCGCTCTTCCTCCGGGATTCCTGTTTGGGAAAAATATAACATACCTTCCGGAACCGCACAACGAAAGATATTCTTAACCTTCTTTTGTGATTTGCCATGAGCAGGTTCTGATATTTTTCTGATCAGTTTCTGCCGCTTCCTCAGACCTGAGTAACAGAAAGTCCCCCTCCAAAAGCTTGCCCGACAGGAGCTTTCGGAGGGGGACTTTCTGTTATGTGTCCTTATGAAAGATTATCAGATCTTTCCGTCAGAACCGAGGACGTTCTTAATCTTGTGCGCAACGATAGCCTTGACGTTGGCTCTGCCGTCGCCGATGTACTGTCTCGGGTCGAAGTGATCCGGATGCTCAACGAAGTGCTTGCGGATTCCGGCTGTCATGCCGAGACGGAGGTCAGAGTCGATGTTGATCTTGCAGACCGCACGGCGTGCAGCCTCACGCAGCTGATCTTCCGGAACGCCGATGGCATCCTTCAGTGCGCCGCCGTTCTCGTTGATGATCTTGACATATTCCTGCGGAACAGAGGAAGAGCCGTGAAGAACGATCGGGAAGCCCGGAAGTCTTCTGGAGACCTCTTCCAGAATGTCAAGGCGAAGCTTCGGGTTGGTGCCCGGTTTGAACTTGTATGCGCCGTGGCTGGTTCCGATGGCGATTGCCAGGGAATCGCATCCGGTGCGGGTCACGAACTCTTCTACTTCTTCAGGACGGGTGTAGGAAGAATCCTCAGCGGAAACCTTTACATCATCCTCGATACCTGCCAGAGTTCCCAGCTCAGCCTCTACAACAACGCCATGCGCATGCGCATATTCAACGACCTTCTTGGTCTCAGCGATGTTCTCCTCGAAGGAATGACTGGAATAGTCGATCATGACAGAAGTGAAACCGCCGTCGATGCAGGACTTGCAGGTTGCGAAATCAGCGCCGTGATCCAGGTGCAGGACAATCGGGATCTCCGGGTAAAGCTCAACAGCTGCCTCTACCATCTTTACAAGATAGATGGAATTCGCGTATTTTCTTGCGCCAGCGGAAGCCTGGAGAATCAGCGGGGACTTAAGCTCTGCAGCCGCCTCGGTGATACCCTGAACGATCTCCATGTTGTTCACGTTGAAAGCACCGATGGCATATCCGCCGTCATAGGCCTTCTTGAACATCTCGGTTGAAGTTACCAGTGCCATTGCAATATCCTCCTAAATAAAAATTTTAATATTTACCATCTGTATAAGTATACCATATCCCGGGGCATTTCTCTATAAAGAAATCAGAAATTGGTTCATCTCTTCGGGACAGGTTTTCCCGCCGGTGTCTTCCATATGCTGTTTTCCGGGATCACGCCCCGCACGCAGCTGGTGGGATAGACATTGGAATTCCTTCCGATGACGGTTCCGGGGTTCAGCACGGAATTGCAGCCGACCTCCACGTGGTCCCCCAGCATGGCTCCCACCTTCTTGATGCCGGTCTCAATCTCCTCGTCCTGCCCGTGGATGACCACCAGAGTCTTGTCGCTCTTCACATTGGAAGTGATGGATCCGGCGCCCATGTGGCTGTAGTAGCCGAGGATGGAATCGCCCACATAATTGTAATGGGGAGTCTGTACATGGTCGAAAAGAATGACATTCTTGAGCTCCACGCTGTTTCCGACCACGCAGTCCGCGCCCACGAGGGCGGAGCTGCGGATAAACGCGCCGTGGCGAACCTCCGTATTCGGCCCGATAATGCAGGGCGCTCCCAGGTAGGCGCTGGGAAATACCTTCGCCGTCTTATGCACCCAGACGTGCTCGGACACTTCGGTGTACTCTTCCGGGTCCAGGGATGCTCCCAGGGCAAGGATCATATCCTTGATCCCCTTCAGGGCCTCCCAGGGGTAGGTGAACTGACGGAGGTAATCCGCCGCCAGCGTGTGGTCCAGATCGTACAGATCATTGATTGTATACATAAACGCTCCTGTCTTGGCCCTCTTCCGGGCCGGTTCATTTCACACTGTCAGGATAACCCCGCGGGAACCATCAGATAAGGGAAAGCGCATCCTCATCCGCGACCACGGTGACATCCGGGTGGAACTGCAGGATAGAACCCGGCACCTGCGGGGTAACCGGACCGCAGAGCACCTTCTTCAGGGCCTCAGCCTTATCCTTGCCGCTGACTACTATAAGGATCTTCCTTGCCTTCATGATGGAACCGATGCCCATGGTGTACGCGCGCTTCGGCACCTCATCGGCGCTGGCGAAGAACCGGCTGTTGGCCTCGATGGTCATCGGGTTCAGCTCCACGCAGTGCGTGCCCGCCGGGAAGTCATCCTGGGGCTCGTTGAAGGCGATGTGCCCGTCGTGGCCCAGGCCCAGGAGCTGGATGTCAATGCCGCCCGCAGCATCGATAGCCGCGTCATAGGCCGCGCATTCCGCCTCAGCGTCCGGGTTCATGCCGTTCAGCACGTGGGTCGCGCCCTCCGGGAGGTTCACATGGTCAAACAGGTTCTCATGCATGAAATAATAATAGCTCTGGTCATTGGTGCGGGGAAGATTCTCATACTCATCCAGGTTCCATGTGCGGATGGCGCTGAAATCCAGGATTCCTTCCTCATACCACTTAATCAGGCACTTGTACAGGCCGATGGGGGTGGAACCGGTTGCAAGCCCGAGAATGGAATCCGGCTTCTCCGCCACCTGTGCCGCCATAATCATGGCTGCCTTCCTGCTCATATCATCATAGTCTTTTGCTCTTACAACTCTCATTTTTCCGTCTCCTTATCTTCGTATTCAAACGGTACCGCCGTGCAGCGCTTTACTCAACGTTAAGCTTCTCCGCCTTGATCACGGCAATGACGTCATCCACGTATTTCTCGCAGATTTCCATGGTGCCGGCCTCCACCATAACGCGGATTTTCGGCTCCGTGCCGCTCTCGCGTACCAGGATTCTTCCGTCGCTGCCGAGGGCCTCCGCGGCGGCTTTGACCGCAGCCTGCACCTTCGGGTTGGCCTGGGCTTCCTTCTTGTCCTTCACGATGACATTTTTCAGGACCTGGGGATACATCTTCATCTCGGAAGCCAGCATGGAAAGCGGGAGCTTCTTTTCGATCATGGTCTGCATCACCATGAGGGAGGTGAGGATTCCGTCTCCCGTAGTGGCGTATTTGCTGAAAATGATATGTCCGGACTGCTCGCCGCCGATATCATATCCGTTCTGCATCATATTCTCCGCCACGTATTTGTCGCCGACAGCCGTCTGCTCATAGCGCATGCCTTCCCGCTCCAGGGCCTTGTAGAGGCCCATGTTGGACATGACGGTGGTGACTACCGTATCATCCCTCAGCTGTCCGATCTCCCGCATATACTTGCTGCAGAGATACATGATGTGATCGCCGGTGACCTCATTGCCCTTCTCGTCCACTGCCAGGCACCGGTCGGCGTCACCGTCATAGGCGAAGCCCACATCCAGGCCGTTGTCGATCACGAAGTTCTGGATGGTCTCGATGTGTGTCGAACCGCATCCGCGGTTGATATTGATTCCGTCCGGGGTATTGTTGATGACGGACACCTTGGCTCCCAGGGCCTCAAACACGCTCTTCGCGATGGCGGAGGCGGAACCGTTCGCGCAGTCCAGACCGACTCTCATACCCTTGAAAGCGCGGGAGGGAATGGTCATCAGGTATCCGATGTAGCGGTTGCGCCCTGCGGAAAAGTCGATGGTCCTTCCGATGTTCTCCCGGGTCGCGTAGGGGATATCCCCCGCCTCACCGTCGATATAGGCCTCGATCTTTTCCTCGATCTCCGGCTCAATCTTCTGGCCGTTGGCCCGCATGATTTTAATTCCGTTGTCATAGAAGGGGTTGTGGGAGGCGCTGATCATGATGCCGCAGTCGAATCCTTCCGTCCGCACCACGTAGGAAACCGAAGGTGTGGTGGTGACGTGCAGCAGGTACACGTCCGCCCCGGAGGAGGTCAGTCCCGCGGAAAGCGCGTCCTCCAGCATATAGCTGGATCTTCTGGTATCTTTGCCGATCGCCACTTCTACTTTCTCGCCGGGATGCTTTGTCCCGTAATACCATCCGAGATACCGGCCGACCTTAAAAGCCTTCTCCGCTGTCAGGGCAATATTTGCCTCCCCGCGGAATCCGTCCGTGCCAAAATATTTTCCCATAATATCATCCTCATTTTCTGTAAGATTTTTATACTTCAGAATTTTTCAGTGTAATATTATAAACCCAAAAAAGACCACTGACAAGTCCTGTCAGCGGTCTTTCAAATCGCCATAAAATACCGTTATTTCCACCATTCCCCGGGGAAATGGTTCCGGCTTCAGATGACGTAATTATCAATCTCCTGCTCCCTGGTCTGCTCCATAATGTCCTTCAGGGTTATGCCGTCGAGATAGGTGTTGATGGTTTCATAGAGGCCCTTCCATACCGGCAGGGTCATGCAGTCCACGCTCCGGGGGCACTCCTCCGGGGACCGGATAAGGCAGCTTACCGGCGCAAGGCTTCCCTCCGTCAGCCGGAGAACCTCGCCCACCGTGATCTCGCCGGGGTCTCTCGAAAGCCGGTATCCCCCCTGGAATCCGCGGTTTGCCTGCAGGAGGTCGGTCCTGTTCAGCACCGGCACAATCTGCTCCAGGTATTTCTTTGAGATATCCTGCCTCGCCGCGATGTCCTTCAGCGCGATAAATCCGTCACCTTCATGCTCCGCCAGGTCAAGCAGCATCCGGAGCGCGTAGCGTCCCTTTGTCGAAATCTTCATAGCTCCCTCTTTTTCGGCATCAGCCGAACAGCACCGCGCTGATGGTTCCCAGGAGGGACATCAGCAGCATATAAACCAGCACAAAGATGAAGATAATGCGGAAGGGATTCCTGTTCCTCGCATTCCCCTCTGCCTTCCTCCTGTCCCCCGCCGCGCCTTCCCGGCTCCGGGCCAGGTTCCCGGCCAGCGTCTCCTTCATCTGCCTGACAGCTTTTCCCGACTCGTTGAGCACTGTGCCCGTAAAGACAGGGTGGCGGTCCGCGGTCTCCCCGGAATAGATGGGATTGTGGAAATCACAGTCCGACTCGAAGGGCGGATGCGTCTCATTCAGGTAATAATCCGCGTCGATGATATTCGGATGTCTCACAAAGCTTCTGCAGTTTGCGCAGAAATGCCCCGTTGTCATCACGTGGTCGCAGACAGGGCAGAGTTTTTTAATCATACCGGGTCCCTCCAAAACCTACAAAACACCTATGTATATATTACGCCTCGCCGCCGTTCCTGTCAAGAAAAGACAGCGGTTTCAGTCTTTTTACCGTCTCCGCCCCGAGAATCCCGATGGCCGCGCCGGCAGCGCATCCCGCCGCCAGGAGGACCGGGAAGTAATACATCAGGTGCGGGTTTTTCAGCACTGCCATGGCGCAGAGAAGCTGCCCCAGATTGTGCGAGACGCCGCCGGCAATGCTTATGCCGACCGTCCCGAACAGATCCGCCTTTTTCAGCGCCGCCATCACGGCGAGGCTCAGGAGGGCGCCCGACATACTGTACATCATCATGGACATATTCCCGAAGGTGAATCCGGTGAGGATCACCCGGATCACCGTCACCGCAGCCGCCTGCGGGACGCCCAGCAGGAAGATCGCGGTGATGGTCACAAGATTCGCCAGCCCGAGCTTGACGCCCGGAATTCCGAGGCTTACAGGGATAAGCATCTCCACATATCCGAACAGAAATGCCAGCGCCACCAGAAGGCCGCCGAACGCGGCCCGCGCCGCTTTATGGTTTGCTCTCATTTCTTGACCAGGCCCTTTTCCAATGCTATGATACCATTCGTAACTATGATAATACGTTATTCGACAAAAAGGCAACCGTTTTGACCATGAAAACTGCCATCGCGGCGGGGATTCCCCGCCGGTTTCATTCTTTCGGGAAAACAGCGGTTATCCTCCTGCTCCTGCTGCCTTTTCTGTGGCTTGCCGGGTGCAGGAAGCCTGAACCCCTCTCCGAGACCCGCTTCCAGCTGGACACCTTCGTGACGGTGACCATCTACGACCGTCCGGACAGAGAGGTCCTGGCCGGCTGTTTTGACCTGATAAAGGAATATGAGAATATCTTCAGCAAGACCATTGAGACCTCCGAGGTTTACAGGCTGAACCACCGGTCCCCGGGGGAGGATACATTTACCCTCTCCCCCGACACGGCGGCGCTTCTTTCCGAGGCGCTGGACTGGGCGGAGCGCACCGGAGGCGCCTACGATATCACCATCGAGCCCGTAAGCACCCTGTGGAACTTCTCGCAGAATACGGGAAATGTACCCCCCGCGGATGAAATCCGCAGGGCGGTCTCCCGGGTGGATTACCGGAAGCTTTCCCTGGAGGGCGATACCCTGACCTTCCTCTCGGACGATGTCACCATCGACCTGGGATCCATCGCCAAGGGCTACATCGCGGACCGGGTGAAGGACTATCTGGTAAATGCAGGCGTAAAGAGCGCCATCATCAATCTGGGGGGAAATGTCCTCTGCGTCGGCGATAAGGACGGCAAACCCTTCCGGATCGGCCTCCAGAAGCCCTTCTCCGATCACGCAGACACCATCGGCTCCCTGGAGATCACCGATCAGTCTGTCGTGACCTCCGGCATCTACGAGCGCGGCTTTACCGCGGACGGCACCTGGTATCACCATATCCTGCGGCCGGACACCGGTTATCCCTGTGAGAGCGGCCTCGTCTCCGTCACTATCGTATCGGACCGCTCCGTGGACGGGGACGCCCTGAGCACCGCCTGCTTCCTGCTGGGTCCCGAAGAAGGGATTGCCCTCCTCGACACGATGGACGGGGTGTACGGCTATTTTGTCACAGACACCTACGAAGTGCTCTATACTGCCGGGGCGGAGGCCCTGGTCAGGGGAATGGACGGTTCGGCATGACGGACGAATCGAGAAAAAAACGGAACACCCTGTTCCTGATCCTCTTCCTGGCCGTCGTCTGCGCCGCGTCCTGGCTGATCCTCCGCATCACCGACGGGGCTGTTCTTCCCGGCCCCTCCGGCTATTCGGCGGAGGTCTCCGTGAACAGCGAGGTCACCGGGACCTATCCCCTCTCTGAGGATCTGAATATGGTCATCGGCGGATGGCAGGGCGGGACAAACCGCCTTGTCATAAAGGACGGCGCCGCCCGGGTCACGGAAGCGGACTGCCCCGACAAAATCTGCGTGCACCAGGGAAGCATAAAAAACCCCGGCGAGGTCATCGTCTGCATGCCCCACCGGGTCGTTATAACAATTAAATAAGCCGAAAGGGCATCCTGCCCCGGCACTATATGTATCAATACCCTCTTCCGGGAACCGTTCGCACTTAGTCCTCGCGCAGCGGTACTAAGGCTCGTGCATACACTCGCCAAGTACCGGCGCTGCGGATGTTCCCTCCGGAGGTATTGATACATTCCGTGCCCGGCACGGATGCCCTTTTGCTCTATCTTTTCACATTGAAGGCGCCCATACCGGGGTAGACCGCGGATCTGCCCAGGGCTTCCTCGATGCGGAGCAGCTGGTTGTACTTCGCCACACGCTCG
>JAEEGL015982839.1_pt1 | contig 17495 bp, 16 predicted proteins | sample 9134231 | NCBI WGS metagenome assembly JAEEGL01 (sample SAMN16246548, study PRJNA631951) | gut metagenome | biome: gut microbiome; feature: rumen; material: fiber-attached | host: Bos | place: Iran: Karaj | collected 2018-10 | reverse complement strand
TTAACTTCTTTGTACTCTTCAATAGCGTTGATATTAACATCACCAAGACTTCTCATCTCACGTCTGATCTCAGTAATCTTATTCTTAATATCAGACTTAGCCAATTCTTCTTCTGGCTTAAGTTCTAATGCATTTCTGTATGTGAGTTCATATTCTTCCCACATATATGCTTCTTTGTTTGCAGTCTTTTCTTCCAAAGACTCTTTTTGCGAAGTCAATCTATAAATCTCTTTATCTAGAGATGTAATCTTCTCATTTAATTGTTCACGTTTTTCAAAGAATTCTTTATGCTCTTTATTCTGCTGTTCCTTCTTGGCCTTAGCTTCTTCAATATCTTTTTCTAACTGAACAATTGATTCTTTTGAAGTTTCGATTTCTTTCTGACAATTTTCAATTGCTTCATTTCTAGCAGAAATCTCATCTGTGTTTTCTTTAGAGTTTGCTTCAATACCCTGTAACTCTTGAGTTAAAGATTCGATAGCATTTACTGATACATCAATCTTTTCTGAAATGAATTGATGTTTAGTTTTAATGTTAGCAATCTCGATATTAACTTCTTCAATAGCTGTGTTCTTTTCGTCGAGCTCTTTGCGCATACCTTCAAGTTTTTCGTTCTTATCATTTACGCCTTTTTCTAATTCGACACTCTTATCTGACTGGCCAGTTAAACTACTCTTAAGTTCAGAACTGCTCTTATTAATATCATCAATCTCGTTAGCAATCTCTTCGTTCTCTTTGTTAACATCTGCGAACTCTAAAACAAGATTTTCTTTCTCTTCGTTTGCAGTCTTCAAGTTAATCTCGCAAGTGTTCTTAAGGATTGTCTGTTCTTGTAATCCTTTGTTAACCTTTGCAAGTTCTTCGTTTAGAACGCTAATCTCACTGCTGTTCTTAACGATATCTTTATCTAACTGAATCTTCTCTTCAGAAAGTCTCTTGATTTTAGCTTCAAGTTCTTCGATTTCACGACGTCTGCTTAGAAGGTTTGTTGTGTTCTTGAATGTACCACCGGCAATTGAACCACCAACATTCAAATACTCACCTTCAAGTGTAACCATACGAACTTTGTATTTATACTTTCTAGCAATTGAAATAGCATGGTCAACAGTATCAACAACCATTACACGACCAAGCAAGTATTTAGCAACTCCGTCATATTTAGAATCGACATCAACCAATTCACTAGCAAGTCCAAGTACCCCCGTCTCCTGCAAAGCATCTGGAGTGTTAAAGTTCGTCTTTCCACTCATACTGCTTAGTGGCAAGAATGTTGCACGACCAAGTTTGTTCTTCTTCAAATACTCGATAGTCTCTTTAGCAGTTGTTTCAGAATCTGTTACTACGTTTTGAACATTTCCGCCAAGAGCTGTCTCGATAGCTGTCTCAAACTTCTGATCAACTTTAATAATATCAGCAACAACACCCACAATACCCTTTTTGGATTCTTTGAGTTCCATTACACGCTTAACACTATTTCCATAACCTTCGTAACGCTCAGTAATATTCTTAAGAGCTTCTAGGTTTGAAATAGATTTTGTGTATGACTGCTGATTGTTTTCTAACTTCTTAGATAAGTTTTGTTTCTTAACTTTTAAATCAGCCAACTGATTACTGTAGTCTTCAGATGTCTCTTTGAAACTTGCAATCTCTTTGTTGATATCTTCAAGTTCCTGAGTTAACTGATTAATAACATTTTCCTTGCTTGATTTCTTACTCTCAAAGTCAACTAACTTCTGATTAATCTGACTCTTACGAATATTAATTTGCTCAAGCATAGCATCAAATCTCTCAATCTTTGACTCGATTGATGACTTAGTACTTAAGAGTTCAATAATTTCTTCTTTGTCTCTCTCAATCTCTGATTCAAGAGCCTTGATGTCCCAAGTTAGTTTGCTGATAACTTCGTTTTCTTTAGTCTGTTTTTCAATAGCTTTGTTTAGAAGAATTTCATTCTCGTTCTTCTCAACCTCTCTATCAGCCAACTCTTTATTTCTAGAATCAATCTCGCCCTTAACAGACTCAATTCTAGAATTAATAAATGACTCGTTACTCTTTGCAGAATTGATCTGCTCTTTAATAACGTTTATCTGACCCTCTAACTTCTCAATGTTTAGAGTAGTCTCATTCAAAGTAAACTGTTTTGTCTCAATAGTCTCGTTTAATTGCTCAAGAAGTTCTTCTAACTTTTTGTAGTCAGTTTTAATTTGCTCAAACTCTTCATTAGCATTGTTCATATCGTTTGAAGCAATATCCAACTTCTCATTTATATCAGATGTCTTTGTCTTGATTTCATCCATCTCAATCAAGAACATATTTACATCATTAGTTTTCAAATCATCTTTTAATTCAAGATAACGTTTAGCTTTCTCACACTGTTTCTCAAGTGGTCCAACCTGACGCTCAAGCTCAGTCAAAATATCCGTAACACGAACTAAGTGTTGGTTCTGATCATTTAACTTTTTGATAGCTTCATTTTTACGTCTCTTAAATTTAACGATACCAGCGGCTTCGTCGAAGAGTTCACGTCTATCCTCTGGCTTACTACTTAGAATTTTATCGATCTGTCCCTGACCAATGATTGAGTAACCTTCCTTACCAATACCTGTGTCATAGAACATCTCATGCACGTCTTTAAGACGAACTTGAGTACCATTAATCATATACTCACTTTCGCCTGATCTAAATAGACGACGAGAAACCGTCACCTCGTTATAATCAACGTTCAATTTGTGGTCCGAGTTATCAAAAGTAATTGCAACAAACGCATAACCCATAGGTTTTCTATTTTCAGTACCAGAAAATATTACATCCTCCATCTTTGAAGAACGGAGCTGTTTGATTTTCTGTTCACCTAAAACCCATCTTACGGCATCTGCGACATTACTTTTACCTGATCCGTTAGGACCAACGATACCCGTAATTCCGTTATGAAATTCAAAGTTGATCTTGTTAGCAAATGATTTAAAACCATGAATTTCAATGCTCTTTAAATACATACTTTCCTCGCTTAATTGTTTATTTTACTTATCGCTTCAATCGCTGCTTGTTGTTCAGCTTGTTTTTTAGTGTGACCAGTGCCCTCACCAATAATCTCGTCATTTAACTTTACGATTGCGTCAAAGACTTTGTTGTGATCAGGTCCACTCTCACCAACTATCTGATATTGAATCGTTCCTAAATTAGCTGCGTCAACTCTCTCCTGCAAAACTGTCTTACTATCAAAGAAAGTTTGTTTATGTTCAATATCATTTAAAACAAAAGTGTTTATAAACTTTGTAGCTACATCCATACCGCCATCTAAATAGATAGCACCAATGACCGCCTCAAAGGCATCCGAAATAATTGAATCTCTATTTCTTCCGCCACTGTTTTCCTCACCTTTGCCAAGGTATATGAAATCTTGAAGATTAATCTCTCTAGCATCAATTGCAAGTGCTGGCTCACATACTAAACTTGCACGAAGTTTTGTCATCTCACCTTCACTCATATCTTTATAGTTTTTGTAAAGAAAATCGCTAGTTACTAATTCTAAAACCGCATCACCCAAATACTCCATACGTTCGTTGTTAACATCGCCAGATTCAGTTTTGTTAACCTCATATGACTTATGTGTGAGCGCTGTAATTAGCAGTTTCTCATCCTTAAAACTGTAACCAATACTATTTAGTAAATCATCAATATTTGTATTCATATTAATCCTTTACATAGATTTAAGCCCTGAATTAGGGCTTAAACGGTATCTAAATTATAATGCTTTCTTAATCTCTTCGTAAGCATCTTTTACAGTTGCTATGTCTTTTACATCTTCTACTGGAACTTTGATTCCGAATTCATCTTCTACGCTCATTACGATTTCTAAGAAGTCTAATGAATCTGCTCCTAGGTCCTCAACAAATCTGCTCTCTGCTGTAATAGTTGATGCATCGATATCTAGAACTTCAGCTATTACACTAATCAATTTCTCTAATTCCATTATTTTTCCTCCTGCGTATCAGCGATACTATCTTTTATTTTATTACTAATGTCATATTCCTTAAACATTGCACACTGTAAAATTGAATTCTTAATCTCAACAGATTTTGAATTTCCATGAGTCTTAACAAGTAGACCCTTTAGTCCAAGCATTGGCGCTCCACCATACTGTTCAATATCAAACTTCTTCATGGTCTTCTTTAACTGTCCCTTGATAAGTAATGCACCAATCTTTGTCTTAAGTGTAGACATCAATGCTTCCTTGATCTTACTTAGAAGAACTGCTCCCACACCTTCGTATGTTTTCAAAATAACGTTACCGACAAAGGCATCACACACAGCCACATCTACAGTGCCATCTGGAATATCTCTAGCCTCTACATTACCGACAAAGTTTATATCATCAACTTCTTTTAGAAGTTCGAAAGTTTCTTTTGTTAGGGCATTACCTTTTTCTTCTTCAGCACCAATGTTTACAAGTCCAACTCTAGGACTTTCAATTCCAAGTGCATTTTGAACATAGATTGATCCCATCTTTGCAAACTGAACCAAATGACTTGGTCTTGCATCAACATTTGCTCCACAGTCAATCAAAAGAACTGGACCTTCTTTAGTTGGTAAGAACGGAGCCAAAGGTGGTCTCTCAACACCCTTAAGTCTTCCAATCACAACGTGTCCACCAACTAAGTTCGCACCTGTACTTCCTGCAGAAACCATAGCATCTGCCTCACCATGCTTTACAGCATAAAGACATTTAACGATTGATGACTCCGTCTTAGTTCTGATAGCCATAACTGGCGAATCATCCATCTCAATAGTCTCTGGTGCATCTATCACTTCAAATCTATCTTGAAGTTTATCTATGTTTTCATATTTATCTAATTCAAGTTTTATATCATCTTCTTTACCAAATAATTTGATATAAACTTCTTTATTTTCTCTCAATGCTTCGACTGCAGCTTTCACAGTTTCAACAGGTGCATAATCGCCACCCATACAGTCTAATGCAACTACTGTTTTAGACATATTTTTCTCCTTTTCACATCATTACGAGTATACTAGAAAACGTCATAAAATTCAATAAAAAATCGACTTGAAAAACCGTTAAAATCCCTAGTAAAAATGCGTATTTCGTCTATTTTTTACACTCTATTAATATCACATATATTTTTGCACAAAAAAAGAAACTCTATCACTATAGAATTTCTTTTTTATAATTAATCTTCAACTGAAATAATCTCTTTTTTATTGTAGCTTCCACAAGCCTTGCAAACTCTATGAGGCATCATTAATGCACCACATTTACTACATTTTACAAGGTTAGGAGCCTTCATTTTCCAGTTAGCTCTTCTTCTATCTCTTCTTCCTTTAGAAGATTTATTTTTAGGACATATAGACATTGTATACACCTCCTTAAAGTTCGTTTTTTACTAGTCTTCTTCGAAGACACTTTAACAATTATACATATGTGTTATATATTTGTCAAACACTTTTTACCTTTAGTTTTCGACTAGTTTTACGGTCTCTTGGCATATAGCTAGTTCCTCATTTGTAGGAACTACATACACATCCACTTTAGAATCATCAGTTGATATTTTCACTTCTTCACCACAAATATCATTTGCTTTATCATCGATTGCAATTCCAAGATATGACAAGTTATCACATACCATCTTTCGAATTCTTGGATTATTCTCACCAACGCCCGCGGTAAAGACAATGGCATCCACCCCATTCATTACAGCAACATATGCTCCAATGAACCTTACTATTGCTCTTACATATACATCCATAGTCTGGATTGCTTTTTCATCACCTTCGTCGATTGCCTTGTTTATATCTCTAAAGTCACTGGAATTTTCTGATAGTCCGTAAACACCAGACTCCTTATTTAAGATTCTTGTAACTTCTTTCACATCTACATCTTCGAAGTTTGATATTACTTCCAAGATTCCTGGATCTATATCTCCAGATCTAGTACCCATAACTACACCCGACAAAGGTGTAAGCCCCATACTAGTATCAACAGACTTTCCATTTTCAACAGCACATAAACTTGCACCATTTCCTAAATGACAAACAATTGTCTTTAAACTGTCATATGGCTTTTCTAAAATCTCAGCAATTCTCTTCGAAACAAAACTATGAGATGTTCCATGGAATCCATATCTTCTAATCTTATACTTGTCATAGAACTTTCTAGGAATAGCATAAAGGAAACTTGCCTCTTCCATTGTTTGGTGGAATGCCGTATCAAACACGCCAACATTAGGAATGCCTGGCATTATTTCCATACACGCTCTAATCCCTATAATGTTTGCTGGATTGTGAAGAGGTGCTAAATCGTTACACTTCTCAATCTTCTCAAGCGCATCTTCATCTAGCAATATTGGTTTTGAGAAATACTCGCCGCCGTGCACAACTCTATGTCCAACTGCCTTAATCTGACTCATATCAGAAACAACGCCCACTTCACTGTCCGTAAGCATATCAATAACTGCTTTGATAGCTTCGTTGTGAGTAGGCATATCAATTTCTCTTGTTACTTTTTCATCTGCTTTGTATGTGATAGAACTTCCGTCAATTCCAATTCTCTCACAAAGACCTTTAGCCAAAACATTTTCTGTCTCTGAATCAATTAACTGAAACTTTAATGATGAACTACCACAATTAATTACTAATACTTGCATATTACTCCTGAGCTTGGACTGCAGTGATTGCTATAACACCAACAATATCGTCCACGCTACATCCTCTCGATAAATCGTTAATAGGTTTTGCAATTCCCTGTGTCAAAGGTCCATAAGCCTCTGCACTGCCAAGTCTTTGCAATAATTTATATCCAATATTTCCCGCATCTAGATCTGGGAAAATAAGAACATTCGCATTTCCAGCAACCTTACTGTTTGGAGCTTTAAACTCTGCTATCTCTGGAACTAAAGCAGCATCTGTCTGTAACTCTCCATCAATCAAATAGTTTGGATATTCTTTTTGAGCAATCTCAGTTGCTTCGATAACTTTTGATACATCAGGATGTGCCGCACTTCCATATGTAGAATGTGAAAGCATTGCAACTCTTGCAGTCTCTCCAACTAAGTATTCATATGACTCTGCACTGCTTGCAGCAATGTCAGCAAGTTGTACAGCATTTGGATTTTGGTTCAAACCACAATCACCCAAAACATACACTTCATCTTTTTCGCTGTCTTTGCCATCAACACAGATAACAAAGAACGCTGATACTAACTTGCTGCCAGGTTTAGTTTTAATAATTTGTAGTGAAGGTCTAAGCGTATTCGCCGAAGAATGACACGCACCAGAAACTACACCGTCTGCGTTTCCGTTTAAAACCATCATACATGCAAAGTACATAAAGTCACTTGTAAGCAAAGCTTTAGCCTGACGTTTTGTCATTCCTTTAGCTTTTCTTAGTTCAAATAGTTGCTCTGTATATTCTTTAAGATGTGAATCTTCTTTAGGGTCAATAAACTCAACTCTGCTAAGATCCAAATCTTGTGCAATCTCATATTTTTGTTCTTCGGATGCAAGAATAATTAGGTCGACAAAATCGTCCTTCATGGCCTTTGACGCAGCCTCGTAGGTACGTCTATCCATACCCTCAGGAAGAACAATTGTCTTTCTATTTCCTCTCGCTTTTTCCTTTAAAGAATCAATAAATTTCATAAAAATCTCCTTAAAACATACATCATAAACATTATATACTATCTAAATTTATTAAACAATATTATATAATTGAAATGTATTTTTAATAATGCTAGAATATTTTTGAGGTAAAAATATGACGACTATAGGAATGATTGCGGAGTTCAATCCGTTTCACAAAGGTCACAAATACATAATCGACAAAGCAAAAAGCATCACAGGCGCAGATAATGTTATCGTCATTTGTAGCGGTAATTACGTACAACGTGGCGAGCCTGCTATTTTCGACAAAACTATTCGTACTAAGGCCGCATTATCAAACGGAGCTGATGCTGTTTTTGAGTTACCAGTTTATTATTCCACTGCCTCTGCAGAGACGTTCGCAAGAGCTGGAGTTAAGTTTTTAACTGATTTGGGTTGTGTAGATTACCTTTGTTTTGGATGCGAAACTGAGCACATCAAAATGCTTCCTACTATCGCCAACGTTTTAGAAAACGAGCCCGACGAATACAAAGCACTTCTCAAGAGTTGTTTAGCTGACGGTGATTCTTTCCCTAAAGCTAGATCAAATGCTCTAAAAAAATACTTAAACGATACCAAAGGCATAAGTCAGAACGAAGTCGAGATTACTCTTAAATCTCCAAACAATATTTTGGCTATTGAATATATGAAGGCAATCAAACATCTTGGTTCGCCTTTGAAACCTTTGGCGATCAAACGTATTGGTGCTGACTATTCATCTTTAGATGTTACTGATGATTTTGTCTCAGCTACTGCTATTAGAAATGAATTAAAACAAAAACACGATATAGAACAACTTGTTCCCGCCGATGCATATATGCACTATGAAGGAACAAAGCCATTGTTTATAAATGATTTTGATTTACTATTAGGTGACGCTTTAATTAACGGAAAAGACTTCCAAGAATTTTTTGGTGTTCCCGAAAAACTTTCAAACAGAATCACTAATCAAAAAAATGATTACACAGATATTGAGCATTTCTTAATGCAAATTGATTCAAGGAATAATACAAAAACTAGTATTTCAAGAGCATTACTTCATATAATGCTTAATATTAAAAAGGCTGATATCAGAGAAGCAATTGAAAACGGTTATTTCACTTCTGCTAGATTACTTGGTATCAATAGAGGTTCAAATCTAATATCATTAATAAACGATAACATCAAAATACCTCTAATTAGCAAATACTCAAGACACTATGAAAACGCAACTGGTTTAGACAAAAAGTTATTAGATATTCAATTATATGCTGACGAGTTATATCGATTAGTTTATATGATTAAATATAAAGAAATCATTCCAAACGAATTTGAACGACAAATAGTCGTAAAATAATTTATTTACGCAACAAAAAACACTGCCTGGAGAAAATTTCTGTTATTTTCGATGGCAGTGTTTTTTGAATGCAAATTTCTGTCATTTGCGATGGTAGTGTATTTTTGTTTGTATTGAAAATAAATTAGTTTTTAAAACTATGGATTGGTGCAGGTATGCGACCTTTTCTATTTACAAAATCTTCGCATGAGAATTTGTTAACTGGCATGATAGGTGCTCGACCTAACAATCCACCAAACTCAACTTCCTCTCCTACATCCTTTCAAATAACAGCAATAATTCTAACAGCTGTTGTCTTTTGGTTAATCATACCTATTGCAGCTTCATCAGCAATCACACCTGAAATTGTACTTGCACTTGTATCTCCAGGAATAGCAATCATATCTAAACCAACAGAACATACACAAGTCATAGCTTCAAGTTTTTCTAATGTAAGCGCACCTTCTTCTACAGCTTCTATCATTCCTTGATCTTCACTGACAGGAATAAACGCGCCACTCAAACCACCAACATAAGATGATGCCATTACACCACCTTTTTTAACTTGGTCATTTAAAAGCGCTAATGCTGCCGTAGTACCTGGAGCACCCGCTCTTTCTAATCCAATGTCTTCTAATATATTTGCAACTGAGTCACCAACTGCTGGCGTTGGAGCCAAAGACAAATCGATAATACCAAATGGCACATCTAATCTCTTTGCAGCTTCGTTAGCCACCATGTAACCAACTCTTGTTACTTTAAATGCTGTTTTCTTAATTGTGTCGCAGAGGACGTCAAAGTCTTCGCCGCGGACTTTTTTAATTGCGTGACGAACAACGCCTGGTCCTGAAACACCAACGTTAATAACTGCGTCTGCTTCTGTTACTCCGTGGAATGCACCTGCCATAAATGGATTGTCATCTGGCGCATTACAAAATACAACTAACTTTGCACATCCAAGTGAATCTTCATCTTTAGTGTTCTCTGCAGTCTCCTTAACAATCTCACCCATAAGTCTTACGGCATCCATATTTAGACCAGTTTTTGTAGAACCAACGTTAACAGAACTACAAACTCTTTCAGTCTCAGCCAAAGCTTTTGGAATAGATCTAATCAAAAGTTCTTCAGCATTTGTCATACCTTTGTTAACAAGCGCTGAATAACCACCAAGGAAATTCACTCCAACTTCCTTAGCAACCTTATCCAATGTCTTTGCAATAGTTACATAATCATCAGATGTCTTACAAGCCTGTCCACCAACTAAAGCTATTGGAGTAACAGAAATTCTTTTGTTAACAATTGGAATCCCGTACTCTTTGGAAATAGCCTCGCCAGTCTCAACAAGGTTTTCAGCAAGACTTTTAATCTTGTTGTAAATATTATCATTTAATTTATCAAGATCATCTGTAATACAATCAAGCAAACTAATACCGAGTGTAATAGTTCGAACATCAAGATTGTAATTATCAATCATCTTGTTTGTTTCTTGTACTTCAAAACGACTAATCATAAAATCCTCCAGTTATACTCTGTGCATACTGTCAAAAATTTCTTCTCTCTGTGCTCTAATGTTCACGCCGATTTCTTGCCCAATGCCGTCTAGTGCTTCTGATAGCGCATCAAAATTAACATCGCTTCCACTAGCATCTACAACCATCATCATATTGAAATAATCCTGCACAATTGTCTGTGAAATATCAAGAATATTTACTTTGTGCTCTGATAGGTATGTACATACTTTGGCGATGATTCCAACAGTATCTTTTCCTACAACTGTAATAATTATCTTATTCATAATGTCCTCCAGTTTATAATTTGATGTTGCAAGATGGACAATCCCTCTTCGCAACTTTTATCTCAATTCCCATATCGTTTAAGTCAATGTCATTAAACTTCAATTCATTTCTGACTGTCTCAAACGCCAACTCTGGATAGTTATTATCCTTGCTCAAATGTCCAAGAATAATGTACTGCATTTTATCAGAAATAATCTCACTTAGCAACTGTCCACAGGCCTCGTTTGATAAATGGCCTTCGTCGCCCCAGATTCTCATTTTTAATGGATATGGATAAGGCCCAACTTCTAGCATTTTCAAATCATGATTTGCCTCAACCAATATCGCATTCAAGTCTTGCAACGATTCAACTATTTCATCGTGATAATACCCTAAGTCAGTAACGATGGCGCATGACTTTTCGCCAGCGTCAAATCTATAGCAAACAGAATCTGTAGCATCGTGACTAGTTGAAATCGGATTGATCTTTACGTCCCCCACAAAGAACTCTTCGTCGGAGTCAATCTCTTCAAGCAACTCTTCATTCACTTCACCAAGAGATGATGAACTCAAAATGTTTTCAATAGTACCCTTAGTAGCAAAAACCGAAACAGGATGTGCTCTTAAAAATACCCCAAGTCCTCTGATGTGATCTGAATGTTCGTGAGTAATTAAAATAGCATCAATCTCATTAGGCAATGTGTTGAAATATTCTAGTCCCTCTTCAATTCGTTTCTTTGGAACACCAACATCAACCAAAATGTTTGTATCACCACTTTTAACCAATATGCAATTTCCACTGCTTCCGCTACAAATCGAAGCTATTTCCATAATGTTAATCCTTAAAAAAGTGAATCCCTAAAAATAGAGATTCACTTTGTTATCAATATTATTTATTAATTAGTCATCTAAATCAACTGTTGCTTCTTCTTCCTGAGTCTCTTCATATGCAGGTGTTTGATCTTGACCAGCTAATTCTTTTCTACTTTGAACTACAACGTTTAATGAATCATCCATATCTGTCATTAATCTCTCTTGAGCTGCCCCAAAGTTCTGAAGTCCTGTAGAAAGAATGCTCTGTACATTTGAAAGAATATCATCTGTGTACTGCATAGCTCTTGTCTTAAGGTCATTAGCTTCAGCCTTAGCTGAATCTAGAATACCTTGAGCTTCCTGCTGAGCTTGATCGATTACTGAATTAGCCTCAGCATAAGCTTTCTGCATAATTTCATGCTCACTAACTAACTGGTTGATATGAGCTGTTGCTTCAGAGATCATAGCCTCTGATCTTTCCTTAGCATCATTGATGATTGCATCTTTGTTAGCAATGATCTTCTGATACTTCTTTATTTCTTCTGGTGTACGAAGTCTTAATTCAGCCAATAGCTCATCAATATCATCCTTGTTTACAATAATCTTAGATGTTGATAATGGCTGGAATTTACAATTATCAATATATTCCTCGATCTCTGTGATAATTTGTTCAATCTTACTCATTTTCGTTCTCCTTTAATTCCTCAATCTTATTAATTACTTGTTTTGCAACAATATCAGGTACAAATCTACTAATGTCTCCTCCGTGGTAAGCCACTTCCTTTACAGTGCTAGAATTTAGATATGCATATTCCAATCTAGTTGATAAGAATAATGTTTCCAAATCTTTATCTAAAACCATATTGGTCTGAGACATCTGCAATTCATATTCAAAATCTGTAACAGCTCTAAGCCCTCTAATTATAACCTGGGCATCAACTTGATGAGCAAAATCAACAAGCAATCCGTCAAAGGCCATAACCTTTACATTAGGGATGTCTGCCACAACTTCATTTAACATTTTAACACGATTATCGACATTAAACAACGGAGATTTTAAATTATTGTTAAGCACTCCGACAATCAATTCGTCTACTATTTTTGCAGCTCTTTTGATTACGTCTAAATGTCCATTTGTAACCGGGTCAAAACTTCCTGGATAAATAGCTCTAGTCATTACTTTCACCGTTTTTCCTTATAAAAATATGTTTGTTCGTCTTATAAAGCTTCTCTTTATAAACTTCAAACCCTAAACTATCCAAATAACTGAAATCTGTATTCAAAGATGCTTCAACTATTACGATAGTATCATTGTTTATTATAACTGATTTTGCAAGTTGTTCAAGAACATTTTTCTCCAAACCATTATCGTATGGAGGGTCCATAAAGACTACGTCAAAGACCACATTTTTAGACTCAAGTTCAGCAATCGCAAGTTCATATGACTTATACAAAACTAATGCATTATCTTTAAGTTTTGTGAACTCTAAATTTTCATTGATAATATCAATTGCTTTTGGATTATTATCTACAAAGACACATTCTTTTGCGCCGCGACTCAATGCCTCAATTCCAATTGCGCCACTTCCAGCAAATAGATCCAAGAAACAACAATCATAAATATTGTTTTGAATCATATTAAAAAGTGTTTCTTTTATTCTATCTGTGGTTGGTCTTGTATCTAGTCCTTCCAAAGTCTTTAGTTTTAAACTTCTTGCACTTCCAGATATTACTCTCATAGTTTTCCTTACAAAACAAAAAGCAGACCTAAGCCTGCTTTTTGAATTAATCTTAATTGTTTTTATTCTTCTGAATCTTCTGCAGGAGCTTCTTCTGAAGCATCATCTTTAGCATCTTCAACTTTCTCTTTTAGTTCATCAACTTTTTCGCTGATTTTATCTAAAAGACCTTCAGCTTTTTCAGCAGCCTGCTCTTTTACTTCTTCAATCTGTTCTGCAGCCTGTTCTTTAACTTCTTCAAGTTGCTCTTTAGCTTCTTCTTTTTGCTCTTCAGCAAGTTCCTTAGCTTCTTCAACTTGTTCTGCAGCCTGCTCTTTAATTTCTTCTACGTCTTCCTTTATAGTCTCTGCTGTATCATTAGCATCTTCTTTAGCTGCAGCGATTGCATCAGCAATTGAAGAATCAGGTTCTTCATTCTGCTCAGGCATCTCTGGAACTTCTTCTTTTTCTTCCTCAGGTTCTTCCTTTGGCTCTTCTGGAAGAAGTACTTTTCTGCTGATTGAAATTTTCTTTTCGTCTTCGTTGAATTCAACAATCTTAGCTTCGATTACATCGCCCACTTTCAATTCATCAGATGGCTTATCAACATGATGTCTAGCAATCTGTGAAACGTGAAGTAATGCATCTACACCAGGCTCGATTTCAACGAAGCAACCAAAGTCAGTCATTCTAGCAACTGTACCTGTTACAATAGCGCCCACTGCAAACTTCTCACTCGCATTGTTCCATGGATTTGTATCTTCAAACTTAAGACTAAGAGCAATTTTGTCTCCGTCAATCTCTTTGATGAATGCTGTTACTTCATCACCTGGCTTAAAGTGCTTACGTGGATTTCCAATTCTTCCCCATGACATTTCTGAAATGTGAAGCAATCCATCAACACCGCCGATATCAACGAACGCACCAAAATCAACTACGCTCTTAACTGTACCTGTAATAGAATCGCCAACGCTTACTTTTTCAAGTAATGCAGCTCTAGCTTCTTCTTTTTCTTTAGAAACTAACTGTTTTCTATCACCGATAACTCTTCTCTTTCTAGGATTATATTCTGTAAGAACAAATTCAATTTCTTGTCCTTCGTACTTGCTTAAGTCTCTTTCAAAAACATCTGAAACCAAGCTAGCAGGAATAAATACCCTAGCTCCTTCTACATCCACACTCAAACCACCTTTTAGAATCTGTACAACTGGTGCTTTAAGAACTTCATTGTTTTCAAATGCTTCTTCAAGTCTCTTATTTGCCTTCTCTGCAGCAAGTCTCTTATATGATAAAGCTACTTGACCTTCGCCATCGTTTACCTTAAGAACCTTTACTGTCAGTTCATCGCCGACTGAAATCTCAGTTGTCAGATCTTCTGCTGTGTTAGAATACTCATTCACTGGAAGAATTCCATCAGCCTTGTACCCAATATTAAGTACAGCCTCTTCAGGCTTAACTGAAATAACCTTTCCTTCAAGTACTTCTCCGTTTCGGATAGTCTTGAAACTTTCGTCTAACATCTGTTCAAATTCGTTGTTCATCTCTGACATTCCGTATGAACCTCCTCAATAATATTCTTTGGGGTTGAAGCCCCTGCTGTGATGCCTATTTTGTCATACTTTCTAACCTCGTCAAAGTCCAAATCCTTTGCAGTTTGAATGTAATATGTGTTCTCACATTCGTTCTTACAAATTTCGTATAATTTCTGAGTATTAGAACTATTTTTCCCGCCAATTACAATCATCGCATCAACTTTTTTAGCAATTTCTTTTGCTTCTGTCTGACGCTCATTTGTGGCGTTACAAATAGTATTCACAACATTACTATCATAACCTTTTTCCCTTATTATTTCAACCAATTTGGCGAACTTTTGGGGATTATAAGTCGTCTGAGAGACAATACATACAGGGGTTTCTTTATCGATGTCTAAACCTCTCGCATCAGCCTCTTCATCTACTATAAAAGCATCGCCTTTCACCCATCCTTTGATGCCTTGTACCTCAGGATGATACTCGCTTCCGACGATGATGATAGTCTTTCCATCTTCACTCTCTGCTTGAACTATTTCGTGAATCTTTTTCACAAATGGACACGTTGCATCAACAACACTTACATTTTTGCTTTCCAAGTCATCATAAATGTTTTTAGCAACACCATGAGATCTTATAACCACTGTGCAATCGCTCAAATCCTTCAACTCACGTTCGTCAAAGTTAATGGCCTTTACACCTTTGCTCTCTAAATCAGACACAACTTCCTCGTTGTGAATGATTGGTCCATAAGTATATATGTTTTTATTTGATTCATTTGCTTCGTCGTAGACCATATCAATGGCTCTTTGAACTCCGAAACAAAAACCAGCCTTCTTAGCAAGAATTACTTCCATTTCTACTCCTTCGTCAAAGAAACAATCTTTTGAACTGTTTCATCAATTGTCATATCTGATGAATCAACCAATACAGCATCATCAGCTTGCTTAAGTGGTGATACGTCACGGTTCATGTCTCTGTAGTCTCTATCTTCAATATCTTTTTCTATCTCAGCTAAATCACCAGTCTGTCCATTCTCTAATAACTGGTCATATCTTCTCTTAGCTCTGCATTCGACACTAGCTGTTAAATAAACTTTAAGATCAGCATTTGGTAGTACTGCAGTTCCGATATCTCTACCATCCATAACAACATTATTCTTTGATGCCAAATCTTGTTGAAGTGCAACCAAGATTTTTCTTACACCAGGATATACTGCGATAGCTGATGTAAGGTTTCCGATTTCCTCTCGTCTAATCTCATCACTCACATCTTCACCATTTAAATAAACTTTTTGAACGCCATCTTCATAACCGAGGGTTACTTCGACGCTCTCGCATTTTGCCACAACAGCATTTTCATCTGTCGTATCTATTCCATCTCTAAAACATGCTAACGCAAGAGTTCTATACATGGCACCAGTGTCCACATAAATAAAACCTAAATCTTTAGCAACAATTTGAGCTATTGTACTTTTTCCTGCACCCGCTGGTCCATCAATCGCAATATTATACATTTCAACCTCCTAGTATATGCTGTTTCCTGCAACATACCCGGTACTCCAAGCAAGTTGCAAGTTATATCCACCAGTCAAAGAATCCAAATCCAAAACTTCACCTACAAAGTAAAGTCCAGGGACAATCTTCGACTCCATAGTCTTTGGATTAATTTCCTTAACATCAATTCCACCCTTTGTGATGATTGCCTCGTCGTAACCACGCAAACTGTCAATGTTAAACTCAAGATTCTTAATCAACTGAACTAATTTCTGTCGTTCCTCTTTTGTAATCTCATTAACCTTTTTATACTCATCAATTCCCGACAATCTTATAATAATAGGAATTAGTTTTTTAGGCAACAAGTCCGATAAAGAATTATTAAAGTTTTTGTTTTTATACTTATCAAAATCTCTCAAGATTCTTTTATCTAAAGTTGATTCATCTAATGCTGGCTTTAGATCTATTGATATTTTATAACCATCTTCCATTTTGTCCGCGACAAAGGAACTGGCGCTTAAAACTAATGGGCCGCTCACACCAAAGTGTGTAAATAACATTTCACCTAACTCTTCATATAAAACCTTATCATCTTTAATAAGTTTTAAAGTGACATTCTTAAGTGATAATCCTTGGAGTTCTTTGCAGTAGTCTTCTTTAATATCAAACGGAACTAATGATGGATAGGTCTTTGTAGTTTGATGTCCAAACTCTTTTGCGAACTTAAAACCATCGCCTGTTGATCCAGTTGTCTTATATGACAAACCACCTGTTGAAACAATCAATGCATCGCAAACATACTCATCATTTATCTTAAATTGCTCATCTTTAGTAATGTTTTTAACTTCATAGTTTAAAACAACATCAACACCATCAAGATGTTTCTTTAACGCCTTAATAACATCAGATGATTTATCGCTCTTTGGAAACACTCTATTGCCAAGTTCAACTTTTGTCTTTACTACAGACTCTTCAATTAAAGCAACAATATCATCAGCATTAAATGCATTGAAAGCACTGTACATAAATTTAGGGTTCGACATTAAATTGTTCATATGAGAATTAATGTCAGATGCGTTTGTTAGATTACATCTTCCTTTTCCAGTAATGAACAATTTCTTTCCAAGCTTTTCATTTTTTTCTAATAGTGTGACTTCGTTACCGTTAATCTTTGCAGCTATCGCTGCCATCAT
>JAEEGL011969070.1_pt1 | contig 17495 bp, 14 predicted proteins | sample 9134231 | NCBI WGS metagenome assembly JAEEGL01 (sample SAMN16246548, study PRJNA631951) | gut metagenome | biome: gut microbiome; feature: rumen; material: fiber-attached | host: Bos | place: Iran: Karaj | collected 2018-10 | reverse complement strand
TTTATATACACTCATATCTTCAATATCTCTTTTTGAACTTCCATCTACCATATTTTTTATTAAAAATCTTTTTATTGCTTTATCTTTTGGACATAATCTTTCACAGTTATCACAATGAATTGGATCACTGTGTCCTTTATGGTTTTTATTTCTTCCATTATTTCTTCGTTTTTTTGGCATTTTTTTTTTTCTTTTTTGGTTTTTAAATAGATATTTTTTTAAATTAATTTTTTTAAGGAAATTATTTATTTTTTTTTTTTTAAATAAATTATTTTTTTTTTTTAATAATCTTTTAATTAATTTTTAATAATTTAACATTTTTTTTCTAATTTTTTCATATTCTTTTTCTCTTTTATTAAAATTATTTAATGTTTTTTCTGCCATAAATATAGATTTATTAATTTTTTCATTTATAATATCATTAGAATTTAATTTTATTTTATTATCTGTATGATATTTTTTAAGAAAAGGATAATTATTTCTTTTTCTTATATTATTATTTATTGGAGAAAATGAATTTTGTTCCATATCTAATATTAAATTTTTAATATCTTTATTTATTTTATTTTCTTTTGATTTTAAATTTATTCCAGTTGGTCCTTTTAAAAATGAATATTTTAATGTTTTTATTTCAAATTCATTTATTTCTTTAAATAAAGAATTTCTATATTTTTCACTTCCTAATGCTTTTATTTGTTTTATATATGTTTTAAATAAATTTTTATTATTTGGTTGAATTTGAAATTTGTTTTTAATATAATATTTTGGATCAATTTCTTTATTTTTATTTTGATTGTTTATTATATTTTTTAAGTTAATTTTTGGTTTTAAAAATTTATTTTCATCAAATTTATCTGATAATAATATTTTAATTATTTTATTAACATTTTCATTTATTTTATTCTTTCCTTTTTTATTTTTATTTTCTATTTTTTTTTCTATATTTTTTTCATTAAAAGTTTTATTATATATTGAAGTATTTGAATATGAATTTATTTCTGTATTTCTAGATAATGATTTTTCAGGATAAATTTTTATATTATTTATATTAAAATAATTCTTTTTGAAATTAAATAAATTATTATTATAAACTATTATTTCTGGATATTTTAATTTAACTGAAAAAGAATTTGAATTATTTTTTTTATGTAATGTATTTTTTTTTATTTGATTTTCATTATTATAAAAATTATAATGAAATTTCATTTGAATTTTTATTATTTTTATTTATTATAATTTAAATAATGAATAAAAATGTTAAAGAGCAATTTTCTGATGAAATAAAAAAGAATTTAACTTTATTTAATAAAAAATTAAATAATGAAAATGAATTTAAAAATAAATTAAATGAAATATATGAAACAATTCCTTTTAATGGGATTTCAAATAATAAACTATTATTATTCTTATATAAACAAAATGTAATTTATAAATTATTTTATAAATATAATGAATTAAAAGGAATTAAAGAGGAATTAAAGGAAAATTTAAATGAAGCAAATGAAGAAAAATATAAAAAAATCAAATCATTTTTTTCTATAATAAAATCAGAGAGAAATGGTAATTTTATAATAAATGATATAAAATTTGAAAAAGTTTATAATGTTTGTGAAACTTTTTTAATATTTCAATATCAAATATATCCTAATGTAGAAAAAATATCATCATTAAGAAATTATATGAAAAATAATATTAGTGAAATTACTGAATCTTATATTATTTTAATACTTAAACAAATTATTGATTTACTTCAACAATGTCATACTAAAGAAATTGTTTTATTGAATTTATCAATAGATACATTATTTTTTGTTAATGAAAATTATTTTAAAATATATTTTAATGATTTTACAAAAAGTAAATATTTAGATAAAAAAAGTTATGAATATAAAGATAATTATTATTTAAAAAGAGAATTTTTTAAAGTTGATATATTTGATTTAGGAAAAATTATGTATATATTATTTTCAAAAAATGAAAATGTTGAAGATAAAGAATTATTTAATAAAGTTTATGAATTAAAAGGAATAAATTCAAATATGGAAAAATTATTAAGAAAAATGCTTGAACCTGATTTAATATTAAGATTTAATATTTTTCAAATTACAGATTTTTTTAATAATTATTTTAAAGATATTCAAAATGAAAATATTAAAATAATAAAAGTTAATGAAATTTCAGATAAAAAAATAACTTTAAATTATATCAATAAAAAAAGAAATAGGGTGAAATTTATAATTAAGAAATAAATATATATCATAAATTATAACAATCAATATAAATTCAAATTTTTATATTTTTAAATAATTATTTATTTTATAAATCTAATAATCCAGTTGAATCATAATCAATATTAATTGAATTGTAGGGTTTAATATGTTTTAAAAAAAAGACAATATATAATATTAAACCAATAGGAATTATAATATGAATAATTTGATGAAATAAAAATATTTTAAATACATCTTTATTAGTAAAAGTTCCTAAAAATATTTGTTGAAAACAATATATTATAGAAATTAATGAATGAATACTTATATAATATAAAACTAATTTTTTATTTAATTTAATTTTTTCATTACGTATTGATATCCATAAATAAAATATAATTATTTCTCCTGATAAAAGTTGAAAAAAAAAAATATTATTTTTAATTTCTGAATAATGTAAAAAAATATCATCAATTAGAATCAATATGTTAAATAATGCTAAATATATTTTTAGTTTATTAATAATTCTATTATTATTATTGTTTTCTTCTCTATTATTATTTTCCATTAATTTCATTATATAAAAATATATTTTAAATAAATATTAAGAATAAAATGTATTTTAATTAATTAATAATATTCTATAAATTGATTAATTTTCCTTAAAAAAGCATTATTAGAATTAAAAAAAATATTTAGAAAAAATTTATAAAAATTATTTATATTATATATTATAATTTTGTAAAAGTTTTTGTGTTAAAATTTGCTTTTTTTTATTTGGTCTCATATATGGTAACATATCATTAAACATTACACTATTATAATCAATATGTTTTTCATTTTTTTTATTTATTTCTCTTTTAATATTTTCAAGTTTAATTTCTTCTTGAGTTTTTTTATCATTTTTCAATAATAATTTAGTAATTCTATGTCCTCTTTCTAAATAATAATTATTATTTATTTTATTTTTTTCAAAAAAATTTTTATTATATTTTTGATAAAAATTATTTTTATAATTCTTTATATTATCTGCACTTATTTCATTTGCATTTAAACAATATTTTGAATATAAATAATCTTCAAATCTTGATTCATTAATTATTTTTTCAGTTGTAAATAATATTCCACTAACCCCATATCTTGCTCTAATTAAAAATTGCTTAATTTTTTTCATTTTATTATAACTTAATTTAAAATCTTCTATTTGTAATACAAAAATTCTATAATGTTCTTTACAAGATACTAAAAAATTATAACATTGTTTTAATAATTTTATATTTTTAATAAATTCATTTTTTTCATCATTAACTATTGATTCTTCTATTAATTCATATGGATTTTTAATTGAATTGAATTTTCTTTTAATTAAATATTGATTATAATCATAAATTATTAAATTACTTATTTTAATAAATAATGAATATGTATTTTCAATTAACATATTTAATTTTTTAACTTGAAATATATTTACATTTCCATTTAATATTTCATCTTTTAATTCAAAAAAAAATTTATTATAAAATCTTTCCATATTTTCTATAATTATCTCAATTTCATTTAATATTATATCTTTTTGTAAATCTTGATCATTTAAATTATTAGTATTTTTAATAGGAAAAAATCCATTTTTTAATTCCCAATCTTTTTCATATGATATTTTTACATTTTTAATTCTTATATTGTCTTTATTTTCAAATATATTGATTTTTTTTTCTTCAAATGATTTTTTTAAATTTTTAATTAAAGAATTATTCATACTTTTATTTAATATATTTTTTTTCATTCTTGGTGAATTCATTGCTGAATTTGAAAGAAATGAAGTTTCTTTTGTAGATATATTATTTGGATTTAAAATTCTTGTTAATTTAAAAAAAGGAATATAATTATTTCTAATTATTTTATTTTCTTTTTTGAGTTGTAAATTTTGCTTTTTTATTTCTAAGTTTTTAATTATTTCTTTCATTCTGTTTACTTCATTTATACAATTACTTTTTTTTTCATTAATTTTATTAATTAATAAAGATAATTTCATATTAAAACAATAATTTTTTGGAATTGGTTTTAAAATTTTTACATCTGTTTTTTTCTTTTCAATATCATCTGTACTTTTCGATTTTTTTACTTTTTTTTTAATCATCATTTTATTATAGAAAAAATACAAAAAAAAACAAATATTAAATAAATATAAAACAACTTAATTAACTATTATAATTCATATAATAAAAAAAATAATTTTCATAATAATATTTAATAATATAATATAATCCAAAATCAATTGAAACAATGAATGGAAGTGCTTTTAATATTTTTTCTAGCCAACCAAATAATAATTCAAACAAAATAAATGATACAATAAATAACAATTTAAATCCAATCAATCAATTTTTTCTTCCAAATTTAATATCTAATAATATAAATACTATAAATAAATTTCCAATATATAATTATTTAGATGTAAACTATTTTAATTTCTTATTTCAAAATTACAAAAATTATCTATTATCAAATCAAAATAAAATAACATTATTAAATGAAAAAAAAGAAAAAGAAAGTAGGAAAAATAACTGCTTTCTCATTGGAAAAAAGAAAAAAAGAAACGAAAAATTATGTACAGAATGTCCTCATATAAATGAACCACATTATGCAAAAGGAATGTGTTCAAATTGTTATCATTCAAAAGGAAGAAGTAAAAAACCTTGGAAATGTATTCATATAAATAAAACACATTATGCATTAGGTTTATGTCAAAATTGTTATCAAATGTCATATATTAAAAGACAAAATAATAATAAATCAAATAGTAATAATAAAAATATTATTGTAAATAATAATTATATCTTTGAAAAAAAATTAAATGAAGATATTAATGTAAATAAAGAAAAAAGTATTGATAATGAGAGAACTTTAAGTGAAAATTTAGTTTAATTTGGTTTTATTTTATTATATATATTAAAGTAAAATTTAGTAATAAATCTTTATTACTTAAACTTTGGTTTTTTAGTTATTATGATTATTAAATAAGATATATATTTTTGTTATTTATTAAATAATTTTTTAATGAAAAATTAACTCTAAAATATATATTTATTTATATATATTAATATTATTTATTTACTCTTTTATTATTTTAATATTAATTAATAATATTTTTTATTTTTGACATTTTATTAAGTTTATAACTTTAAAAGAAAAAATATCATCATTTGAACTTGATTTTGTAAGTTCATTAATTATAGTTTTAATTTTATTATTCATATTTTGTTTATTTTTTAATATTTTTGGAGAATTTTTCCTTTTATTTTTTTTATATTTTTGAAAAACATTACTAATATCATTTAAATTAGAACTAATAAATTTTTTTGGTTGTTGAATTGTTTTATAAAAAGGTTTATGAAATGAAATAAATAAAGTTTGTAAATAATTAAAATAAGTTTTTGTACTAATTTTTTTAGTTAATTCAAATAAATGTTTTTCTCTATTTGGAGAATATGAAAAGTCAATTGAATTAGTTGATTTTAAATAATTATTAGTATCAAATTTTTTATTATCTGAAATATTTTTAGAAAGAATCAGTTTTTTTTTAAATTTAAATTCATGATAATGATGATAATTTTTTAATAAAAAAGGATTTAAATATGAATTTATAATTTTTTGCTCATATATAATTGAATCTCTATAATTAAAACTTGTTCCTGATTCTTGGGTTGATATTATTTGTTGAGTTTTTAAATTTATTGTCATATTAATTAAAAAAGATTTTAAATGATTTGATGTAGTTTTTGAGTTTATTTTTGTTTTATTTTGAATAAAGTATATTGATACTTCCTTATCTATTATTTTTAGGAGATTAGTTCTTATTTTATTTATTTTTTCATATTCATATGAATTTATATCTTTTGGAAATATATTTTTACTTTTATTAAGATTATTAAATTTTTCATTATGTATATAATTTTCCATAATAATCAAATTAAAAATATAATTACCATTTTATTAAATAAAATAAATGATAAAGATTTTATATTTTGATCTTATAAGAGAATAAATTAAATATAAAATTTTAATTATTTATTACATTATTATTTAAAACATTAAAAATATTTTTATAATTACAATATATTTTTAAATCAAAAAAGAAAATAATAAATATAAAAATATTTATTTAAAACAAAAAATTACTTTTGAAATAAATATTTATTCATTAGTTTCTTAATTATTTTAACATTATTTTCTTTCTTTTTTTTTATTTAAATATCAAATATAAAAATAAAATTTATAATCCTTATAAATTCATAATTTTTTATAAAAAAAATGAATAACTATGAAAAAGAAGATGATGACTATTCAAGTCTTTTACTTAAATCAACAATAGATGATATAAATAATGAGATATGTAATAAATCATCTTACTTAGAAGAAAATTCATCTTCTGAAAATAATATTTCAAAAAATAATAATAATAACACAATAAAAAATAAATATAATATTCATAAAATATTAAATATAAAAATAAATAATATATCAATATTTTCAAATATAGATATAAAATATTTATCTCCTACATATGAATTTACATTAAAAGAATTAGACATTATTATTCATAAATTAAAAGGTTATTTCTTTCAATTAATGACAGGAAAAAATTCAAATTATTTCATAAGTAATATAATAATAAACGCAACTAAAAAACAAAAATTATATTTATTATCAGAAATTTATCCAATGATTCATATATTAGCAATAAATGAATATGGCTCACATCCCTTACAAACTTTAATAGAAAAAGCATCTTCAAAAGATGAAATAATAATGATAATTAATGCAATAATTGCAAAAAATAAATTAATTGAAATAGCAAAAAATGAAAATGGAACTTATGTTATTCAGAAAATAATTACATATTTTAATGAAAATTTTAGAAATAAAGTAAATAAAATAATATTAAATCATATTGTCGAATTATGTAATGATATGTTTGGAGTTTGTGTTATTAAAAAATTTATAAATAATTCTCATAATTATGAATGTATATATTCCTTATTTATGATATTTATAAATAATTTTGTATATATTTCCGAAAATCAATTCGGAAATTATGCTATTCAAATTTTTATTGATAAAATATCAATTAATGAAAATTTAATTTATGTATTAGAACAACAAATATTTTTAAATTTTTTAAGATTAAGTATTCATAGATTTGGAAGTAGGGTAATTGAAAAATATATTGATATAATTAAGAAAAAGAAAAAAAGAAAAATATTAGAAATGTTATGGACAAAAGGATTAATTTTTCATATTATTGTTAATAAATATGGAAAATATGTTATTTCCAAATTACTGAATGGATTTAATAGTGAAAGAAGAAAAAATTTATTAAACATTTTTTCGTCAATTAAAAGTAATGATTATATTAAAGAGAATGATATTGTAAATTTTGAGTTATAAAATATTAATTTTTATTCATTTGCTTAATATATATATTTTGTTTCCTTTGAACATTATACAATTATTAATTAAATAAATTTATTAAAGCAAATGTTTATTCTTTTATATTGGATAAATTAAATTAAATTGCAATATATATTATAATATATTTTTATTAACTTGGATATTATATTTTATAATAAAAAAATATTTGTAGTTTATTTTAATTGTAATATAATTTTTTTAATAAACATGATTTTATTTAATCAATTTAAAAATAACTTTTACAAATTTCTATCTGAATAATGGAAAAAAATTCAAATTATAGAGAATCAATAGAAAATTTAGATTCAACAGACTATTCAGGTACAATATCAAAAAAAAATTCAATTAAATCTGTTTCTTTTTCTCGAAATATAGATGTTGTATCAGTAGATAATTATAAAAATATTAATAAAAAATTAAATTTACCAAATTCTGTAATTAAAAAAAATTATAATGAAGTCAAATTAAATAAAATAAAACAAGAAGAAATTCAAAATGAAATTAATAATGTTAAAATTAATAATGAAATTTATTCTGAAAACAATGAAAAATGTTTTAATTGTTGTATTTTTTAATTATTTTCTAGTGAGATTAAATGGATTTTTGATATTATTTTTTTTAATATAAATTATTTTAATATGTTAAATTCTTGATAAGTTAAAAAATAAAATGTGTTATGTTATTGTTATGAAAGTAATATATAGATGCTATTTTTTTATTTATTATTTTTTGGTAATTATTAATATAAAATGTTAATATTCATTAAATTCTTTTTTATCAATTCGTTTTTTGAATTTAAATAAATTTTTAATTTTTTTTATTGTTTTAATAAATAAAAATTATTTAAAAATAAATATTTAAATAATTTTCCAAATATTTAATTTAAAAATGAAATCAAATTTTCATTCACAAAAAAATTTTGAAAACAATCCTAATTTTTTAAATAAAAAAAAATGGAGAACATTATCATTAAAAGAATCAAAAATGCCTAAAATATCAAAACAAACTCTTAAATTAGTAAAATCAATATCAAATAAACCTTTAAAAATAAATTCAAAAATTGAAAATATTTCATTAAAAAATTTTTTATCATCATTATCAATGAAAGAAAAATATGAAGATTTATTAACAAGAAATGGAATAATTCTTCCTCCAAAATATAAATTATTATTAAAAAAACAAAATTATCTTGATATAATATTATCAACAAATATAGAAAAAGAAACTTATCATTCATATGAATTAATAAAAAATTATTTTAAAAATTCAACAAATTTAAGTTTTGATACAGAAGATTTTCAAAAAATTTTATTTATAACTCCTTTTTTTTATATTTATCAATCAAGAGAAAAATTAGATAGAACAATAGAATTATTATTTATTGATATACCAGAAGATTATGAAAAAAGAATGAAAATAAAATATGGAATTAAAACAAATTTTGTATTATTACAAACTCCAAGAATGTATGAAGTATTTAAAGGAAGTTTTGATAAAGTAATTTTAGATAAGAGAAATAATTTATTTAAAAAAATACTTGAAAATATTACTGTTGAACAACATGAAGAATTCTTAAAAGAAAATCATTTTAATTATTTTGATCCAATTAAATGTAAAACTTGGCATCATTTATTTGATTTAGATAATGTAAAGGAAATAGGTAAATTTAATTTAGTTGAAAATAATATTAAACAAATGAAAAAATTAAATATTAGATAATACTTCGAGTACTTTTATAATTTTAATTTATTAATCATTAATTTAAATATTAATTAATATAAGTTAAAAATATTAAATATTAATTTTTCAAAAAAACTAAATATAATTTTCTAATTAATTAATAATGAATGAAAATCCGAATCTAATTAAAATAAAGAGTACATCACAAAATATTTCTATTAGAAAAAATAAAAAAAATGAAAATCATATTTTAAATACTCCTGTTCATTCAAAATATAATAATAAGATATTAAAATCTCCTTTTAAATCAAAATCACCTTTTAATTTAACAAAAAGAAAAATTGATAGAAAATATTTTCATAAAGAAAAAATTCCTTTTTATTATAATTCAAAAACTATATCAAATAATGGTCAAAATACAATTGAAAATCATTATTCAAGTTTTATTAAAGAAATTCCATTTAATAATGAAATTAATAAAGTAAATAATAATCAAATGATTTTAAAAACTCCTTTTGAAAAAATGAGAAAAAAGAAAACTATATCTGAATTATTATTTGATAAAAAACCTAATATATTAATAAAAAAAAGAAATTTAAGTTCAGTTAATGTAAAAAAAACAACTGAAAATAATTCAAATGTTAAAAATGATTATAATAATAATACAAATTTTCTTTTTAGTTTATGTAAAAATGATGAATTAAATAAAAATAATACTAATGAATTAATTCTTAATAAAAATAAAAAATTTTATAAAAAAAAAAAATCAAATACTAAATTTAATTTAAATGAAAATAATGATAAACATTATATTAAACGTTCACCAACTAAAATTAGTTTAATTCAAAGAGATAAATCATCAAATAATATTATTCCAAATATTAAATTAAAACCATTAAATGTTAATAATAAAAGTTTTATTTTAAATCATGATTATTCCAATGATATAAACTCTAAAATTAGTAAAATAAATAGGAAAAATAATCATTATAGAACTAATATTAAAAATGAATTATTATTAAATATAGATAATAAAGATATTGATACTTCAAGTTATAATATTAGTCATAATAATATTTCATATAATCTAAATTTTTCAAATGTAAATTCACATTTAAGTAATAATATTAGTAATATTATTGATGATGTAATAAGTAATAAAAATTTAAGTAATAAAATAATTTCTGAAATTATTTCTGGTGTTAATTTTGATAATTTATCTAATAATAATACTTATGATGGAAAATATAAACACAATAATACTTATGATATAAATAATCAAACAAAATATAATGTAAAAAATAAAAATTTAATAGAGGAAAATCAAGAAAAAAAATTAAAAGAAAATAGTTCATTAGATAATAGAATTAATATTACACATAAAGAAAAAAAATCAGAAGATAAAATTTCAAATAAGAATAAAATAGAAAAAAAGTCAGAAAATAACTCAATTAATAATAATAATAGTAATATAAAAAATAATAATGATAATATAAATATTAATAATGACATTTCTCAAGATAATGAAAAAGGAAATATAGATGAACATTCATTTGGTGAACCTCAAATAAAAGAAAATAACACAAATAATAATATAAATAAAGAAAAAGAAGAAAAAGAAAAAGAAAATAATAATAATAATGAAATTAATAATGAAGATACTGAAAAAATATCACCAAATCACCCATTAAAATCACCCAAAATTAATAATCAACAAAATAAATCTCCAAAAATTCAACATAAAGAAACAAAAAAGCAAAATGAATTAAATATATTAAAAAAAGATACTATTTCTCAAAATCAAACACTAATAAAATCAAATAAAGCAAATTATGGTTCAGAAAAAGAAAATGAAGAAATAGAAAATGAAAAAGAAAATGATTTAGAATACGAATTAGAAAAACCTGAAATAAAAAAATATATAAAATCCTACATTTCAATAAGTCAAGCAGGAAAAGAAGAAAATGGAAAAACAAAAACAAATCAAGATTCATATTTAGAAATAACAAATATAAACAATGATCCAAATTTTAACATTTTTGGAATTTTTGATGGTCATGGCACAAATGGTCATTTAATAAGTCAATTTATAGTAAAATACATAAAAAATTATTTCGAATCAAAAAATAATCCTTTATTAAATTTACAAAATGAAGAAATATATTCATATATAATAAAAGATAATTATTCCTTTATAAAAAATTTAATAAAATCCTCAGAAGAAAATTTAAATAATGAAAAAGACATTGATTCAAATTTTAGTGGAACAACATGTAATTTAATAATACAAATAAATAATAAAATAATATGTTCAAATATAGGAGATTCAAGATCAATTATGGTAAAAGATAAAAAAACAATAATTGAATTATCATTTGATCAAAAACCAGATGATGAAAATGAAAGAAAAAGAATTGAAGAATATAATGGTGAAGTACATAAATTAATTGATGAAGAAGAAGGTGAAATTGGTCCAATGAGAGTTTTTATGAAAGGAGAAAAATTTCCTGGTATTGCAATGAGTAGATCAATTGGTGATAAAATTGCTAGTCAATTAGGTGTTATTAGCTTACCTGATATTAGAGAATTTGATATTGATAATAATTGTAAATTTATTGTTATTGCTTCTGATGGAATTTGGGAATTTTTATCTAAGGAAAAAGTTACTCATTATGTTAATAAATTTTATAAAAAAAATAATGCGTATGAAGCTGCTTTGAAACTTGTTAAAAAAAGTACTTCAATTTGGGAAAAAGAAGATAATGTTATTGATGATATTACTGTTATTGTTATTTTTTTTTAAATTTTTTTTTTTTTGGTTTGATTTTATTTTTTTTTTTATTTTTTATTTTAGGTTTTATTTTTGATTTTTTAGGGTTTGAATTAGGGTTTTTTTATATTATTTTTTATTTTATTTTAGGAGTTTTTTATTTTTTATTTATTATGTAATAATATTGTTATACAATTTTTAAATTTAAAATATTGTTAAATATTTAAAAAAAAAACATGAAAATAATTATTTAACTTTATATTAAAAAAAATTTTTATTTTAAACATAAAAAAAACCTTATTAAAAAAAGCCTTAAAAGAAAACCTTAAAAAAAAAATAAACTTTTATACAATTTTACTTTTCCTTAACTTTACCTTTCCATATATCAAAATAAAACTTAAGAGGAAAATTTAACTTTCTTTTTTGAAAATCTTTAACTAAAATTTCAATTCTAACTCCAAAAAATTTATATATACTAATTCCAATTTTTTCCCATTTATCACCTTTTCTAATACTTCTTTCAACATAATCATCATATCCAGCAATAATTCTATCAATAATAATAGTAGTAGAAATACCTTCAGTTTTTTTAGTTTCAATAAATCTTCCACATTTTTTAAAAGGTTCATAAATATCATAAATATCATCAAAAGAATAAGGTTCATTATCATGTGCAATATATTTACAATTAATACTATTTAAATAATCAATTGTACAAACCCAAGGAGCATTTAATATTATTTCATCACAATATTTACAATTTTTTATACATTCTGCTCTTTCTTCTAATTTTAATATTGGTTTTCCTATTTGAAATGTTGTGTCTTCATCTGAACATATTCCTACTATTAAATATACGTATTTAAATTTATTTTTTATTTGCTCAAATAAACGCATGTGACCATAGTGAAAACAATCAAAAATACCATCTGTGTATATACGTACTGGATTTAAAGGATCTGTTCCTTCAAGTTCCATTTTTATCTTTTTTAATTTTTTTTTAATATTTTTTTTTTTTTAATTTTTTTTTTTAAATTAATATTTTTAATTTGGTTTTTTTTTTCATAAAAATTATTTTTTGAAAATTTGTTATAAAAAGAATAAAAAAAAGATAATATTAAATAAATAAAATATGTATTAATAAAATAAAATTATTAATTATGTATTAATACAATAAAAAATTATTATAAAATGATGGCAGAAGAATTTTCACAAGAAATGAAATCAATAGAATCAGGATTTCTTTTTTTAGGAATAGGTACACTTGTACCATGGAATGCAATAATATCAAATTTAGATTTTTTAATCTATTATCAAAAAGACTATCATCCAGAAATAACATTTCCAAATATGAATTTTATCTTAAATTTAATAATTCAATTTCTCTTATTAACAACAAAAAAAATATTAAAATATAAAACTCAAATATACATATCATTAACATTATTTTTAATAAATATAATTCTTCTTCCAATAATAACAATATTTATAAAAGGTGATTTAGGATTTAAAATAAATTGTATAATTATGTTATTTAATGGAATTGGGAATGCATTAATTTCTTTTTCTTCATTTGGTTTAGTTTCTTTTTTTCCTATTAAATGCTTAATTAATTTATCTTTAGGACAAGGATTTGCAGGAATATTAATGAATTTATTAAGATATATTATTTTATTTAGTTTAGGTGATGATGAAAAAAATATAAATTTAAGTAGTTATATTTTTTTTTCTGTTTCTGCTTTTATTTTATTAATTACTATTTTTAAATTTCATTCTATTTCAAAAAAAAAATATTTTAATAATAAATTAATTGAAGCTGGAGATGAAATTAATACTTTTTCTGATAGTGAATCTTTAGATAATCCACTTCAAATTCCAGATAAAGAAAATGATAATAAAGAAGATTTATCAATAATTGTTTTAATATTTAAAATATTTGGTATTAATTTAATGATTATTTTATGTTTTGTTATTACTTTTACATTATTTCCAGCAGTGTGTATTAAACCAAATTTATTTCATTTAAGTTTAGGATGGAAAATTAATACTATAATTTTTACTTTTAATGTATTTGATACAATTGGAAGAAAATTACTTTCTTATGTTAATCCTACTAAATTTATTTTATATTTTCTTTCTTTATTAAGAATTTTTTTATTAATTACTTTTCCTTATATTTGTTATTGTGAAAATCATAAATTATTAAGTGATAATTTAATTTCTATTTTTAGTATTTGTAATGTTATTATTTTAGGTATTTCAAATGGATTTTTAAATAGTTTGTGTTTTGCTTTAGCTCCTGAACAAGTTGAAGGAAATATGAAAGGTAAAGCCGGATCAAGTGTTTCTTTGTGTCTTAGTCTTGGACTTTTTTTAGGAACTTTTTGTGCTATTTATTTTCAAAAGTATACTTCACTTTAATTGAGATTTTTTTTGGTTCATTTTTTTATTTTTTTTTGGTTTTTTTTTTTGTTTTTGTTTTATTATCTTTTATACTTTTTTTTAGTATTTTTTATTTAAAAATTTCTATTGGAATTTAAATTTTTTTTTTGTTGTGAATATTTAATTTTTTAATTAATATTTTTTTTATTTGTTTTATTAATAAAAAAGCTATAATTAGATATATTAATTTGATATGTGATTTATTTATAAAAAAAATTTAAAATTATTAACCTTTATAATTAATTGTTCATTTTTTGTATAGATATATCATTATTCTTCTCAAGAATATTCTTTTTTAAATTGTTATTTGAGAAATGAATTAAATTATCTAAATTTTGGAGATTATTAGTCACTTTTTCTTTTTTATTTACACTTGTTTTTAAACTATTATCATTATTATTATTTATAGCAGATTTAAATTTTGTTTCAATTTTTTGTTCAAATAATACATTTTCAATTTCTTTTTCTTTCATTTTTTCAATTTCAACTTCGCTATTTTTATTACTTTTCCAATAATTATATACTTTTTTACCTATTTGTAATACAAATACCCATTTGATTTTATTAAATAAGAATTATAATTATTCATTAATTATGTTAAATAAAAATTATATTTAATTATTATTTCAATATATTAAATATTATAATAAAAAAAACTAATATTTTTAACTTAAAATAAAAAACCAATTTAATAAAAATTTAATAAAACTAATTAAATGTCTCATCAAAAACATAAAAAAGAAAAATGTAAACATAATAAAATTCCAAATATAAAAGATAAAAGATATACATTTTGTCAAAATTGTGGAGGAATAATAATGAAAAATGATTTAACTTTAAATTACACAATAAAACCTTTATCAATGGAAAAACAAATAAATGAAGATCCAATTAAAATATATGAAACAATGATAAAAAGATCTCCAATATTTAATGACTCAACAACAATTCAAAATTCATATTTAAAAATAAGAAAAATTGTAATGACATATTTACAAAAATTAAGTATGAAAATGAAATATTCAGATTCAACTTTTTATAGAGCATTATATTATTTAGATAATACAATGAGAACAATTGTTGATATTAATTCTAAACAAATATTATATTTTACAATTGCTTTTTTTATTATTAGTGGAAAATATAATGAAAATGATATTTTTGAACCAGATTTAAATGATTTTATTCAATTTCATGAAAAATATATTCTTCAAATTGATGAAATGATTAAATATGAAATTATTTGTTTACAATTAATAGATTATAATTTAATTAATTATTCATCTTATGATTGGTTAATGGTACTTTTATCAAATGGTTTTATTTTTGAAGAAGAAATTTCAAAAAAACCTTCAAATATTATTAATAATACTTATAATTATATTAAAAAATGTTTGGCTTTAATTACTGCTAAGTCATTTTTTTTTCAATATAATCCTTTTAAAATTGCTTTTAGTTTAATTCAAATTGGAAGAGAAAAATATATTGGTGAAGATGATGGAAAATATTTTAAATTTATTAAAGATTTATATAAAGTTAAATTTAGTGATTATGAAAATTGTTATAAGGAAATTAAAAATGAAATATTGAATTCAAATAATAAAAAATCATCAAATACTCAAATTGATAAAAAAGTTAATTTTAAACCAGAAAATTTAAGTTCAAATCAATTATCAAAAGTGAATAATAATGATTTAATATTTGATAAAACAAATAATGAATTAGAAGAAAAAAGAGAAATTGAAAGGCAGAATATAAAAACAAAAACAGTTAAAATTGAAAATAAAATTGATTTAAATGTTAAAAATGATATAAAAAGTAAAAATGAATTTGTAAATGATATTGAAAAAATATCAAGTAAAGGAACTTTTAGTGAAAAACATCCTGTAATAAGAAGACATAATAAATTAACTGGAACAGTTCTTGTTCAACAAGATGAAATTAATAATATTAAAAATAAAATTACTGAAACAAATAAAAATGATAAAGAATCAATTACTCAAAATATTAAAAAATAAAAAAAAATATAAAAAAATAATTTTAAATAATAATGATTATAAATAATTATTTAAATAAAGAATTTATTAGTATGTATAATTTAAAACCTTTTATTAATTCTTTAATATAGATTATAGATAAAAAAATTATAAAAAATTGTCTGAAATGAAAAATTAATTTTAATATTTTTAAAAAAATATAATTAATATAATATTACATTAATTAAATAATTAAGATATTTTTTTTTACTTATAAAAATGTCTAATCCAACTGAAGATAATACAGTTCTTCTTTTTTTTGATAATTTTGAATATCAAAAAGTTCAATATAACATAGAAGAAATATTTTTTAATAAAGCAATAATACTACATCAAATAAGAATATTAAAACAAGATTCAAATCCACATACTAAATTAAAATCAATGTCAAGTATAACTCAAAAAGATATCATATATAACTTTGAAATATTTGGTAGAAATTTAAAAAGATTAAATGCTAATTTTGAAATATTGTATCCTTGTTCTAATATTAACACTGATAATGGTGAAACTGATTGTATTTTTCCTTTTAGAAAAGAATTTGTTACTAATCATATTGTAATAAGAGGAAAATTTGAGAAAATTACAATGTGTATTTATGGGAAAGTGTATGATGAAATAGATAAAAGTCTCATTATTGAAAATGCTAAATCTGATGTTCCTTTAGAGAAATTAGATGAAATTATATCAAATAAAAAACATTATGATGAATTTGAAATAAATAAAATTCCATTTGATGAATTGGAATTTGCTAAATTATATTCTATAGAATCTTTAACACAAAATTATTCTTATATAAAAAATAATGTAAAAAATTATGAAATTAATAGAGTTTATAATTTAAATAAACCAAATATGAATATGATAGAAAGAACTAAAAATGGA
>JAEEGL015770703.1_pt1 | contig 17496 bp, 11 predicted proteins | sample 9134231 | NCBI WGS metagenome assembly JAEEGL01 (sample SAMN16246548, study PRJNA631951) | gut metagenome | biome: gut microbiome; feature: rumen; material: fiber-attached | host: Bos | place: Iran: Karaj | collected 2018-10 | reverse complement strand
GTTTGGGTGTCAAGTTTTTGAGCCGAATTGAAGTGGAAAAATGAATGAAAATGCAAAAAACAAACCTGAATTTTGCAAAATGACGGATTTTGCGTCCGAAAAAGCCTGTTTTTTGACGGGTTTGCAAAAAACAAATCCGAAAAGGATTTTTTGCCGGTTTTCCCGATTTCCACCTAAAAATATGGTATAATCTATTGGTTATATTAAGTCAGTCAACCGGCAGAAAGGCGTTACCATGACCTTTGTCAACTCACCGAAGCAGATCCGGATCCGCGGAGCAAAAGTGCATAATCTGAAAAATGTGGATGTCGATATCCCGAGGGATGCGCTCGTGACCGTGACGGGTCTGTCGGGCTCCGGCAAATCATCCCTGGCCTTCGACACGCTGTATGCGGAAGGACACAGGCGGTTCGTGGAGTCCCTTTCTTCGTATGCCCGGATGTTCATCGGTCAGATGAGCAAACCGGACGTGGATTTCATTGAAGGTTTGTCTCCTGCGATCTCCATCGATCAGAAGACGACTTCTCACAATCCGCGAAGCACGGTCGGTACGGTTACTGAAATCTATGACTATCTCCGGCTGATGTACGCCCGTGTCGGCATACCTCACTGTCCGATATGCGGAAAAGAGATCAAGAGACAGTCAGTGGATCAGATCCTCGAGCGGATCATGTCGCTGCCGCAGGGGACCCGGTTCAACGTACTGTCTCCCGTTGTCCGCGACAAGAAAGGCACGCACGAGAAACTGTTCCAGGATATGAAAAAAGCCGGTTTCCCGCGTTTCCGCGTGGACGGCAATATCTATGACATCGGGGAAGAGATCGAACTGGACAAGAACATCCGCCATCACATCGAGATCGTAGTGGACCGTCTGATCCTCAAAGACTCTATCCGCCCCCGGCTTTCGGACGCGGTGGAGACTGCGCTCAAATATGCGGACGGTCACGTTATGATCAGCACGTATAACCCAGACGGGACGGACGGCGAGGAGTACAATTTCTCGCAGGTCTATGCCTGTGAAGAGCACGGCTATTCCGCCGGAGAACTGGAGCCGAGGATGTTTTCGTTCAACAATCCGCAGGGTGCCTGTCCGACATGCTCCGGCATCGGCTCTTTCGAAGCGCCCTCTCCTCAGAAAATGATTCCGGACAGAAGCAAGTCTTTGCGCCAGGGAGCCATTCAGGTCAACGGTTTCAAAACGATGGACGAGGACAGCTGGAACGGTCCTTTGGTCGTGTCTGTCTGCGAGCGGATCGGCACGACGATCGACACGCCGATCTCCGAGATGACGAACGAGCAGCTGGACGCGATCCTGTACGGAACAGGCTCCGAAAAATATGAAGTGACCCGTTATTTCTCCCATCAGGCCAAGCACGGTATCGTGACGTATGACGGAATCGTCAAGACCATCCAGATGCGGATGAAGATGGGACTGTCGCCGGATTATTACCGCCAGTTCTTCGATCAGACTCCCTGCAGGGACTGCAAAGGGAAGCGACTGAACCCGGGTATTCTGGCTGTGACTGTGGGCGGGGTCAACATCATCGAGTTTTGTGAGATGCCCATCGGGCGAGCTCTGGAATTCATCAATCAGATCAGCTTTACAGAATATGAGCAGGTCATCGTCAAAGACGTGATCAAGGAGATCAGGAACAGATTGCAGTTTCTGATCAACGTGGGACTGGATTATCTCACTCTTTTCAGAACGGCAGAGACATTGTCCGGCGGTGAAGCACAGCGCATCCGGCTGGCCACACAGATCGGGTCTGCATTGACCGGCGTCATGTATATCCTAGACGAGCCCAGTATCGGGCTCCACCAAAGAGATAACTACAAACTGATCAATACCCTGAAAAGGCTGCGCGATCTGGGCAATACCGTCATCGTCGTGGAACATGACGAAGAGACCATGCGCGAGTCGGATTATCTGATCGACGTGGGACCTGGACCCGGTATCCACGGAGGCCGGATCGTGTGCGCGGGCACGCCGGAAGAAGTCGCTGCCTGCGAGCAGTCGGTCACGGGCGATTTCTTGTCCGGAAGGAAAAAGATAGAGGTCCCCGAAAAGAGGCGGCAGGGCAACGGAAAGATCCTTTCAGTCCGTGGCGCCAGAACGCATAATCTGAAAAATATCGACGTGGATTTTCCGCTCGGGTGCTTCATCTGCGTGACGGGCGTTTCCGGTTCCGGCAAATCTTCGCTGGTGAACGGAGTCCTGACTCCGGTCCTTGCCCATGAACTCAACGGTGCCGTGACATATTACGGAGATTTCGACCGGATCGAAGGATTGGAAAATCTGGACAAAGTCATCTCGATCGACCAAAGCCCGATCGGAAGGACTTCACGTTCGGACCCGGCAACGTACACGGGTGTGTTCAGCGATATTCGGGACCTGTTTTCCAAGACGCCGGATGCCAAAATGAGAGGCTATACGCCGGGCCGGTTCAGCTTCAATATCAAGGGCGGCAGGTGCGAAGCCTGCGAAGGGGACGGCATCAAGCGCATCGAGATGAACTTTTTGCCGGACGTTTACGTAGAATGCGACGTATGTCACGGGCTCAGGTACAACAAAGACACTTTGGAATGCCGCTATAAAGGCAAGAACATAGGAGAAGTGCTCAACACGACTGTCGAAGAAGGGCTTGCCCTTTTCGATGGGATCCCTGCGATCAAGAACAAACTCCAAACGCTCTTCGACGTGGGATTGGGCTATATCCAGATCGGTCAAAACTCAACGACTTTGTCGGGCGGTGAAGCACAGCGTGTCAAACTGGCCAAAGAACTTTCCCGCAAGAGCACCGGGAAAACCATCTACATCCTGGATGAGCCTACGACAGGGCTTCATTCCCAGGACGTTCAAAGATTGCTAGACATTCTGCATCTGCTCGTGGAACGGGGCAATACCGTCCTCGTGATCGAGCACAATCTGGACGTGATCAAAACAGCAGATTATATCGTGGACCTCGGCCCCGAAGGCGGGGAAGGCGGAGGGACCGTCATTGCGACGGGCACGCCGGAAGAGGTCGCACTTTGTGAAAAATCCTACACAGGACAATTCTTGAAACCGCTTCTCAAAAAAGAATGAGGAGCGATTGGAAAGGAGAATGCTTTGTCAAAAAAAGATAAAATAGAGAACGACAACATCTGCCCGATCCGCAAAACTTCCATCGGCGGACAGGCCCTCCTCGAAGGGATCATGATGAGAGGACCGAAGAAAACGGCATTGGTCGTCCGGAACATGCAGGAAGAAATGGTGACGGAGGAATGGGAGACACCGGGCAACACCCGCGCAAAATTCTTCAAACTGCCCCTGGTCCGCGGCATCTTCAATTTTTTCGATTCGCTCAAGACAGGATATAAAGCACTGATGCGTTCGGCCGAGATCTCGACTTTGGATGCGATGACCAAAAAGGAAGAAAAACCCGATACGGGATCCGAAAATGAGGTAGTCCCCTCCGAGACCGATGCCATCGAAGGGTCCGAAGCCGGACAGATCGAAGAGAACAGACCTGCAGAAGAAGAAAAACCATCTGAAGAGGCAAATCAGGAGACTGTCGTCACGGAGACAGAACAGACAGACAATGCTCCGGCGGTCGAGGAAAAGAAAGACAAGAATGCCAGACGAAAAGTGGAAGTCAGCGAAGACGAAAAGCTGTCCAAAGGGCAGATCACCGCTGCCATGGTCATCGGCGTCGTGCTGGGTCTTGCGTTGGCCATCGGACTCTTCATCGTCGTTCCGACGTTTGCCGCGAAGGGCATCCTTTACCTGGCAGGCGCTCAGGAAGGGGAAGTCTCTACGCAGATCTGGAAGTCAGTTATCGAAGGTGTCATCAAGATCATTTTGCTGGTCGGTTACGTGGCCGCTGTTGCGCTCATGAAGGATATCCGCAGGACCTATATGTATCACGGAGCGGAGCACAAGACGATCTTCTGCTATGAGTCCGGGCTTGAACTGACGGTCGAAAACGTCAGAAAGATGAGACGTTTCCATCCCAGATGCGGGACTTCGTTCATGATCCTGATGGTGCTGGTCAGTATCTTCATCGGGTTTTTCGTCCCGTCCACATATATCGCGTCCGCTCCGGGCGTCGTCAACACGCTTATCCGGGCCCTGATCAAACTGGCTCTGATCCCGTTGACCGTCGGCATCGGTTACGAACTGCTCAAATTCGCAGGCCGTCACGACAATATCCTGACCAAGATCATTTCCGCGCCTGGCGTGGCGCTCCAACATCTGACGGTCTATGAACCGACAGACGATATGATCGAAGTCGCCATCCATTCCCTGAAACAGGTCATTCCGGAAGACGGAAGCGACCAGATCGTCAAGAAAAAGAAGTCCTGATCGTTTCAGGACAGGAGTCGATATGTTTGAAGAGATTACAAAGCAGGTCGAACTGGCCGCAAATGAACTGATCGAAAAAGCCGGGGCAACACCGGGACAGCTTCTGGTCGTCGGGTGCTCGTCATCCGAGATCATGGGCGGCGTGATCGGCAAGAATTCTTCTGTCGAAGCCGCTGAGGCTGTCTGGAAAGGGATCTTCGGTGCGGCTTCTTCACATGGCCTTTTTGTGGCTGCGCAGTGCTGCGAACACCTGAACAGGGCCTTGATCATCGAGCGGGAATATGCCGACCGTTGCGGATATGAGCCCGTCTGCGTCGTTCCTTACCCTCATGCGGGCGGATCTTTCGCCAGTGTCGCATACCGTTCCATGAAGTCTCCCGTAGCCGTTGAGCACGTCCGGGCCCACCTGGGCATGGACATCGGCGGGACGCTGATCGGGATGCATCTCAAAGACGTTGCCGTTCCGGTCCGTTTGTCAGTAGATCATATCGGGCAGGCCGTGCTGATCTGTGCCCGCACCCGTCCGAAATATATCGGCGGAGAACGTGCCAAATACCAACTCGATTAACCCCATGGGCTGTATCCAAATATCGCCGGACCTGTGTCCGCGCGGTCAGACCGGATGCAGCCCGATTTCATTATACGGAGGCCCTATGAAACTGAGAAGAAATACTCCCGCGACCCGGTGGCTCGCGTCCTATCCGATCGGAAACGGACACATCGGAGCCATGATCCGGGGCGACTTGTCTTTTGAGACGATCGTGATCAACGACGACACGCTCTATGCAGGTCACCGGTTTTCAGCCGAGCCCTCCGTGTCCCCGGATCTCCTGAAAAGAGTCAGGGAACTGATCTTTCACGGAGATTATGGAGAAGCGGAGCGACTGTGCGAGAAGGAAATGCTGGGCGATCCACCCTGCGTGAGATCCTATCAGGAACTCTGCAGACTCTGCATCGAGGGTCCGCCCGACGTCTGTTTTTCGGGGTCCGAACTGGATCTGGAAACCGGCGTGGCTGTCGCTCGGGGCAGATACAGGGAAGGTTCGCTCACCCGGACATATTTCGTTTCCGGACCGAAGGATGCTTTCGTGATCCGGCAGACGGCGGACCGTCCTTTTTCCTGCAGGATACACATTGAAGACAGGGACCATGCCGAGATCCGGTACAGACAGGGCTATATCGAATTGTCCGGTCAGATCCTGGACGAACCTTCCGCGTCCTGCGGCGAGGGAGGTCCAGGCATGTGCTTCGCCGCCCTGGCCAAGATCCAAACTTCAGGGGGGACGATGAAGGCAGACAAATCCTGCATCGAATTGGAAAACGTAAATGATTTCTGTATCGTATTCCGGTCTAAAACGAATTATGATTTCGACAACCTCGACATTGACGAAAGCCTGGATCCCTTGACTTTTCTGAAGGAAGTGGACGCGTCCTGCGGTCCGGCCGATCCCGTGGCTTGGGAGACCGAGGCGGCGCAGGAATTTTCCGAACACTTTTACAAGGCCTCCCTGACGATCGGTACGAAAAGAGAGGGAATCCCGGCTCTGGATGATCTGTTCGTCATGGATCCTGAGCGCAAAGGTTCGCCCGCATTATGCAATCTGCTTTTCGATTTTGGACGTTACTTGCTGATCTCCAGTTCGAGAAGACCCGGGACGCTACCGGCCAATTTGCAGGGGATCTGGGGCGAGGGCTATCAAATGCCCTGGAATGCGGATTTCCATACCAATATCAATCTGCAGATGAATTACTGGCCCGCGCACGTCACGGGACTTGCGGAAACGGCAAATCTTTTGAACGATTTTATTTGCCGCCTCGCGCAGGACGGCCGGGAGACAGCCCGGAAGACGTACGGAGTCGGTGCGGGTTGGACCGTGAACCATCTGACCGACCCTTTCGGCAAAACCTGCATCCATGACGGCGTCAGCTGGGGCACTTTCCCGATCGGAGGCGCCTGGCTCGCACTCCACTTGTATGAGCATTATCTCTACACATGCGATGCCGGATTTCTAAAAGAACGGGCCTATCCCGTCATGAAGTCCGCCTGCAATTTTTTACTCGGATTCATGGTCGAGAAAGACGGATATCTCGTGACCTGTCCTTCCAGTTCTCCCGAAAACAAATATCTGTCCGGCGGACGGGCATACGGATTCACCTACGCTTCTACGATGGACATCGGTGTGACCAGAGAACTGTTTCAAGCGACCCTGGAAGCTTCGAAGATCCTGGATGACGGGGACTTCTCCATCCGGATCTCAGATGCATTGCAAAAACTGCCCCCGTACCGGATCAGCCGGAGATACGGAGGCACGCTGTGCGAGTGGATCGAAGACTATGAGGAGACCGAGCCCGGACACAGGCACGTGTCCCATCTGTTCGCGCTGCACCCGGGTTCTCAATTCACGTCCGAGACACCGGGCTTTTTGGAAGCAGCGCGTAAGACACTTGAGAGAAGACTGTCCAACGGAGGCGCCCACACCGGTTGGTCCAAAGCCTGGACGGCAATGTTCTATGCCAGGCTGGGAGACGGGGAATCGTTCGGACATCACATCTCCGAGATGGCAGGCCATTGTTTTGAAGAAAATCTTTTCGACATGCACCCGCCTTTCCAGATTGACGGCAATTTCGGTTTTACGGCTGCCGTGGCGGAAGCTTTGATCCAGAGTCATGAAAAGAGGGAAGGAGTCCGGGTCGTGTCGCTCCTCCCGGCCTGCCCTCGGGAATGGGATGAAGGGAGCGTTCGCGGATTCCGGACACGGTCCGGATTGATGGTTGATTTCGCCTGGAAAGATCACGTTCTGGTCTCACTCAGCGTGCGATCGATCGCGGACGTGACGGTTTATATCCGGGGCCCCGGGATCGAGACCTCGCTCCGGACTTTCAAAAAAGGCGAGGCCAAAAAGATTATATGAGAAAAAAGGATTGCTCTTTTCGGGGAACAATCCTTTTTCATAACTTCTTTTTTTCAGTACGGTGCTGCTCCGGTGCGGATCAGCTGATAGGTGCGGTTTTTGAGGATCCTGACCAGTTGCTCGTTCGATGTGATCTTTTCCTCCGTGAGGATGCCTCCGTCCACATGGTTTTCCGCATCGTGAAAATCCGAACCCGAAGTGGGTATCAGACTAAAGCGTTCGGCCCAGACGGCGGCCATGTCGTTCCGGGAAGACTGGCCGGTCAAGCCGTTGTAGATCTCGATCCCGTCCAGAAGCGTCGGCTCCACGATCCGCATGAAATTGCGGAAAGGATGCGCCTGAATGAGTAAGATGCCGTTTGCTCGGCACAGAAGTGACAGCTTTTTGATCGAAATATCCAGCAGATCCGGATGCGAGAGCAGGAAAGATTCGGTCACCCCGTAGAGCAGGTAGTCATTGTCGTCCGTGTTCAGCCTCAACTCGCAGCCGGGAAGTATGATCAGTCTGCCTTGTGCCTCCTGGGTCAGCCTTGTGAAACCGGACATGAAATGGCGAACCTTTTCTTCCCAGGAGGGGAACCGGTCTCCGAAAGTGAAGCGGCTGAAATGGTTGGTCAGGACCAGCGTGCTGTAGCCTTCTTTCACATATCTTGAGACGATATATGTGACCGGAGCATTTGCGCATGTCGACACATCCGACGTATGAAGATGTAATTCAGTTTTGTACATGTCGACCTCCGCAAAATCATTCATTTCAGTATACCACCTTTTCCCAGGCTTGACAATAGTAATTCCGAGAAATGAAGCCTTTTCACATGCAGAATCTTTTTGCCATTTTCTTAGAACTGGAAGTGAACGGGGAAACGAGTTTTGTGAATGAGTTAATGAGTTTGGTAAACCAGTTGCTGAGGATACGTGAACCGCATTTTTCTATGCCAGAAACTGCGAACGCAATTCGAAATATGTGTAGATATCGACAACTTCCAGATCCACTTCAGGATGCCTTTCCCGATACAGATCGATGACGTCTGAGATGTAGGAAGGCGTACACCAGACGCAGCGCGTCAGGAGAAAGTTGGCCACGCCCGGTTTCTTTTTACCCAGAGCCGCATTGAGGATATTGTATCCTTCCTCGACCGTCGATTCTCTGGAGATGCCGCCGTTGTTCAGCACATCATAGACGAGTGAACCGTCATAGAGATATGGAGCCCCCTGATGTCCGCCCTGTCCGTGGAAATCGATGACGATGGAAGCCACGCCGTCCGGTGCAAATTGGGAAAATGCGTCCAGCGACACATTGTCCAACTGATCCCAGTCCAGAACCATGGGCGCGATTGAGAGATCCATCTGCTCGAAATAGTCCTTGTTGTGCTGGATCATGGTATCCCAGAATTCATCCGGCACACGGCTCGGATTGAAATAACCCGCGGCAGATGCGTCTGACGTGAAGATGTCGTTTTCGGTTGCCGTTTCGTAGTAATATGAAATGATGTCCGGATAGGTGTCAAGCAGGGTGGGATTGATGCCCCAGGCCAGGGGGATCGTGCCGCGCTTTGGATCTTTCCAGTAGTTTCTGAGGAATTCATAGAGCGGATAGGATGAATCGTAGTCTGCCATGAAGATGCACAGATAGGTCTTATTGTCATCCACCTCGACATGGGAAGTGTCCGGACGGTTGTTTTTTAGAGTGCCGTATTCGTATTGTGAATGCAGGCTCTGGTTCCAGCACCATTCCGTGGCAGTATTCTGGTAGCCGCCGTAAGCGGAGATCAGGTAGACTGTTTCCCACTCCGTCGGGACCGTTTCGTGTTTGGAGGTGGTATTTGCTCCGATGTGACTGTACTTGGTGAAGTTGAAGAAGCCGCAGACCTCATAAGTTTTTTTCTGCTTCAGCAGATCGTATTGAGTCGAGAGCATGCTGATGAAGGAATTGTAGTCTGCGCCTATGGGCTGATCTGGTTCATCGTAAGGGGCCTCGTCCGACCAGGGAGACAGATCGAAAACGAACGAGCGGTTGTAAACGGCCCAGTCACGGACGGAAACATAGGAGGTAACGCCCCCGTTCCGTTCGGTCGCCGAGTCTGTATAGTAGCAGATGAAATCTTCGGAGCAGAGACCTTTTTTCAGATAATTCTCGATGGCCCACGCGTAGCAGTCGTTCTTTTTGCTGCCCGTGACAGAGCCGTCGAACATGCCGCGGAGGTCTGTGACAGGCAGGCTGCCTACGATGTCTTGGTACTTTTCGTACAATGTATCCGACATGACGATGCCGTCCTCGACGCCTGCGATCGTGGTCGCGACGTTGACGGAAGCGGGAACTGCCGTATCCCAGATGATGACTTTTTTCAGATAGGGAAGACCGATCTTCAAAAAGTCCTCGAAGGTCTTGACGTCTTCGAAATCCTCATCCGAAAGCCAGCGGCCTTCGGAGGTCATGATGTCGAACCATTCCTCGGCCTGAGCGCCCATGATGTAAACTTTGCTGTCCGATTCCCGGTTCATGATGCCCTGGATGCAGACTTCGGCGAGCACGGTGTCGTAGAGCGTCGCGCCCGTGACTTGGGGAAGAGCGAGTTTGTATGACACGGCATAAGACTCCTTCAGATTGATATTTTTCGGAACGGAAACAGTCTCTGTCCAGGTGCTCCCGTAAATTTCCAGAAACAGCTGCCAGGCTTTCAGAGTGCCCAGTTTGGTCTTGCCCAGAATGACTAGTTTATCCCCGACAAACCGGACGGTATATTCGTGATCGCCCAGTGTCTCGTAGATTTCCGTGCTTTCCTTCCGGTTGGTCTGACCGACCAGGATCTCCAGTTCGGTCTCCTTTTCATAATCCGTCTTGATGCTCAGCTGGGATGAAGGAATCCTTTTTTTGAATTCGGCCAGCAGGGCAACGGCGGCTTTGATATCGTCTGATCCGGAATCCGAGAAATCCGAACGGATCACGATATAGTCCGTTTTTCCGTCAGCCCCGACCAGCGTGACTTTTTCTCCTTCCGTCTCTGTTTCAACGGAGCCGGAAGACTTGTCGGTTTCGGTTTGGGCAGGAGTATCCGCGGCGTTTCCGCATCCGGCCAGTGCCAGCGGCAGCAGCATGGACAGGATACATATGAAAATCAAAGTGTTCTTTAGGATTTTTGACATGATAGAATCGCACAGAACGGGGAACCGGGGATGCGCCCGTTGCTGTGTCCTTTCTGGTTTGGCATCCGAGGTCATTCTACCACAAATCCGAATGAAATGCCACTTTTCCGGAAGTTTGCTCAAAAAAGTGATTCCGGAGAGGTAAAAAGAGCAGGATTTTATTGACTTTATCTCGAGTTTTCAAGTATAATGGGACTGACAAAAATGTCTGTCTTACAGACGAATCAAGAAAGGATCTGAATATGGATCAGCAAAAAGTTTGCGTCGTGACGGGAGCCGGCGGCGTACTGTGTTCCGCTTTTGCCAAAGAGATGGCCAAGCAGGGCTATGCAGTCGCACTGCTGGACCTGAACGAAGAAGCTGCCAAGAAATATGAAGCCGAGATCAATGCGTCCGGCGGAACTGCAAAGGCCTATGCCTGCAATGTGCTCGAACTGGATGTCATCCGCTCTGTCCATGAGTCTGTTCTGAAGGATTTGGGACCCTGCACGGTGCTCATCAACGGTGCCGGCGGAAACAACCCGAAAGCCACGACGGCGCATGAGTATTACGAGCCGGGAGACGAAGACAGGGACGATATCCTGACTTTCTTCAACATCCCGAAAGACAGTTTCAATTTTGTTTTCAATCTTAATATTATGGGTATTCTTCTCCCGTCCCAGGTCTTCTCCAAAGACATGCTGGGCAGGGAAGGCTGCTCGATCATCAATATTTCCTCGATGAACGCTTTTACGCCGCTGACGAAGATCCCGGCCTATTCTTCCGCAAAGGCCGCCGTATCCAATTTCACACAGTGGCTCGCCGTCCATTTTGCCAAAACGGGCATCCGCGTCAATGCGATCGCTCCGGGCTTCTTCTCCACGGCTCAGAACAAAGCCCTTTTGTGGAATCCGGACGGATCTCCCACGGCACGTACCGGAAAGATCCTGGCCGCGACCCCGATGGGCCGGTTCGGAGAACCGGAAGAACTTTTGGGCGCTCTCACATTCCTCACTGACCCCGAGAAGGCTTCTTTCGTGACCGGGGTCGTCATCCCCGTAGACGGCGGTTTCTCCGCTTATTCCGGAGTCTGATCTATGGGACGCTTTCGACTCAGCGCTTTCGCGGACGAAGCTGCCGTTTCACTGGACGGACAGATCGAGGCGATGCGGAAAAACAGGATTTCACTGCTTGAACTCCGGGGTGTGGACGGGATCAACTGCGCGGATCTCAATCTTTCTCAGACTGCGCAGATCCTTAAAAAACTGAAGGACGCAGGCATTTCCGTCTGGTCCTTGGGATCTCCGATCGGGAAAGTCTCGATCCGGTCTCCCAAGCAGGCTGAAGAGGACCGGTTCAAGAAAGTCCTCGACAATGCCGTCTCCCTGGAAGCACGCTGCATCCGGCTGTTCAGTTTCTTTGAAACGAAAGGGGATCCGGTCTACCGCGACGAAGTCCTCGAAAGACTGCAGAGGTTTGCGGATATCGCTTCGGGCAGCGGCGTGGTTTTGTGCCATGAAAATGAAAAAGGCATCTACGGAGATTGTGAACAACGCTGTGCGGAGATCCACCGCGCGATCCCTTCTGTCCGGGCCGTTTTCGATCCCGCCAACTTCATCCAGTGCGACAGAGACGTGATGAAGGCCTATGCGCTTCTGAGAGAATTTATTTACTACGGCCATATCAAGGATGCCAGAAAAGACGGGACCGTCGTTCCGGCCGGTGAAGGCGAAGGCCATATCGGCACATACGTTCCGGATCTTTTGAAGGGCGGCGATCTGGTGTTGACGCTCGAACCGCATCTGCAGGATTTCGTGGGTCTTGCCGGACTGGAGACGCCCGGAGAAACGTCCGTCATCGACAATGCCCGTTTCAAATCCAACGACGAATCATTCGAATATGCCGTCCGTGCTTTGAGAGAACTTCTCTCGAAAGCGGGACAGGAAGAGATATTATAAAGGAGGCACGCGTTTTTTCAACGCTTGAAAAATCATATGGTTTTAGGTGCTCAACTGTACACGGTCAGAGACTTCTGCAAGACAAAGGAGGATCTCTCCGAAACACTGAAAAAAGTGGCTGATATCGGCTATACGTCCGTTCAGTTGTCCGGCGTTTGCGGATATGAAGCTGAATGGATGAAGGAAGAACTGAAAAAAGACGGTCTGACTGCAGACCTGACCCATTTCAGCTATGACAGGATCGTCAAAGAAACCGAGGAGACCATCCGTTTCCACAAGACTTTCGGCTGCAACTATATCGGGATCGGCGGCAATCCGAAGTTCAATTTCGAATACAGCGGTATGAAGACGTTCATCGAGGAAGTGAGACCTGCCGTCAAAAAGATCGCCCAGGCCGGAATGAAGTTCATGTATCACAACCATCACATGGAATTCGGACGTTTTCCTGACGCAGGCGGCAAGAACACGATCGAGTTGCTCTGCGACGCTTTCGCTCCCGAAGAACTCGGCTTCACGCTGGACTGCTATTGGGTCGTCGAGGCCGGAGCGGATCCTGTCCAGCTGTTCAAACAGCTCAAAGGCAGACTGGACTGCGTTCATTTCAAAGACAAGACGTTTTCTCTCGAGGCGAAAGGGACTCGCATGGCACCCGTCGGAAAAGGAAACATCAATCATCCCGCACTGGTCGAAGCGGCTCAAGAAGCCGGCACGAAATATGTATTCGTCGAGCAGGATTCCTGCTATGAGGAAGATCCGTTCGACTGTCTCAAACAGAGTTACGAATATCTGAAGTCTCTGGGACTGAAATGAGGAGGAGAAAAAATGGCTAACAAAAAAGTCAGAATCGGTATCATCGGCTGCGGCAACATGGGTTCCGCACATTTCAATAACATCTTGGCGAACAAATGCCCTGAGATCGAAGTGACCGCGATCGCGGATGTGAATCCCAAGCGGCTGGAGTGGGCTGAAAAAGCAGCCAACGACGCCAAGGTCAAATATCCGGAAAGAGCGGACGAGATCTTAGTCCCGACCATGTTCTCGGATGCGTCCGAGATGATCAAATCCGGACTGATCGACGCTGTCATCGTGTCCGTACCCCACTACAGCCATCCGACCTACGTCATGGAGGCGATGGAGAACGGTCTGCATGCCATGTGTGAAAAACCCGCCGGCGTCTACACGCTCCAGGTCCGGGAAATGATGGCATGCGCAGACAGACATCCGGATCTGAAATTCGGTATGATGTTCAACCAGCGCACGACGCCCGTTTACAGAAAAATGAAAGAGATCATCGAAAGCGGCGAGCTCGGCGCGATCCGCAGGACGAGCTGGATGGTCACCGGCTGGTACCGTCCGCAGGCTTACTATGATTCCGGCGCATGGCGTGCAACCTGGTCGGGCGAAGGCGGCGGCGTTCTGCTCAATCAGTGCCCGCACAATCTGGATCTGTGGCAGTGGATCTGCGGCATGCCCGTGCTGGTCGATGCCAAACTGCATTACGGCAAATGGCACGATATCGAAGTCGAAGACGACGTGACGACTTATGTCGAATACGCCAATGGCGCGACGGGTACGTTCATCACTTCGACCGGCGATGCTCCCGGCACGAACCGTTTCGAGATCGTCTGCGACGGCGGCACGCTCTTTTGCGACGGCGGCAGCCTGTATCTGACCAAACTCGAAATGCCCGAGCCTGAATTCAGCCGCACCAACACGGTCGCGTTCGCTCAGCCCAAGAACGAGCGGATCAAGGTCGAGTGCACGGGTGAGAACAACCAGCACGTCGGCGTGCTGAACGCTTTCGCCGCGGCTATTCTCAGAGGCGAGCCGATGCTGGCGGACGGAAGAGAAGGCATCAACGGACTGACGATCTCCAATGCTATGCATCTGTCTTCATGGCTGGGTCACGCCGTGGAGATCCCGTTCGACGAGGAACTGTTCAAAGAAGAACTCTTCAAACGTGTAAAAACATCCCGCAGAAAGGAAGCGGTCGAGGCCGTTTTCTCGGATACGACGGGATCTTACAACGTGGTAAAATAACAATGAAAAAACCGAAACTTTTGATTAGCGCCATCACCGTGTGGCTTCTGATCAGTCTTTCGCTTCTTTTCACAGCTTGCGGCCGGACTGATGATCCGGCCGTTTCTGACAGTGAGACCGAAAGCAAAGCTGCAGAATCAGAAACGGAAAAAAATTACGGAAACGATCCGGTGGATTATCAGGGCTATACCGTGGTCCGTTCAGACGACTCCCCTCAGTATCTGACGCTACTGGCCGTCAAGTTGAGACAGCAGTTCACCGAGCGGGGCGTGGAGGTCGGGATCGCAACGGATTATGATGAAAATCCGGATGCGGATGCGATCTCGAAAAAGAACGAGATCCTGGTCGGAGAGACCAACCGTCCGGAAAGCGCCGAAGCCAGGCAAAAGCTTGCCGAAGAAGGCAAAGAATACGGATGTTACAGGATCGGTAACAAATTGTGCCTGATCGGGACCGATGGTTACGGTTCCGCCAGCGCGGGGTATGAGTTTATGGAGAAGATGTTCGGCTACGTCCGGGAAGAAGCAGAGAGGTTTATCCTGCTCACAGATTATATGACGGATGCGATGGCAGAAGACCAGACGCAGGCCTTCAAAAAAGCGATTTCTGCCGCCCAAAAATCGGGAACACCGATCTTCGTTCCCGTCGGAGAATATAACATTTCCGAATCCCTGACACTGAATTCGATCGGCATGGTCGGAGAGATCAAGGAAGGTAATGTGCCTTTGATCAAACACATCAAGTCGGACGGCCCGCTTTTCAAACTGGAATCCGGTGCCATGATATCCAATCTGTTTATCCGCTCCTCTTATGTTCCGTCTTCCGGGACGGGAGACGCGGAGATCACGATGCGCGGTTCCGGCTGTCAGGTCAAAAACGTCTCGATCAAAGAGCCTTATATCGGTATTCTGGCCGGGTCTCTGACGGATGCAAACGTCAATCCGGGCAGACTGTATATCCATGGCGTCAACGTATTGTCTCCCGCATATGCAGGGATCTATGTCAACGGCTGCAGGGACAGTTCCTGGATATCGGATTGCCTGGTCTGGTCGGAAGGGGACAGACGTCCGGACTATGCCTTCTGGCTGACAGACAACGATGAACTGATCTCGAGCGATTTGAACGCGGTCGGAGCAGGCACGGGTTTCTATATCCACTGCATAGCCCAAAAGAGCGACGGCTCTCTGGGCGGTTATTGGGGAACGCTGACCCGGTGCAGGACAAGGAACTGCAACGTCGGGATGCAGATCGGTGCAGGATCGCATAAAGCCACCCTGACCGATTGCGATTTTTCTGCCATTGACAGCGCACTGGTCGTTTCATCCGAAACTGCCGAAACCACTATCGTTTCGGTCTCTGGCTGCCGGCTTCTGTCTGAAAACGACAGTTGCGTTTCGGTTTCCGGTGCCAGGATCATCAACCTTTCAGGAAGCCTGATCCAGAGAATCGGACAGAGCGATTCAGCCGCAGTCCTTTTAAAAGGAGGCCGGATGGCGGGACTGTCCGATAATCAGATCAGCTCCAGTGGCACAGGCGTCCGGATCGATCATCCGGGCACGCAATATGCATGCAGCGTTTTGAATAATCAAATCATGACCTCGGCACCGAATGCGATCGAGAGCAATCTTCAAACGGATCTCAGGCAATTCGAGGGCAATCTGGAGGAGACGGGAGAGCAGATCACAGACTCGCAGACGGTCGATGAGATCGCTCCGGAAAACCGCATGTCTGTCCTGGATCTTCCAGATTATTCGATCGAAGAGCAGGGACACAACGTGATGCAACTTGGCGCTTTCGGGGACGGACAAAAAGACGATACGAAAGCTTTCCAAAGAGCGATCGAACTCGCCCGTTCCGACGGTCTTCCCGTTCTTGTCCCGATGGGAGCCTATTTGATATCAGAAACATTGGATCTGGACGGGATCGAGTTGAAGGGATACGACTGTTTGTCCTGGACATCCGACTCGCCCGAGCTACCCAGACTGATGCATAGCACATGGAAAGAGCCTGTGATCCGCATGTGCAACGGGGCTTCCGTGACGGGTATCGCGATCTGGAGTTCTTATGTTTCTTCATCTGATTTCGATCAGAGTACGTTTTTGTCCAAGTCCGGCGAGGCCGCTCCCGAAGTCGTGATCACGGGTCAAGGCTGTACGTTCCGGCAGGTCCGGATGGACAGACCGTATTGGGGTATCTGCGCCGGCGATCCGACCGGAGAGATCGAGACCGAATATGTTTCGGTCCGGGAAGTATTTATCGTTCAGGCCTATCATATCGGTTTCTATTTCGGAGGAATCAGCGGCGGTTCCGAATTGATCGATTCGGAAATCTGGTGCAACGGTGATTTCGGCGGATGGGGCTTCTATTTCGGCGGAAACGAAGAACTGAATGCCGAGAATCTGGCAGTCTTCAAAACGAAATACGGCTTTTACTTCAAAGATGAACAGGGATTCGAATCCGATATCTCCGTGTCCAATTCCGGAGCAGACTTCACCCAGATGGGAAGCGTCGTGGAAGAAGGACTGTTCCACGTTGCCTTTTCAGGATGTACGTTCCAGGATCATTTCAGCGGACTTGAGCTGAAATCGTCAACGGATCCTGCCACTTCTGCCGAGTTCCATAACTGCTACGTCATAGGCAACGGCAGCGTCATCTTCTCCCTGAGCGGAGGAGACTATGCCGGGCTGACAGGATGCACTATCGTTCGTGCCGCCTCGCAGGGCAGCGCGGTTGTGGCGAGCAATACGTCTCAGGTGTCTTTGAACTCCAACAGTATCTATGTCAACGGTTCGGCCATCGAGGTAACGGACAAGAAGACTGATCACCAGGTGGAGATCACCGGAAACCTGCTCTATTGTGCGGCAGCGAAAGGGATTCTGACGACCGGCACAAAAGCCGAACTGACAATTTCTGCCAATGCCGAATTGCTCAACCAGAGTGTCAATTGAAAACAAGATCATCAGGCTCTCCCGACAGCTACCGGGAGGGCCCTTTTTGTATGTCTTTTTGCACAAATAATTCCTGGGGGTTTTGGGTACAATTAACAGACTTGCATAACGCAGGCCAGTTTTTTCGAAAAACATGTTGACTAAAGCCTTCCTTTCCTATAAAATATGCGT
>JAEEGL012684888.1_pt1 | contig 17497 bp, 14 predicted proteins | sample 9134231 | NCBI WGS metagenome assembly JAEEGL01 (sample SAMN16246548, study PRJNA631951) | gut metagenome | biome: gut microbiome; feature: rumen; material: fiber-attached | host: Bos | place: Iran: Karaj | collected 2018-10 | reverse complement strand
TTTCATCAAGAAAACTCGTGAATTGGAACGGACGAGTAATCATTATTATTATGAAGTTAAAAACTAGTACTTGATGAACAGTTTTAAGAAAACATTTGCTTAATGCGATAGAGGATTCTGAAAACTGCGTATGATTTCAAAAAGTATAGTTTTTGAAAGGAGGGGCAGATGTTTAATTTTAAGGATGAACTTGCGAAGTTGCCGGATTCGCCGGGCGTTTATCTGATGCATGGGCAAAAGGATGAAATTATATATGTGGGAAAAGCAATAAGTCTTAAGAACAGAGTCCGCTCCTACTTCAGGGAGAGCACAAAGAAATCTCCCAAGATAGAAAAGATGGTTACGCAGATAAAGCGTTTTGAGTATATAGTTACAGACTCGGAGCTGGAAGCACTGGTGCTTGAGTGTAATCTGATTAAAGAATATCAGCCAAAATATAACACAATGCTCAAGGATGACAAGACTTATCCCTTTGTGAGAGTGACAATCAGTGAACCATTCCCAAGGATTCTTATGTCGAGAAAGATGAAAAAGGATGGGAGTAAATATTACGGACCTTTTACCAGTGCCGGAGCTGTCAAAGATACCATCGAGCTGTTACAAAAGACCTACAAAATCAGAAACTGTACAAAGGCGATAACAGCGGTTGTAAATGATGAGGGCGAGCGTGTGTCTGTGCCAAATCAGAGACCTTGCTTAAATTATCACATTGGACAGTGCAATGCACCATGTATGGGTGGCATGACAACAGAGGCGTATGGCAGCAATGTGGCAGGTGTTATTTCTTTTCTCGAGGGAAACTACAATAAGACAATAAAAGAACTGGAAGAGAAAATGAAAGCAGCATCGGAAGTACTTGATTATGAGAAAGCAATGGAGTACAGAGATCTGATTGCAAGTATCAATCACGTTGCAGGCAATCAGAAGATTACCACGAAGAATTTTGAGGACAGGGATATTATTGCTTACGCAGAGGAGGGCTTTGACGCGGTTGTTCAGGTGTTCTTCGTGCGAAACGGAAAGCTTATCGGAAGAGAACATTTCTATTTAAAGACTGCGCCGGGAGATACAGGAGCAGATATTCTCTCAAGTTTTATTAAGCAGTATTACGGCGGAACGCCTTTTATTCCAAGAGAACTTCTCATTCAGGAGGAGATTGAAGACGAGGAGATAATCAGCAAATGGCTTAGCAGAAATCAGTCATTTAAGGTGAAGATAGTCTGTCCTAAGAAGGGTAGCAAGGAGAAGCTGATTGAACTTGCAAAAAAGAATGCCGAGATTCTGTTAGAGAAGAACAAAGAGAAGTACAGGCGTGAACAGAAGAGAACAGTGGGCGCCGTGGCAGAGATTGAAGAATGGCTTGGACTGTCAGGACTTTCCAGAATGGAAGCATATGATATATCACATATCAGCGGTTATGAGACAGTGTCTTCCATGGTTGTTTACGAAAACGGAAAGCCAAAGAAAAATAATTACAGAAAGTTCAGACTCCAGTGGGTAAAAGGAGCAGATGATTATCTCAGTATGGAAGAAACCCTCACCAGAAGATTTACCCACGGATTAGAAGAGATAGAAAAGATAAAGCAGGAAGGTGGCGACATTAATCTGGGCAGTTTTTCAAAATTGCCTGACATCATCATGATGGACGGTGGAAAAGGTCAGGTCAATGTGGCACTGAAAGTCCTGGAAAAGTTTGGCCTGAACATTCCGGTGTGTGGAATGGTGAAAGATGACAATCACAGAACAAGAGGACTATATTACAATAATGTTGAAATTCCAATCGATACACATTCTGAAGGTTTTAAACTGATAACCAGAATTCAGGATGAGGCACACAGATTTGCTATAGAATATCACAGGTCACTCAGAAGCAAAGATCAGGTGCATTCGATACTTGATGAAATTGAAGGAATCGGACCTGCAAGAAGAAAGGCTCTGATGAAGAAGTTCAAATCAATCGATGCCATCAGGGATGCAAGTGTAGAGGAATTGAAGGCAACACCGTCTATGACGGAGGCTGCAGCAGAGAAAGTATTCAGATTCTTTCACGACGGGAAGAAGTAGAGAGCATAGAAAAAAAGAGGTGAATAATGGAAGAAAAAATAAAATTATATGGATTTAATAATCTTACGAAAGCGTTGAGTTTCAATATATATGATGTCTGCTATGCAAAGACGGCAAAGGAGCAGCAGGAGTATATTGATTACATAGATGAACAGTACAACTCTGAGCGGCTTACAAAGATTTTGAGAAATCTTACAGATATGATTGGCGCCAGCATTCTCAATATTTCATATCAGGATTATGAACCGCAGGGTTCGTCGGTTACAATACTCATGGCTGAGGAATCCATGATTCCGACACCGAAGACCCAGCTAGCCCATTTGGATAAGAGTCATGTTACTGTTCACACCTATCCTGAATATCATCCGCAGAAGAATATCACAACTTTCAGAGTGGATATTGACGTGGCGACATGCGGGAAGATTACACCTCTTTCGACTCTTGATTATCTTATCGGTTCATTTGATTCGGACATCATCACCATGGATTACAGAGTCAGAGGATTCACAAGAGATGTGGATGGCAAGAAGTGCTTTATTGACCATGCCATAACTTCCATTCAGGATTACATCAATCCTGAGATTATGGAGAGATACAATGCTGTGGATATAAATGTGTTTGAGGCGAACCTGTTCCATACAAAGATGATTGTAAAGGATATTGATTTGGATAATTATTTATTTCATAAGGATGCCAGTGATTTCTCAGAGGAGAAACAGAAAGAAATCAGAAATAATCTCCGTCAGGAAATGATGGAAATATTCAGCGGCAGAAATGTTTACGGAGTGTAACTTGCTTACGGAGTATAACTTGCTTACGGAATATAACTTGCTTACGGGAAAAATTTTATGCGATATGAAAAATTTCAGGGGCTAAAATGAGAAAATATTTCGAATAGAAAGGAATTTGTTAACATGGGATTATCTCAGGAAAATGCACCTATATATGAGGCATTGATGGAATTTGAAAAAAAGAGAATAGTTCCCTTTGATGTTCCGGGACACAAGAGAGGAAGAGGAAATCCGGAACTTGTTCATTTACTGGGAGAAAAGTGCGTAAAGCTTGATGTCAATTCAATGAAACCACTTGATAATCTGTGTCATCCTATTTCGGTAATAAGGGATGCTGAGCAGTTGACGGCAGAGGCCTTTGGAGCGGCTCATGCATTTTTGATGGTTGGCGGAACAACTTCCGCGGTGCAGGCAATGGTACTCTCAACTGTAAAAAGAGGGGACAAGATTATTTTACCGCGAAATGTGCACAGGAGTGTAATGGGAGCGCTGGTTCTTTGCGGAGCCATACCTGTATATGTGGATCCGGCATGTGATGACAGACTTGGAATACCTCTTGGAATGAGAGTGTCTGACGTGGAGCGTGCCATAAAGGCAAATCCGGATGCAAAGGCGGTTCTTGTAAATAATCCGACTTATTACGGAATATGCTCAGATATCCGTTCGATAGTTAAAATAGCACACGACAACGGAATGCTTTGTCTTGCGGACGAAGCCCACGGAACCCATCTCTATTTCGGGGAGAATCTTCCCGTGTCTGCAATGGCTGCCGGCGCTGATATTGCTGCAGTTTCAATGCATAAATCAGGAGGAAGTCTGACACAGAGCTCTATACTTCTTATTGGACCGAATGTGTCTGAGGGGTATGTGCGACAGATTATCAACCTGACACAGACTACCAGCGGTTCCTATCTGTTGATGGCAAGTCTTGATATTTCCAGGAGAAATCTTGCCCTCAGAGGAAAGGAGTCATTTGCAGAGGTAGTCAGACTTGCAGAGTATGCAAGAAAGGAAATAAATGATATTCCGGGATATTACGCATACTCAAAAGAACTGATAAATAATGACAGCGTATTTGATTTTGATACTACAAAACTGGCTGTAAATACCCTTGAGATTGGTCTGGCAGGAATTGAAGTATACGATATTTTAAGAGACGAATATGATATTCAGGTGGAGTTTGGAGATCTTGGAAATATGCTTGCCTACATTTCCATTGGAGACAGGCCAAGGGAAATAGAGCGACTGGTATCGGCATTAGCTGAGATAAAGAGAAGATTTGGCAAGCCGGATACGGGAGAACTGATGAGTCAGGAGTACATTGATCCTGAAGTTGCCGTATCACCGCAGGAAGCATTTTACGCGGAAAAAGAAGCGCTTCCAATTGCTGAAACAGCCGGAAGAATATGCAGTGAATTTGTAATGTGCTATCCGCCGGGCATTCCGATTCTTGCTCCGGGTGAGCGCATAACAAAACAGATAATTGATTATATTGAGTACGCAAAGGAAAAAGGATGCAGCATGACAGGACCTGAAGATGCAGAAATCAATATGCTGAATGTGCTAATAGATAAAAGATAAGCCGAATATGCTAATAGATGATAAAAGATAAGCAAAATGTGCTAATAAAACTATTAGCAGAAATGAGTGCAATTGGTAGAATCAATTTAGATACATGATAAAGGAGACAGAAGATGGAATTTTGGTATTCGGAGGAACATACTCCAAATGTAAAATTGTCCATTAGAGTGGATAAACAATTATACAGTGGTCAGAGTGATTATCAGAGAATAGATGTATTTGAATCTGTTGAGTTTGGCAGATTTCTCACTCTTGACGGATACATGATGATGACGGAAAAGGATGAATTTATTTATCATGAAATGATTACTCATGTGCCTATGGCAGTTCATCCAAATGTTGAAAATATACTCGTGATTGGAGCCGGGGATGGAGGTGTCATCAGAGAACTGGTGAGATACGACGATATCAAAAGAATAGACATGGTTGAAATCGACGAGCAGGTTGTTGAGGTGTGCAGGAAATATCTTCCAACAACTGCATCATGGTTTGATGATTCAAGGGTTAATCTCTATTTTGAGGACGGGCTTCGCTTCGTCAGGGCAAAAGAAAATGAATATGACCTTGTTATTGTAGATTCTACCGATCCTTTCGGACCGGGGGAAGGCTTATTTACAAGGGAGTTCTACGGTAACTGTTACAAAGCTCTTAAAGAAGACGGAATTCTTGTAAATCAGCATGAGAGTCCTTTCTATGAAGGAGACGCACAGGCTTGTCAGAGAGCTCACAGAAATATAGTAGAGTCATTCCCAATCAGTAAAGTGTATCAGGCCCATATTCCTACATACTCATCAGGGCATTGGCTCTTTGGATTTGCCTCAAAAAAATATCATCCACTTCGCGATTTGAATGAGGACAGATGGAATGCCAGAGGAATAAAGTGCAGATATTACACAACCACTCTTCACAAGGGAGCTTTCTACATACCTGCATATGTGGAAGAACTATTGAAAAATGTGGAGAAGGAGTCCTAGAAAATCTTAGGAGAGATGACTCACACTTCAAGTGCATACGCGCTAAAGCAAAAAGTAAAAATAAGAAATGAACGAAGATAAGAAAAGAACGAAAATAAGAATGGAGTGAATGGATGTTAAATAGAAACGTTGAGACTTTCTTGGAATGCGATAAGAGTTACGGGGATGCAGAGATTGTTCTTTTTGGAGCACCTTTTGATTCCACAACATCCTACAGACCGGGAACAAGATTTGGTTGCTCGGCAATAAGAAGAGAGTCTTTTGGAATAGAGAGTTACAGTCCGTATCAGGACAGAGATCTGATTGATTATCCGGTTATGGACAGCGGAGATATTGAATTGTCGTTGGGGGACACGTCAGTGTGTCTTAATCAGATAGAGGAGAGAACAAGGGAGATTATTGAGGCAGAAAAGCTTCCGTTTATGCTTGGTGGCGAGCATCTGGTTACACTTGGTGCCTTTCGCGCAGTCAGCCAAAAATATCCTGATGTGCATATAATTCATTTTGATGCTCACGCAGATTTAAGAGATGATTATCTTGGAGTGAAACTTTCTCATGCATGTGTTCTGAGAAGATGTCAGGAGATAATCGGTGATAACAAAATATTCCAGTTTGGTATTCGCTCAGGTGACAGAGAAGAATTCAGATGGGGAAAAGACCATGTGAATACACGTAAATTTGACTTTGAAGGACTTGATGAAATCATAGAAAAATTGGGTGACAGTCCTGTATATTTCACATTGGATCTGGATGTTTTAGATCCGTCGGTATTTCCGGGAACAGGAACGCCGGAGCCCGGTGGAGTGACCTTTGAGGAACTTAGAAAGGCAGTTACTAAAGTCTGCGGAAAACTCAATATCGTGGGATGTGATGTAAACGAATTATCACCTCACTATGACCAGAGCGGAGTATCGACAATGGTTGCATGCAAGATAGTCAGAGAGATGATACTCGCCTTGGATAGAATGTAGTTTTAAAAATCAGGGGAATTCCGCTACAATAGCACATTAAAAGTGTTGTATGGTGGATTGCAGGAATGGGTAGACAAAAACAGATGAAAATAAAAGATAATGGGTGAAAAATACCAGCAGAAGAATTTAAGGAGAAATAGAATGGGAAAAGTATTGATAATAGGTTGTGGAGGGGTAGCAGGTGTTGCTATTCAGAAATGTTGTCAGAACAGTGAGGTGTTTGAGGAAATCTGCATTGCCAGCAGAACAAAATCAAAATGCGATGCGCTGAAGGAGAAACTTGAGGGCAAGACTAAGACAAAGATTACTACCGAGCAGGTAGACGCGGATAAGGTTGATGAACTGGTGGCACTTATCAAGAAGGTTAATCCGGATCTGGTTATGAATATTGCACTTCCATATCAGGATCTTACCATTATGGATGCCTGTCTTGAATGTGGTGTCAATTACATGGATACCGCAAATTACGAACCGGAAGATATTACAGATCCTGAGTGGAAAGCTATTTATGACAAGAGATGCAAAGAGGAAGGATTTTCAGCATATTTTGATTATTCATGGCAGTGGGCATACAAAGAAAAGTTTGAGAAAGCGGGACTAACGGCATTGCTTGGAAGCGGTTTTGATCCGGGAGTAACTCAGGCTTACTGTGCATATGCAAAGAAGCATCTCTTTGATTCAATTGATACTATTGATATTCTGGATTGCAACGGCGGTGATCACGGATATCCGTTTGCAACGAACTTCAATCCGGAAATTAATTTAAGAGAAGTATCTGCTCCGGGTTCTTACTGGGAAGACGGACACTGGGTTGAGATTCCTGCCATGAGTATCAAGCGTGAATATGATTTTGACCAGGTTGGAAAAAAGGATATGTATCTGCTTCACCATGAAGAGATTGAGTCCCTTGCAAAAAATATACCGGGCGTAAAGAGAATCAGATTCTTTATGACCTTTGGACAGAGCTATCTCACACATATGAATTGTCTTGAAAATGTGGGAATGCTGTCAACTGAGCCAATCAATTATGAAGGACACGAGATCGTACCTATTCAGTTTTTGAAAGCGCTTCTTCCTGACCCTGCAACTCTTGGCCCACGTACTGTTGGAAAGACAAATATCGGATGTATATTTACAGGTAAAAAAGACGGCAAAGAGAAGAAAGCATATATTTACAATGTTTGTGATCATCAGGAATGCTACAGGGAAGTTGGCTCTCAGGCAATATCCTATACCACGGGAGTTCCTGCCATGATTGGAGCTATGATGCTTTTGAATGGAGAGTGGAACAAGCCGGGTGTATATACAGTTGAAGAGTTTGACCCGGATCCATACATGGAAGCACTTAACAAGTGGGGCCTTCCATGGCAGATAGAAGATAATCCGGAACTTGTAGACTAAACCAAATACAATATGAAAGTTGAGATTCAAATGTTATGATTCGAAACAGTATGGCGGAAAAAGAAATAAGTGAGAAGTGGATGAATGAAAAGGGTTTGCGCACACCGTTCTTTCTAATAGATGAAGAGAAAATTCTCGGTAATCTTCAGATTTTGAAAAGTATACAGGATGAGACCGGATGTAAGATTTTGCTCGCACAAAAGGCATTCTCTTCTTATGAATGTTATCCTTTTATGAGAGAGTACCTCGCAGGGACAACTGCCAGCGGTCTGTACGAAGCCAGACTTGGCAAAGAAGAATTCGGTGGTGAGACCCATGTGTTTGCACCTGCTTACAGGGAAGATGAATTCGAAGAGATACTCATGTATGCAGATGACATTGTTTTCAACAGCCCTTCCCAGGTGAAGCAATTTGGAAATCGTGCAAAAGAAATGGGAAAGTCCATAGGTCTCAGGGTCAATCCGGAGTGTTCCACACAGGAGGGGCACGAAATCTATGATCCATGCGGAGCGGGTTCAAGACTTGGAACTGTCATTTCGGAATTTGATGAGGATATACTTCCTATGCTTGACGGCCTGCATTTCCATACCCTCTGCGAACAGAATTCAGATGATCTTGAAAAGACTGCCAAAACTTTTGAGGAGAAATTTGGAAAATATCTCTACAATATGAAATGGCTCAACATGGGTGGAGGACATCATATCACAAGAGATGATTATGACATTTCCCTGCTTAAAAAAATAATAAATCATTTTCAGGATACTTACGGAGTGACAGTGTATCTGGAACCGGGGGAAGCAGTGGTTCTTAATGCAGGATATTTATGGACCGGCGTCCTAGATATTGTTCACAACGGTATAGATATTGCAATCCTTGACACTTCGGCTGCATGCCATATGCCGGATGTTATCGAAATGCCCTACCGCCCTCCGGTATTTGAATCCGGTGAAGCAAATGAAAAGAAATATACATACAGACTGGCGGGACCAACCTGTCTTGCCGGCGATGTCATAGGAGATTACTCTTTTGATTATCCATTGGAGAAAGGTTCAAAAATCAGACTGGATGACATGGCACTTTATACCATTGTAAAAACCAACACATTTAACGGAATGAGACTTCCGGACATCAATTTGTTAAAGAGAGACGGCAGCATTAAGAAGCTGAAGTCCTTTGGGTATGATGATTTTAAATGTCGTTTGTAGAAAAAACAGAACTTTGTTATTCATTTACAAATGCAAGTGTAGATGGTATCCTAAAAATGGCGTATGCTGTTTATTAATTAAGATATTAAGAATAAGATAATTAAATGTGAGTGATATTAAGCATGTGAGATATTAAGTTTGCAAGCGATAAATAAGGAGGATTATGGATGGCGAAAATTACTCTTACGAAAATTATTGATAATTACAATCTGGTGAATCACACACCTGATATTAATACTGATAAGATTTGGATCAATATTCCGGATGTTAACAGACCTGCGTTGCAGCTTGCCGGATTTTTTGATCATTTTGATAAAGAGAGAGTTCAGATTATTGGAAATGTTGAGTGGGCATATCTGTCCAGCATGACAAGAGAAAGACGAAGCGAAGTGTATCAGATGCTTATGTCCAGCGGAATTCCATGCCTTATTATTTGTCAGGGAATCAGTCCGGATGAGGATCTTATTAAGATTGGAAACAATTACGAAGTACCTATTCTTACTATAGATATAGCAACTTCGAGATTCGTTGCTGAGATAGTAAGATGGCTCAACGTTCAGCTTGCACCATGCATTTCCATCCACGGAGTTTTGGTAGATGTTTACGGTGAAGGTGTTCTTATTATGGGTGAGAGCGGAATCGGAAAGAGCGAGGCTGCTCTTGAACTTATCAAGAGAGGTCACCGTCTTGTTACTGACGATGTTGTTGAAATCAGAAAAGTCAGCGATGAGACTCTTATCGGAACTTCGCCTGATATCACAAAGCATTTTATCGAGCTTAGGGGTATTGGTATTGTTGATGTTAAGACTCTGTTTGGTGTACAGAGTGTTAAGGATACTCAGAATATCGACATGGTTATCAAGATTGAAGAGTGGGACAGAAACAAGGAGTACGACAGACTTGGACTTGAGGATCAGTACACAGAGTTTCTTGGCAACAAGGTTGTGTGCTACTCTATCCCAATCAGACCGGGTCGTAACCTTGCAGTCATAGTTGAATCTGCTTCCGTAAATCACAGACAGAAGAAGATGGGATACAACGCCGCACAGGAACTTTACAACCGTGTTACAAATAATATTATGAATAAAAACTCTGAGAATGAGTAATATCATAAAGTAATAATTATGAAAAGCAGCAGTGTCCAAAAAGAGAAACTGTTTTAGTAAAGATAATAAAATATAAAAGTTTAATCTAAATAAAAGATAAAAAAACATTTGAAAAACATAAGAAAAAATCATAAGAATCAGGAGGAACTTAATAAAATGAAAAAATATTGTTTTGGTATTGATGTTGGTGGAACTACAGTAAAAATGGGATTTTTTGAGACATCAGGAAAGTTGATTGATAAGTGGGAAATCAACACAAATACAGACAATTACGGTGAGAATATTCTCGCAGATATATGTGATGCTATGGACAGGGAACTTGCAAAGCAGGAAGTTAGTCTTGATGACATCGAGGGTGTTGGTATCGGACTTCCGGGACCTATCACTGCTGACGGAACAGTTATTCAGTGTGTAAACCTTGGATGGGGTACATTCAACGTTGAGGAGAAGCTTTCTCAGATGTACCATGGCATAAAAGTAAAAGCAGGAAATGACGCTAATGTTGCAGCTCTTGGAGAAGCATGGCAGGGAGGCGGAAAGGAATTCAACAGCCTTGTTATGATTACTCTTGGAACAGGAGTTGGCGGCGGAATCATTATCGACGGAAAGATTCTTACAGGAGCAACAGGCGGTGCAGGCGAGGTCGGACATATGCACGTTGCTTACGATGAGACTGATTTATGTAACTGCGGAAGAAAAGGATGTCTTGAGCAGAAGGCATCAGCAACAGGTATCGTGAAAGAAGCAAAGAGATACATGGAAAGAACAGACGCTCCTACAAAGATGAGAGATTTTGAAAATATTACGGCAAAAGATGTTTTTGACCTTGCAAAAGATGGCGACGAGGGAGCTCTTGCAGTAGTTGATGAGATGAGCAAATATCTCGGACTTGCAATGGCACACATTGCAGTAGTTGTTAACCCTGATGCATTTATCATCGGCGGTGGAGTGAGTAAAGCAGGTCAGTTCCTTTTAGACAGCGTTAAGGTAAAATACCGCGAGAGCTGTTTCGGACCATGTGGAGATGCTGCACTCAGACTTGCAACACTTGGAAATGATGCAGGAATGTACGGCGCAGCAGCACAAATAGTTTTGTAAGATTAGAATTGAACTGCAAAATGCAGATGCGCAGATGTTACTGTAATAAATATTAATTGACGGAGAGTTAGATGAACAAAGATTTTTTTGAACAGTTGAATGCAAAAATCGGCAGTGAGAATATCAAAACAGATGAACCGATGAAAGAACATATTACTTTCAGAGTCGGTGGGCCTGCTGATTATTACATAACTCCAGACAGCAACGAGCAGATTGTAAGCGCAATCAAGCTCTGCAAAAAATACGATGTGCCTTTTTACATTATTGGCAACGGAAGTAATCTTATCGTAAGAGATGAAGGTTTCAGGGGTGCCATTATTGAGATTGGAACAAATATGAGTGAAATCACCGTTGAGGGAACCACTGTCACAGCTCAGGCAGGTGCGATACTTGCCAAGGTTGCAGTATGCGCAATGGAAAACAGCCTTACCGGAATGGAGTTTGCCCATGGAATACCGGGAACTTTAGGCGGGGCGGTCACAATGAACGCCGGAGCTTACGGCGGAGAAATGAAGGACATTCTTGTGAGTGTTCAGGTGATAAATGACGACGGAGAGATTATTATGGTACCGGCCGATGATCTCAAACTTGGATACAGATACAGTGTTGTTCCAAAGAAGCACTATGTCGTGCTCAGTGCAACAATGCAGTTGAAAGAAGGAGATAAAGAAGCTATCAAAGAAACCATGGCGGATTTGTCTGCAAAGAGAAGAGAAAAACAACCCCTTGAATATCCAAGTGCAGGCTCGACATTCAAGCGTCCTGAAGGATATTTTGCGGGAAAACTTATAGAAGATGCAGGGCTTAAAGGCTATGCGGTTGGTGGAGCCATGGTATCAAAGAAGCACAGTGGTTTTGTAATCAATTATGACAGTGCCACTGCAGAAGATATTCTGACTCTCATTGACAATGTTCGTGAAAAGGTATATGAACAGTTTGGCGTAGAACTTGAAACAGAGGTAAAAGTACTATGAGACTTGTTATTGTAACCGGAATGTCCGGATCAGGAAAAAATGAAGCTTTAAAGTTTTTTGAGGATAATGGATATTATTGTGTGGATAATCTCCCTATTCCCCTTATTTTGACTTTTGCAGAGTTTCTTACACAAAAAGCTGATCAGAGTGAAGTTTCAAATTTTGCACTTAGCGTAGACATTAGAAGCGGACATTTGGATGAAATGGAAGATGTTCTTGCAGGACTTGAGGAAAAAGGATTTCCATATGAGATATTGTTCCTTGAGACTGATGACAGCACTCTCATAAGAAGATACAAGGAAACAAGAAGAAATCATCCAATGAATGAAAAGAAGAGTATCATTCACGGAATTAACAAAGAGAGAGAAGAACTTGCTTTTTTAAAGGAAAAAGCAGACTGTATTATAGATACAAGCAACCTTCTTGTAAGGGATTTGAGAATGGAACTTGAGAAGATTTTCATTCAGAACAAAGACTACAAGAATCTGTTTATCACTATTTTGTCATTCGGATTCAAGCATGGTATCCCATCTGACTGCGATTTGGTTTTTGATGTAAGATTTTTGCCGAATCCATATTATGAGTCAGATCTCAGGGACAAAACCGGCAATGATGCGGAGGTTAGGGACTTTGTACTTAACTCAGAAGTGACAACCAATTTCATTGACAAACTCTGTGATATGATGAAGTTTTTGATTCCGAACTACATCAAGGAAGGAAAGAATCAGCTTGTAATAGGAATCGGTTGTACAGGGGGGCATCACCGTTCTGTGACAATAGCAAGAAAGCTTTTTGAAGAACTTGAGAAATGTGACGAATACGGATTAAAGCTTTCCCATAGAGATATTAACAGGTAGTGTATTAACTAATAACTTTAAATTTATATATAAATAGTTAACGGATAGGATAGATAAAAATGTCATTTACGGGCAATGTTAAAGATGAACTGTCACGAGTTATATCCGGCGCACAGCACTGCAGGATTGCCGAGATTGCAGCCATCGTAAGCATGTGCGGAAATATAATAATTACAGAAACTGACAGGTATATAATAAGAGTTTATACAGAAAATATTTCTGTAGCCAGAAAGTTTTGCAGTCTTGTAAAGAAGTCATTTAAGATTACTCCGGAGGTATCTGTTCGAAACAGCGGCAAAAAAGCTAAGACTTATACGGTAATAATCAACAGACATGAGGACAGCACAAAAATACTTTTAGCTACAAAGCTTATGGATCACAATGGCAATATTGAAGAGAATATGTCCATTACCGACAATATTGTCATAATGAAGAATTGTTGCAAGAGAGCCTTTATCAGAGGGGCTTTTTTGTCGACGGGATCTATGACGGATCCTAACAAATCGTACCACTTTGAAATCGTTTGCAACTGTGAAGAAAAGGCAGAGCAAATTGTAAAAATTTTGCAAATTTTTAATATTGACGCAAAAATAGTTGCGCGAAAAGGTTATTTTGTGGTATATATCAAAGAAGGCGAGCGCATTGTGGACGTGTTAAATGTAATGGAAGCTCATGTTTCCCTTATGGAGTTTGAGAATATAAGGATTTTAAAGGACATGAGTAACTACTACAACAGACAGGTAAACTGTGAGACTGCAAACATCAAAAAGACAGTCACCACAGCAGTGAGGCAGATAGAAGCTATCCGGTATATAGAAGAGGTGGCGGGAATTGATTATCTGCCCGATAATTTGCGGGAAATTGCTGTTGTGCGCATGGAGAATCCTGACACCCCACTAAAAGACCTGGGGGCATTACTAACGACACCAATTGGAAAATCGGGAGTTAATCACAGGCTTCGCAAAATATGTGAGATCGCAGAAGAACTTAAAGGTCATAATTAAGGAGGAATGAAATGACAACTAAGGATATTACAATAGGACTTAAATCAGGTTTAGGAGCAGGTCCGGTTGCTGTGTTTGTACAGGTGGCAAGTCAGTACGAAAGTTCTGTATATGTTGAATATGAGACAAAGAAAGTAAATGCAAAGAGCCTCATGGGCATGATGTCTCTCGGAATTGCAACAGGGGAGACAGTAAAGGTGTCAGCAGATGGAAATGACGCACCGGAGGCAGTTGCAGCTATTGAGAAGTATTTGTGTAGCGAAGCATCAGCATAATATTCTTAATTAGAAATTAGAAATTAGAAATATAGAGAAATATTATTATTAAATATAATGTCAAATGAGATATTGCAATATGAAATAATAATGCATGTTATCATGTGAGATATTATAAAATAATACAATCAAATAAATCATCATTTAATGAAAATGGGTAGAGACTGTTGAAACGCCAATGAAATGGATGACAGACTCTACCCATTTTTATGTGATGGTGAATAGTCTGATGCTTCATTTTTTATGTATGGGGCTGAAATTTTATAAAAATCCTTTTATAAAAAATGTCCCCGAAACAAAAATTGGAACCCTTTCCAAAAAAAAAGTTTTAAGGCATAATTGTCTCATACGGTGTTAAACCAGGAATCGGACTTTACGTTTAATATCACGGGATTAATTTACAAAAGACATATAACAGAAATGAAAGGAGTCTGTTGATAAGTGGCGATTCATTACAACTGAATATTGGACTTTGGTCTTGAAGACTATTTTTTTATTATTAAGGAGGGTTTTTATATAATGAAAGGGTTTAGAGATTTCTTCAAGAAAAGCTTGGCTATGCTATTAGCTTTTGCATTAGTAATTACAACGGTAGCGTTCGGAAATTTGCAGGAAGTTAAGGCAGCACCTGCAGCACCATTTGGACTTGTAGTTTCCAGTCCCGCAAATAATACAATCGGGGTAGTATGGGGACGTGGTGAAGTTGATAACTACAACGTCTATATTGATGGTAACAGGGTGGCAAGCAATGTTGTCTGTGCGTATTACGAGTACAAGAATATTGCAGCAGGAACTCATACAGTAGGAGTTACAGCTGTAAGCGGAGGTGCAGAATCAGCACAGACTACAGAGTCAGTTACAGTAGGAGGATCATCTTCTTCATCAAACAGCGGATCATCTTCTTCAGGTAATACAAGCCAAAGCGGAGGAATCATTGTTTACGGTGATGCTAATTACAGTGGTAAGTCTGCAACTTTTGGAGTAGGTCAGTACAACATGGCTGACATGCAGAACAAAGGTATTGCAAATGATTCCATTTCTTCAATAAAAGTACCTTTAGGATACAAAGTAACAGTTTTTGCAGATATTAACTTTACAGGAAGCAGCAAAGTATTTTCAGCAGACTCTTCATACGTTGGAGGAGACTGGAATGATAAGATTACATCATTCATAGTTGAAGAGGCACAGTACTACATTTACAACAAACACAGTGGATTGGTATTGGATATCTGGTATGCAAACAGAGATAACGGAGCAAATGTTTGCCAGTACTCACTTAACGGTGGAGAAGGACAGAAGTGGAAAGTTTTTGGAATTGGAAACGGTTACTATAAGATTTTAAGTGCAATGCACGGAAAAGCACTTGATGTTTCTGATGTTTCAACAGCAAATGGCGCAAACGTTCATATGTGGGATTATGTTGGAGGAGCAAATCAGCATTGGAAGATTGATTTTGTTGACGGAGATTACGGATATATCGTTAGCCAGAACAGTGGTAAAGCATTAGACGGCGACGGATGGTCAACAACACCTGGCGGAAATATTATCCAGTGGGATCTTGGTAACAAACAGGCAAATCAGTTATGGAAGTTTGTACTTGCTAACACAGAGCCGGCAAAAGGAAGCGGAAGCAGCAACAACAATAACAATAATAATGGCAACAACAATAACAATGACACAGCTATCGGAAACGGTGAGGCTATTCCACAGATTCCTAACTTGAGTGCAAGATCAGACAGAATGTACTTCAAGATGAACAACAGAACAAATGGCAAATATCCTGATAACAAAGTTTATTGGTGTATTCTTGGATATGATTCAAATATGAATCTTTGCTATGTTGACAGAGACGGTAATTTAATCAGAGCTAACACAGGTATGAACACTATTTCTAAGAATGGAAGACAGTGTGCAAATATCTGTTATACATTAGCTGATAGAGATTATGTATATATGCCTGACATCATTTCAGGAAGAATGTATGTAAGTTACGGCGAGCAGGTATATATCACATTCAATCAGGCTGCTGACGGAAGAATCGGTTATGCAGGACCTGACCTTAACAATACAACAGATCCTAACCAGGATGTATTGTTTGAGTTTATCGAATTTACAATTAAGAACAAAGAATATTGGGGTAACACAACAAGAGTTGATTTCTACAGCTTCCCTGTTGCAACAAGACTTATCGGACAGAATGGTTCAACAAACGGAAAGTACTACGCTAACTACGACAGAACAGTTGGTGATGTAGGAACAAGAGATTCAATATTCTCAGCATTTAAAAATGAAGTTCCAAACGAATTCAAATCACTTGTTACAGACAAGAGAATCATGGCACCATGTAAGTTGACATTCAACGAAGGTGCTCAGTACGGTCATTACTATGACAACTATATCAACGAATTCTGGAACAAATATTCTTCACAGGATTTAGTATTCACATGTGAAGCAGGTACATTCAGAGGACGTGTATACGGAGATGTTATGAGATTCACAAAAGACGGTGATGGCGGAACATACAACGTATACAAACCAACAACACAGCATGTACTTGAAGGAAAAGGAAACTTTGACAGAGGTAACTCAACAGAGTTAGTTATCGAGGCTCAGCTTTGCGCAGCATTCAACAGAGGTGTTGCTACACAGCCTAATAACTTCGCTAATGAGAGCGCATACTACAAGAACAGCGTTTCAAACTTCTACTCAGGTTTCTTCCACAATCACTCATTCGACGGTTATGCTTACGGATTCTGTTATGATGATGTATTCGATCACAGTACATTACTTCATTTCACAAATCCAACAGGTTTAATTATTGACCTTAAATGGTAATAAACCGTTTTATGAATAATTCTTAACGCTTCCGATATTAATAATGTTCGGGAGCAGGACGGGACAGCGAAAGCTGTCCCGTTTGTAGTTGTGCGCCTAGCGGCGCACGTTTCTAACGGGTTAAAGTCCCGAATCCGCCCGGTAGTGGGAAGGATATAGCCGAAGGCAAGGGTGTCCGCCGCGAGGTGGAATCTGAAGGAAGCTGGATGTGGGGAACATACCAACCCACGGGCAAATCTCTGGTCTGACGTACAGAAATCTCATATGAGGTTATGCATGAGGGTAAGGCTGCAACCCAAGTCGAAGCCCAATAACTACACGGAATCATGCATGATAGATGAGGCAGATGGATGGAGAGGAA
>JAEEGL012223480.1_pt1 | contig 17497 bp, 21 predicted proteins | sample 9134231 | NCBI WGS metagenome assembly JAEEGL01 (sample SAMN16246548, study PRJNA631951) | gut metagenome | biome: gut microbiome; feature: rumen; material: fiber-attached | host: Bos | place: Iran: Karaj | collected 2018-10 | reverse complement strand
TTTATTATTTATTATTTTTATGGAGGTTATTATGAATTTTAAAAAAACAATAAAATCTAAACAAATTTTTTTAATATTATTTCTTTTATTTATTTATTCTTCTGTTTGTGCATTTTCATATGTAAATGCAGTTTCTAAAAATATATATGACAGTGTTTTTAGGTTACATGTTATTGCAAATAGTGATTCAACTGAAGATCAAGATTTGAAATATTTAGTTAGAGATAATATTTTAAAATATGTAAATAGTATTTCAGAAAAAACTAATTCAAAAGAAGAAGTAATGAATTTACTTAATAAAAATTTAAATAAAATTAAGGAAATTGCCCAAAATACAGTTTATGAAAATGGATATAATTATAATGTAGAAGTAGAAATTGGTAACTTTGCTTTTCCTACAAAAACCTATGGTGATATTACATTCCCTGCAGGTTTTTATGATGCATTAAGGGTAAAAATTGGAAAAGCAGAAGGTAAAAACTGGTGGTGTGTAGTGTTTCCTCCTTTATGTTTTGTAGATGTAACTTCTGGAATTGTTCCTGATGAATCAAAAGAAACAATAAAAGAAAATTTATCTCAAGAAGAATATAACTTATTATATCCAGAAAATTCAGTTAATTTAAAATTTAAATTTAAATTAATTGAAACCATTCAAAACATAAATATTAATCTTGCAAAATCATAAAAAATATTGAATAAATCAGTTTTTTGTGATATATTTATTATTAGTTAGAGTGTATGATTTAAATACACTCTAATATTTATTGGAGGCAAGTTTTTTACTTAATAAATGTAGGAGGTTTTAAATGGAAAAATTAGTTGTAGTTGGTCCTACTAAATTAAAAGGTGAAGTTATAATTAGTGGTGCTAAAAATGCAGCTGTTGCAATACTTCCAGCAGCATTACTATTAGATGGTGTTTGCCAAATCAATAATTTACCAGATATTGTTGATGTAAAACTATCTTGTAAAATTCTAGAAGGTTTGGGTGCAAAAATTACCTGGATAAATAAAAATAGTATAAAAATAGATTGTACAAATATAGATAAAACAACTGCGCCATTAGATTTAACAAGAAAATTTAGAGCTTCTTATTATTTAATTGGAGCAATGCTTGGTAGAAAAAAGGAAATAGAAGTAGGTCTTCCTGGTCGGTTGTAATTTAGGAGCAAGGCCTATAGATCAGCATATTAAAGGATTTGAAGCATTAGGTGCAGAAGTTGATGTTTCACAGGGTAATGTATATGCAAAAGCAAAAAAATTAACTGGAACTAGTGTTTATTTAGATGTTGTTTCAGTAGGAGCAACAATAAATATTATGCTTGCAAGTGTTTTAGCTGAAGGAACAACAACAATTGATAATGCTGCAAAAGAACCACATATTGTTGATGTTGCAAATTTTTTAAACACACTTGGTGCTGATATTCGTGGAGCAGGAACAGATGTTATAAAAATAAATGGAGTAAAAAAATTACAAGGAGATAAATCATATTCTGTTGTACCTGATCAAATTGAAGCAGGAACTTTTATGCTTGCAGCTGTTGCAACAAAAGGTGATATTACCTTAAAAAATTGTACTCCTGAACACTTAGATTGTATTACAGCAAAAATACTAGAAATTGGTGGAAATGTTGAATCAAGTGGAGATTCTATAAGAGTTTGGATGAATAAAAAACCAGAAAAAGCAATTATTAAAACCCTTCCATACCCTGGATTTCCAACTGATTTACAACCACAAATTGGTGTAGTGCTTTCTCTTGCTAATGGTACAAGTATAATAAATGAAAATATTTGGGAATCAAGATTCCAATATACAAATGAATTAAATAAAATGGGTGCTAAAATTACTGCTCAAGGTCAGTCTGCTATATTTGAGGGCGTAGATAAATTATATGGTGCGCCTGTATATTCAACAGATTTAAGAGCAGGTGCAGCGCTAATCATTGCAGGAATAGCTGCACATGGTTCTACAGAAATATATAATTTAGGTCATATTGATAGAGGTTATGAAAATATTGAAGAAAAATTTTCAAAACTTGGTGCAAAAATTACAAGAGTTAAAGAATAATAGGAGTGTTTTAAATGTTACAATATGGTAGCTTATACAGTGGTAGCACAGGAAACAGTTTTTTAATCAAAAATAAAAATACTAATATATTAATAGATGTAGGTGTTAGTCTTAAAAAAATAATAGAAGCTTTGCGGTAACTTTGATATGGATTTACACGAGATAGATGCTGTGTTAATTACCCATGAACACACTGACCACATCAAATGTTTATCTATGCTTTCTAATAACTATGACATTCCAATTTATATTACAAAAAAAACATTTGAAGCAATTCCGTTTAAAGAAAAAATTAATTTAAATAATATTATTTTTTTTAATATATCAAAAAATTTTTATATAAATAATTTAAAAATTCAACCATTTTCAATTTCACACGATGCTGCAGAGCCATGTGGTTTTAATATTTATAGTAATAATAAAAAAATAAGTATTGCAACTGATTTGGGATATATTGATGATAAAATATTAGACTGTTTAAAAGATAGTTCTACTATTCTTATAGAATCAAATTATGATCCAAATATATTAAAATATTCAAAATATCCATATTTATTAAAGCAAAGAATATCAAGTAAATCTGGCCATTTATCAAATATTGATGCTGGAAAAGCAATTTCCTTTCTTTCTAATTATGGATTAAATAGTGCAATGCTTATTCATTTAAGCAAAGAAAATAATTTCCCAGAACTTGCATATCAAACTGTAATAGAAGAATTTCCAAAAAATAATAATATAAATATAAATATTGCACCAAGAAATTTCCCAAGTAAATTATATAATGTTGTATAGAAAAAGCTAGAAATATAAAAATATTTCTAGCTAAAAAAATATATAGAAAAAAATATATATAGGGGCGTAGAAAACAGTGGGCTATTTACAACATTTCACGGATCGGGCCAAAATTTGTAAATAGCCCTTCTTATTGTTTCCTACAAGTTTAAAAACTATGTTATAAAATAATAAATTATATGATTTATTTAAATAACTAATTGCTATTTTTATTTTTTTATTTTTTTACTATTTCTTTTGATAATATTTTGATTATAATTTTTCTGATAGTAAAGAAAATAGAAAAAAATATAAATATTTTTAAAATCATTTTTCTCCTTTGTTTTTTTGTTTTATCTATCTTGTATTTTTATAATACTACAAATGTAAAAAAATGTCAACAAAAACTTTACGACAAAAATCGCCAAAATACTACAGCAGTCGACATTCCAGCAATGTCCGCAAGTAAACCTGCAAGCAAAATAAGCCTTGTTTTCTTTACTCCCACGCTACTTGTATAAATTGCAACTGTATATAAAGTTGTTTCTGTAGAGCCCATTATTGTAGAAACAATTAATCCAATTTTACTATCAACTCCATAATTTTTCATAATATCTGTTCCAATTGCAATAGATGCACTTCCGTGATATTGGTCTTAAAATTGCAAGCGGCATAATCTCTGATGGTATTTTTAAAAAACAAATTAATGGTTTTAAAATATTAACTATACAATCTATTAATCCTGATTCTCTTAGCACTCCAATTGCAACAAATAATCCTATTAATGTTGGAAAAATTTTATATGTCATTTTAATTCCTTCTTTTGCTCCATCCAAAAAGCTATCAAATATTTTTATTTTTTCTTTTAATCCAAATATAATTATTATTATAATTATTAAAGGAATTGCTAAATTTGATAAATAATTAATAATACTCATTATTCTTCACCTAATTTTTTTAATTAATATTTGGCATAAAATAATGGCAACAAATAATGCTACAATTGTTGATATCCAAACAGAAATTATTATTTTTGTAGGATTTTGCGATCCTAAATTACTTCTCATAGCAATTGCTGTTGTCGGGATGATTTGCAAAGATGCTGTATTAATTACTATAAACATTGCCATTGAATTAGATAAAACATCCTTGTTTTTATTTTCATTTTGCATTGAATTCATTGCTTTTAAGCCTAATGGTGTTGCAGCATTTCCAAGTCCTAAAATATTTGCAATTATATTCATTGAAATTTCATTTTTTATATTTTCATTTTTTATATCAGGAAATAATTTGTTTATAATTGGAGACAATAATTTGTTTATTTTTTTTCTTATGCTTGTTTTTGAAATAGTATTCATTATTCCACACCAAAAGCACATATTACCAATAAGTATTAAGCTTAAATTAACTGCATCTTTACATGAATCAAAAATATCATTATTAACTTCTGCAATTTTTCCACTATATATTGCATAAATAAATGAGGCCATTAAAAAAAATGGCCAAATATAATTTAGCATTATATTTCTCCTTATAAAAATTTTATATCGTTTAATATTTAATTAATTTTATTCTTATTAAAAAGAATTATGTTTTTTTATTTAAATTAAGTGCTTTATTTTTTGTCTTTTTTTACCATTTTTTGTAATTGGTTTATTGACCTTTTATGTCTTTTATGATATTATATGCATAGTTGAATTATAGAAAAAAGTATAAAAAAGGGGGCTTTATATTTTATGAAATCAACAGGAATTGTAAGAAGAGTTGATGAGTTAGGAAGAGTTGTTCTTCCAATAGAATTAAGAAATAAATTTGGAATAACAGAAAAAGATCCAATGGAAATATATGTAGATGGTTCTTCAATAATACTTAAAAAATATGAACCAAATTGTATGTTTTGTGGAGGTTCTAAAAAACTGGTAGAATTTCAGGATAAACTAATTTGTGAAAAATGTGCAGAAAAAATAGGTAAATTAAAAGCTGAATAATTAAATTATTCAGCTTTTAAAAAATATTGATATATTTCATTTTTATTTTTATTTCTATCTTTTGCTATTTTTTTAATTATTTCTTTTTTTTCATAATTTTGTCTTTTATAATATTCGTAATGTTCTTCTAAAGATAAATTATTTAATATTTCTTGTATTTTATTATTCTTATTTTCATTATTATTATTTAATACAATTACAAATTCACCTTTTGTATTAATATCATTTTTTATAATTTCTGAAATGTTTCCTCTAATAAATTCTTCATGTATTTTTGTTATCTCTCTTGCAATAGATATTTCTATATTTCCAAATATTTCATTAATCTCTTTTAATGTATTTGTAATTCTATGAGGTGCCTCATAAATAATTATTGTTTTATTTTCTTCTTTTAAATTAATTAATTTTTCATTTTTTTCTTTTTTATTTATGGGCAAAAAACCAACAAATAAAAATTCTTTAGTAGAAAATCCTGATCCAATAATTGCATTTATTGCTGCACACGCACCAGGAATTGGTATTATCTTTATATCATTTTTTATTGCTTCTCTCACAATTTCTTCTCCTGGATCTGAAATAGCAGGTGTCCCTGCATCAGAAACAAGTGCAATATTTTTTCCTTCTAGTAAATAATTAATTAATATTTCAGATTTAACATTTTCCGTTTGTTTATAATAACTAATTAATTGTTTTTTTATTTCAAAATGATTTAATAATTTTAGTGTTTGTCTTGTATCTTCTGCTGCAATTAAATCAACTTTTTTTAATACGTTAATAGCTCTTAATGTTATATCTTCTAAATTACCAATTGGTGTAGCAACTAAATATAAATTACCCTTCATATATACTCCTTATTTTTTTTTATTTGTTATTTTATTGTTTTTTTTTATTATATATTTCTAATATTTCATCTGTGTAGTTACCATCTTCTTCATATACATATAATGGTTTTTCTATTTTTAAAAATGATCCAGAATTTTTTGTCGCTTTTATTAAAAATAAATTACACTCTTTATTTTTATTTGGATAAATTAATTTTATTTTTTTTGGTTCTAATTTATATTTTCTTAAACAATAAATCACATCAGCTAGTCTATCAGGCCTATAGACCATATATAAATTTCCTTTATCTTTAAGTAGGTAATTCGATATTTTTATAATATCTTCTAAATTACATTTAATTTCATGTCTTGAAATTAATTTGTTCTCATTTTCATTTTTTAACCCATTTTCTTTTTTTATATATGGTGGATTTGTAACAATTGCATCAATACTATTTTGTTTATATATATTTTTTAAATTATTAATATCTTCATTAATTATTTCTACATTTTTTAAATTGTTTAACTTAACTGATTTTTTAGCCATTTTAAAAACATCTTCTTGAATTTCAATTCCTGTTATTTTTTTTGCATTTATTTTTTTAGATAATAAAATACTAATTATTCCTGTTCCTGTTCCAAGGTCCATAACAATACTATTATCTTTTATATCTCTTGCAAAATCAGAAAGTAAAACACTGTCTATTCCAAAACAAAACCAATTTTTGTTTTGTATTATTTTTAATCCTTTGTATTCTAGATCATCAATTCTTTCGTCTTTTTCTAATTCTACTTTCATTTCTACCCCAATATCATTTTATTTATTTTTTCATATATTATATTATAATAATTTTGTTAAAATATCAAGGAGATAATATATGATTAAGCATGCAAAAAAAAATATAAATAATAAAAATATAAATAATAATATTAATAAATTAGTCCATAAAAAAAATTGCGCTATTCATTCACTAAATGAAGTGGAATATTTTTTGCGCAATTTAAATATTATTTTTAAATCAATAAAAATATATAATATTATTAAATAATTATTACCTTGTAAATTCCTGATTAAAGTTAACACATCCATCTGGAAAGCTCCTATTTTCTTCACCATTTATTAATATTTTTACTTTATTAATTTCATTTAATTGTGTTACTGTATTTACTATTGAATTAATAATTAATTCTTCATTGATTTCTCCTAATGTTTGGCCTTTAATAAAATCTTCAGATAGATCTAAATATAAAACATCATTAATTATTTTTATACTATTTATTTTTGTATTTTCAGGAATTAATCTAATTAAGTTTTCATTTTCAGGACCTTCAATTAATAAATTAATTAATTTTTCTGGTGCATTATTTATTAATTCCTTAGCATCAATTTTTCTTGTCTCTGGTTTTAATTCCAAATTATTTTTATCTAAAAAATATAAACTAATAATTGTTGTTCTTAATTGTTCATTTGTAATTTCTTCTGCAGGAATATACTCCAAATTATTTAACTTATTTTTATTATTGTTTTTATTATATATTATTAATCCTACAATTAAAATAATTAATATTAAAAAAATAATGACTAAATACATTTTTATTTTTTTATTTTTCATAATACATCCTCCTTTTTATTTATATTATTAAAGGCATGTATTATATAGAACAAATAATAATAAATAATTTAATTATTTTATATAACTGTTATTTAAAATTTATTATTTATTTTAATAATTATTATATTATTTTTAATAAATTAATAATAATTAATTAATATTTTTCTATTAATTATTATTTAATTAATTATTTTAAAATATTTTCTTAATATTTTTCTAATATTTTTTATTTATTTTTTTATTAATTATTTATTATATTATTTATTTATTTTTATTTGTAAAAAAATAAGAAAAAAATATTTTATTTTAAAATTTTTTTTTATTTTTTTTGATTTTTTATTGAATTTTTTTTATTTTTTTTGCACAATTTGTTTTTTTTATTTTCTATAATTTTTGTCAGTTTTTTTACGTTTTGACAATCTTGTTTGAATTCTTACTATTTTTTTTAAACAAGTGCACCAATTTATGTCGTGTGTTAGCTTGCTATTTTGTCAATATTATTGTATTTTGTTCTGCTTTAAAATTATACTTTTTATTTTTTTGTCACCTTTTTGACAACAGGTTGTTTGTTTTTTCTTGTATTGAATCAATATATCGTTGTTTCTTTTTTATAGATCTTTACTTTCATTTAATCATTTTTTAGTTTTTTTATATGTTTGTAGTTTTTGTCTTTTTTGGTGTTATGTATACTTGAATACATATGTTCTTCTATTAGTTTGTCCTCTCTAAACCCCTTATTTCCGCATTTTTTTAATTTCATGTTATAAATCAATGTTTTTATCTTTTTTTATATCATTTTTATAAAATCATCATCGTTTGGATTGTTTTATTATTTTTTTTGCTTTTTTTGTATGTTGCCTTCAAGTTTTTTATTTGTCATTTTTGCAAGTATATGTTTTTTGATTTTTTAATTTGTTGATTTTTTAATTTTAATTCTTCTTGGTTTTAATTTTTATTCTAGGTTTGTTTTTTAAAAAACATTTATCCATTTTTTTATTTTTTCGACATTTTGTTTTTTTATGCATATTTTTTTAACACTTTTTTCTGTTTATTTTAAAAGAAATTGATCTAGTCAATTTTCGTTTTGTATTTTTACATTTTTTTGCTTTTGTATTATTTTTTTTCTTAATTTGCATTTTCTGTCTTATTTTTTCATGTTTTATTCTTTATTTCTAAAAAATAAAAATAAATTACAAAAAAAATATTTTTAATTACAAAAAAATATAATTTAATTGTAAAAAAATATAATTTAATTATAAAATAATTATTTATTTATTATTATTTTTTTATTTTTTATAAATTATTTTATAATTATTTATTAATTATTAAATAATTATTTTTATTTTTATATTATTTTTTATTTATTTTTGATTTAATTATTTTATTATTAATTTTAAATTTATTTTATTATTAATTTATTTTAATTTATTTATATTATTTCTAGTTTATTTTTATTTTTAATTTAATATTTTTTAATTAATTTAAACGTTATTAATTACAACTGCTGTCTTATATTCCATTGCGCTACTATGTTACGTTCAATAAATGTATTTAAAATGTATATAATTATTAATTATATTTTTATATTATTAAATAATTAATTATTTATTTTATTTATTATTTTTATTTATTATTTTTTTATTGTTTATTATTTATTATTATTATTTATTTATTGTTTAATTTTATATTACATATATTATTTTTATTTAAATTGTATTAGTTCTTTATAATTATTTTTATTTTAATTAAGATAAATAATTATAAAAAATAAAAACAGCATATTGTTTATGCTGTTTTTTGGCGGAGACGAGAGGATTTGAACCTCCGCGGCCCTTACGAACCCTAGCAGTTTAGCAAACTGCCCCCTTCAACCACTTGGGTACGTCTCCATATTTTAATAGTGAATAATAAACAACTCATATTTTATTATTCATTATTCACTATTAATTTTATATTAATTTTTATGGCGGAGAGGGTGGGATTCGAACCCACGGTAGGCTACAAACCTACGCCAATTTTCAAGACTGGTGCCTTAAACCAACTCGACCACCTCTCCAAGTCAAGTGACAATTAATAGTTTAACACGCATACTATTAATTGTCAAGATAAATTTGTTATTTTATTAAACTTAAAATCCTCTCTAGCTCTTCATTTGAAGAATATTGAATTATGATTTTACCACTTCTTTGTTTTGCATCTAATTTTACTTTTGCGCCGAAAAAATTTCTAAATCTATCTTCAATATCTCTATATATTGGTGTATATCTATTTGTTTTTGGTTTTGTTTTTTCTTTTTTTATTTGTTTTTCTGCTTCTCTTACACTGTCTCCGCTCTCAATCATATACACAGCTGCTTTATATTGTTTATCTAGATCATCAATTCCCAAAAGTGCTTTGCAGTGTCCCTCTGTTAATTTTCTTTCTTTAACAAATTCTAAAACTCTTGGATCTAAGTTTAAAACTCTAATAGTATTTGCAATTCCACTTCTGCTTATTCCTAATTTATCAGCTAATTTTTGTTGTGTTAAATTATATTTATCAAGTAACTCTTTCATTGCAGTTGCTTTTTCAAAAGGATTTAAATCCTCTCTTTGTATGTTTTCTATTAAAGCAATTTCACTATTTTTTTGTTCGTTATAATCCCTTACTATTGCTGGTATTTCTGTAAGTCCAGCTTTTTTTGATGCTCTCCATCTTCTTTCTCCTGCTACTATTTGATAAAAATTATCTTTTTTAGTAACAATGATTGGCTGAATTACACCATATTCCTTTATTGAATTAGATAATTCCTCTATTGATTCTTCATCAAAATTTATTCTTGGTTGTTCTTTATTAGGTTCAACATCCCTTAATTTTAATTGTTGAATAACTTCTCCTTCTTGTATTTTTTCTTCTTCAACTACAGAAGAATTTAATAATGCATTTAATCCTTTTCCTAGTCCTGTGTTTTTTGTCATTTTGGCACCTTCCTTTTACTTTATTATTTTTGTCCTCTTAATATTTCATTTGTTAGTTTCTCGTAACACTTAGATCCTTTTGACTTTGGTGCATATACCGTTATTGGCATTCCATAACTTGGTGCTTCACTAAGCTTTACATTTCTTGGTATTATTGTTTTATATACATTGTTTTTAAAAAATGTTTTTACCTCATTAATAACTTGTTTTGATAGATTAGTCCTATCATCACTCATAGTTAATACAACGCCTTCTATATATAGATCTTTGTTTAATTGCTTTTTTATAAGGTTTACTGTATTCATAAGTTGTCCAACACCTTCTAATGCATAATACTCACATTGTATTGGTATTAATAAAGAATTTGATGCTGTAAAAGCATTTATTGTTAATAGTCCTAATGATGGTGGACAATCAATAATAATATAATCAAATTTTCTGTTTAGCTCTTCTATCTTCATTTTTAATCTTTGCTCTCTTGAAAGCATTGATACAAGTTCAACTTCTGCACCTGCCAAATTAATATTTGATGGGCACAAAAATAGATTATCTATAGGTGTTTTAACTACTGCCTCATTCATATCAATATCGTTTATAATAACATCATAAACTGATTTATCTAGATTTTTATCTACCCCTACTCCGCTTGTTGCGTTACCTTGTGGATCTGAATCTATTAACAATACTTTCTTTCCTTTTTTTGCAAGTATTGTGCTAACATTTACTGCTGTAGTAGTTTTTCCTACTCCACCTTTTTGATTTACAACTGCTATTATTTTGCTCACTGTTTCTCCTCCTAAATGCATAAAAAATTGACATATTAATAATATAAAAATTTATCAAATATGTCAATGAAATTTTATTATATTTTTCAATTATTTTTCATTTTATACTCTCAGTAAATATACTGCCAGTATAATATATATCCCTTATGCAGAGCCTATTTGCTGTTTCAGTTTTTTGTGGAACAAAAGTTATAGTGGTTTTTTAGATGGTGTTCCTGCTTTTCTAGGAAATATGTTGGAAAGTTCCTTTATTTTTTTTATTTCAATTATACATCTACTATTATTAGTTTCTGCTAAATTAAATTCTTGTTTGTTTATTAATTCTCCACCTAATATCTTTAATGCATTCTTGCTTTGATCTAATTCTTCATCTGTGTTTACACCTTTCATGCAAATGCATTTACCCTCAATTTTTACAAAAGGTATTAGATATTCTGTTAGAACATTTAATGGTGCAACTGCTCTTGCTATTGCTATATCATATTTTTCTCTATGTTCTTTTTCTCTTCCTAAATCTTCTGCTCTACCATGTACTGTATTAATATTATCTAGTTCAAGTTTTTTAATAACTTCGTTTAAAAAATTAATTCTTTTATTTAGCGAATCTAATAATACAACTTTCGTATTTGGGTACGCAATTTTAATTGGAATTCCTGGAAATCCTGCTCCTGTTCCAACGTCTATAATTTGAGCATCTTTATCAATGCTATCAAGTACAGTAAGTGAATCTATAAAGTGCTTTAGGATAATATCTTTTGGATCTGTAATTGCGGTTAAATTAACTACTTTATTCCATTCCATTAATAAATTCATGTACTCAAAAAATTTATTGATTTGCTCTTTGGATAGTTCAACATTTATCTTATTTAAGTAATTTCTCATTACCTCTTCAAATTCTTTTATGTCCATCTTATTCCTCTTTTTTTATTTTTTTATCATTTCTTTTTCTTTGTTCTAAATATATAAGAAGTACTGATATATCAGCCGGTGAAATGCCTGATATTCTTGATGCTTGGCCAATTGATGTCGGTCTAAATTTATCTAGCTTTTGTCTTGCTTCTAGGCTGATTCCTTTAAGATTTTTATAATCAATGTCATCAGGTAACATCTTTGTTTCAAGTTTTTTAAACTTTTCAACTTGTACTAATTGTAGTTTTATATATCCTTCATACTTTATTTGTATCTCAACTTGTTCTTTTTCTTGTTTTGTAAGTTCTGGTCTTTTAGGGTCTAATGCTTTTAATTCTTCATATGATAATTCACTTCTTTTAAGTAATTCTATAAGTTTTACTCCATGAACTATTGGTGTAGAATTATGCTCTTTTAAAAATGTATTTGTACTTTCTGTAGGCTTTACTGAAACTTCCTTTAATCTTTCTATTTCATTTTTTACATTTTCTTTTTTATCTAAAAACGCTTGATATCTCTCATCTGATATTAATCCTACTTCATGGCCTATAGGAGTTAGTCTTAAGTCTGCATTGTCTTGTCTTAATAACAATCTATACTCCGCTCTAGATGTCATCATTCTGTATGGTTCGTTTGTTCCCTTTGTAACAATATCATCAATTAATACTCCAATATACGCATCTGATCTGTGAAGAATTACAGGATCTTTTCCTTCTATTTCTAAGCTTGCATTTATTCCTGCAATAATTCCCTGAGCTGCTGCTTCTTCATATCCTGATGTTCCATTTATTTGTCCTGCCATAAACATGCCTTTTATGTTTTTAAGCTCTAAAGATAATTTTAGTTGTAATGGATCAATGCAGTCATATTCTATAGCATATGCTGGCCTTGTAAATTCAACATGTTCTAAACCTGGAATTGTTCTATACATTGCAATTTGTACGTCTTCTGGAAGTGATGAGCTCATTCCCTGTACATACATTTCCTCTGTGTCTAATCCCATTGGTTCTATAAATATCTGGTGTCTTTCTTTATCGCTAAATCTAACAACTTTATCCTCTATTGATGGGCAATATCTAGGACCAGTCCCCTCTATTTCTCCAGCATATAAAGGAGATCTATGTAAATTTTTTCTTATTATTTCATGTGTTTTTTCATTTGTGTATGTTAAATAACAAGGGACTTGATCTATGTTTTTAGATTCGTTTTCAAAAGAAAACGGAACAATTTCTTCGTCTCCTTCTTGTATCTCCATTTTTGAAAAATCAACTGTTCTTTTATTTACTCTTGCAGGTGTTCCAGTTTTAAATCTTACCAACTTAATTCCCAATTTTTTCAAGCAGTTTGATAATTTGTTCGCCGGAAACACACCGTCTGGACCGCTTTCATAATTTGTCTCTCCAATAAATATTTTCCCCTTTAGATATGTTCCTGTAGCAAGTATTACAGCCTTAACATTATAAATTGCTCCAACGTTTGTCTCTACTGATTTAACGCATCCATCTTCTACTTTGATATCAACAATTTCTGCTTGTTTTATAGATAAGTTTTCTTGTTTTTCTAAAGTATGTTTCATTTCTTGGCCATATTTTTTTCTATCTGCCTGTGCTCTCAAAGAATATACAGCAGGGCCTTTTGAAGTATTAAGCATCCTAGATTGTATAAATGTTTTATCTATGTTTTTACCCATCTCTCCACCAAGAGCGTCTATTTCTCTAACTAAATGTCCTTTAGATGTTCCGCCTATATTTGGATTACATGGCATATTTGCGACACATTCTAAACTTATTGAAAAGAGCACTGTTTTATGCCCTTTTCTTGCACATGCAAGTGCTGCTTCGCATCCAGCATGTCCTGCTCCAATTACTGCTACATCATAATCTCCTGCATTATAACTCATTTTTTTCTCCTTTTTATTTTCCTAAACAGAATTTAGAAAAAATATCTTTTATTATATCTTCTGTAACATTCTCTCCAGTAATTTCTGCTAAATCCTCTAAAACTGATTTAATATTAATAGATATAATATCTATTGGCATTCCATTTGTTAAATCATTTTTTGCATTGTTTACATGTTCGATTGCTGTTTCAATTATTTTCTTGTGTCTAATATTTGTTATCAAAATCTCATTATCTGCAGTTATTTCATTTAAGCCAAACATTGTATCAAGTTCGTTGTATAAATCCTTTAAATTTGATTCTGAGCGCAAAGAAATTTTAAGAACCTTTTTATTTAATTCTTTTATTTCTTTACTTTCAATTAAACCTTTGTCTTCTAAATCTGTTTTATTTAGTATTATTATTGCTTTTTTATTTTTTATAAATTTTAAAATATCTTTATCTTCATCAGAAAGCTCTTTCGAATTATCAAACATAGCTATAATTAAATCGCTTTCTTCTGCAACTTTTTTAGATTTTTCTATTCCTATTTGTTCAACTTTATTTTCCGCATTTCTTATACCTGCTGTATCTATAAATTTAAAAGGTATTCCATTTATAGAAACAAATTCTTCTATAGTATCCCTTGTTGTTCCTTCAATATCGGTTACTATGGCTCTTTCTTCTTTTACAATTGTATTTAATAAAGAGGATTTACCACTATTTGGTTTCCCAATAATTGCAACCTTTATTCCATCTTTAATTATCTTACCATTTTCAAATGACTTATTTAATTCATTTAAATCTTTTTGGACTTCTTCTAGTGTACTTAATGCTCTGTTGTTTGACACTTCTTCTACATCATACTCTGGATAATCAATATTTGCTTCTATATCTGTTAAAATACTTAATATTTTATCCTTTATAGCTTTTATTTCTTTAGAAAGATTTCCTTCTAGCTGATTTACTGATGCTCTTGATTCTTTTTCCGTTTTTGCATTTATTACATCAATAACCGCTTCTACTTGTGTTAAATCTAATCTTCCATTTAAAAAAGCTCTTTTAGTAAATTCTCCAGCTTCAGCAAGTCTTGCTCCACTTTCTAAGCACAATTCTAGTATTTTTTTAACTACTATCATTCCACCATGTGAATTTATCTCGCATACATTTTCTGCTGTATAGCTGTTTGGTTCTTTAAAATATGAAACTAATACTTCATCTATTATTTCATTTGTTTTTGGATTAACTATTTTTCCATATTTCATAGAATAACCTTTAATATTATTTATTTCTTCTGGATTTTTAGCCTTAAATATTTTATCTAAAATTAGAAAGCATTCTTTCCCGCTTAATCTTATTATTCCAATACCACCTATTCCTGGTGCTGTAGAAATTGCTGCTATTGTATCCATTTGCTCACCTCTTAAATAAAAGGACAAGTTCCTGCCTCCTTGCCCTTTTTTGTTTACAATCAATTAAATTATTTTAATGAAATTATAACTTTTCTATATGGTTCTTCACCTTTACTAAAAGTTTTAACTTTATCACTTGCTTGTAATCTGCTATGAATTATTTTTCTTTCATATGCAGTCATTGGCTCTAAAGTGATGCTCTTTTTTGTTCTTATAACAGTTCTTGCAATTTTATCTGCTAACTCTTCTAGTGTTTTTGTTCTTCTTTCTTTATATCCTGCTACATCTACAAAAATTTTTATTTTAGCACTGCTTTGTTTGTTTGCAATTGCAGATAAAATAATTTGCATGCTATTTATATTTTCTCCTCTGTATCCTATTAAATAATTAACGTTTTCTCCATCAATATTTATATAAATATCAAAATCTTTTATTTCAACACTATGTGTAATTTCTTTATCTGTGATGAATTCATTTAAAAAGTTTTCAATATCTTTTTTTGCTTTTTCAATTTCTTCCATGTTTTCATTTTTTACTTTTGGTTTTTCTTTTCTTTCCTCTGGTTCTGATTCTTGTTCTTGAACTGCATTTTCTTTTAAAGTTAGTTCAACTTTAACAACTCTTGGTGTTAAAATGCTATAAAAACTTCTTTTATCTTCATCTTCTAATATTTTTATATCTACCATACTTTTAGTAGCATGAAGTTCTTTTAATCCTTTTTCAATTGCTTCTGTTGAAGTTTTTCCTTCAGCAATTATTGATTTGCTCATTTTTAAGCCTCCTTTTTTGAGTCTAATATTTTACCTATAATTATTCTTTCCAAAATCATTAAAACATTGTTCATTAACCAATAAAGTGCAAGTCCAAGTGGTGCAACAATTGCAATAGTTACCGCCATTATTGGCATAAACCATGACATGTTTTTATTCATTTGATCAGACATATTAAATTCTTCTTCTTTTTTTCCTTTTTTATCTTCAGATTCTTCTGTTGAAATTTCCTCTTCCCCTGGTTCTACTACTTTTTGAACTTCTATTATTTCTTCTTCATCATTCTTTTTCTTTGTTTTCATTGTTGTTAACTTCATAGAAAGAACAGATGTTAGAACATATAATACTGGAATTATATATACTGTGAAATCTCCAAAATTTTCTTGTGGTATTTTATTTAAATCTATTCCTAAAAAATTCATATTAATATATAAATCATTTAGTTTAATTTCTTCTTTTTTCTCATTTTCATCATTATTATTTACTTGTTCGTCTGTTTTTTGTTCCTCGTTTTGCTCTGTGTTCTCTACGGTATTTTCTTCTTTGTTTTCTGCTGTTTCTGCTGCTTCTTCTGTTTTTTCTTTGTTTTCATCATTTCCTACATATATAACTTTTTCTTTGTTTTCAGAAATGTACTTTAAAATACTTACTTGAGGATATGTTTTATTAATTTTATATCCCTCATTTTCTGTTGTTATATAATTTGATATTTTATCAACTGTTTGGCTATCAACTTTTAACATATGTGTTAATGGATTTCTTACCACACTAAATATAGCAATAAGTAGAATTAATTGAATAATAGTAGGTAAACATCCACTAAAAGGACTTATTCCTTCCTTTTTATATAGTGCCATAAGTTCTTGATTCATTTTTGCTTGTTCTTCTGGAGTTGTTTTTTCTCCATCTTTTTTTGAGTATTTGTTTTGTATGTTTTTTATTTTGTCTTGAATTTTATTTGTTTTAATAAGTGTTTTTTGTTGTTTTATTGATAATGGTAATAATAATACTTTTAGTACAATAGAAAATATTATTATTGCCACACCATAATTTGAAACTAAATTATATATAAAATTTAATATATATCCAAAAAAACCAGAAAGTGTTCCCATTTAAAACCTCCTATTTTAAGGGATCATATCCTCCTTTTGAAAAAGGATTGCACCTTAAAATTCTTTTTAATCCCATAAATCCACCTTTAATACATCCATATTTTTCAATTGCCTGTTTTGTATATTCAGAACATGTTGGTTGGTATTTACAGTGTATTCCCTTGCTTTGCAAAAACAAAGAAACATGTTTTTGATATTTTTCAATTAAAAAAATTAGAAATTTTTTCATTTTACAATTTTTCAAATATATTTTTTATATCTTCTGATATAAAGTCTATATTTGCCTTTTCAGGATCTTTACTTTTTTTCCAAAGAATAACTATGCTATATCCAGTTTTTAAATCGTTTTCTAACAATCTGTAACTTTCCCTAATAAGTCTTTTTATTCTATTTCTAGAAACACTCTTCCCTATT
>JAEEGL014605132.1_pt1 | contig 17498 bp, 16 predicted proteins | sample 9134231 | NCBI WGS metagenome assembly JAEEGL01 (sample SAMN16246548, study PRJNA631951) | gut metagenome | biome: gut microbiome; feature: rumen; material: fiber-attached | host: Bos | place: Iran: Karaj | collected 2018-10 | reverse complement strand
TCAGTTGGCCGATCGTGGCGAGCGTCGGTTCCACGTTGGAGGAACATCCGGAGAACGCCGCCGCGAACGACAGGCCGAGCTCCTCAGCCAGATAGCGGAACGGGAAACGGTCCGCTACGACCAGCGTCCGCCCCTTCCCCTCTCCGGCGGCTTTTTTCATCTCGCGCCGGAGCGTATCCAGCTCGAGGAGGTAAGCGTCCCGATTCTGCCGGACCGTCTCCGCCTCCGAGGGGACGAGCGCGATCACGCGGTCCGCCAGGGCGGACACGATGGCTCCTGCGTTCCCGAGAGAGGTCCAAACGTGCTCGTCCACGGCGCCTTCCTCTTCCTCGCCGGGCTCCGCCTGCATGCCCTCCAGTTCCTTCTCCGTCAGCGTCTCGACACAGTCCAGCACGGAGAGCCCCCGGGAATCGAAGAGGGACGGGCCCAGCGCCTCGCGGAGGTCTCCGATCCAGTCCTCTCCTTCCCCGCCCACGTACAGGAACAGATCCGAGTGTTCGATTCGTGCGGCGTCCGCCAGCGTCAGTTCGTAGTCGTGGGACTCGCTCCCGGGCGGGATCAGCATCCCGACACGGCAGGCCTCCCCGCAGACGGCCCGGGCAAAGTCATAAAGGGCGAAATTGGTCGCGAGGACCTCCGGTCTCCCGTCGTTCTCCGGCTCGCCGGAACAGGCGGCGAGCGAAAGCAAGAACAGCAGGGATAGGAGCGCCGAGATCAGTCTTCTCCCCGTCCTCATGACGCGCTCCCCTCTCCGGTCCCGCCCGGCTTCTTCTTTCCGGCGCAGTTGCCGCACAGACCGTAGATCACCGTCTGGCGGCTGTCCATTTCGAACCCGTGCTCCTCCCGGAAATGACGGGATATCTCCTCCATGAAGGCGCAGTCCAGATGGAGGAGCGCGCCGCAGTTTTCGCACTTCAGATGAATGTGCTCGCCGGGAGAGGCGCACTCGGTGAACTGGTAGGTCGCGCTGCCGCCCCGTCCGGACGAGAACCGTTTCAGAAGGCCGCTCTCCGTTAGTGCCGTCAGCGTCCGGAACACCGTCGCCTCCCCGGCCGAGACCAGACGTCCGACCTCCCGGGCGGTATAGCACTCGTCCGCGTGATCCTGGAAGAACCGCAGGATCTCGTCCCGCTGTTTCGTTCGGTATGTCATGTTTCCTCCGAAAATGATGTTGATTTTCATTTTCATTTTTGAACGCATTATACCACGCCTTCCCCGGCCTGTCAAGCCCCGGCTCTTCCTTGACAGAAACAGAGTTTCTATGGTATCATAACTGCAAAGAACAAACCGGTCCGAGCGGCCGGAAGAAAGGAACGCGTTATGCCGTATATCGAGATCGTCACCAACCTGCCCCTCACGAAAGAGAAGGAGACCGCGATCAAGTCCGGGGCCGCCCGGATCCTGGCCGACTCCTTCCCTGGAAAGACCGAGAACTGGCTCATGGTCTCCTTCGAGCCGGAGACCGGGATGTTTTTCGCCGGCAGCGACGCGCCCTGCCTGATGGCCTCAGTCGCGTTGTTCGGCCGTCAGTCCGATCTGTCCTACGACCGGATGACCGCGGGACTGACCCGTTTTCTCGAAGAGGAGACCGGCGTTCCGGCCGACCGGATCTACATCCGGTACGAAGAGTTCGAGCACTGGGGCTGGAATGGCTCCAATTTCTGAGGAGAGCGCCATGGCTTTCCGCGAGATCGCGCCGGAGGATCTCTCCGGCAACGTGTTCCGTCTCATCGGAGACGGCTGGATGCTCGTGACCTCCGCCAACCCCGGCGACGGACTCGAGGGAGGCGTCGACTACAACACCATGACCGCCAGCTGGGGCGGGCTCGGCGTCCTGTGGGGCAAACCAGCCGCCACCGTGTACATCCGTCCCCAGCGTCATACCTTCGGCTTCGCCGAGTCGAACGAGCGGATGACCCTCTCCTTCTTCGACGGATCCCGGCGGGAGGCCCTCGCCTTCTGCGGCCGCGAGAGCGGGCGCGTCTGCGACAAGGCGAAGGCCTGCGGCCTGACGCCTGAGTGGGACGTCGACGGGCACGGACGGGCCGTCTGGTTCCGGGAGGCGCGGCTCGTGCTCCTGCTCCGGAAGCGGTACGCCGCCCCCTTCGTCCCGGAGGGATTCGTCGCCGGAGACGGTCCGTTGGTCTATCCGGCCGGCGACTACCACACGGCCTATTTCTGCGAGATCGAGCGCGTTCTGGAAAACGTCTGATCCGTCTTCCCCGAAAACGGAAGACCGGCCCGGAAATTTTTCCGCTCCGAGCCGGTCTTTCTCTCTTTTTGGGTATTGATTTCTGAAGGAATTCGTGTATAATAGAAGTGTTGGACTGCGTTTTTCAGACGAGTCCGCTCCCTACAAAATCACATATTGTATTATCCATACAAAGAAGGAGTTCGAAATGGCTGACATCACCACGAAAAACATCCGCAACGTCGTCTTGCTTGGTCACGGAGGGTCCGGTAAGACCTCTCTGGCCGAAACCGCCCTCTTCCTGTCCGGCGGGACCGACCGCCTCGGAAAGATCACGGACGGCAACACCGTCTGCGACTATGATCCCGAAGAAAAGCGCCGCGGTTTCTCCCTCACCCTTTCCCTCGCCCCCGTCATGTGGAAGGGTGCGAAGATCAACTTCATCGACACCCCCGGTTTCCTGGATTTTCAGGGCGAGGTGTATGCGGGCATTCGCGTGGCGGACTCCGCCATCATCACCCTTGACGGCAAGGCCGGCGTGGAAGTCGGCACCGAGCTCGCTTGGGACAAAGCCAGCGAAGCCGGCCGTCCCCGCGTCTTCTTCATCAACAAGTGCGACGATCCCGAAGCCAATTTCGACCGCGTCTTCACCCGGTTGCAGGAGCAGTTCGGTTCCGAAGTCTGCCCGATCCTCGTACCATACAAGGACGGCGGCGCGCTCTCCTTCATCAACCTCATCGAAATGAAATCCTACACCTTCGACGCGAAGGGCGCCCGATCCGAGCGCGACCTGAACGACGGTGAGAAGTCCGTAGCCGACCGATACAAGGAAACGCTGAACGAAGCGCTCGCCTCCACCAGCGAAGAACTGATGGAGAAGTACTTCGAGGAAGGCGAGATCAGCCACGAAGACGCAGTGGAAGCGCTCCACCACGGCATCGTGGACGGATCCATCGTCCCCGTGTTCTCCGGCTCCGCCACCAATCTCTGGGGTGTGACCTACCTGCTCGACACCATCGTCTCCTCCTTCCCGACCCCCCTCTCCGTTAAGACCGAGAAGGTCATCGACGGCGACGGGCTCAAGGAGGTCGAGATCGATCCGGAGGGCGAATGCAGAGTCTTCGTCTTCAAATCCATTTCCGACTCCTTCGGCAAGCAGTCCCTCTTCAAGGTGATGAACGGCACGCTGACCAACGACCTGACGCTGACCAACCGGACCTCCGGTTCCCAGGAGAAATTCGGTCACGTCTACATGCTCCGCGGCAACAAGCAGACCGAGGTGACCTCCATCTGTTGCGGCGACATCGGCATGATCACCAAGCTGACCGCCACCAACACCAATGACACCCTGACCGTTTCCTCCAATACGCAGTACGCGAAGATCTCCTTCCCGCATCCCTACATGACCATGGCGATCCAGCCGGCTGCGAAGGGCGACGAAGACAAGATCTCCACCGGCCTTGCCCGTCTGCTCGAGGAGGATCCCACCCTGCTCTATGAAAACAATCCCGAGACGAAGCAGATGACCATCTCCGGCATGGGCGACATGCAGCTGGCCGTCGTCGTCTCCCGTATGAAAGACCGCTACAAGACTTCCGTCATCCTTGAAAATCCGAAGATCCCGTACCGTGAGACCATCAAGGGCACGGCGGACGTCCAGGGACGCCACAAGAAGCAGTCCGGCGGTTCCGGCCAGTTCGGCGACGTCAAAATCCGTTTCGCGCACGGCGAGGCGGACGGCCTGACCTTTCTCACCTCCGTGGTGGGCGGCACCGTTCCGAAGAACTTCTATCCCGCCGTCGAAAAGGGCCTTCTCGAAGCCATGCAGAAGGGCGTCCTCGCCGGCTATCCGGTGGTCAACCTTCAGGCCGACCTGTACGACGGCTCCTACCATCCGGTAGACTCCAACGAGATCTCCTTCAAGCTAGCGGCCCGTTTGGCCTACAAGGCCGGTCTGCCCCAGGCGAAGCCAATCCTCCTTGAGCCGGTCGGAACGTTGCAGGTGTGCGTGCCCGACAGCCTGGTGGGCGACGTGATGGGCGACCTGAACAAGAGACGTGGCAGCGTGCTCGGCATGCATCCGCACGAGAGAAAGAGCGCCTACACGGTGGTGGAGGCCTCCGTGCCGAAGGCCGAGATGATGGACTACGTCATCTCCCTCCGCGCCATGACGCAGGGCCGCGGCAGCTTCGACTTCTCCGTCGACCGCTATGAGGAAGTTCCCGCCAACGTGGCGCAGAAGATCATCGCCGAGTCCACGGTGGAAGAAGACGAGTGATCGCATCAGACCGAAATTAGGACAGCCGGGCAGTACGCCCGGCTGTCTTTCTGTTTTGGGGCCATGGAAAAAGGCGGACCGCGTCCGCCTTTTTTTCTTGTTCAGCCGGCTGATGGATCTGTCAGCTCTTCGCTTCCTCGACCCGGATGAGGTCGATCATGCGGGCCAGCAGGATGATCCGGTTGTCGAACAGCGAAGAGTTCAGGACGGTCCCCTTCGGGAGCAGTCCGTTCTCCTCCAGCGTGTAGCTGCCGACGAGCCGGCAGATCAGGCTGCTGTCGCGGCCGTAGATGCTCGAGTAGAGATCCGCGAAGTTGACGAACCCCCGCGTGATGACGGTGCCCTTCGTTACGCCGTCATAGCGCCGGATATCCACGTCCGTCTCCTTCTTTACGACGGGGATGAAAATACCGTCGTCGTTCTTGATCCATCCGTCGATCCTGGCCAGATAGTCGAAGTCGCCCACCCAGGAATTGACCGTGACGACGCCGCTGCTGGCGGACCAGCCGCCGTAGGCGATAGCTCTCGTGATACCGCCTACATACAGGAACACTTCCCCATAGATCGCGGGATGCGCCTTGCTCTGCGCGTGGACCAGGACGGGACCGCTCCGGAGGGCGATCAGTTTGCCGTCGGCGGTGATGGTGGCGTTCTCCTTGCCCTTGGTGATGGAATAGACGACATCGCTGTAGGCCTGACCGGTCGACGTGGCAGTGAAGGTCACGGTGTCGCCCGGATAGACTTCCCAGTCGCTGGCTTCCAGGACCAGATGGTCCGTGTCGGTGCCGGCGGTCACGGTAACCAGGAGCGAATAGAAGGGTACGCCGCCCGGCGTGAACACGTACACTCGGACCATGCCGGTAGAGACCGCTCTCAGATAGCCGGTCTCCGCGTTATAGGTGGCGATGGTCGGGTCTTCCGAGAAGAGATACACGCCCTTCCCGTAGGTCCTCTCCTCGCCCACCTTCATCCCGAGCAGCAGGTAGTGGTCGGCGAAATACTGGGCCAGCTCCTGCGCAGCGCTCTGGTTGCTGTAGTAGGTGCCGTTGAAATAGGGGTACCCGGAGGAATAGTTCGGATTCACGACATAGACGGTGCCGGGTTCGCCCGCCACGCCCTCGGATGACGCCGGAACGTAGAACGAGCGGCTGTTCCCGCCGGAGACGAACACATTGTACGGCGTCTTCGGTTCGGCCTTCGTCTCGGTCTTGGTCTCCGTTTTCGTCTCGGCCTTCGCGTCCGCCTTGGTCACCTCTCCGGTGCCGTTCTTGAACAGCATCTTGGCAGATGCGGCGGAGATCATGGCAGCCAGGACCGCGCACAGGAGAAGCGCGGCGATGATGCGTCTGATGGATTTCATGAGATATGCCCCTTTCCCGTATTGCAATACGTTTTGTCCTTTTTCATTATATCTTCCGCCGGCCGGCTTGTCAAGGAGCCGGAGGCGGATTCGTCTCACGCGAGATGGACGGTCTCGCCCCTCTTCGAGGACTCGAAGGCCGCCTCGATGATTTCCATCACAGTCAGGATCTCGTCGTGCTTCACGAGGGGCTCGGCCTGGCCGTCCATCGCATCCCGGATGTTCTTGTAGATGTTCCCCCAGTCGTCGTCAATGTCGCCGCGCTCCAGGTCGAACTCCTCAAAGGAATCGATGGCGTAGGTCCCCTGGTGACGGTATTCCCAGTCGGTCTTCCGGTAGGCCGGCGCGTCCTTCTCGCCCTTCCGATCCTCCCGGATCCGGCGGACGTGGATCGAGTCGCTCCCGATCGAATCGACGCGCACCGCGCCGCGCTCCCCGATTGCGTACCATCTCGGCAGGGCGATCGGGCTGTAGGTGGTCACCTCCACCTGGACGGTGAGCCCGTCCCCGTAGGTCAGGATGATCTTCGAATAGTCATCCACTTCCTCCGACTGCATCGGCCGGACGACGGCGAAAACCGTCTCGGGCCGTCCGGCGTAATAGACGATCTGATCCAGCATGTGGACGCCCCAGTCAAGGAGCATCCCGCCGCCGTGGTCCGCCATGGCGCGCCAGTTGAACATGGCGCCGCTCCCGTCCGTGGAGTGGATCCTGGACTCGATCACCAGTGGGCGGCCGATCAGGCCGGAATCCACCGTTCTGGTAAAGAGAAGGTAGTCACCGTCGAAACGCCGGTTCTGATGGACGGTGAAGATCCGTCCGCTCGCCTCGGAGGCGGCGATCATCTTCTTCACCTCTTCCGAGGACATGGCCACCGGCTTTTCCGTCATGACGTGATAGCCGGCCTCGAGGGCAGCGCAGACGAAATGGCAGTGCAGATGGTTGGGCGTGGCGACCAAGACCAGATCGAAACTTCCGTCCGCGAGAAAATCCTCCAGGTTGTCATAGACCCGGAACCCGTCCGCGTCGGCCGCTTCCCGCCGGGCTTCCCGGACGTCAAAGACCGCCGTCACCGGCATGTTGATGTCCTCCCGCGCCGCCGTCTTGACGTGGCGGCCCGCCATATAGCCGTAGCCGATCAGACCAACATGATGTTCCATGTTCTTCTCCTATATATCGAATCGTTTTCAATGTTTTCTGATCTCTTCCGCGATGATCCGCGCGATCTCCTGAGCGCCTTCCACGGAGAAGTGGACGCCGTCCCCTTCCCTGAACCAGCCCTCGCAGCCGTCCTCCCGCCCGTTCATCATGGCGTAGAAGTCGATCAGCGGAAGTCCCATCTCCCGTGCCACCTCGCGTTGGACCGGGACGACCGTCTCCCCGATGTACTCGTTGCTGATGAAGCCGTCCGGCGCAGTCGCGGGCGCTGTTCCAAGGAGGATGAGCGCCTCCGGGAAGGCGGTCCGGTAGGTCTCGATGAACGCGCGGTAGGCGCTGGCAAAGTCGTCCTTCACCGCGTCCCAGTCGTGGGTATCGTTGGTGCCGAGCAGGATGAAGACCACGTCCGGATTGTATCTCATGCTCTTTTCGTACGCTTCCCGCTCCGAATAGGGACCCACCACGTCGTTGTGCAGATCCGCGAGGACCGTCGCGCCGTTCGAACCGAAACCGGCCACCCGGATCCCGTCGTCATGCAGTTCTTTGTTCAAATAGATCGGGTAGGCCTCGTTCGGCCAGGTGTGGCCGTACGTCAGGCTGTCTCCCACGCAGACGACCTTCTTGTACCGGACGCCGGCGACCGGGAAGGAAAAGTCGAAAAGAGGCTCGTCTCCGGAGAAGACGCAGACGGTCACGTCAGCCGACGCGTCCCCGGAGAGGACCGTCACGGTCAGGAGATCGCCCGCCAGGGAGACCGTCACGGTCTCCGGGTCGGAACTCTCGGCCGTATAGGTCACCGGGGCGCCGTTCTCCTCCACGTAGTCGCCGAGGGCGATGGTCAGGGACGAGTCGTGATCGCCGAAATATCCTTTTCTCTGAGGCGGGATCTCTCCCGTCTTCACGGGACGTCCCGCCGTTTCCGGCGGATTCGGGGCCGACGTGTCCGGCTCGTCCGTTTCAGGCACAGCGCACCCCGCCGCAAACAACGCGCCCAGAAGGAGCGCCGCGGCCAGGAGTGCGGATCCAATCTTTTTCATCATCTGGTCTCTCCGCTTCGATCCGTTTTCAGTTTTCGTGGCAGAACGCGATCACCAGGCGGGCGGACTGCTCCGCCGCCTTCTTCGCGAATGAGGGATAGTCCTCGCAGGCGCCGCCGTCGGCGCTGTCGGAAATGGAGCGGACCACGACGAAGGGAACGCCGTTCAGGGCCGAGACCAGCCCGATCGCCGCGCCTTCCATCTCGCACGCGATGGCGCCGAACTGCCGGACGATCTTCTCTTTTACCGCCCGGTCCGATACGAACTGGTCGCCGGACGCAATCGTGCCGCGCTTCGTTCTGATCCCCTCCGCCTCGGCGAGACGGCGGATCCGTTCCATCAGCGTCCAGTCGGCCGGGATCTTGACCACCTGGACCCCGTTGAGCGTCACCGCGCCGGGCGGATCGCCGATCGACGTGGTGTCCATGTCGTGCTGGACCACGTCGGCGGAGATCGCTAGATCGCCGATCCCGAGCTCCGGCGTCAGCGTGCCCGCCACCCCGGTGTTCAGGATCACGTCCGGACCGTAGGTCAAGATCATGGTCTGGGCGCAGATCGCGGCAAACGCCTTGCCGATGCCGCAGACCGCCGTCACCACCCGGTTCCGGCCGATCGAGCCGACCCGGAAGCAGACGTGTCCGGCTTCCTCCTCTTTTCTGTCCGTCATGGCCGAGACGATCCGTTCCGCCTCGATCTCCATGGCGGCGATGATGCCGATTGTCATGTCAGTCTCCTCCGATCACAGGACGAGTTCCATCCCGTCGTAGGCCATCCGGTATTCGCAGGGATGGTCTTCCTTCTGGAGCCGGTAGGCTTCCGGATAGTTGCCCGGGTACACGTGGACGAGGTACACCTCCCGGACGCCCATCCCGTCGAAGATCGACGGCAGGAGTGCAGGCGAAAAGTGCGCCGCCTCGCAGAGCGCTAGGTCGAAGCCCGGCCCAGGGTCCAGCGCCTCCATGTCGTCCGCCGGCCAGCCGGACATATCGCCCGTGTACAGGATCCGCCGGCCTTCCGCCTCGATGACGAAGCCGTAGGAGTCGCCGCAGTGGAGCGTCGGGTAGGCGGTGACCTTCACGCGTCCGTCGTCGAAGACGACCCCCGCCCCGTAGACGGAGACGAGATCGCCCCGCATCGTCGTGCCGGTGGCGGCGATCCACTGACTCATGGGCTCGATCAGCGCCCCGGACGGCACCAGCACCTTCATCGGCGGCACCTTCCGGTAAAACCAGGACATCAGATCCACAAAGCTGATCAGGCCGTCCGTGTGGTCCCCGTGCGGATGGGAGCAGATCACGAGCTTCACGGCCTCCGCGGGAATCCTTCTCGTGTGGAGATCCTCCACAAACTGGGTCCCGGCGTCGAACACGTAGTACTGTCCGCCGCTCTCAAGCAGATAGCAAGCGCAGCGCCGGTTCGGTTCCGGCGCGCCGTGACTGGTTCCGAGCATCGATATTCTCATATGATCCGTTCCTTTCTACGATCCACGTTCGTATGGCAGGAGGTCCTAGGACCTCTTCAGGGTCGATTTCAGCTCCTTCACCGTCACGAGACGTAGGAGCAGCACCATGCCGACGTACAGGGCGGCGGCCAGCACGATGGTCAGAACGCCGCTCACCCGGAGACTGAACCGGGTCACGAGCAGCGAATTGAGGGAGTAGGCGGCCGCCCCCATCACGGCGGACGCGAGGATCGTCTTGACGGTGTTCACAAGGATCCGGGAACAGCCGGTCAGATAATGCCGCAGGAAGAAGAGATTCATCCCAATCATGACGACGTAGCAGACGCAGGTGGCGACGGGAGCGCCCATGATGTTGACGGACTCCACGCCCACGAGGATCGCGTTGAGCGCGCATTTGATGACGCCGCCCACCAGAAGGCTGATCAGGGGGAGCGTCGCCCGCCCGAAGGCCTGCAGGATGGCGCCGGTGATGGACACGATCGCGTAGAGGATCACGGCGATCCCGAAGACCGCCAGAAGGGGCGCGCCCTCGGTCGCCTCGTCGGGCGTGCGGAAATAGATCAGGTGCATGATGGGCTTCGCGAGGATCAGGAGCCCGATCCCGGCCGGGAACGCCAGCATCATGGCGTATTTGAAACAGTTGGTCAGGTTCTTCGCCACCTTCTTCGGCTGGTGGGCCGTGTAGGCGGCGGTGAGCACCGGCAAGATGCTCACAGAGAACGGCACGATAAAGGCGGAGGGGAAGTTGAAGATCTTCTTCGCATTCCCAAAGACGCCGTACAGCCAGTTGGCGTATTCGTAGGTATAGCCGAGGCGGTCCTGCAGGACGCGCATGATGACCGCCGTGTCCACCAGGTTCACGAGGCTCATCACGGAGGCGCCGAGGGAGACCGGGATGGCGATGCGGAAGAGCTCCTTCAGGAGCGTCCGGTTGTCCCGTACCGGCATGCCGGAGGGCACGACTTCCCGTCTGTGCCGCCGTTTGCAAATCAGCAGATAGACAACCGCCAGGACGGCGCCGATTGAGACGCCCGCGATGGCGCCGGCGGAGCCGCCTACGAAAGAGGCCTCGGTCTTGAGGATCAGATAGGCCAGCGCACAGCCGAACGCGAGTTTCGCCACCGCCTCGATGACCTGGGAGACCGCCGTATGGATCATGACGGCGTGTCCCTGGAAATAGCCGCGGAGCGCGGACATCACGAAGGCGCAGAAGGCCGTCACCGCGAGCACGCGGATGGAGAGGGCGGCATTCGGGTTCTTGATGATCGTGGCGAGGAGCTCCGCGCCGAAGAACATGACCGCGGCGACCACGGCGCCGATCACGGTGAAGACGCGGGTGGCGATCCGGTAGATCTGCTCCGCCTCGTCCGTGTTGCCGGAGACCAGCGTCTCGCTGATCATGCGGGAGACGGCCACCGGGAGGCCGGCGGAGGCCAGCACCGCCAGCATGTTGTAGATGTCGTAGGCAGCATAAAAATAACCCATTCCCTCGCCGCCCAGCATGTTGGCGATCGGAATGGTGAACAAAAGCCCCGCCAGTTTGACAAAGGCCGTGGATATGGTCAGAATGAAGGCGCCCTGAAGGAAGGTGCCGCCCGTCGTTTTCGCTTTCAGAATCATACCCCGCTTTGCGATATATTCCGGTTTCCGTCTATGTACAGATTGTAGCATACCGCGTCTCCGATGTCAATCGGCTGACCGGCTTTTTTGCGTCTCCGGGGAAAACTGGGACTTGAAAAGACCGCCCCGGCATGATATAATCGTACCAGAAAACGAAGGGGGGACCTCCGTTCCGTTTCCCGGACGTTCCGATCCCACCGAAAAGGAGTGAAACGATGGCTGGACTGTTAGAGTACAAATGCCCCTCCTGCGGCGGCGGCATCAACTTCGACCCCAATTCGCAGACGATGAAATGTCCCTTCTGCGACACGGAGTTCGACGCCGAGACGCTGAAAGCCTACAAGGAGGCGATGAACAACCGTCCCGATCAGATGGACTGGAACGACAAGCCGTCCCAGGACTGGACCGAGGACGAAGCGACCGGCCTCAGGGTCTACATCTGCCAGTCCTGCGGCGGCGAAGTGATCACCGGTGAAACGACGGCCGCGTCCTCCTGTCCCTTCTGCAACAACCCGGTCGTCATGCAGGGGAACCTGTCCGGCGCCCTGCGCCCGGACCTCGTTATCCCCTTCAAACTGGACAAGGAGACGGCCAAGCGGTCCCTGAGGGAGTTCTACAAGGGAAAGCGCCTTCTGCCGAAGGTCTTCGCCGACGAGAACCACATCGACGAGATCAAGGGTATCTACGTCCCCTTCTGGCTCTTCTCCTGCGACTCGGACGTGGATATCCGGTACAAGGGCACCACGGTACGCACCTGGTCGGACTCCCGGTACATCTACACCGAGACCTCCTACTATCTCGCCACGAGATCCGGCTCCATCGCCTTCGACAACGTCCCAGTCGACGGTTCCACCGCCATGCCGGACGCCATCACCGAATCCCTCGAGCCGTACGACTACAGCGAGGCGGTCGAATTCCAGGCCGCCTATCTGTCCGGCTTCTTCGCCGACAAATACGACGTGGATGCGGACTCCAGTATGCCCCGCGCCAACGAACGGGTGAAGACCTCCGCCGAAAACGCCTTCCGGAGCACGGTCACGGGCTATACGACCGTGATACCGGAATACTCGAGCGTCCAGCTCCGGAGCAGCGAGGTGAGATACGGCCTGCTGCCCGTGTGGCTCCTGAACACCACCTGGAAGGGCCAGCGGTATACCTTCGCCATGAACGGTCAGACCGGCAAGTTCATCGGCGATCTCCCCGTGGACCGCGGGAAGTACTGGACCTACTTCGGCCTCATCGCAGCCGCGGCGGCTGTGGCCGCCTTCCTGATCACGTTGTTGTTCTGAGGAAGGGGGAACGAGATGATGAAACGACTGAACCGCTTTCTGTCCGCCGCTCTCTGCCTTCTAATGCTATCCCTGTGCGTCACGGCCGTCTCCGCCGAACAACTGCCTCTCCTCATCGACGAGGCGGAGCTTTTGACGGACGAGGAATATGACGAAGTGGACGCGGCACTGGCCCGGGTCAGCGAAAAGGCGGGCTGCGACGTAGCCTGCGCCTACATCGCCGAGATCCAGGACAACACCACGCTGGAATTCGCCGAATGGCTGTACGACTACGCCGAATGGCGCGAGGACGGTTTCCTCTTCATGATCGCGATGGACGTGCGTGAATGGATTCTCATCGCCCGCGGCTCCTGCGAGGAACGCCTGACGGACGAGACCCGTCTCCGCATCGAGGACGCCATCGACGCAGGCCTCGCTGAAGAGGGCTTCGGCCCGGCCGCACTGGCCTACGCCGAGGCGGTCGATGCGTTCCTGACGTCCCCCGCCCCGGTGCGCTCCGACACGCCGCTCACCGGCCGTCCCCGTCTCGTGGACGACGCGGATCTTCTGACGGAGTCCGAGGAGTCCTCCCTGATGGCCCGGCTGGACGCGCTCAGCGACCGCTGGGATTTCGACGTGACCGTCGCCACCGTGTCCTCCCTCGGCGGGCGGGACATCGTGAACTTCGCGGACGACTGGTACGACGAGTCCTCCTGGCGCACCGACGGCATTCTCTTCCTCGTCGACATGGGGAACCGGGAATGGGCATTCTCCACCGCGGGGATCGGCATCGGGATCTTCGGCGACGACGATCTGGACTATATGGAGGACCGGATCATCCCCTATCTGTCGAGCGGAGATTATGACGGTGCCTTCGACGAATACGCCGACCTGGTCGAACAGCTGGTCAGCTATGCAAAGACCTACGGCCACGATCTCTCCATCGACGGCTACTATTCCGACAACAGCGTGCCGTATCCCTTCGAGTCCGAGAAGGGACGCATGAATCCGGTCACGAAAGGCGTGCTCTGCGCCGGCGCCGGCGCCCTGCTCGCCCTGATCGTCACGGGCTCCATGAAGAGCAAGATGAAGACGGTCCGGATGGCCGGCGACGCGTCAGGCTACGTGCGCCGGGACAGTATGTACCTGACGCAGTCAAACGACCAGTTCCTCTACAAGAACGTGACGAGGACGCTCCGGCAGAGCTCCAGTTCCGGAAGTTCCCATCACGGGGGAGGCTCCTATCACTCCAGCTCCTCCGGCGCCTCCCACGGCGGCTCCCACGGGCACTTCTGATCCGTATCTGAAAAGCGAAAATCACCCTGTCTGTCAGGTCGAAATGACGGCAGACGGGGTGATTTCATTTTTTATATGCCAAAAGAACCGGGGCAGGCGCCGTGATCTCCGCCTGAAAACAGATCGAGCCGCAGTGACTGCGGCTCGTTTTATAGACCGTGCGGGTCCCGCCAGACGTAATCTACTCGATCACGCTTCTGACCATTCTGCCGTTCAAAAACTCGACAAGGACGAAATCCGGTTTTTCGTCGCTCATCAGCCATAATTCAAAATCATACTCACCGAGACCGTATTGACCCAGCAAGTCTTTGAAGCTTTCACTCATTTTTCTCGGGCCTTCCAGTATCTCATGCCATTTGTCCAGATAGGTCTCCTTGTCGTCCATTACTTTTTGAGCGGCCGCGGCAATCCGGTCGATGGTCATATGCAGATAGATGGTCTTCCCGATGCACTCGACCTCGGCAGTAACCCCTTCCTTTCCGTCGAAAGCCTCTATGACCAGACCCATGAACGTGTCGATATCCAGCTCGACCGGCTCACTTTCCGTGGATATTTCTTCCGTCTCGGGCTGCGGTGCCTCCGTCTCGGGTTCTGGCGCCTCCGTCTCGGGTTCTGGCGCCTCCGTCTCGGGTTCTGGCGCCTCCGTCTCGGGCAGCGGTGCCCCTTCCGTCAGACCGCACCTGGAGCAGGTCTTCGGCGCAGTATAGGTCGCTTCGATCCAGGCATGGCCCAGCGGTTCCCCTTCCGTTTCCCCGCACTCCTCACAGTGTTTCGGGGCGGTACAGCTTGCCTCCGTCCACGTGTGCGTATGGGAGGTGCCGCAGGCGGAGAGTGCTAGGCAGAATGAGAGGAGAAGCAGTAGAGAAACGATTCTTTTCATGACCGAAACCTCCTGTCGGGCGGTAATAGGACGGACCGTTCCGCTGCCGGCGGCAGCCCTGCCCTTTGACGTGCCCATTATACCACGGCCTCGAAGGGCCGTCAAGTCCTGTGAGACCGTCCCGGCGCGGAACGCAAAAAGAAAGGCGGGACGGCGTAGGGCGCGTCCTGCCTCGTATATTCAATTTGGAACGGAAGGCGGCAGAAAAACGCCGGCCGTACATGCGGCCTTCGGGAAGATCAGGCCTCCCCGTCCCCCGCCTCTAGTTTCTCCCGGATCTCCGCCCCGTGGCGGCAGAAAAGCGCGGCGCCGATCATCATCACGCCAAGCCCCACAGACAGCCAGCCCTCGAGCCGGACGTCCAAGGTCTCGCCGAAGCAGTGGTTCAGGACCGCCGTGGCGATCGCCGACAGGAGCATCGACGCCATCGGGATGCAGATGACGAGAATCCCCAGCCGAAGCAGCTCCTTCGCGCCGTCGAAGGTAAACGGTGTGCCGGCCGCGATCTCGTGCCGGAAATAGCTTTCCGCGATCTTCGAGAGAACGATCTCGCCGGCGCACATGATCAGCCCGGTCACCAGGACGATGTACAGCGAGCCGGTCGAGAGATCGGCATCCGTCTCGATCAGCGAACGGATCGTGATGCCGCCAAGCTTCACGGCCCCGGTGAGCCCCGCGGCCGTCGAGACGATACCGGTCAGGCAGAGCGCGGCGCCGACGATGCAGAAGACGAAAACGATCCGGCAGATGACACGGGCGATCTTCGCGAGCTTCTGGATCTCGTTCAGGGTCTTCGTTTCCATATTCCTTCTCCTCTTTCTCCCTTGGGAACCGCTTAGAGTTCGATCAGTTCCTTCGGGGATTCGGTCAGGTTCCGGCTCCCGCCCGGTTCGATATACACCATATCCTCGATCCGGCATCCGTAAACGCCTTCCAGATAGATGCCCGGTTCCACCGTGACGACCTGTCCCGCTTCGAGTTTCTGCCCTTCCGGCGTCCTGAAGGAGAGGTTCGGCCATTCATGGATCTCCAGACCGACGCCGTGGCCGAGGCCGTGACCGAATTTTCCTTCATATCCGGCGCCGTAGATGATGTCCCGGGCGATCTTGTCCATCTCGTAGTTGGAGGCGCCTTCCGTGACGGCGTCCAGCGCGGCGCGCTGGGCGTCGAGGACCGTCTGATACAGTCTCTTCATCACGGCGTCCGCCTTTCCGATCACGACCGTTCTCGTCATGTCGGAGTGGTAGCCTTTGATCATCGCGCCGAAGTCCATCGTGAGAAAGCCCTTTTCCAGCCGGACCGGACGGGGCACGCCATGGGGGCGGGAAGAGGCGGTACCCGACACGCAGATGGTGTCGAAGGACGGCTTTTGGCTGCCGTGCTTCTTCATGTAGTATTCGAGTTCCGCCACCACGTCCATCTCCGTCATCTCGTAGGTGATGCAGTCGAGAATGTGGAGGAAGGCGCCTTCGGCGATGCGCTGCGCCCGGACGATGTTCTCCACCTCGTCTTCCGTCTTGTAGGAACGGATCAGCGTGAAGAGGCCGCCCAGCGGATGGAACGTCACGTCCAGTCCGTCCAGCTCCCGCTTCAGTCCGGCGAGTTCCGCACAGGTCAGCCGCGCGTCCTCATATCCGACGGAACGGACGCCTTCGGTCCGGGCGATATCCGTCACCGACGGGGCGCCGGGCGGGCAGACGGTGCAGTTGTGATCTGCCTCCGCCTTCGCCGCCTCGATGTACCGGGGATCCGCGTATAGCATAGCCGACGTTCTCGTGATGAACATCGTGCCATCCGGATTGTCGAACCCGGACATGTAGAGATAGTTTTCCGGCGCGTTCACGAACACGGCGTCGAGGCCGCGTTTTTCCATTTCCCTCCGGAGCGCTGCGAAACGATGGTCAAGATTCATGCCGGGATCCCTCCGTTGTCATTGGACTTCAGGTCCGGCGTCTCATCCGCCGGTTCCTGCCTTTGCTTCATTCTCTTGATGTACGGCTTCTCGATCAGCCGCTTCAGGCGGAAGAAGAGCGATTTCCGGTCCTCGACCGGAGAAACGATATAGACGCGCATGCCGGCCCTGCGGCCCGCCGCCGCGTCGGTCAGGAGTTGGTCGCCCAGGAGCAGGGAGATGCCCGGCGTCGCGTGGACCGCCTTCATGGCGTCGTTCAGCACGCCCGTCAGCGGTTTCTTCGCTTTAGCGTACGCCGGATAGCCGAGCTTCCGGTTGAAGACCCCGACTCTGGCCCGGGCGTTGTTAGACACGAACACGATCCCGATGCCCGCCTCCGTCATGGAGCGGCACCAGCGTACCACCTCTTCCGGCGGTTCCTCGTAGTGATGGGGAACGAGGGTGTTGTCGATATCGGAAAAAATCCAGCGGATCCCCTCGGCGCGCAGTTTCTCCGGCGTCACCGCCTGATAGTCCGGCAGAAGTTCGTCCGGCAGGAGCCATTTCTCGAAGAGCATTCCATCACCGCCTCTCGCGCCCGGCATCTCCGAGTCGCAATATTTTCAGCAATACCAGTATATCAGTTTTTTCCCCCGCTGTCAAGACGGGCCGCGCCCGCCAGACGGTCCAAAAACATCTTGACGGCGGTACCGTAACTTGATATAATGGCTGATAGAACTTTCCACGTTCCCATCCCCGTAAGGAGGCGACTTCCCCTCATGACCGTTTCCTTTTCCCTCGCGGCGGAGACCGTATGCGCCATGCTCATCATCATCGGGCTGGGCTACTTCGCCGGCCGCGTCAAATTCATCGACGAGAGCACCTCGAAAAAGCTCTCGGAGATTGCCATCAAACTGGCGCAGCCTTTCATGCTCGTCGGCGCCTTCCTCAACGTGGAATACTCGGCGGACCGGCTCAAGGAAGGGCTCGCCACTACGGGGATCGGTCTTCTCTCCCACGCCGTCATGGCGGCTCTTGCCTTCTTCATGGCCAAGTA
>JAEEGL011980600.1_pt1 | contig 17498 bp, 10 predicted proteins | sample 9134231 | NCBI WGS metagenome assembly JAEEGL01 (sample SAMN16246548, study PRJNA631951) | gut metagenome | biome: gut microbiome; feature: rumen; material: fiber-attached | host: Bos | place: Iran: Karaj | collected 2018-10 | reverse complement strand
TTCGTATCGTATTTTCCGCTGCGCAGCGCGGCGAGGATCTCGCCGATGACGATCTGGGCAGGGAAACAGATATCATTATGGGTATAACGCTTACCCAGCTTTATGGCTTCCTCACGTCCCACTTCCAGCGGTACGGTCTTGATATGCTGCGATGCAAAAGCGGAACTCATGATCTGGCAGAAGGCGTGGGAACTGTTGGGTACCAGCACCGTCTTTTCCTTCCGCTCTTTCTTCGTAAACTTCACGGGATAGGGAGGCGGCAGCGGCTTTACATCCTGGGTGATCCCCATCTTCCGTTTCCGCTTTATCGTCTCGATAAAACTGCGCACACGGATACGCAGCGGCCCCTGGGCGTCGCTCTCGTCCACCTTCAGGATCAGCGGAGCCTTGCCCGAGATCTCCTTCATCATGCGGACGATCTCGTCGGAAAGCACGGCATCATGGCCGCAGCCGAAACTCACGATCTGTATATACTCCAGCTGCGGGTTTTGGGCCGCCAGTATGGCCGATCCCAGCATACGCGCATGGAAGTTGTTCACGATATCGATACGGGAATCCCGCAGTTCCACATCCGCCAGATCCGGAAGGGCATCGGCCGTGAGCACGGGAACGCCCATGTTTACCAGCAGTTCCGGCAGCTCATGGTTCACCAGCGGATCGTTATGATAAGGCCGCCCGGCCAGCACCACGGCAAAGCCGTCGTTCTGCTTCACGCCCTCCAGCACCATCTTTCCGGCTTCCTTAAGCTCTTCCGTATAATGCTTCTGCGCATTGGAGGCCATCTCCACGGCCTGCCTGGTGGTCAGCTCATCAATACCGTAGCTTTCTTTCATATAATCGCAGAGCTGCTTCTCCCTGTCCTCATCCGTGTACCAGTAAAAATACGGCGAATCGAAGGGGATCCCGTATTTATCCATGGGATTATCGGAATTCTTGATCACGATGGGATAACCCTTTACCAGGGCGCAGCGTGAGAAACTGGTCTCTTCTTTATTCTCCGAAGGCATGACCACGATCTCGGGCATGAAGATACGGTCCACCTTCATCTTTACCAGCTCGCGGATGTGTCCGTGCACCAGTTTTGCCGGGAAGCACTCCGTATCCGAAGGCACCGCATGGATACCGTTTTCATAGATCTCGCGTGTGCTGACCGGCGAAAGCTTGAGCCCGAAGCCCAGCGCCTTCCAGAAGGTGCTCCAGAAAGGCAGGCCTTCCCAGAAATTCAGGACTCTCGGGATACCGATGGTGATCCCCTGATCCGGAAGGAGCTGCTCGAAAGGATAATCCATATTCTGCAGGCGGCGGCGTGTCTCGTAGATGTTCACGGGCTTGTCGGTCCGGTTGTTGATATCGCGGATCCGCTGCTGCACGTTCTTATCCTTCGGATCGCCCAGCACCTCGCCGCGCTCGCAGCGGTTGTTGGTCACCCAGCTGTCGCCGGTACTGAAACTCAGGATCGTGCGTCTGCAGTGATTGGTGCAGTAAGGGCAGGGAGAATTGGCTTCCTGCTTATAGCTGAAGCTCTCCAGCTCCTTACGGTTTAAGAACGTCCGTATAAAACCGTTTTCATGCGCCTTCTCGCGGGCATTCAGTGCGCAGCCGATGGCTCCCATCAGCCCCGCATAGGGCGCCCGTATCACCTCGCGTCCCACATACTGCTCCATAGCGCGCAGCACGGCGTCGTTCTGGAAGGTACCGCCCTGCACCACGATGCGCTTTCCGAGGGAATCGATATTCGGCACACGGATCACTTTGGTAAATACATTCTCGATGATGGAACGGCACAGACCGGCCATGATATCGTCCGGAAGGCTGCCGTTTCTCTGCTCCGTAATGATGGAGCTGTTCATGAAGACGGTACAGCGGCTGCCCAGCTTGGCCGGAGCCTCGGAGCGGAAGGCCGCATCCGCGATCTCTTCCGTTTCGATATGAAGGGTACGGGCAAAGTTTTCCAGGAAAGAACCACAGCCGGAAGAGCAGGCCTCGTTCACCACGATATTGGTGATGATGCCCTTTTCCAGCCAGATGGCCTTCATGTCCTGCCCGCCGATATCCAGGATAAAACTGGGATCCTCCACATAACGGGACGCCGCCATGGCGTGCGCCACGGTCTCTACCAGATGGGACTCCGTACGGAAGGCCTTGTTGAAAAGGAATTCGCCGTAACCGGTGGACGCCGCCGAGAGGATCTCAAGCTCCGCTCCGGCGTCCTCATATTTCTTATACAGATCCAGAAGGGCTTTTTTCGCCACATCCAGAGGATTGCCCTTATTTGATGCATAGAAGGAGTCGATCAGCTCGCCTTCCTCGTTCATCAGCACCAGCTTGGTAGTCGTGGAACCGGAATCGATCCCGAGATACGCCTGCACCTTCTCGCCGGCAGCGGGATGATAATCCGGGACGGGTGCTTTTTTATGTCTCTCCCGGAAGGCCTTCAGCTCTTCCGCGCTTCCGAAGTAACGTTCTCCCTTTTCCTCTTCTTCCTTATCCGCATCCGCCGTGCTTTCCAGCTTTTCGACCAGTGCGCTCATACTCATGGCTTCCGTATCCCGGTGCAGTTCGTCGACGGACAGGGCCGCGCCCCAGGCAACCATCATTTCCGGGCATTCCGGTACGATGATATCCTGCGGTTTCAGCTCCAGCCTCTCAGCGAAGACTTTGCCCAGACGGGGATGGAAGGTGAGCGGTCCGCCCTCAAAGGCTACCGGCGGCTTGATATCCAGTCCCTGGGAAAGACCGCCTATGGTCTGTTTTGCTATGGCGTGATAAGAAGAAAGCGCGATGTCTTCCTTTTTGATACCCTGATTCAGAAGCGCCTGGATGTCCGTCTTGGCAAACACTCCGCAGCGTCCGGAAATGTCATAGACCGAGCTGCCGTGCTCCGCCATTTCGTTCAGCTCCGACGCCGAAACGTTCAGAACTGCGGCGATCTCGTCAATAAAAGCACCCGTTCCGCCCGCGCAGCTGCCGTTCATGCGCATGTCATAAACCTGGGGTTCGCCCAGATCGTCATCCTTAAAGAAGATGATCTTGGCGTCCTGTCCGCCCAGCTCAATGGCGGTACCGATCCTTTCGTACTGCTTTTTCAGTGCGAGGGAATTGGCGACCACCTCCTGCGTAAAGGCCACGCCGGTGCTTTCGGCGATCCTGCGCGCGCCGGAGCCCGTCATGCAGAGCAGCACCTCCGCATCCCCGATCTGTTCCTCCGCCTCGCGCATAAGGCTGATCACGCTCTCGCGCTGCTTCGCAAAATGCCTGATATACTTATGATATTTCAGTTCCCCGTTTTCAACGATGGCGATCTTGGTCGTGGTCGAACCCACATCGATGCCAACGCGCAGATTGGTATTTTTATTCATCATGATTTTCAACACTCCCACAAGTAGAGAATTATACCACTACCATGCAAGTAAAGTCAAATCATGCTCCCGGTCTTTTACTTCCGGATTCCTATTATATAGCCAGTACAAAAAGCAGAACTGAAATTATGGCTGAAACAACAGCCATAAACATATTATCGTTTATGAGCTGATAAACGCAGCATAACAGCCACACAAAACCTATAAGCGGATATATATCCTTTTTACTCATATCCCGGTCTCCTTTTGATCATTTCCATAAAGTGAATAAAAAACCAATTGACCACGGCTCCCTACGACCATTCGCAATCGGTAATGCCCCTCCCTTCGGTCGGCGGCAAACTCCGCAGGAATGTCTTGTCCGGGATAAGAATACAGAATTATAGTCAGGAAAACGGTCAGGATATGGTCAAGATATGGTCAGGATTTATATTGAAGATATGATCATGTAACAGATCAGAATTTTTTCATGTCATCATCGTGGACCACAAAGCCCAGATTCTTCGCATTTACAGCAAGTTCCAGCCTGTTAGAACAGCCGGTCTTTAATAGCATGCTCCGGATATGGCTCTGCAGTGTGTTAACTGTGAGCCCGTATTTCTCCGCGATCTCTTCATTCGAACGGTTGGCAGTCAGCTCCCGCAGTATATCCAGTTCCAGTTTGCTGAACCCGGATTTTTTCGCTTCCCCCAGCTCCGGATCCGGCTCCCTGCCTGGATATACCGATATGCCCTTCATCGTTTTATCCATCACTTCCAGAAGAGAGCTTTCGTCATATTCCTTAAACCAGAAGCTCTCGATGCCGGCTTTCTTTGCCTTCTCGATCCAGCGGTATTCTGCGGTAGAGGTGGCCAGTATTATCTTAATATTGCGGTTATTGTTCTTTATCGCCTCCGCGCAGGTCAGCCCGTCCAGCCCCTGCTTCATCACCACGTCCATGATCACCAGTTCCACAGGATTTTTACAGCAATACTCCACAGCCTGTTCTGCCGATGCAAAGGAGGCAGCCAGTTCGAAGTCCACAGACATCTTTACGTACATCTCAAAGAAGCCCCTTGCGACATACTGATCATCTGCTATCACGACTCTTTTCCTATCGCCCACGGATCCTTGCACCTCCTCCCCGGCATCCTGAGTTGATGATAATACTTTCGCCGTCCTCCCCGCATCACCCGCAAGAACCATTTTTGAAAAAAAGAATAAGAGGTAACTTTCGTTACCCCTTCGTCCTGTCATCATCATGGACCACCAGGCCAAGGGCCTTGGCGTTGACCGCCAGTTCAAGGCGGTTGGTATAGCCCGTTTTTGCCAGCATGTTCTGTATATGCCGCTTTACCGTATTTACCGATATACAGTAGCGCTCGGCTATCTCTTCGTTGGAACGGTTGGTGGTAAGCTCACGCAGTATCTCCAGTTCGCGCTCACTTAACTCGGATTTCTTTGCATCTCCCAGCTCCGGATCCGGCCGCGCTCCGGGATATACATGTTCTCCCTTCACGGTGCGGTCCATCACTTCAAGCAGGGAACGCTCATCATATTCCTTAAACCAGAAGCTCTCTATTCCGGCCTGCTTTGCCTTTTCGATCCACTGATACTCAGCCGTAGACGTGGCAAGTATCACCTTTACCCTTGGATTATTGTTCTTTATGGTTTCCGCACAGGTAAGGCCGTCCAGCCCGTGCTTCATCATCACATCCAGGATAACCAGATCCACGCTGTTTTTCCGACAGTATTCCACCGCCTGTTCCGCCGCAGATAAGGATGCCAGCAGTTCATAATCCGCAGCCATCTTCACATGCATCTCAAAAAAGCCCCTGGCCACATACTGATCGTCCGCTATCACTACCCTGATCTTTCCGCTCAATTCTCTTCCCCTTTCAAAAAGATCCTTCGCTTCCTGAGGCCGCTGAACTCAAACTCCGCCTTCAGCTTGTTTGCGTTAACACCGCAGGTATCCTGATATCGATACAAAATTCCGGCTGCATACTTATCTTCATGCCGCCGCCGGCATTCTCCGCAACCGTGCGCAGCGTAAGCAGACCGCCCGTCTCGTTTATATTTTTCTTCGGGCTCTCCCCATTACTGCTCACACGAAAGCTGATAAAGCCATCCTCTTCCAGGACATCTACCTTAAGTTCATCCCCATTCGCATGCTTCCTGGTGTTGGTCGCACATTCATTTATGGCTACTGAGAGTATATTCCTGGGTGATCCCTCCGCGGGTATCATCCCGCTGAAGCTCACGTTCACGCCTATGGCCTTTGCCATCTCTATGGCTTCACTCAGAGGATCCCGCTGGGTATCGTCTTCCTCATACTCACGCAGCAGATAAGTATTGGTCACCTTCAGGGTATTTAAGAGTGCCTCCTCATCTACGGAACCGGGCTTGTCCATATACCTGCGGCTCGCCAGCAGCACATGCCCGGTCTCATTATGCACCTGCATTCTTGCATTCAGCAGTTCCCTGGAGATGATGATCTGCTCTGCCTTACGGTTATAGATCTCCAGTCGTGCGCGGATCTGCTTAAGCCTGCTGTTCTTCTCCTTAAGCTCCTCATTGATCGCTGCCTGTGCGCTGATATCCGTTGCCGTCAGCTGCATATATTCCGTTCCGTTCTCCTCTATGTTCTGCCTGCTGAACTGCCATACGGAGTTCCCGTCCCTGTATACGCCCTTAAGTTTATCATCATCTCCTTCTTCCGTCCTGTCCGCGATCTCTGCAAGCAGGCCGATATCCGATATGTTTTTTCCGCTTATCTTAAGCTGCAGCTCATTCATGAGCAGATTCGCCAGTACCACCCCGCCGTCCTTCTGTGCAAAAGCAACACCCGCAGGCAGCAGATCTATGGCTTCTTTTACCGCCCACTGTGTCAGATTTTCCTTACGGTATCGCCTCAGCCTGTAAAAGCCCACTGCCAGATAGACCGCAGACAGGATCTCAAAAGCCACAACTGTTATTACCGGCATGCTGACAAAGGCCGTGGTAAATACCGGCCAGGTCCTGGGCTTTGACGGGTCTCCATAATGAAATATTGCGTCCAGCATCAGGAAGAACATAAGAAAGAGCAGTATAAACTGTGCAAACGCCAGAGCCGCTAATAGGCCTTTGCGCCCCAGCCGCCGCAGTGCCAGCAGTATGAACGCCTGCAGCAGGATAAGCAGCATCACGCTCACCAGAAGCGCTTCTTTCCCGGAGGAACACAGTGCCTGCATCACACTCATCACTGCTCACCCCCTTTCTCAAGAGGGATCGTGATGTACATTATGCCTTCGCTCTTTTTGATCTGCGCCTTAAGCAGAGAGCCGGAAAAGTCCGGATCTTCCTTCATATCCGTCGCCAGCTTAAGTCCCTCATCCGCATAGGACACCATCAAAAGAGAGGCTTTTCCGATCAGCTGTTCCGCTATCATCTCAAAGCTGTCATAAAGCTCTGTCACACTGTCCGCATTCCTCAGCGCAGCGCCGTCTTTCCCGGCAAAGCCTCTCTCATCCACGGATGTTTTTACGCCCGCATAGGAAAGATATCTCCCCGACTCGGATACGGCCAGCTGCAGCTCGTTCAGATCGGTCTTATCCGATTCCGAAGCCAGCAGCAGGAAGTTGGTCTTACGCTTTACATAGGCGTTGAGCACGGAGATATATGCAATACGCTCCATAAAGCCTGCTTCACCGGGGCGGGCTTCGTCCAGCAGCTGTTTGATCCTGGTCTGATAAGGATACATCTTCTCCGCGATCTCGTGATAGATATGGTGGCGCGAGCTCAGATAGGCGTTTTCTTCCTTCTGCTTATTCTCGTATTCGATCAGGGTATTTTCGCTCTCCAGCAGTTCATTGGCTTCCTTCAGCCTCTCATTGGCCTTATGTACTTCACTCTCATCTTCGATCCGGAACACATAACCACCGCGTATCTTCCCGGCCATGAGCTTTTTATCAGGCTCCAGATACACTCCCTCATCAAGGGCGGCCTTAAGCTGTTCCTCATCCGCTTCTATCCTATTGACGGAATGATGCACGGGTGTAAAACTGTTGTCCGTTATCATAACGGGCATCGGCAGTTTGGAGAAAAACCCCGCATAATTCTCATTATGAGGGATCAGATGCTCCCTGATGCAGATCTCAAAGACAGCCACTATGGCAAAGATGTTTACCTCAGGGGTTTCGTAAGGCGGAATGAATTCAAACAATCGCTTAAGATTATGAAGCTGCAGAAGCACCATCCATACAACGAGCACTATGATCACCGGCAGCATCTTCCGAAAGCCCCTGCCGCGCCCGCTCTCCCTGAGCAGGATGATCACACCTGCGATGACCGTAAGGATTATCCAGGCATAGATCAGATAGAAGAGCGGCGTATAAGTATAGGTGCCGCCGCTTCCGATAAAGTGCTCGGTTTCGGGTTTGGGAACAAAAACAAAATGATGCAGGTCATTGGTCATTACGATCATTGCCAGCAGTATACCCGGTATCAGAAGAAGCCTCTCATCCCCGCGCTTCTTCCTGCCCCTGCCCATGCGGATGCAGACACAGAGGAACAGCGTGGGCATCAGCGTCATCGGCACGTAATAGGCATACCAGCCGTATCTCAAGCCGATATCACTTTCCGTAAAACGGTATCGGAACGCCCGCAGGCAGAGATAAAGGATCATCAGCACTGCCGTCGCTATCATATATCTCCTGGATGCGGAGGGCAGCAGTCTGGCGTGAACGGACTGTATCCAGAATATGAGCATCACGGGATAGATGATGAATACCAGACAGAAGAAAAGTGTTACCAGCGTATAGCTCGGATCGGGGATATTGTGGCTTGCCACTTCGAGTACATGGATAAAACCGGCACATACAAATGCCAGTATAAAGAGCTGCGTATATTTTTTCTGCCGCGTCCCGCTCATGCGATATACTCCGTGATCCTCTTCCCCGAAACATATTACACTATCCGCTGATGCTTTTCAAACACTTAAGGTCAGAGCCGGGATCATGGCACTGCCTTGCAAATAAAGTCAGATTAGTCTATGATAGCCCTATGGAAAAAATAAGTATCATCGTCCCTGTTTATCAGGCAAAAGAATATCTGCAGAGCTGTGTCGACAGCATCCTGGCCCAGAGCGATAAGGGCTGGGAGCTTTTGCTGATCGACGACGCGTCGACAGACGGCTCGGCCATGCTCTGCGACCGGCTGGCTGCCATGTATCCGCAGATCCGCGCGGTCCACTGCGAGCACGGCGGCGCGGCAGCGGCACGCAACCGTGGCGTAAAGGAAGCCGGCGGTTCACTGATCGCATTTATCGACAGTGACGATACCGTGGATAAGGATTATCTGGAATACCTTCGCGCGCTCCTGGCGGCAAATGATGCACAGGTCGCGGTATGCGCCCACACGCCGCAGCCCCGGGATGCAAAGGCCGTCGTGTACAGGAACGGAGAAGCACTGCCGGCACTGCTCTACCAGCAGCATTTCATGAGCGTGCCCTGGGGTATGCTCAGTAAAAGACAGCTCTGGGACAGCGTAAGCTTCCCGGAGGGGACCGAAGCCGAAGACATGGGCACGATCTACCGCCTTTTCATGGCGGCGGATACGGTGGTATGGGGACCGAAACCCGCTTATCACTACCTGCAGCACAGCTCCAGCACGATCTACAGCACGAGCTCTTCGCGGAGGATCGCCTATTTCAGGCACAGCCGCGAAATGGTAAAAACGATACGCAGTCTGCGCCCCGAATACACAAAAGCCGCTGTCTGCCGGCATTTTTCAACCTGTGCCCAGGATCTGTCGGAAACGCCTTTAAACAGCAGAGAAGGCTTTTTACGCCGGCTCTATAAAGATATGAAGCAGCTGGCTCCCCGTGTCGCGAACGACAGCAGTGCACGGACCATCAACCGCGGAGCGGCGCTGATCGCAAAGCTCAGCCCCCGTCTTGTGCATGTTCTTCTGCGCGGCTGGTACAGGCTCAAGCTCCGGAGAATAAAAGATGAGAAGCATTAAGTATTTTCGTTTCCTGCAGGATCGGAACACAGATTCAGGGGGAGGCCGCTTTTAATATGTTCCGCTCCTGTAAACGCTATTTTGCCGCGGCGATCCTTTTTTCCATTGCTGCCGCCTTTCTCGACATGCTCACCCCAAAACTGGTGCAGTACACGGTGGATCATGTGCTGGGCAGTGAAAGCCCTTCTTCCCCTTTTGTCGCGGATGCCATCACTTATCTCGGCGGGCGGGACGCTCTGCGCTCCCGGCTCTGGATCATCGCGCTCATCGTAGCCGGCGTTGCCCTGGTTTCCGCGCTCTTCCGTTATCTCTACCATGTGGTGAACGTGCGCGGCACCGAAAAAATGATCAAGCGCCTGCGTGACCGGCTCTTTGACCACATCCTGCACCTGCCTTTTTCCTGGCACGACAAAAACCACACTGGCGATATCATACAACGCTGCACTTCGGATGTGGAGACCATACGCAATTTTGTGGCGGATCAGATGACGGCACTCTTCCGTATCGTCATCCTGATCGTACTCTCGCTGGTCTTCATGTTCCGCATCCACACCGGTATGGCTTTCATTTCGGCAGCTTTTGTCCCCATCGTGATCCTCTACTCCCTTTTCTTTCACAATAAGATTGGAAATGCTTTCCGGCATGCGGATGAGGAAGAGGGACATCTTTCGGCCATCGCCCAGGAAAACCTCACCGGCGTACGCGTTGTAAGGGCCTTCGGGCGGGAACGTTACGAAAGGGAGCGCTTCGAGGTACAGAACGAGAGTTATACAAAGATGTGGATCCGCCTGATGGGCTGGCTTTCCGCTTTCTGGAGTTCCAATGATTTCATCACGGCGATGCAGATCATGCTGATCACCGTCGTCGGCGCTGTGTGCTGTGTAAAGGGAAGCATCAGCGTGGGGGCCTATATCGCCTTCACCTCCTACAACAGCATGCTGGCCTGGCCCATACGCGAGCTCGGAAGAGTCATCTCGGATATGAGCCGCGTGGGTGTTTCCATGGGGCGCATACGCTATATCCTGGATTCCCCGGTGGAGGAAAGCGTAGCGATACAGGAGGATGCCAAAGCCGCATCTTCTTCCAACGATATCGTTTTCGAGCATGTGAGCTTTTCCTATGCCGACGGTCCGAAAGTCCTGGAGGATGTCTCCTTTGAACTGCCGGCCGGAAAGACCCTGGGTATCCTCGGCGGGACCGGCGCCGGCAAATCCACTCTTATGTATCTTCTGGAGCGTCTTTATGAGCTTCCGAAAGACTGCGGACGCATCACCCTCGGCGGCAGGGATATCCGCGAGCTCCCCCTGAAGGAGCTGCGTTCCCGCGTGGGTCTGGTATTGCAGGAACCCTTCCTGTTCTCCCGTACACTGGCGGAAAACATCGCGATAACGCAGCCCGGGAAACCCGACATGTCCGCAGTGGAAAAAGCCGCTGCCACAGCCGATCTGAAAGAGACCATCGCACGCTTTACGGAAGGCTATGAGACTTTCGTCGGGGAACGGGGCGTGACCCTCTCCGGCGGGCAGAAGCAGCGCTGTGCCATTGCACAGATCCTGGTAAAGGATCCGCCGGTCATGATCTTTGACGATTCCCTTTCCGCCGTGGATATGGAAACGGATGCGCGGATACGCCGCGCGCTGAAGGAACACACAAAGGGTGCGAGCCTCATCCTGATCTCGCACCGTATCACTACCCTGAAACAGGCCGATCACATCATCGTACTGGACCAGGGACGCATCGCCGAAGAAGGCACCCATGAGGAACTGATGCAGGCAGGCGGTATCTACCGGCAGATCTGCGACATACAGACAGAAGGAGCAGAGCTTTGAAAGAAAATGAAGAAGAGCAGGTAAGCCTCCCCTTTTTCGGGATCCCGAAACTCCTGCCCTATGTAAAAAAATACCGCAGACTCATCCTTCTGATGGTCACACTCGGACTGCTCTCCTGTGTATTCGACGCCGGACTTCCTCTTTACGGCCGATATGCACTGGATCATTTTGTCGCGGGCAAAACTCTGGACGGTCTGAGCCTCTTTATCCTCTTCTTTATCGCCATGACGCTGCTCTACATCGTCGTCAACTTCTTCACGACCTATCTTTGCGGCAAAGTGGAGATGAGCGTGGACAGGGATCTGCGCAACGCCGCCTTTTCGCATCTGCAGGAGCTTTCTTTTTCGTATTTTAACCGCAACAATGTCGGCTATATCCACGCCAGGGTCATGAGCGATACCGGAAAGATCGGAATGACGGTATCCTGGCGGCTCATGGATATCATCTGGCACGGCGGCTATCTGGTCTTTGTGGTGATCATGATGTTCATCCTGGACGCCGGCCTGGCTCTCTGGATCATGATACTGCTGCCGCCGGTGACCCTGCTGGTATGGTTCTTCCAGAAACGTCTGGTCCTCTGGAACCGGCGGGTACGTGAGATCAATTCCCGTATCAGCTCCGATTATAACGAAGGGATCAGCGGCGCCAGAGCCGTAAAGACTCTGGTGATCGAAAAACGTATCGGGCAGGACTTTGCCGACGAGACCGAGCGCATGCGGCGCGCCGGCATCCACACCGTGCGTTATTCCGCTCTCTTCACCTCCATGGTGACCATGAGCGGAGCCGTAGCCCTGGCCCTGATCCTCTGGCACGGCGGGCAGATCACGATCGAAGGCGTGATCCGTATCGGTACGCTCTCGGTATTCCTGAGCTACGCCATGAGCATGATGGAACGTCTGCAGTGGCTCATCGGGACCGTCAGCGAACTGATCAGCGTGCAGGTCAATATCGAGCGGCTCACAAAACTCCTCCGGACCGAAAGCGATGTTTTTGATACCCCGGAAGTGACCGAAAGATACGGGGACAGCTTTGCCCCGAAGAAAGAGAATTGGGAAGAACTCCACGGCGACGTGGAATTCCGCGATGTCTCCTTCCATTATCCCGACGGGGATGAAATGGTACTGGAACATTTTGATCTGAAAGTCCCGCGCGGCACAAGTGTCGCCATCGTCGGAGAGACCGGTGCGGGAAAATCCACCCTGGTGAACCTCCTGTGCCGCTTCTTCGAACCTACGGAGGGACTTGTCCTTATCGACGAAAGGGATGCAAGAGAACGCAGCCAGCTCTGGCTGCACAGTCATCTCGGCTATGTGCTGCAGACTCCCTGGCTGTTTTCCGGCAGCGTACGGGACAACCTGCGCTACGGCCGGCCGGAGGCCACGGATGAAGAGATCATGAATGCCCTGCGGCTGGTATCTGCCGACAAGATCGTGGATCGTATGGAAAAAGGCCTGGACAGCCCCGTGGGGGAAGGCGGCGATATGCTCTCCACCGGTGAAAAACAGCTCCTGTCCTTTGCGCGGGCGCTGCTTGCGGATCCGAAGATCCTGGTACTGGACGAAGCCACGGCCTCTATCGATACCGTGACGGAACGTGCCATCCAGAAAGCCATCAGCACCGTAACAAAAGGGCGCACCTCCTTTGTCATCGCACACCGTCTCTCAACCATCGTAAACAGTGACATCATCCTGATGGTCCATGAGGGACGTATCATAGAACGGGGAACACACCGCGAGCTGATGGCCAAACGCGGCTCCTATTACGATCTGTTCACCAGCCAGTGGCCGGAGCTGAACGGCAATGTTACTATCTCGGCCCTCTGACCGTGATAGTAACGGGTTTTGCCCATCTCGCGCTATAAGTTTTGGGCCGTGATCGCGCAGCGAGTGCGCGATTCGGCTGTGAACAGTAACACAGCAATACTTAATCTTCCACGCGATAGAGGATCCAGAGGTTTCCTCGAACGCTCTTTCTTTCGCTTTCCACGAGGCTGCCCCCTGCGGGCAGCTCTTTTTGGATCCATTCCGCATCCGCTTCGGTATCCACGCCTTCCCTTACGACCAGAAGCAGTGTGTCGCCTGCGGCTGCGCTGTAGCTTCCTGCCAGCTCCGGCAGGGAATCCTCGCGTACGACCGCAACATTACGGCAGCGGGAAAGCAGCAGCGTATCCTCGGCGCTCACATTCCACCAGGCCGCCGGCTCCAGATAGACGCAGTCCGTATTTCCCGCGATCTCATCGCACTCCTGCATCCCTTCGTAGATGTAATAATTCCCGACCCGCAGCGAATCGGAAAAGAAAAGGCATAACGCCCAGAAAGCGAGCAGCACCGCCAGCTGAGGCTTCTTCGCTGGAAGCAGTCTCTTCAGCAGCCAGGCCGCTGCCGTGATCACAAAGACCAGGCTCCAGGGGAAGAGGAGCATGATATAGCGGTCCGTCAAATACGGGATCATCTTTGAGATCGTCACAAAATACAGCACAAACGGCGTGATCAGCAGGGCCGCTTTCTGCAAAGCCGCCGATTCCTTTTTGGCAAAGCCCCGCACGGCGATCAGTACAAAGAACACAACAAGAAGCCCAAGATAAACAAGTGCCGGCAGTCCCAGCGTATATTCCGCCAGTTCCTGCAGCATGATCCAGAGACGTCTCGGCGTATCCGAAAGGGATAAAAAGCCGCCGATGGATTCCTCTCCGCGGGAACCGAAAAAGACGGCCCGGATCGAAAACGGCCAGAGAACGACACCCAGCACTGCGGAAAAGATCAGGATGCGCAGATAATGGAAAAACTGTTTATAACGTTTTTCCTTCAGCTGTATCACGCTCGCGGCCAGCGCGATCCCAAAGGCATAGACCACGAAATAAAACTGGCTCAGAAAACCGCCAACGGTATAAAAGACCAGTCTGCGGCGTTTCTTTTTGTCGATCTCCCAGTCTGCCTCCCGTATCGAAAGATGGATCTTTGCCAGACCCACGGTCATCAGTGTCACCAGCACGTACATACGGATATAGGTGTTGATCATGGCCGCGCCCACGCTTAAGGCGTAAGCCGCCGTGACCAGAAGTGCCACACGTTCCCCGCCCAGCTGTTCACGGACCAGCCGGTGCAGCAGCAGCAGCGTGAGGATCGTGATCACTGCATTTAAGCAGATGCCGAACCATTTGGAAAACTCGCCCGGGAAAAAAGAGCAGACCGTATGCAGAAGAAGCGCATACAGCGGAGGATGGTTATCACCGCGGAAATTGTACAGTACGGAAAAATAATTGAAACGCCCTTCGGGACCTGCGCTGAGATAATCGCGGTAATCCTGCCCGCTCATCCAGGTCGTGGAGTACATATCGTTGCTGGCGGCGCGGGCTTCCTGATAACGCCGGTAGATCTCGCTTTCCTTCAGCTTCCAGCCGTTATCGCTCAGGAGCCCAACGTCCTTCGCAAGATTGCCGGCAAGATCGATGATGTTCCCGCCGGCCCCGTATTCGTACATCCAGTCCCTCACCGTATAGTCATGCTCTCCCAGATGCATGAAGGGAAGGTACTCGCTGTTGGCGGTACCGTACATATACATCTCGTCCACATGATAGCCTTCCTTCCGGCTGCCCCAGTAAAGGGACGACGCAAGGGAAGCAATAAGGATGAGGAGCAGGAGCAGCACCGGCAGCGACAGTTTTTTCGTTCGTTCCTTCTTCATCGCAGATTCTTCAAAGCCTCGGTGACCAGTTCTTCGGCGTCCGTCGGCAGATGTGCCTCCTCGGGCGGCTGCTCGCCGGCCTCCAGGCACTGCTTTCCGTAAAGCAGCAGTTCATGGGATACGGTGGCACGTACCAGACTGTCCTCGGCACCGAATTCCACGGCTACCAGCTGCTGGACGCTCCCGTCCGGTGCCGTCGCATCCATGGCCGATACCAGGCAGGCGCCGCTCATATTGGTGGTTCCCGTCTTTAAGCCGAAACAGCCGGGCAGATTGTGCAGGAGCGGGTTCGTATTCTTCACGTCCCTGGAGAACGAAGGCAGATGCGCCGTCTTCTGGGAGGTGATCTCCCGTATCTCCGGATAAGTCTTCAGGATATGGCAGACCATGCGGAACATGTCCGCCGCGCTCATGCGGTTCTGAATCTTGCTGGTGGAAAGATTTTCCGTATAGGTAGGCAGTCCGTGGCAGTTGTAAAAGATCGTTGCTTCGGACAGTCCCAAAAGCCTCGCCTTGGCGTTCATGCGTTCCACAAAGGCTTCCTCGCTGCCGGCCACGGTCTCGGCCAGGGTCAGGGCGCTTTCGTTACTGCTGGGAAGGAGCATGGCGTTCAGAAGCTCCCTGACAGGCGCTTCCTTGCCCTCCTGCATATCGATCACGCCGTCGCCGGTGCGGGAAAGGATCTCTCCCTTTTTACTCACGCGCGCCACGGTATCATAAGAGATCTCGCCGTTCGTGATGGCATCCATGACGCAGAGGTAGGTCATCAGCTTGGTGGTGCTGGCGATGGGCACCGAAAGATCCTCTTCCCAGCCCTCATAGATCTGCCCCGTCGTGGCGTTCCCCACCAGAGCGCTGTGTACCTCATAATAAAAGCCGTCCTCACGCAGTTCTTCCATATCTACGGTGAAGTGCTCCTTCGTGTTGACGCTCATGGCCTCGCCGTCAAATACGATGTGCAGATCCAGAAGCATTGCCAGATCCGTGATACTGATATAGGCGTCCTTGCGCCCTCCGTCGGTATCACCGATCATCGTATAATAATGCGGCTCAAAATCCTCATCCAGGACAAGCTTGTTTACTTTCAGGACTCCGGTACGGTAGAGCGCGTTATTATCATCATAATCCCGCTGTGTTTTCGGGAAAGGATTGTTATCGTGTTCCGTCCGCGCATATTCCCCGCCGCTTCCGATCTCGATACGGTCGCCCGTTACGCTTAAGGAAATGCTCTTTTCGCTCCCGTTTAAGGCGGCCGCCATATCCCGCATGGAAACATAGCGGTTATTGTCGTAGGCAAAATCCAAAGCCTTTACGGTAAGCGGTTTGCCTCCGTCCACAGAGATCGTAAGATTTTCGAGTATGTTGTGGTTTTCTCCCGCGGCCTGCGCCACCAGGGGCGAAAACAGCCGTGAAAGGACCGTTACCTCTTCCTGTCCGCTTTCTTTCTGCCGGCGGTAGATACTGCTTTTGCCATTGGCATCGGAAAGTACCAGGGTACGCTCATCCACCATGAAGCGCATATCCTCGCAGCCGTCCCTGTACAGCATCCCGTTTTCCGTGCGGTAAGTGCCGCTCCCGTTATACTCTGCTTCCAGCGTGCTCAGGGCCGGCAGGAGCTCCGGGCCGTACTGCTTCAGGTATTCCATGGAGGACATGCCCGTTACAGCCACGATGGCCGCTTCGGCTTTGTCTTCCGTGATGCCCTCCGCGCCCAGGGCTTCGGCACGCAGCACGATCAGTTTTTTCAGAGAAGAAGAGAGCACACGCAGAGCCGATTCCTCCTGTGCCGCATAATCCTCCGCGTTAACGCTCTGTGTCCAGCTGCCGTTTTCAAGGCTGAGCGTCATGGTCAGATGCGCACCCTTCAGACCGTCCAGAGGCAGTTCGTTGCCTTTCTCCGCTCCGTCCAGCCACATCCGCCCGTTCTCGCGGGCCGTATTGCCCAGGGAAACCTCACGCAGCCAGCTGCCGGGCAGCTTCCTGTCCGGCTTCATAAAGAAATAAAGGAAAAGCCCCCCTCCCGCAGTAAGCAGCAGAAGGAGGCTCAATATCACGATCACAACACGGGCTCCGCGTCCCCGCGGCTTTTTTTTCTTTTCCGTATTTTCCGTCAACGTCCGGCTACCTCCGCTGCAAGCCTGCGATAACTCTCGGCACCCGTGGATTTGCTGTCATATACCGTGATGGGCTGCCCAAAGCTGGGAGCCTCGGAGAGACGCACATTCCTCGGGATATGGGTCTTGTAGATCTTATCGGGGAAATGCTGCGACACGTTCTCCACCACCTGGGAGGAAAGAACGGTGCGGCTGTCAAACATGGTGAAAACGATGCCCTCCAGATCCAGCACCGGGTTCAGACGTTCGCGTACCAGGTTGATGGTCTGGATCAGATCGGAAAGTCCTTCCAGCGCAAGGTATTCGCACTGGATCGGAACGATGACCGAGCTGGCCGTGGTCATGGCATTGAGCGTCAGCGTATTCAGTGCCGGCGGGCAGTCGATGATGATATAATCAAAATCGTCCATGATATATTCCACTTCTTTTTTCAGGATGAATTCCTTGTTCTCGATGCCGATCAGTTCGATCTCGGCCGCGGCAAGGTTCACATTGGAAGGGATCACGGAGATGCCCGGCAGCACATCCTT
>JAEEGL011695633.1_pt1 | contig 17498 bp, 13 predicted proteins | sample 9134231 | NCBI WGS metagenome assembly JAEEGL01 (sample SAMN16246548, study PRJNA631951) | gut metagenome | biome: gut microbiome; feature: rumen; material: fiber-attached | host: Bos | place: Iran: Karaj | collected 2018-10 | reverse complement strand
TTCTAAATATAAAGAACCAATTAATTTTCTTTTTAGAACAGAAAAAATGAATGAACCATATTTAATTAAAGAATATAATTCAGAAAAAGATGAAACAAATTATTTAATGGGAATGATATATAATGCAAAAACAATTACAATTCCACAGACTCCAGATACAAATGAAAACGAAGATTATTTCATGAAATATAATTCAAATGAGATAAATGATACTCCTTCATTATTTATATTTTTAATAGATCAAAGTGGTTCAATGTCAGGTGAGCCTATAAGAATAGTATCAGAATCTTTATTATTTTTCATTCAATCATTACCTGTAAAGTCATATTTTCAATTAATTGGTTTTGGTTCATCAGTTGAATATATAAATACAACACCATTAGAATATACTAAAAATAATATTGAAGAAACAAAAATAAAAATAAAAGATTTAAAAGCAAATTTAGGAGGAACTGATATTTCATCTCCTTTAAGAGAAATATTTAATAGTAATGATTATGATAATATTAAATTAGGAAAAAATTTATTTATTTTAACTGATGGAGAAGTTGATAATTCAGAAGAATGTTTAGAATTGATTTCAAATAATTGTGAAAAATTTAAAGTTCATTCAATTGGAATTGGAGATAGTTTTGATAAAAATTTAATTGAAAAAGCAGGAATACAAGGAAAAGGTTCTTATCATTTTGTATATGAAATAAATCAAATAAATTCTGTTATTATTCAATCATTAAATAAATGTTTAAGACCATATTTATATGATTCAAAATTTTCATTAAAAAATGAAAAAAATCTTCATGAATTTATTCCAAAAGATGATATTTGTTATCAAGATGAAATTTTAAATTATTCTTTTATTCAAAAAGGAAAAAAAGAGAAAGAAAATTTTGAAATTGAATTTACTTCAAAACAAACAAAAAAAAAAACATTTAAATTTAAAGAAACAAATATAATAAATATTCCAGATGGTGAAATTTTAAGTAAAATAATAATAGGAAATAAATTAAAAAATAAAGACTTGACAAAAGAAGAAGAAATAAAATTATCAAAAGAATATCAAATACTCTCCAAAAATACATCATTATTCGCAGAAATTTCAGGAAATGAACAAAAAATAATTGGAACATTAAAAAATATTAAGCAAAGTAAATATTATGAAAAAGAAAATTTTAATTGTTTTAATTGTTATGATGATGGCATGGATCTTGGTGATGATGACAGTTATGAAAATGAATGTTATAGAGAAGATTGTGAAAATTGTGAAGAAGATTGTAGGATGGAATATGGAAGTAATGAAAAAGAAGGTTTTGGTTGTATAGAAGATTGTGAAAAAGAATGTATGAGGGAATATGAAAGTGATGAAAAAGAACGTTGTAAAGAAGATTGTGATTTAAAATATAAAAAAGAATGTATGAGGGAATATGAAAGGGATGATTTAGTCCCATTTGGTGATGTGGAGGTTGGAGAATGTAATGATAATGAATATGATATTGATGATTGTGATAAAGGAGAAAAAATTGAAAAAAATAACAATGTTGATAAAAATAATATCAATGATATTAAAGAAATTACTTTAACACAAGATAGTTATTATGGATTTTGGGAATTAAATTCAAAAACTCAAGTAATTATTAATGAATATAAAAATATTTATGACAAAATTAAAAAATATGTCAATTCAGAAAATTGTAATGATGAAAAAGTTATTATTACTTTTGTTATGATATATTTTTTAAAAAATGAAAAAACAATTAATCAATCTGAATATATATTAATTATAAACAAAGGAATCAAATATTTAAGAAAAAATAATTTTGATTATGAAACAGTTATTAATAATATTATCAAATAATAAATTAAAATTTAATTTCCTTTATTTAGTTAACAAAAATTTTTTTTTCAATGAAAAATTTTTATATTTTTTTTTATTTTTTAAATTATAAACTCTCTTTGTAAACTTACATTATTCAAATTAAAAATATTTAAATAAAAAAAATTATTTATTCATAAGTAACACATCTACACCAAAGTGGTTTTAAATCATATTTATAAGTATCACAATCTCTACTCAATCCATCAATATCTTCAAAAACACTTTGTCCATATCTTGAATGATACTTACTACCTTTTTCAAATTGAAATAAATATAACATAGTATCATGAATATCATAAGGAGTAACATATCTTTGTTGATTTCTCAATAAACTATTTCTCTCTTTTTCAATCTCTCCTTTTTTAGGTAATAAAATAAACCAACTACCTAAAGTTTTTTCTAAAACAAAATCTTCAACTTGAAAAATATTATAAAATCCAATCATATTATTTCCATGATCAGAAACAATAAAAATAATAGTATCATCTAAATAACCTTTATTTTTAAAAGAATTTAAAAAAATTTCTAATCTTTCATCTAAATATCTAACAACTTCTCCAGTTCCTTCATGAGCATCTTGAAAAGCAACTCTTAAAAATTTTCTTTCATTTTTATAAGTATCCCAGAATTTTTCTCCATAATCTAAAACATAATCAAAAGTATCTCTTCCATATAAACATCTTCTTCTAATTGAATAAGGTCCTAAATAAGGAGTAAATGGATTTTCTAAATTATAAAAATTTGGATCACACATCATTGCAATATTTTCATGATCAAAATCTTCAAAAGTCATATTTGCAGTATAATCATTTTCTAAATCATATAATTCTCTTGAACAAATATCATTTGATTGTCCTGTTATGTATCCTCTTTCTTTAAATGCTTTTATTATATTTGTTCCATTTGAATTAAACATTGATTCACCATAAAACATTGGATTTACATTTGGTGGAGTGAAATATATGAATGATTGATATTTTAGCATTTGATAAAATGATTTCTCATTTGAATTGTAATATTGTTTTAAAAAATTTTGAGTATGTTTCATTTTACGAACAAAATGAGGTCTAGATAATGCGTCTATGTATATAAATAAGAAATTTTTGTAACGTGGAATTTTTTCTTTTGGGAGTTTATTAAATATTTCTTCTCTTTCTTTTACTATTTTTTCATTACGGTTTATTATTATTTTTATTGTTCCTAATTCTGTTATTGGATTGAAATTTAATATTATTTCTGGTTTATTTTCATTATTGTAATAATTGTCTTTGTCTAAATCAATAAAATCATTCATTACTACTTTAAAAAATCTATCATAGTGACTTTGATTTAACCAAGTATATTTTGTTGTAATTGGATAAGCTAAATTGAAACTGTTATTAAATCTTTTTGGTAAATATTTTAATAATTCTTGTCTTTCTCCTCCTCTGAAATTTTGACAATCTTCTCCTAAAATTCTACTTACATCAAATATTCCATCTATCATATTTATCCAACATTTTTTTGGGTGAACTATATAACATTTATCATATTTTTTATCATTTATTACTCTCATTCCATTTAATCCATTAAACCATTTTTTACAACCATATCTTAATTTAAATGAAGTATATAAAATTGAAGAAATAAAACTGAGAAAAATAAATAATAATATTTTATTATATTTTTTATTTTTTAAATATACAAGTCCTAAAAAAATAGAAATTAAAATTGCAAAAACACATAAAAGAAAATAAAAAACCATTTTATTATATGAACCATGTTTTGATAAATCACTTCCTTGATCATAAAAATAAAGCATATAAATATAAATTGGGATAATATAAAATAAATGTTTAATAGAGACTTTCTTATATAACATCATTGTAATAATAATAGAAAAAATTAAAGAACAAATTGCCATATATAAACCTAATAAATAAAAAAATCCTGGACTTAATGTAACTAAACAATATGATTGTGTTCCATCACATCCTTTTAAACTTAATTTATATAATATTATTGATATTATTATTGAAATAAAAACATAAATATCTATTTTTTGTAATTTTGATTCTTTTAATTTTTTATTTTTTGAATCATCTTCTGTTGATAAATATTTATCTTCTTTTATTTGTTCATTTTTTATTTTTCGAGTTTCTTCTTTATTTAAATGAGTAAATTCAGTCATTTTAATGTTTCAATTTTTATTATTTTTATTAAATATTAAAACGAAAATTTAATACGTGTTTCCATATAATAATAAAAATATTAAAATCTTTATTTATAAATGAAATATATTAAAATAATATTTTAAAATTTTATTTACCAAAATTTTTTTTCATATAATTAGTAATTCCAGTATAAGTCATATCATGTTTTTTAATCATATTTTTCCCAGTTGAAGATTTTTTATAACATTTTGTTTGAGTTACATATGAATTCATAAGATTATTACTATTATTAGAAGTATTTGTATAACTATGTTCAAGTAAACTTGATTTATTTCTTTTATGTATTTTTCTTTTTGCATCTTTAAAAATTGTTTTTTCTATTATTGTATCTGTATTTGATATTTGTGAAGTTGTTTCATTGTTATTATTTTTATTTGTAAATATTTTTTTTATATCTTGAATTCTTTTTGATATTTTTTTTACTGAAAAATTTGAATCTCTTTTATAAAAATCCATTGGAGTTTTTTTTTCTTCTTTTTCTTTTGAATTATTTAATTTTGAAATTAATCCACTTTTATTTAAGGAATTATTTTTTATTTGTTTTTTCCCATATCCATTTATTATTTTTTTCTCTTTTGGTGGGGGTGGATACTTTACAATTTTTTTTATATTTTTTACCTTTTTTGAAGTAGTATTAATATTATTTGAAGTTTCAGTAAAACTACGTGAATTAATTTTTTCTTTTATATTTTTTTCAGTACTTACATTTACTTTATTATTATTATTATTATTATTATTATTATAATTATTATTATTATTATTATTATTATTATTATTATTATTATTATAATTATTATTATTATTATAATTATTATTATTATTATTATTATTATTATGAATATTATTATTTTTATTCTTATTTGAAATTTGAGAATTATTCATATAATTTTGAATTGAGTGTTGAGAATTATTCATTTGATTTTGATTTGGATTTGAATTTTGTGAATTATTCATATGATTTTTATTTGAACTATGAGATATATTTATATTTGAATTAAAATGGTTCATTTTATAATTGTTATTATTATTAATTGTCATATGTACATTTCTACTCATATATGCAAGATTAAATTTTTCATTTTTTTTCATAGAAGTATATAAATTTCCATAATTTATTATATTTGTTGCTTTAAAAAAACTTTTTATCATATCTGGAATAAAAGGTGAATTATATTTCTTTTGAAATGATTTAATTAATATATTTTCAATAAATTCATTTCCAACAATCAAGTTTGAATACTTAATTATAAATTCAAAAATATATTCATCATCTACATTTTCCCATTTAATAGAATCTATTAATTCAGTTATATCTTCTTTTAAATTTATCTCATCATCTAACCATTTATTAATTCCAATAACAATTTCATTTTCATTTTTTTTATTTAAATATTTATTTTTTAAAATCAAAACTAAAATTTGTTTTGATAATTTATTAATTTCATTTATTCTACATAAACGAGTATAATTTCTTAATAAATATGATGCTAAAACACTATGAATATAACATAATTTTAAGTTAACAGAAATAAAAAAATAATCAGAATTACTTTCATTTGTAAATGATTCTCTCATTAAAAAACTAGATTTATTCAATGCAGATGTAAAATTAGTTAATTTAAATATTGTATGCATACTTTTATTATTACTTAAACATTTTAAATTAGTTTGAGATGATAAAGGTTTTGAATTATTCCCTTTATTAACTTTAACAATTGATAAAAAAGTAAAAATTTTAAAACAGAAATTATCATCATAAAAAGATAAATCTTTATTTCTATTATTTAATTTATCTTTTTTTGTATTTGGATTATCTCCAAATTTCATACAAACATTAAAACTATCATCACTAATTTTATAAAAAATAACAAAAATAATAGTTTTATTATTAATAGAAAAATTAATAGGAAATTCTTCATAATAATTATCAATATCATCAAAATTAATTTTCATTTGAAAAGTTGGATTTGGTGCTTCATTTAATTCATTAATTGATTCTTGTGAAAAAAGTGACATATATTCTAAAGTTAATAATTCAAAAAAATTTTTAGTTCCATAAATATCATAAAGAGAAGAAATTAAAGCATTTAAATTACTCATTGAAATACTATTTTGTTTTTTTTTTGAAGTGTCATTTATTATTTCAAAAAATTTTTCTGGTTCAAGATCTTTTGAAGTAATTTCTTCTGTTTCATTATCTTCAAGAATATAATTTCCATAAACTAAATGAGAAAAAGTTTTTTGTAATAATTCATCAATAACTTTTTTATCTAAATTCTTTATTTTATCTAAATTTTTTAAAAAAAGATTTTCATTATTTCCAATAATTTCAAGACATCTATAAAATAATTCAAAATAACAATTATCAACTTCTTCATTATTACTTATATTTAATCTTTCATATGAAAAATTTAAAAATTCAAATGCATTATCATCATTTATTTTCTTCATTATTATTTCATTTATAATTTGAATTGAAATTGAATCATTTTTAAAAAAATCACTAATTTTAATTAAATTTAAAAACTTATTTGGATTATTTCCTGGTAATTCTTCTAAATCAGAAATTCCATTTTTAATAATAAATAAAAAATCCATTAAAGAAATTTTAGTTATAAAATCTGGAAGGGCAATTTCATAATTTCCACTTTTATCAATATTAGAAAATAAAATTGGATTTATATTTGCTATTGAATTTATATCATATTCATTTGATGTACCATCTGAAAATTTAAATTTTATATTTCCTATTTGTGAATTTATTTGATTTATTTGATTTCCTTCTGATGTTAAAATAGATGATTTATCTTCTTTAATATTAGAATTCTCGCCTTTCATTTAATTTTTTTAATTAAAATTAAAATAATTTAAAATCAATTTCATTTAGATTATTAAATAAATTATAAAATAAATTAATAAAAAGTAAAATACATTTTTTATTTTATTTTTTTTTAAATTATATAATGAATATAATGAATAATATTTAAAAAAATAAAATTAATTAACTAAATATTTATAAAAATGGACCCAAAACGAAAAAGTTTAACAATAAGTAAACGTTCATTTATTCATATTATTCAAGATGATATAACAAATCATTATGAAGTAATAAAAAAATTAGGAGAAGGAAGTTATGGAAAAATTTACAAAGCTAAAAACAAAATTTCAGGTGACATAAGAGCAATGAAACAAATAGAAAAATCAAAAATAACAGACATACAAACATTTGAAAATGAAATAGATATTTTATCAAGAATGGATCATCCAAATATAATTAAATTATTTGAAGTATTTGAAGATACAAAATATTTTTATTTAATAAATGAATTATGTACAGGAGGAGAATTATTAGATAGAATAGTAAAAAGAAAAACAGAAAATCCATTTACAGAAAGAGAAGCAGCAAATATTTTTAAACAATTAGTATCAGCAATATCATATTGTCATGATATAGGAATAGTACATCGAGATTTAAAGCCAGAAAATATATTATTTATAAATGAAGAACCAAATTCTCCAATTAAAGTAATTGATTTTGGTTTTAGTAAAGAATTTAATAATAAAAATACAAAAACAAAACAAAAAAATATGTCTTCAAAAGTAGGAACAGTTTATTATATTTCACCTGAAATTTTACAAGGTAATTATAATGAATTATGTGATATTTGGTCTTGTGGTGTTATATTATATATTATTTTATGTGGTTATCCACCTTTTCAAGGAAATAATGATAAAGAAATATATAAAAGTATTCAAAGTGGTAAAGTTGATTTTCCTCAAAAAGAATGGAAATCAATTAGTAAAAATGCAAAAGATTTAATTTTAAGAATGTTATGTCCTGCAAATAAAAGATATAATGCAAAACAAGTTTTAAAACATGCTTGGGTCAATAATAAAGCTCCTGATTCAAAAGGTGAATTAAAAATAAATGTAGAATCACTTTTAAATTTTAAAAATTCGAATAAATTAAGAAAAGTAGTTTTAACATTTATAGCATCAAGATTAAGAGATGAAGAAGTAAATAATATAAAACAAATATTTTCAAGTATGGATAAAGATAAAAAAGGAACAATAACTTTACAAGAATTAAAAAATGGTTTAGAACAATCTTTAACTCCAGATGATCATATTAATATAGAAGAACTTTTTGCAAGTATTGATACTGATCATAGTGGAAGAATTGATTATACTGAATTTATTGCTGCTACTATGGATCAAAAATTATATTTAAAAGATGAAAAATTACATGAAGCTTTTAATGCTTTTGATCCTCATTCTACTGGAAAAATTTCTATTAAAGATATTAAAAAATTTCTTAATTTACAAGATAATAGTGAAAATGATATTATGATTCAACAGTGGATTAAAGAAAATGATTGTAATGGAGATGGGGTTGTTGATTTTAATGAATTTAAGAAAATGATGAGTAAATAAAATTTTTCTTTATTTATTTTTAATTACTATTTTATAATTTTGGGAAATTTATATTTATTTTCAATATAGAATAAGAATTTATATGGATTATTGTTTTGTTATTTTTTCATTATTGTTATATTAAATGTAAAAGTAATTTAAAATAATTTTTTTTTGTTTTTTTAATTAAAAAAATTAAAATTATTTATTACTTATATAAAAAATAATAATAATTTCAATGAAAAAAATGATATATTAAAATATACAAAAATTGATTTGTCTAAACAAATAAGTAACTCTAATTTATCAAAAGTGACAAACAATAATGATAATATTTTAACAAATTTAACATCAAAATATCAAAAATTAAACAATAATTTAAATTCTTTAATTAAAGACTTAAATGAACATAAAAAAGATTTCACTGAATTTCAAGGAGAAAATGAAAATATTCCAGAATATATTAATGCAAAAACAAAACAAATTGAAGATAAGTTGGAAAAAGTATCATTATAATGGATGGTGAACAAAAAAAAGTTTTTCTCGTCAAAAAAGTTAGAAAATTTAAGATTACAACAACAAATTATTCAATTGAATAATGATAATACTATTATTAAATATCAATTACTTGATATTCAAAAAAGAATTGAAGATATTAAATTACAAATTGGAAGTGATTTTACAAATATTATTAATTAAAAAATTAAATAATTGTTTTTTATTTGAAATATTAATTTATTACTTTTCTGTTATTTTTATTTTTATGAAAATTATTTTTTAATAAAATAAATAATAAATATGATGAATTTGAATCAAAATGAAATATTAACTTTAAATAAACAATCACAAAATTCAAATTTAAGAAGGAAAAAAAGAAATATGTCATCAAGTATATCTCTTAAATCAGGTATAAATAAAATTTTTATTGTATTTTATTAGCTGTTTCTTCTACAAAATTAATTGAAAAAAAAAAATTAAATAAACTTCAATGTAATTTTTTAGATTGTAATTTGAATACACAATTTACAACTGAAAATAAAACTGAAAACAAAACAGAGAATAAAACTGATATTAAAACTGAAATTTCTCCTTCAGAAAGGACAAATTCAGGTAATTGTGTAACGAACTCAGAATTAATTAACTCTCATTTTAAAATTATAATTATACCTAATTTAGAATTATATAAAGAAATTTCTTCATTTATGGTTAAGGATGATATATCAATAGAATCAGTTTATTATTTTATTTTTAATAGTATTCCAAAAGATATTACAATGTCAACTAATATTAATATTAGAAGAAGTTGTTTAAATCCTTTTTCATTTGAAAATAATAATGATTTAAAAAATTTTGATTATGAATTAGAATTGATGTCAAATAATAAAGTATTTCTTGTTGGTAAAGTCGAGCAAATTTTAAAAAAATTTAAAATAAAATTGTATATAACAGTTAATTATGAAAAATTTAAGTATATAGGAAAAATAGAATCAAATTTCTTAAGAAATGAATATGTATTTAAATTAGGCGATTCAAAATATAATTATAAAACAAATATGATGATTAATTATAATATAAATTTATTTGGTTTATTTGGTTTAAGAATAATAAATGTAAAAAATATGGAAAATCATTTAGAATACACAAATGAAATACCAGAATGGTCATTAGAATATAAAACATTTGAATTAAATTTTAATAAGAGAGTAAGATTAAGAAGTTTTAAAAATTTTATTTTGAAAAATAAAAATAATGATTCAGTTTTACAATGTGGAAAAATTGATAATAATACATATGCATTAGACTTTTTATACCCTTTTGCTCCAATTCAAGCTTTTGCAATTGGGATAACAAGTGTTATTAATAAAGTTACATGTTAAATTATTTTTTATATTATATTTTCATTCTATTCTAAAATTATATATATTGAAAAAAGAATTTTTAAAGTTAATAGAATACAAATTTGAAAATATAAATTCAAACAATATTAAAAAAGCTATATTTAATATTATTAAAATATTATTTTTTTTCTTTTTCATTTTCTTTCTCTAATTCATTTAATCTACTTTCAATAAAATTTTTCATATCAATTAATTCTTGTGGATTAACACAATGTCCCATATAAAAATCATAAATAGTTAAATTTTTATAATTTTTAGTACTTAAATACTCATAACTCATTTTAGCTAATTTAAAACTAATAACATCATCATTAATACCATGACCAATATAAATAGGAATATCTAATTTATCATCTTTAATATTATTAGTACAAAAAGGGAATAAAATTCCACTAAAAACAATAATACCACCTAATTCTTTTTCAAAATTCAATCCAATATTTAAAGCAATACAAGCACCTTGACTAAAACCACCAATAAATATTTTTTTATAATCACCATTTAATTTTTTAACTTCTCTATTAATAATATCAATAATTCTATTTGAACTATTTAAAAATTCTTCTTTTGATATTCCATCTTCATTCTTAAAATTTTTTATATTAAACCATGATCTCATTTCTTGATCATTAAATAAAGTTACTAAGGAAAGAGGAGCTGTTGGTAATATTACTTTCATATTATCTGGAATTGGCTTTTCACTTGAATTAAATGTTGCTATGTATCCATCTCCTGTGTCACCTAATCCATGAAGGAATATTAATGTTGATGTTGGTTCTGTATTTTTAGGTGAGAGAATTATGTCATCGTTTTCTCTTGTTTCTTCTAAGTATGTGTTTGAATAAAAAAAATTTCGAATACATGAAAACATTTTTTTTTTTGAATATTTTGTTTATTTTTTTAATGCTTTTTTTATGGGTAATTTTTTTAATATATTTAAATATTTTTTTAATATTTTTTTTGATAAAATAAATATTGTATATTAATATATTTTATTTTGTTTTTTTTAAAATTATTTTGAATTTATTTAAAATTTTTTACATATGTACAACAAAAGGTTTTCAAATAAATTATCTATTTTTTAAATTTTTTGCAAATACAATTTTTAAATATTGGAGAATTATAAGTTATTTATGTATTATAATTAAAAATACTTATATTACATAAATTTAAATTATGATGAATTTTTTTAAATTTTTAATGGAGATTAATACAAAAAAAAAAGATTATCGAAACCACTCAAAAAAACTATTAGACAATTATTCAAATAAAGTAAATAAATTGACAACAGAAAAAAATATATTGAAACAAAAAACAATAGAAACAGAAGAGAAGAATGTAGAAACAGTTAACACAAGTGAAATATTAGATAGAATAGAAAAAGAGAAAACACAAATTGGCTTTTCTTTAGAAAGATTAGATAATATTGAAAATTCTAAAGTAATTGGAGAATTAGATGTTAATATTTCTTCAAGAAGAGCTATTGTAACTACAAGTCAAAGTGAAAATACAACTGAAAATCAAGAAACAAATAATAATGAAAAAAAAAAAAGAAAAGGTAACATGGGATAATTCAGTATTAATAAAATTTATTATCATATTGTTTTTAGTTGGAATAGTATTTTTAATTATTTTAGTAAACATTGATTAATAAACTATCTAAAAAAAATTGTATTTCAAAAATAAAAAATCATAATTTATATAATTTTATTTCAATATTAAAAATAAATATAATAAATTAGTAATTAAAAAATTGAAATTTCAAAAACTATTAAAATTCATATAACCTAAAATAATTAATATAAAAAAATTAACATCTATATAAGATAATAAATAAAAAATAATATTCAACTAACATTCAAAATTTAATTATTATAATCATTTTTAGAAATATTTATTAATATCTATATTTAATTTAATAAGGTAAATATCTTATAAAATTTTAACAATAGAAATTCATTTTTAAAGTATTAAAAATCTAATATTTAAATTTTACTTTCATCAAATAATAAATTAATCATCTTATATAATTTAAGATTTAACATAATTTAAATAAGTAAAATGATCTTTGAAAATTGATTTTAATATATTATTTCTTAATGACTATTTTTTTATTATTTATCCTTAGAGCGTTCAAATAAAATTGATTTGAGTGAGAGAAAGATAATTCTGTCTCATGATTAGTAAAATATGAATAATTTGGAGATTTTTTCAATAATTTGATAAAATGATTGAACTAATTATGATAAAATAAACAAAATGAGTTAAATATTTTTAATATTAATCTTTTTGAATGTTATTATATTTTATTCTTTTATGATATTTTTATTTCTTCTATTTTTTTATTTATCTCAAATTTTTTTTTTCAAATAAATTACCTTTATCTAAATAATAGTGTTTATAAATTTTTTTAATCCTATTAATTTGTAATATTTATTTGTTTTATTAATTATTTCTCATTTTAATTATAATATTAGGGAAATTTAATTTAATTTTTGGTTAATATTTCATTTATAATTGCTTTAACTTGTTATTTTTTTCTTTTTTTAATTTAACATTATCATATCACTTTTGAATTCAATCAATTTTTTCTTTGTTTCTATTTGCTTTAGTTTTTTTTGATAACCATTTATTATTTATTTAATTTGAAAATTTTTTAGTTTAATATTCTTTATTTTTGAATTAAATTTAATCAAGGTTTTAAAATTTTCTTTTGATATTAAATAAAAACATTATTGTTGATTTTCAAAAGAATAATAAAAATTTTTATTAATGATTGTATTTAATTAGGCATTATTTATCAAAATGAATTTTATATATGAAATCTTTATGAAGATTATTTTTTAATTAGATAATATAATATAGAATTATTTTTTTAATTAGTTTTGGTTTTTATGATTGTAAAATAAAAAATATTATTTGAATTGTATAATACTTTTTAATTATTGTATTTCAAATTACTTGTTTTAATTAATAGCTATTTAATAAGTAGAATTTTAATGCTGGAAAATTTTTAAAAATTCTTAAATATATGTTACAAATAAAATAAATAATTAAATAATAAATAATTATATATCAATAAATGCAATCAAATAATAATAAATCATTAGAAAATAAAAGCATTAATTCAAAAGACTCCATCAATGAAATTTTATTAAATAATAAAGAAATATTTAATTCATTAATTGTTGAAAACATGAACAGAAAAGAAAAATCATATATCACTGTAAAAGAATTAGATTTAATTAAACAATTCGAATCCAACTTAATCAAACTTGTAAATATGTGCCCGCCTAAGAAAATAGAAAAAATTTTTAATGAAATATCAAATGTTTCAAATGATAAATAGTAATAAAAATTAATAATTAATTATTAGAATAAACATAATAAAAATAAATAAAAAAATAAAATCCAAAAATAAAAAAAACATTTTTCAAAACCAAAAAAAAAAAATTCATATCATATATTTAAACCTATAATTAAACAACAACACAACAAATATTATCCTCAAAAAAAAATAAAATAAAAAAAATTAAATATTTAAATAATAAAAAAACAATTATTCATCATCTTCATTTTCTCCTTTAGACTCAATACTAGCACTCGATTGACTAGAATCATCATCTTCATCATCATTATTTTTTTCTTCTTTTTTATTAACAGCATTTTCATAAAAAATTAAATTTTGTTTCATATTACTTAAATAAGCATTACACTCAGGAACAATATTAACAAGAATTTCAAAAGAAGGTTTCGTTACAAAATTAATAAAACCAATCATAGCTTTATTAATATCAGTAGTATCTCTATCACATAATAAAGATACAGGTAAACCTTTTTCTTTTTCTAAATCACCTTGTTTAAAAAATTCAGCATAAACTCTTTGTGTCCAAATTGTACTTATTCTTTGTGGTTTAGCTGGATTTGATATATCAGAACAATGTAAAAACATATCTAACATTATTTGTTGATTATCAAATAATTTTGTTTCATCTTTAAAAATTTTATTAAAATTAACTCCTTTATCAATTTGAAATTCTCCTATTTTTGCTTTTACATTTGCTAATACTTTCTGATGATTTGCCATATCAGTTGATAAGATACCTTCAATAATTCTTTTTCTAATAATTTTATATTCTTCTTCTTTGAAATTTTTTAAAATATTAGTTTCATCTTTACTTAAAATTTTAAAAGAAGAAGCAATATGAAAGTTTTCTAAAACACTAATATCATTATATCTAATAGCATATTTAGTTCTTGCATTAATATGATAAGTATTATTTTGTCCAGTGTGATGTAAATCATGACAAACTGCACCAATTAACATTGCGAAAACATCAATTGGTGATAATTTCATTTTTTCTGGTAATCTACCAACAGTTAAAATAGTAAATAAAGTTTGCATAACATCAACAGCATGAAAGTCATTATGATATAATACATTAACTCTATCATATCCTGAAATAACAGTTTGTATAAATTTTTCAAGTATATCATTTGGTACTATACCATCTTTTACTACATCTGTATTTGATATTATTTCATTTGCTACTAAAAATGTTGTTTTATCCTTTTCCATATCATTAAGTGAAAATATATCAAATTCTGAACTATCAATTAAAGCCATTTGATTTTGAATTAAATTATTTGGAACTGAACTTAAATTTAATGTTGGAAATTCACTTATTGCATCTAATTTTTTATTCATTCCATATTTACCTAAAACTTTTAATGAACTTGGTGCCATTAAAGTTGATTTTCTTTGCATTGTCATTTTAACTGTTCCTGCATTTCCTTTTCTAGTTGCCTGAAAAGCTTTTTGTACTATATTATTATTTTCAACATGTGAATATTGCATTAAATATGCAAGTCCGCTTGTATTATTATCATTTCTTATTGTTGTATTAAAATCATTTGTATCAATATCATATAAATTTTGATCATTTATTTTTGATATTATCCAATCTATATCTTGAGAACTTATTGTATCATTTGCTGCTACTGCTTTTTCTTTTAATTTACGAAGTTTTGATATTATATTTTCACTTTTTGTTAATACTTTTTGTAATTCTTGAGTTTTTTCTTTTTTTTTTTGGAGAACTATGTCTTTTATAAAAAGATCTGATTCTATTACTTGGTTTTTTTTCAGTTTTATATTTGGTAATAAATCTAATCCTACTATGTTCATTGTTGATGATTTTATTGATTTTATTCCTTTTTTTTTTTTTTTGCATTTTTTGAGCTAATTTTGAGGCTGAATTATCTTTATCTCTTATACTCATTTATTTTATTTACAAATAAAAAAACTGAGGAAATTAATTATTCATTATTTTAATTGATAATAAGATTATTTTTTTTTTTTAAATTTAGTTTTTATTTTCAATATTTTATAAAATTAAATTATAATATTTCAATTTATTAATTTAGTATTTTATTTAAAAATAAAAAATTCGAATTTGTTAATTAACAATAAATTATTTTTTTTAATTTGAAAAATAATAAAATTCAATATTCTTAAAAAAGTTTTAATCTTTTGAAATTTCTCTTAAAAGTTTCATTTTTGCAATATCATTATTAATTTCAAATGATTTTATCAAATTATTTAATTTATCAAAAGCTTCTTTTAATTCATCATTTGATTCAATTAAATCATTAATATTATCTTTAATTAAATTCATAACATTAATAAATTCTTGATAATTTTCAATTCTTCCATTAAAAGAAATTAAATCTGATATTTTTTGTCTTATAGATTTAATTTCTTTAATTAAATTTTCTATAATTATATTTTTATCTTCATCAGATTTATCATTTATAATTAAATTAATTTTTGATTGATATTCGTTTAATTGATTAGTTAAACTTTTTATTGATTCATCTTTATCTTCTAAAGCATTTCTTAATTCATCCATTTGTTCACTTGCACCAATTCCTTCTTCTAATTGAGAAATATAATTTTGTAATGTTTTTAATTCTTTTGAATGATTTATAAAATCTTCTTCTAATTCTTTATTTTTTTTTGATAATTTATTTATTATTTTTTCTCTTTCTTGTAGTTTATTTTTTATTGTTTCTAATTCTTCATTATTATTATCTTTTGTATTTGTTGTAATTGTATTTTCTGTATTTATTTTTTCTTTTTCTAATTTAATTTTTTCTAAATTTTCTTTTAATTGATTTATTTCTTCTATTAATTTTTCATTTTCTTCTTTGAATTTATTATTATTATTTTTTTCATCATTCATTTTAGAAAAAAGTAAAGCTAATTGTTCTTTATCATCGCTTATTGTATTATTTAACTTTTCTATTTCTTGATTTAAAATAATAATTTGTTCGTCTTTTTTATTTGAATTATCATTATTTTTAAATTCTTCAATTTTTTTTTCATAATCTTGTTTTTCTAATTCCTTTTCTTGTTTGAATTTTTCAAAATTATTTGATAATTCATTATATTCAATTTCAATTTTTTTTAAATTTTCAATTTCTTCTTTATTGATTTTATTATTTTCATTAATTTGTAAAATTGAGAAATCTTCTTTTTCAATATTTAATTGTTTATTATCTTCTTTTTCATTAAAAAGAATTTCAAGATTTTCTAAATTTTCTATTTCATATTCAACTTCTTCTAATTCATTTATAATACAAATTTCTTCTGTTTGTATTTTATATGATTTTTTCTTTAATTCCATTTTTATTTTTTCATCGCCTTTTTCTTTTTGTAATAAATTTATTTTTTGTTCTAATTCATTTTTATAATTTTCAATTTCTGTTTTATCATTATTTAATTCATCATATTCTTTATTTATTTCTTCAATTTGATTTTTTAAATTTTCAATTTCTTTTTCTTTTTCTTCAATATTTAATTTTAAATTATTATTATTTTCTTCAAATTCTTCATTATCATTTTTTAATTTTTCATTTTCATTTTTTAATTCATTACTTTCTTTTTCCATTTTTTCATTACTTTCTTTTAAATTATCATAACTTTGATTAAGTAAATCAATTTCATTTTTTAATTCTTTATTTCCTTTAAATAATTCTTTTTTCTCTTTTTTCATATTTTCTATCTTTTCTTTCATTTCTTTTTTTTCATTTTTTAAT
>JAEEGL010006745.1_pt1 | contig 17498 bp, 19 predicted proteins | sample 9134231 | NCBI WGS metagenome assembly JAEEGL01 (sample SAMN16246548, study PRJNA631951) | gut metagenome | biome: gut microbiome; feature: rumen; material: fiber-attached | host: Bos | place: Iran: Karaj | collected 2018-10 | reverse complement strand
GAATATAGAACCTAAATTTACGAAAAAATAGGAACAAGAAAAAGATAATGATAAAGAAGAAAGTAATAAAGTAGAATTGGATGAAAATATATCTATTGATAGAGAAAATGATGATATTACTGTTATAAAAAATATTAATGAAATAATTTATGCTAGAGTAAATAATATAATGGCTCAGGCTGAAAAGACTATTTTAACTAATGAAACTAAGTTATTTGAATCATTACGTGAATTTTCTTTTGATCAACAAATTGGTTATTTAGTTTGTGATTTATTAGATGGTAAAGTAAGAGCTGCTAGTAATGATGGTGTTATTATTAGTTATGAGTTTGAATCAGCAGTTAATCGTAATTTGTTATTTATTGAAAAATTAACATATATATATAATAAAATTACTTCATCTAATAAAGATCTAGCTTTAATTACTGATGAGAGATGGGAAAATGAAAAGAAAAATTATATAAAATTAAAAAGAGATGGTAAAAAGTTAGAATTACTAGAAATACCAAATGAGATATATGAAGAAAAAGAAAATAATGATATAATATCTAATAGTGCAGTTGAACTATTTGGTGATATTGTTGAGATAAATTAAGGAGGATGTAATTATGAATATGCAAGCAATGCTTAAACAAGTACAAAGTATGCAAAAAGATATGATGAAAGTAAAGGAAGAAATTGATAAGACTGAATTTACTGGAGAAAGTGCTTTAGTAAAAATAACTATGTTAGGTACTAAAGAGGTTACTAAAGTAGAAATTTCTAAGGATGAATCATTTGAAGCAGATGATTTAGAAGTATTAGAAGATATGATTTTAGTAGCAATTAATGAAGCTAATAAAAAAGTAGATGAGACTACTGATAAAAAGATGAGTAAATTTGGTAATATTCCTGGATTATTTTAATTATGTATCCTGATAGTATTAAAAATTTAATAGAATCTTTTAAGTTTTTACCTGGTGTTGGAGAGAAGACTGCTGAAAGGTTGGCTTTTTCTATTCTTGATTTGGAAGATGAACAAGTAGAATTCTTTTCTAAAAGTATTACTGATACTAAAAATAATATTCATAAATGTAGTAATTGTAATAATTTGACTGAGGATGATATTTGTTATATCTGTGCTGATAAATTACGTAATCAAGAAGTGTTATGTGTAGTTGAAGATTCTAAATATGTTTTCTTATTTGAAAAATTGGGAATGTTTCATGGTAAATATCATGTTTTAGATGGATTGATTTCACCTTTAGATGGTATTAATCCAGAAGATATAGGTTTAAATAAATTAATAGATCGTATTACTAATGAGGGTATTAAAGAGATTATATTTGCTTTTAAACCTAGTATTGAAGGTGAAACTACTTCTCTTTATATTAAAAAAATATTAGAAGGAATGGATATTACTGTTACGAGACTAGCAAGTGGAGTACCTATTGGTGCTGATATGGAATATGTTGATAGTCTTACTTTGGAAAGAGCTTTAAATGATCGTAAAGAAATATAGGGAGTAGGTATTATATGAGTAAGTCAGGAGAATATGATAAATTTTATAGTTATATTAATAAAATTATTAGTAATAATAAACTTTCTCATGCTTATTTAATAGAAGTAAACAATTATGATGTAGATTTTAATGCTGTTTTAAATTTTGTTAAAATGATTGAATTAAATTGTTTATATGAAGAGATTGATAATACTAATAGTATAGTTATTGATATAGATTCTAATAATTTTTCTGATTTATATATTATTGAACCAGATGGTACCTTTGTTAAAAAAAATCAAGTTTTATCTTTACAGGTAGAATTTCAAAATAAGTCTTTATATGGAAATAAACGTATTTATATAATAAAAGAAGCAGAAAAATTGAATCAATCTTCTGCTAATACGATATTAAAATTTCTTGAAGAGCCTGAAGATGATTTGGTAGCAATCCTTTTAACTAATAATAGATATAAGATAATTAAAACAATTTTATCTAGGTGTCAGGTACTTACTTTGAATTCTAATAGAGAAAAGATAGAATTAGATGAAGATTCTAAATATCTTTTAGAAAATCTTATTAATAAGACATTTTTTATTAATTATAATAAGATAATTAGTGATATTATTCCTGATAAGAATAGTGCAAAAGAAAAATTATCTAATATAGAGCATTATTTATTAGATAATCTTAATAATAATAAAGAATATAATATATTAAATGATGATATATATAATTTAATTTTAATTATAGAAGATGAATTATCTAAGTTAATTTATAATATTAATTATAAGATGTGGCTTGATAATTTATATTCAAAAATAATTTTAGGAGGTAATTATGATTAATGTTGTTGTTGTTAGTGACAAAATAACTGGTAATATTTATTATTTAGATCCTAATAATTTAGATTTAAAAAGAGGAAATCTAGTAATATTTGATACAGAAAATGGATTATTATCAGGTGTAGTTGTTAAAGAAAACTATGAAGAAAAAAAGAGTAATTTAATATTACCTCTTACTAAAGTATTACGTATTGCGAATAAAAAAGATTTGAAAATTATAGAAGATAATTCAAAAGAAGCTGATAAGGCTTTAAATATAGCGAAAAAATACGCTAAAGAATTAGAATTAGATATGAATTTTGTTGATTGTTATTATACTTATGATCAAGCACAATTAGTGTTTTCGTTCTTATCTGATAATAGGGTAGATTTTAGAGAATTAGCTAAAAAATTAGCTTCTAAATATAAAACAAGGATTGAATTAAGACAGATTGGTGTACGTGATAAATCTAAGAAAATTGGAGGATTAGGACCTTGTGGATTATTCTTATGTTGTAATTCGTTTTTAACTGATTTTAATAGTGTTTCTATTAACATGGCTAAGAATCAAATGTTAGCTCTTAATCCAACTAAAATAAATGGTTCTTGCGGTAGACTATTATGTTGTTTAGCTTATGAAAATGATACATATACTTATCTAAAGAAAGATATGCCTAAGGTTGGTATGGTTGCTGATACTCCTGAGGGTATGGGAAAAGTGGTTTCAATTGATGTGTTTAAAAAGACTTATAAAGTTGATTTAAAAGAGAAAGGAATACTTGAGTTTTCTCAAGATGAGTAGAATGGAAGTATTACATGATATAGTTGGTTATAAAAATAGAAAAATATATCAAAATGATGATTATTTTTCTTTTTCTTTAGATAGTGTTTTATTAGCTAATTTTGTTAATATTAGAATGAAAGATTATAATATTGTTGATTTATGTACTGGCAATGCAGTTGTTCCTTTAATATTATCTTTAAATACTAAGAAGAAGATTATTGGAGTAGAATTACAAAAATCAGTATTTAAGTTAGCAGAAAAGTCTATTAAATATAATAATTTAGATAATCAAATTGAAATTATTAATATGAATGTTAAAGATTTTGCTTGTGGAAATAATATTAATAATTATGATTTGATTATATGTAATCCACCGTATTTTAAAGTAACTAATAAAAGTAATTTAAATATTAGTAAAGAAAAGATGATTGCTAGACATGAAGTTGAACTTACTTTAAGCGATTTATGTGCTTGTGCAAAAAAGTTGTTGAATAATAATGGAAATTTTGTTATAGTACATCGTGCTGATCGTTTTATTGAAGTGGTTGAAGAATTTAGAAAGAATAATATTGAACCAAAACGAGTAAGATTTGTTTATGAGAAAATAGATAAGGAATCTAACTTGTTTCTTATGGAAGGACAATTAGGTGGTAAAGTAGGATTAAAGATTGAAAGACCTTTAATTTTGTATAATCTTGATGGTAGTATGACTGAAGAATATAGTAATATAATAAATGGGGTGGAATGATGAAGCAAAAAAGTTATGATGATAGTCCTAGTTTATATTTAATACCAACACCTATTGGTAATTTAGATGATATTACTTATAGATCTTTAAAAGTATTAGAATCAGTTGATTTATTATTATGTGAGGATACTCGTGAAACACAAAAATTATTAAATCATTTTGGTATTAATAAGAAAGTAATGGCTTGTCATGAATTTAATGAAGAAAAAATTAAAGATAATATTATTTCTTTATTAAAAGAAGGTAATAATTTAGGATTAGTAACTGATCAAGGGACACCTATTATTAGTGATCCTGGTTATATTGTTTCTAAAGAGGTTATTAATGCTGGATATAATGTTATTAGTTTACCTGGCGCTACTGCTTTTGTACCAGCTTTAACTATGTCTGGAATTGAGCCATCTCCTTTTATGTTTTATGGTTTTTTAAATGCTAAAAATAGTAAACAAAAAGAGGAATTAAGAAGTTTAAGTAATTATAAATATACTTTGATATTTTATGAAGCTCCTCATAGATTGAAAGAAACATTAACTAATATGCTTGAAATATTTGGTGATAGAAAGATTGCTTTATGTCGTGAACTTAGTAAAGTTCATGAGGAAGTTATTCGTGATACTATTAGTAATATTATTGATATTTGTTCTACTTTAAAAGGAGAATTCGTTATTATAGTAGAAGGAAATAAAGAAGTTGTTGATTATAGTAATATAACCATTGACGAACATGTTAAAATGTATTTAGAAGATGGAATTAGTGAAATGGATGCAATTAAGAGAGTAGCAAAAGAGAGAGGAGTAGCTAAATCTATTATTTATAAAGAATATCATATTGGGAAGTGATACTGTGAGATTGATTATAGGATTAGGTAATCCTGGTAAAGAATATGAAAAAACAAGACATAATATTGGTTTTATGATGTTAGATAATTATGTTGATTATAAAAAAATAAATACTAAATGGTCTACAAAATTTAATGGTAAATATATTAAAGATAAGATAAATGGTGAAGAAACTATTTTATTGAAACCACAATCATTTATGAATTTAAGTGGTGGAGTAGTAAAAAAATATGTAGATTATTTTAAAATACCAATAGAGAATGTGATTGTTATTTCTGATGACATGGATTTATTTGTAGGTAATTTTAAAATAAAAGATAAAGGATCTTGTGGAGGACATAATGGTTTAAGAGATATCGAAAAGAATCTTGGTACTAGTCTTTATAAGAGAATAAAGATTGGTATTGCCAAAGATAAAAGTATTGATACTAAAGATTATGTTCTTGGTAAGTTAAGTAAAGAAGATTTAGATATAATATTTGATTTATCTAAAGTAATAAATGAAGTAATTGATGATTTTTATGGTATGCCTTTTAATGATATGATGAGCAAATATAATAGAAAAAATAGGTGATCATATGAATTTTTTTACAGATTTAATTCAATTTGATTTAAAAAAGCACATGGGTATGGTTGGTCTTACCGATGAGTTTTTTTGTGTCTATTTAAATAATTTATTTTTAAAGGAAAAGAAGAATATTTTAGTTGTAGTTAATAGTTTATATGAAGCTAATAAACTGTATTCTACTATTAGTACTTTAAATGATAATACTTTATTGTTTCCAATGGATGATTTTTTAACTAGTGAGGCTCTTGCTATCTCACCTGATTTACAAGTAAGTAGAATGGAGACTTTAAATAGATTAGTAGATGGTGATAAGTATATAGTTATTACTAATCTTACTGGATATTTAAGATATTTGCCTAATAGAGAGTCGTTTATTAAAAATATTATTAATTTAAAAGTAGGGGATGTTTTAGAACCTAGTAAACTTGTAGAAAAATTGGTATCTATTGGATATGTTAGAGATAGTATTGTTTCAAAAACTGGGGAATTTGCTGTTCGTGGGTTTGTAGTTGATGTTTTTCCTATAGATAGTGATGATCCAATTAGAATAGAATATTTTGATGATGAGGTTGAATCAATACGTATTTTTGATAGTGAAACACAGAAATCTATTTCTAATTTAAATGAGATTGTAATTAAACCTTATTTTGAGTTTGTTACCGGTAATCAAGTTCTTGAAAGTGAGTTTGGAAAACAAAAATATCTACCTAAATATAGTGATGTTATTAACATAAATGACTTTTTAGAAGAAAATTATACTTTTTTTAAAGATTATGAACAAATTGAAATTAGTTATCAAAATATGGTTCAAGAAATGTTAGATTATAGAAATGAAAAAGATATTGATTTTGATGGTAATTATATGTTTGAATTAGATTCATTAAAAGTAAATTATCCAATTTATTATATGGGTATTAATAATATGAGTAATAATTTAGATATTTCAAGTATTGTTAATTTTAATGTTAGGACTATTACTACTTTTTCTGAAAATGTAGATAGAATTAATACTTATATTCGTGAGGGTATTAGTAATAAGAAGACAATTATTATTTGTTTAAAGAAATATCAAATAAAATCGATTATTAAAGCTTTAAATATGAAGTTTATTGAAACTACTTTTGATAATATTCATTTAAATGAAGTTAATTTAATAGAAGGTAATTATTCTAATGGATTTGAATATAATAATATTATTTTATTAACTGCTAATGAATTATTTAATATTAATAATAATAAGAAAAAATATCATACTAAATTTAAATATTCTACTACTATCAAAGATTATAATAAGTTAGCTGTAGGTGATTATGTAGTTCATAATGTTCATGGTATTGGTGTTTATAATGGTATTAAAACATTGTCTTTATATGGTATATCTAAAGATTATTTAGAAGTGTTATATCAAGGTACTGATAAGATTTATATTCCAGTTGAAAAAATAGATATTCTTGGTAGGTATTCTGGTGGAGAAGGTTCTGCTCCTAAAATTAATAAATTAGGTGGTACTGAATGGCAGAAGACTAAGGCTCGTGTTAGAAGTAAAATTACTGATATTGCTGATAAATTAATAAAGTTATATGCTGAAAGAGAATCGAGACGTGGTTTTGCTTTTTCAAAAGACTGTGATATGTTAATTGATTTTGAAAACGATTTTCCATATGAATTAACTAAAGATCAAGCTCTTGCGATTAAAACAATAAAAGAAGATATGGAAAAAGCTGTTCCTATGGATAGGTTATTATGTGGTGATGTAGGTTTTGGTAAGACAGAGGTAGCTTTTGTTGCATCTTTTAAAGCTATGTTAGATTCTAAACAGGTATTATTTTTATGTCCTACAACTATTTTAGCTAATCAACATTATGAAAATGCTTTAGAAAGATTTAAAAATTATCCAGTTAGTATTGCTTTATTAAATAGATTTACTTCTACAAAAGAGGTAAATAGAATATTAGAAGGTTTAAAGAATGGTACTATAGATATGGTAATTGGTACTCATAGATTACTTAGTGATGATATAAAATTAAAAGATTTAGGCTTGTTAATAATAGATGAAGAACAAAGATTTGGAGTAATGCATAAAGAAAAAATTAAACAATACAAGAGTAATGTTGATGTTCTTACTTTAACAGCAACACCTATTCCAAGAACATTACAAATGTCTTTAACTGGTCTTAGAAGTTTATCTTTAATTGAGACTCCTCCAATAAATAGGTATCCTATTCAAACTTATGTTGTTGAAGAGAATAAGCAAATATTAAAGGATGCTATATATAAAGAGATGTCTCGTAATGGTCAAGTGTTTATTTTATATAATCGTGTTCAATCTATTGAAGAAGCTGCTAATAGAATACAAAATATTGCACCAGATGCTAGAATTACTATTGTTCATGGTCAAATGACTAAAAATGATCTAGAGTCTAGATTAATGGATTTTATTAAGCATGAGTATGATATTTTAGTTTGTACTACAATAATAGAAACAGGTATTGATATTCCAAATGTTAATACACTAATAGTAATAGATGCTGATAGATTTGGTCTTAGTCAATTATATCAAATACGTGGTAGAGTTGGTCGTAGTGATAAAATTGCATATACTTATTTAATGTATCAACCTTTTAAAACTTTAACTGATACAGCTGTTAAAAGATTAAATGTTATAAAAGAATTTACTGAACTTGGTAGTGGTTTTTCAATTGCTACTCGTGATTTATCTATAAGAGGTGCTGGAGATATATTAGGTAGTGAACAAGCTGGTTTTATTGATAGTGTTGGTATTGATTTATATTTAAGAATGTTAAATGAAGAAGTAAATAAGAGAAAAGAAAATGTTGAAATAGAAGAAGAGGAAGAAGATAATTCTAATCCTTTGTTAAATGTTGCGACTCATATTGATGATAATTATGTAAGTGAAGATGATTTAAAGATTGAAATACATAGAAAAATTAATGAAATTGATAGTCGTGATAAATTCAATCAAGTTAAAGATGAATTAGAAGATAGATTTGGGAAATTGGATGAAGACTTAATTATATATATGTATGAAGAATGGTTTGAAAAATTAGCTAGTAAATTAAAAGTAAAACATGTTAATCAGAGTAAGAATTCTATTGAAATGGTATTTGGAGAAGACTTTATAAGTAAAGTTGATACCGAAGAGTTGTTTGTCGATGCTTATCATGTAACTAATATGTATAGATTTTTAAGTAGAGGAAGTAATATTGTAATTGTCCTTGATATTATTAAGTTAGAAAAACATCCAGTTTACTATCTTGTAGAATTATTAGATAAAGTTTACGTTAAATTTTTTAATTCTATTGATAAAAAAAATAATAATTGATAAAGTTAATTATGTTGAAGTAATGCTAGGAGTGTAATGTAATGGATGAGTTAAAACAATTTATGGAACAACATATTAATAGTTATAAAAATGCAATAAAAGAAAGTATTAATAATAATACTTATGCTTTGTTTGAAGAGGATATTGCATCTTTATTAAAGAAACCGCCATTAGATTCAATGGATCTTATTAAGAATAAATTAATTACTTTAGCTAAGAAAAATAAAATAGTATTAAATACTGAATCTCTTGATAAAATAGTGAATGAGTATAGGAATAATGTAATATTGTTTTTTAAAGAATTTGAAGAATATAGGGAAAAACAATTAATTACTATAGTAGATAAATATGAATTAAAAAAAGAAGAAGATATAATTAAAATTAATAAAAAAGAGTTTAGTAATATTAATAAAGAATTAAAGAAAAGACTTAAAGAGATTATTATTGATTCTTATAATAAGACTATAAAAAAGAATATTGATAGTATATATAAAGATGATGTTGATGCTGAAATTAAGAATAGTATTAATGATGAATTAGATAAATATATGAATAAAAATTATTTAAAACAAATAATTGAGGGAGTAGATTTTAAATTATTAGTAAAAGATACTACTTTGATTAATAATATTAAGGAAGCTGGAGATAGATATTTATTTACTATTAATAATTCTAGATTGTTAAATAACAAAGAATAATGTGTTGATAATTGATAATAATTATGATATATTATGTCATATATTTTAAATGTTGTGATGGAGAGTTTTATAAAAATGACATTTAAAGAGAGCTCTTGATGGTGGAAATAGGGCAATGGATTTTATAAAATATGGCTCTTGAACTATTATATCGATATGTAGGTATAATCGTAGATAGGCGTTAACTATTTGAGTGTGTAGTAGAGTTATTACAAAATAAGGTGGTACCGCGAGTAATTCGTCCTTATAGTGTAATAACTTTTTTATTTGTTAGGAGGGATAAAAATGGATAAAGAAAAATATTATATTACAACAGCAATAGCTTATACATCTGGTAAACCACATATAGGAAATACTTATGAAATAGTGTTGGCAGATGCAATTGCGAGATTTAAAAGATTACAAGGATATGATGTTTATTTTCAAACTGGTACTGATGAACATGGTATAAAAATAGAAGAGAAGGCTAAAGAAGCTGGTGTTGAACCACAAAAGTTTGTTGATGATGTAGCATCTGAAATTAAGAAAATTTGGGATTTGATGAATACAAGTTATGATAAATTTGTTAGAACTACTGATCCTAAACATGAAGAAGTTGTACAACATATATTTAAGAAGATGTATGATAAGGGAGATATTTATAAAGGAGAATATAGTGGTCTTTATTGTACTCCTTGTGAATCTTTTTGGACTGAATCTCAACTTGTAGATGGTAAATGTCCAGATTGTGGAAGAGAAGTTGAACAACAAAGTGAAGAAGCTTATTTCTTTAAATTAAGTAAATATCAAAAGCAATTAGAAGAGTATATTGAAACTCATCCTGAGTTTATACAACCTGTTGCGCGTAAGAACGAAATGTTAAATAATTTTATTAAACCAGGTCTTCAAGACCTTTGTGTATCAAGAACGTCATTTAAATGGGGAATTCCTGTTGACTTCGATGATAAGCATGTTGTTTATGTATGGCTTGATGCATTAACAAACTATATTACTAATATTGGTTATGATGTTGATGGTGGAGATGAGATGTTTAAGAAATTATGGCCAGCTGATTTACATTTAATTGGTAAAGATATTATTAGATTCCATACTATTTATTGGCCTTGTTTCTTAATGAGTTTAGATATACCTTTACCAAAAATGGTATTTGGACATCCTTGGTTACTAATGTCTAGTGATAAAATGAGTAAGTCTAAAGGAAATGTTATTTATGCTGATGAATTAGTAGAAGAATTTGGTGTTGATGCGGTTAGGTTCTATTTACTTCATGAAATACCTTTTGCTAGTGACGGAAATATTACTCATGAATTAGTTATTGAAAGAATAAATAGTGAACTTGCTAATGTATTAGGTAATTTAGTACAAAGAACTATATCTATGGGACATAAATATTTTGAAGGAAAGATTACTAATAAACAAGTAGAAGAAGATGTTGATAAAGAATTTATTAATTCAATTAATAATTTAAAAGAGATTACTTTTGATAAAATGGACAAACTACAAGTAGCTGATGCTATTACAGAAATATTTAATGTTTTAAGAAGTAGTAATAAGTATATAGATGAAACTACTCCTTGGGTACTTGCTAAGGATGAAAGCAAGATGGATAGATTAGAGACTGTATTATTTAATTTATTAGAATCTATTCGTGTTTGTGCATTATTATTAGATCCTTTTATGCCAGATACTAGTAAAGAAATATTTAAACAAATTAATAATAGTAATGATTCTTTAGGAGTAGCTGAAGATAATAGTTATGAATTAGGTGAAGCTAGTCCATTATTTAAAAGAATTGATAAAGAGAAGAAGTAATTCTTCTTTTTTTTGTTATAATAATCTTGGAGGGATAATATGTATATAGATACGCATTGTCATTTATCTGTCGAAGATTATGAGGATATTGATGTAGTAATAAAGGAGAATTTAGAAGCAGGAGTTAATAAAATAATTGTTTCTGGATGCGAAGAGAAAACTATTTATGAAGCAATAGAGTTAAGTAAGAAATATGATTGTGTATTTATTACTCTTGGTTATCATCCAGATCAAGTTGATAATGTAACTGATGAGATGTTAGATAAATTAAAAGAATTATTAAAACTACCAAAAGTAGTAGGTGTTGGTGAAATAGGACTAGATTATTATTGGGTAAAAGATAATAAAGATAAGCAGATTGAATTATTTGAAAAACAATTAAAGATTGCTGAAGAGTTGGGTAAAAGTGTTGTTATTCATAGTAGGGATGCTACTTTAGATACTATTAATACATTAAAAAAGTATAAGGTGGTTGGTGATATTCATTGTTTTAGTGGTAGTGTTGAAACTGCTAAAATATATATTTCTATGGGATATAAATTAGGAATTGGTGGAGTAGTTACTTTCAAAAATAGTAATTTATATAAAGTAGTTGAAGAGATTGGAATAGATAATATATTACTTGAAACTGATTCCCCTTATTTAACACCAGTACCTTTTAGAGGAAAAACTAATAGTTCAAAGTATATTCCTTATATAGCTTCTAAAATAGGAGAAATACTTAATATAAGTGTTGAAGAAGTAGGAAAAATTACTTCAAAAAATGCAAGTCAATTGTTTGACTTAGATTAGTGATTATGATAAAGTATAAATTGATAATAGGGGTCTCTTGAGGTGATATTATGAAGCTGTCATATAAGAAACAAATTTTCTTTACAAGTATAGCTTTAGTAGTAATATGTCTTCTGATTATGATTTTTATTTTCTATCTAAAAGATAATAAACATGAAGAAGTAGGAATACTAAAGAATAGTTTAACTGATGAAAATGATACATTAGAATTATCTGGAAGGTTACCTTTATCAGATTATGTTGTAAAGAATAAAGATATTCTTACTTTTGATGAAGATGTAGTCGACTATGTTAGTTTTAAAGTTACATCAGAAGGATATAATGGAGATTTTACTATTTTCGTTGAAGATTGTAATGAAGATAATGAAAAGGCTATTGAGGATGGTTATATTAAGGTATTAGTTACTGATAGTAATAACAATCTATTGTCTACTACAGCTAATGGACCTGTTAATTCTATTAAGAAGTTAAAGGTATATCCAAATAAACTATCTAAGAAAATAGTCTATATTGATAATATAAAAAGTGGGATGGAAAAGAATTATATATTAAAAGCATGGGTTGATAATACTTTTTTAGCGGATGAAGAAAAGAATTATTGCTTAAAAGTTAGTGTGGAGTAGGTGAAAGAATGGAAGGAAAAGAAAAAATTTCTAAACAAACATTTATTATAATTGGAGTTATTAGTGTAATAATTTTAGCTGTTATAATTGCGGCTGTTGTAGTTAGTGTAAATACTAAACCAAAAGTTATTAAAGAAACTAAGGAAGGGGCAGATATTACACTTAATTATGGTGGTGAAGTTAGTGGATTAACTATTACTGATATGAAAGCTACAAAAGATGAAGATGGTATTAAGTTAAGTGCTGCTGATAAGACATTTAATTTTACTGTTAATACTGAATTAATAGAAGCAAAACAAGCTAGCTATGAAATCTTTGCTACTAAAGATGAAGAAAATTGTACAGTAGCAGATGAGTATTTAAAATTATATTTAGAAAAAGAATCTGATGGTACTTTTAATAAAGTAATAGAACCAATTGAATATAATGCTTTAACTAAAAAAGATAGTATGGGTGTTAAATCAGGATCTATGGTTTTATATAAGGATTCTGTTAATTCATCTAAAGCAATTAACTATAGATTAAAGATGTGGATAAGTGATCAGTATAAAGCTAAAGCTGGAGCTAAAGATAACTGTACTATCTCTGTAGGTATTGTAGGAAAAGCAAAATAGAGTGTGTAAAGCACTCTTTTTTTTTCTTAAAAATAATTATTTTTTAGAAATTACATATTATAATGTAGATAAGGTAGGTGATAAGGTGAGTGATAATTTACAAAAGAAGAAACACATAAAAAATGTATTTTATTTATCTCGTTTTATGGCCAAAGCCTTTTTAATGGCAATATTTGGTATACTTAGTATTATTTGTTTAATATTTATTATATATTTTGCTGATGTGTTAATTAATTTAAATAGAGGAGTATATAAGTATCCATTATTTGGTGCTTATGTAATAGTATCTCCAAGTATGGTTCCTACTATAAATGTAGGAGATGGAATAGTTATAAAACGAAGTTCTGATAATGAATTAAAGATAGGAGATATTATTACTTTTTCTTCAAAAGATATTAGATATTCTGGACTTACGGTAACACATAGAATTGTTAATAAGAAACAGACTAAAGCAGGAAACTATATATATCGTACTAAAGGTGATCATAATGATATGGAAGATCCTTCTTCAGTTAGTTTAGATAATATATATGGAAAAGTGATTTTAAAAATACCAAAAATTGGGTATGTTCAACAATTCTTATCTAAACCAATTAATTTTATTTTAGTATTTGTTGGTATAATATCAGTAGTATTAATATATGATGGTATTAGAATTGCTGTTATGGTTGGTAAGAAAGCTTAAGCTTTCTTTTTTTTTATCTTTTTAATATAATATGTTTGTGGTGGGAATATGGAAAAATATAATGTTAGATTTAAAAAGAAGTTTGGACAGAACTTTTTAAAAGAAGTAAATACTGTAAAAAAGATTGTTGATGTTGCTGATATAGATAGTAATTCTTTAGTTATAGAAGTAGGACCAGGTGGCGCTATTATGACTAGAGAGTTGGCTAATCGTGCTAAACAAGTTCTTGCTTATGAAATAGATAATGATTTAGAAGATGAAATATATTCTAAGATAGAGGGTTATTACAATATTAGTGTCTTATTTAAAGATTTTTTAGATTCAGATATTAAAAAAGATTTAGAGAAGTATGATTATGATAAATTGTTTTTTGTTAGTAATGTTCCATATTATATAACTACACCTATTATTATGAAATTAATAGATAGTAATTTAGTATTTAATAAAATAGTTATGATGGTACAAAAAGAAGTTGGTGATAGATTTTCGACTAAATGTGGTAATAAGAATTATGGATCTATTACGGTATTATTGAATTACTATTATGATATTAAAAAAGAGTTTTATGTTTCGAGAAAGCAATTTGTACCAGAACCAAATGTTGATAGTGTTATTGTTTCTTTTACAGAAAAGGAAAATAAGTTAGAATTAAAAGACTTTGATTTCTTCCAAAAAGTGGTAAGAGATAGTTTTCAATTTAAGAGAAAGACAATTAGAAATAACTTAAAAAAATATGATTTAGATTTAGTAGAAAGAGTATTAAATAAACATAAGTTTGATTTAAGTGTTAGAAGTGAGATGCTTCCATTAGAAGTATTTGTTGATATTTCAAATGAATTATATGACTACAATAAATAAAAAATGTTTGCAATTTAATGATTATTATTATAAAATTGTGTTAGAAGTAATTATACTTTAAGAGGGAGGAATTCATTATGGAGATTACATCTGTTAATGTACGTAAAATCGATAAAGAAGGTTCACGTATGAAAGGTATAGCATCAGTATTGTTAGATGATAGTTTTGCTGTACATGATATTCGTATTATTGAAGGAGATAACGGTCTATTTATAGCAATGCCTAGCCGAAAGACAGCTACAGGTGGATACCGTGATATTGCTCATCCAATTAATCCAGAAGTTCGTTCTATGTTTGAGGATGCTATTTTAAAGGCATATGACGAAGCTGAAGATGAAGAAAAGGAAGAAGAATAATAAGATGCTCTAGCATCTTTTTTTTTGTAAAAACTTGTAAATTAACGCTATTTGACACACCTAAAACTTCAAATATATTGTATAATATAAGTTGAAAAGGTAGGTGAAAGTGATGGCTAAAAAGAAAACTAAAGCAAAAAGAAAAATTAGATTTTTTTCACTTGGTTTATTGTCTGTGATTACTATTGTTGCTGTTACATTCACCTTAGGAAAATACTGGATTGAGATATATGAGAAGTATCAACAAAAGAAATCACTAGAAAAGCAATTAATAGAATTACAAGAAAAAGAATTGCAATTGAAGGTGGATGCTGATAAATTACAAGATCCTGATTATATTGCAAGATATGCTAGGGAGAAGTATTTATATTCAAAAGATGGAGAGTTTATTATTAAAATACCGGAAGAATAATATATTTCTTCTTTTTTTATGTTATAATACTAGTTAGTTAAAAAAGGAGGTATTTATGTTATATATAGAAAAATCCTTTGAATTTCATGATGGAGATACTATTGTTATTGGATGTAGTACTGGACCAGATTCAATGGCTTTAGTAGATATGCTACTAAAGATTAGAGATAAATATCATTTATCTTTGATTATTTGTCATGTTAATCATAATGTACGTGAGGAAAGTAAAACAGAAGAAGCTTTTATTAAAAGATATTGTGAAGAAAATCATATTTTATTAGAATCAATGGTTATTGAAGAATATGGAGATGATAATTTTCATAATGAGGCACATAATATTAGATATAATTTCTTTGATAGTGTCGTTAAAAAGTATGAAGCTAATTATTTAATGACTGCACATCATGGAGATGATTTAATAGAGACAATTTTGATGAAAATAGTTAGAGGTTCTAATATTCTTGGTTATAGTGGTTTTAGAAAAGAAATAGATATGGGTACTTATAAAGTAGTAAGACCATTAATTGAATTTACTAAGGAAGAGTTAGAGCAATATGATAAAGAGAACAATGTTAAATATTATGTAGATGCTTCTAATGATAAAGATAAATATACAAGAAATAGATATCGTAAATATGTATTACCTTTTTTAAAAGAAGAAGAAAAGAATGTTCATTTAAAGTTTTATAAATTTAGTAAAACGCTACAAGAAGCAGATAATTTTCTTGTTAAAGAAAGAAACAAAGCTTTAAAAAGAGTGGTTGAAGATAATAAAATTAACATAGATGCTTTTAATGAAGAGGATATTTATATTAAGAAAGAAATATTATATTATATTTTAAATAAATTTTATCCAGATAATTTAATATTAGTTAATGATAAACATATTGAATTATTATTTGATTTAATAAATAATAAGAAAGCAAATTCTTTTGTTAATTTACCTAATGAAGTTGTTGCTTATAAGAGTTATAATATGATAGAATTAAAGCGTGAAACAGAAGTTATTTCTTCTTATGAAGTAGAGTTTGATAATTATGTTTCATTACCAAATAATCATTCAATTAAGAGAATAGAATCTACTGATGATAATAGCAATTATATTTGTAGATTAAATAGTAAAGATATTACTTTACCTTTGATTGTAAGAACTAGGAGAATTGGTGATAAAATTCGAATAAAAAATTTAAATGGTTCTAGAAAAGTAAAGGATGTTTTTATAGATAAAAAAATAGCTTTAGATAAACGAGATTCTTGGCCTATTGTGGTTGATTCTAAAGATAATGTGGTATGGATACCAGGTATTACGAAATCTCAGTTTGACAAAATGAAGAATGATGATTATGATATTATACTTAAGTACGAATAAGGAGGAAAACGCGTGAATAATAATAACAAAATAGATAGTAAAGCTATTAGAAGAGGAATTTTACCATATGTATTTTTATTAATTATTATACTTGGAATATTCTTTGTTTATAATGTAGCTGATAAAAAAGTTAATAAATTAACTTATAATCAATTTGTTGAAAAACTAGATCAAGGTGAAATAAAGAAATTAAAATTAACTGCTCATGGTAGTGCTTATACTTATGAAGTAGAAGGTACTCTTAAAGATTATAAGAAGAATGAATCTTTTACTGCTAAGTTACCACTTAGTGAAACAGTAATGAAAAAGATTGTTCAAGCTAGTGATGAGCAAAATTTTAAAGTAGAGGTATATAGAGATCCTGAATCAAGTTCAATATTATTAATATTAATTAATGTTGTACCTTTATTATTACTATTAGTATTTATATTCTGGTTCTTTAATAAACAAATGGCTGGTAATAAGAGCAGTCTTGATTTTGGAAAGAGTAGGGCTAGATTAAATAGTGATGATAACAAAGTAACATTTAAAGATGTTGCTGGTTTAAAAGAAGAAAAAGAAGAAGTAAAAGAATTAATTGATTTCTTAAAGAATCCAAAGAAATTCCAAAAATTAGGTGCTAGAATACCTAAGGGAGTTTTACTAATGGGTCCTCCAGGAACAGGTAAAACTTTACTTGCTAAAGCAGTAGCT
>JAEEGL013262913.1_pt1 | contig 17499 bp, 19 predicted proteins | sample 9134231 | NCBI WGS metagenome assembly JAEEGL01 (sample SAMN16246548, study PRJNA631951) | gut metagenome | biome: gut microbiome; feature: rumen; material: fiber-attached | host: Bos | place: Iran: Karaj | collected 2018-10 | reverse complement strand
TACTTTGTACTCCGCTTAAAGTTTTTAAAATTAATACAGAAGACATAAACTTAATGGTTTGCATTTCTTTATCTATTATTCCAGTATTAAAAAAGGATTTGAACGAGGTTAAAGAAGCTTGTAAAGCAAAAAAAATTAGTTTTAATACAAATAACATGAAAATAGTTCTATCCAAATTTTTTATATCGCTTATAAAAAAAGTGAGTGAAATAGAAGAAGCGTTGATAGCAAAAGGATATTAACTTCTAGAAATATTTAACATTTAATTAAGAAAAAAAGGGGAAAGAAAAGAACAAGTTATGAACAGCGTTTTTAAACAAATAATACAAGAAATTTGTGATGAGAAAAAAATAAATTATAAATTTCTATCAAAAGATTGGGTTATAATGCTCGAAAGAAACGGAAAAACAAGATTTATTTCAGGATATAAATTTGACTTAAATTCACAGGGGACAGGAATTGTTGCAGATGACAAATATGCAACATATGAGGTATTAAAAGAAAAAAATATACCTATAATTGAATATAGAATAGTATATAATAAAACAAATAATCAAGATTATGCTATGGGATGCAATTCATATGAATATGTAAAAGATTTTTTTGCTCAAAATAATAATAGTATTGTTATTAAGCCGAATGAAGGAACTTGTGGAAAAGGTGTATATCACATTACGAATTTAAATGAAATAGATGATGTATTAGATAAAATATTTGATGAGAAATTTTCGATTAGCATGTGCCCTTTTTATAATATAAAGTATGAATATAGAACTATAATGATAAATGGAGAACCAGAGCTTTTGTATTCAAAGCATTTACCATTAGTTATAGGAGATGGAAAGAAAACTATTAGAGAATTATTAATTGAATTTAATCCTAAATATTTTGAAAAATTATTAAATGATTCAAAGTATGATAGAATACTTGAAAAAGATGAAAAATTTCAATATAGCTGGAAGTTTAATTTATCTCAAGGGTCAATAGCAAAAACAGTAACTGACACAGATTTATCTAATAGAATTATAAAGATTGCAAAAAAAGTTTGTAAAGAGATAAATCTAAAGTTTGGAAGTGTTGATATAATACAAACTATGGATAATGATTTTTTAGTGCTAGAAGTCAACAGTGGATTGATGATGGATAATTATATTAATCTCGTGCCTAATGGATATATGACGGCAAAGAATATTTATAAAAAAGCAATAGAAAGTATGTTATAAATCGAAAAGAGAACAATATAGGTAATATATTTAAAAATAAAAAATAGTAAAAACAGGAAAGTTTTGAATTATTCAAAATTATGCTGTTTTTTTTTGTGCTCTTTTATCGAATATTTCTTTTATTCTACACTAAGAAAAGACAGACTTTGCAACAAAGGCATGCTACAATAATTTCAGGTGAGAACATGATAATATATTTAGATGTTATTTTTTTAGAAAATATAGTCATAAACTACATCATTTTATATGTAACAGGTTTAATATCAAAATCAATAATAAAGCAAAAAAAGATACTATTAGGTGCAGCAATAGGAGCAATATATTCGATTATTTATTATTTATTAAAATTAAAAATTTATTCAAGTTTTATAATAAAAATCATTTTATCAATAGTAATAATATATGTAGCATTTAATTCAAATAGTTTTAAAGATTTATTAAAAAAAGTCTTATTATTTTATCTGACATCTTTTGTATTTGGAGGAGCAGCAATTGCAATTATTTATATGGTAAATTCACAAAACATTACAATTCTAAATGGAGTTTTAGTTGGAAGCTATACATTAAAGACTATATTAATAGGAATAGTAGTTGCGTATTTTACAATAATTTTAGCATTTAAAATAATAAAAACAAAAATATCAAAAAAAGATTTGATATGTGATATTTCAATAACTTTGAATAATAAAGAAATAAAAACAAAAGCGATGATAGATACGGGGAATCTATTAAAAGAACCAATAACTAATTTGCCTGTTATAGTGATGGAACATACACTACTTTATGATGTGATGCCTAAAGAAATTTTGGATAATATTAATGAAATATTAGGAGGTGATTTAAAGAATATACCAGAGAGAATTAAAGAAGAATATTTATCTAAGCTCAAAGTGATTCCATACTCATCATTAGGAAAACAAAATGGAATGTTACTTGGAATAAAAGGGGAGAACTTGATTGTTAATTTGAAAGAAGAAACAAAGAAAATAGATAAGATAATAATTGGAATTTATAATAAATCATTAACTAAAAAAGGAGAGTACAGAAGCTTGTTAGGTTTAGATGTAATTTAAGGAGGAAATATGAATTTAGTTGATTTATTAAAAAACAATATTAATATTTTATATGAAAAGTATTTTAGGAGTGAAGAAAACCCTATTTTTTACATAGCAGGGAGTCAAACACTTCCACCACCACTTCCTGAAGAAGAGGAAATGGAGTACATAAGAAGACTGTCAGATGAAGACAATTTAGAAGCAAGACAAGTATTAATAGAAAGAAACTTAAGATTAGTTGTATATATAGCAAAAAAGTTTGAAAATACTGGAATAGGTATAGAAGATTTAATTTCTATTGGTACAATAGGGCTTGCAAAAGCAGTAAATACATTTAATAGTGATAAAAACATTAAACTTGCAACATATTCATCGAGATGTATAGAAAACGAGATACTTATGTATTTAAGGAGAAGTAATAGAATAAAAGGAGAAATATCAATAGATGAGCCATTAAACAAAGATAGTGATGGCAATGAATTATTATTATCAGACATTTTAGGGACAGATCCGGATATTACTTCAAGAAATATTGAAGATGAAGTGGATAAAACTTTGCTTAGAGCATCAATAAGTAAGTTAAAAGATAGGGAAAAAATAATTATGGAAATGAGGTTTGGATTTAAGACTGGAAATGAAAAGACTCAAAAAGAAGTAGCTGATGAGCTTGGCATTTCGCAAAGCTATATATCAAGACTTGAAAAAAAGATTATTGGAAAAATGAAAAAAGAGATTTTAAGTAAAACAGGATAGAGGAAATATTTCTTCTTTCCTTTTTTAAAACTAAAAAATAACAAAAAAATTACAAAAACTACACAAAATTATCTTGATATTTATGAAAAAAAATAGTAGAATAATTATGATATATATGTAAGATATAAGGTGGTGATTTTGTGGACAAAAATAATATACTTCAATTTGAGCCTGATGATGCTAGTAAAACAGGGATGAATGGGAAACAAGTTTTTTTTACTAAGAGAATTAATGGTAAAGTAACTAGAAATAAAGAAATAGAAAACGATAGTAGATATATTTCCGAAAACGAAGTAAACAATGACAAAAATAATGATGAATTATTCATAGAATTAAAAAATGTCAAAATAAAGCCAGAACCTAACCCGCAAAGTCGACAAAATCCTAATAGAATCAATAATAATACAAACCTAAAGAAAAACAATAGAAATAATAAAAGAAAAAGTATAAAGTCAAGAATTGTTTCAAAATTAATTATAATAATTATCTTAGCATTTGGAGTGGGGATTTTTGCAGCTGTTTCTCCGTTGTTTAATATAGAAGAAATAAAAGTTATAGGAAATGATAAAATTGATACTTCAACAATAATTAGTTTATCAGGAATTATAAAGGGAAAAAATATTTTTCAAATATCCAAAAACAAAGTAATAAATGCCATTAAGGAAAACCCATATATAAATAATGTTGGCATTAAAAGGAAACTACCAAGAACATTAGAAATAAATGTGCAAGAGAGAACGGTTGCATATCAAATAAAAGTAATAAATAGTTATGTTTTAGTAGATTTTCAAGGGTATATATTGGAGGTGTCATCTAAAGCTGCTAAAGTGCCTCAAATAGAAGGCTTTAAAACTAATCAAGACACATTACTTAATGGACATAGGTTATCTAACGAAGATATAGAGTCTTTAAGAACTGTTTTACGTATAATGGAAACAGCAAAAAACTCAGGAGTTGCTAATTCAATAAGTAAGATTACCATTACTGATAATGAATTTGTTTTAGAATTAAAAAAAGAAAACAAAATTGCATACCTAGGAAATGCAACAGATTTAACAAGTAGAATGGACTATATAAAAATAATAGTGGATTCTGAAAAAGGTAATACAGGTAAAATATTTGTAAATGGAGATATTAATAATGGTTTTAAACCATATTTTAGAGAAGAAAAAAATGAAAGGAGTAATGCGAAATGACAAAAAAAGCGCAAGCGATAATTTTAGGAATTGTGTGTTTGATTCTTACAATAGGCATATGTGTTCAGATTAAAACTGTAAATAGCAATGGAACAACAACTAGTAATAACAAAGTGGTAAACAATTTAAAAAGCCAGGTATTAAAAACAAAAGAAAAATATGAAGAGATGTATAATAGAATAGATCAAATTCAACATGAGATAGAAGTAGCTAGGGAAAAAGTTACAAGTAGTAATAATCAATTAAAAAGTTTAGAAGAAAAAATAAAGAAATATAATATTCTTGCAGGAACAACAGAGGTTTCAGGACAAGGGGTAAAAATTACAATAACAGATGCAAGTATAAATAATTCATTGATTTCTTTGCTTAGTCCTGAAGAATACATTGTACATAATACAGATGTTTTAGAAATTGTAAATGAATTGAAGAATGCAGGTGCAGAAGCAATTTCTGTTAATGGACAAAGAATTTCAATTAATACAGCTATTTCATGTGATGGCAATGTTGTAGTAATAAATGGAGAAAAAGTAAGTTCACCATTTGAAATAATTGCAATTGGTTTTCCATCAAGACTTGCAACTCTTAATAGACCAGGAGGATACTTAAAATATGAATTAGAAGAAAGATGCTCAATAAAAACTACATTTAAAGAGGAAGAAAAAGTAACTATTCCAAAATTAATTGGAGGAACAAGTTATAAATATGCAAAAACAATTAATAAATAATAATGACGAAGGGAGAATTTAAATTGAAAAAAGGTAAAATAACAATTACTATTACAATTGGGTTAGCATGTTTTGTATTAGTATTAATAATATTTATGCAATTTAAAGTTGTATATCAAACCGATATAACATCTATTAATACAATGCGAGAAGAAGACTTAAAGGTTGAACTTGCAAATTGGAAATCTAAATATGATGAAGCTGAACAAAAATATAGAGAATTAAGTGAAACATTGAAAAAGTACAATCAAGAATCAACAACAGATTCACAAACTAAGAAGAACTTACAAGAAGAGCTTGAAACTTTAGAATTAGAATTAGGCTTAACAGATGTTGAAGGTAAGGGGATTGAAATTACACTAAAGAATCCAGAGAATATAGAAGAAGATGAAACAGATACCGAGCAAAGAATAAAAGCTAGTGAGCTAATGATAATTGTTAATTTCTTAAAAGATGCAGGAGCAGAAGCAATTTCAGTTAATAATCAAAGAATAGTAAATAAAACAGACTTTGCTCAAATAAATGATACAACATATACAAAAATAAATAGCCAAATGGTAACAGCACCTTTTACAATTAAGGCTATTGGAGAGCCGGATTATTTAAAGGCATCTTTAATAGGAACTGGATATGTAAATAGTATAAAAAAATGGGGGCAAACAATAGAATTCAATGAACCTAGAAAGGTAATAATTAACAAATATAATGGAACAATGGATTTTAAATATATTGAAAATTAATATTTTATTTTTTTAATTGTATTATATATAGAAAGGATTTGATGAATATGATTTTAATAGCTATAATAATAGGATGTGTCCTAGGAGCAGTTATAGGAATTAATTTACCAATAATATCTTATACATATTCAACATATTTAGCAATAGCAATTATTGCTGCACTTGATTCAGTATTTGGAGGGATTACAGGAGTTTTAAAAGGAGAATTTGATTTTAAAGTTTTTATTTCGGGATTTTTCTGTAACGCAATACTGTCAATGCTTTTAACATATTTAGGAACAAAGCTAAATGTTGATATATACTTAGCAGCAATAGTGGTTTTTGTTGGAAGAATGTTTATTAATTTAACAATAATAAGAAAATATTACATAGATAAATGGTCAAAAAAGATAGAAGAAATTAAAAGTAAAAAAGAAAAACAAAAAATATAAATCATATCAAATTATGTAAAATAAACCCTCTAAAAAAGTGGCTCCAAGAGATACATAAAATGACTGATTTTATATTACAAAACAATTACAAATTTATTTCAAAAATATTACAAAACCTATTGACAATTGTCTAAAAATGTAATATAAAATAAAAGTAACAAATTTAATAAAAATGGAGGAATTATCTTGGCAATAGGTGATATCATAGTAGGTATTGACATAGGAACGACCAAGGTTTGTACAATTTTAGGGGAAGTAAACAACTTTGGACAAGTAGAGATAATATGTAGTACCTCATATAAATGTAACGGTTTGAAAAAAGGTAAAATAGTCAGTGAAGATGATATCAGTTTAAGCATCTCAAAAACTATAAAAGAAGCAGAAGAAGAAACAGGATTAAGGATAAATTCAGCCTATGTAACTATTCCAGGAAAATATGTAACAATTGTAGAAAACAGTGTTACAAAAGAAGTAAAAGACAAGTTTGTGGGAATAACTCAAAAAGATTTACAAAATGCAACTATGCAGATAAGAGATATCGAGATTCCTGAAAGCCAAATAATTGCAGATTTAGTTATACACGAAGTTGTCCTGGATAATGGAAAAACAGTAAAAGATCCGGTAGGAAATTTATGTACAAGCTTTATGATTAATGCTCAAGTTATTTTAGCAGATAAAGAATATGTTAGAAAATTGTCAGGTATATTTAGAAAAGCTGGGCTTGAAATTGACGGAATTGTACCAACAACACTAGCAGAAAGAAACCTGATTTTAGATAAAAATGAATTACATGATAATGTAATGTTGCTTGATGTTGGAGCTGAAAATACTGATATGGGTGTATTCGAAGGCGAAAAATTCGTTTATACCAACACCATACCCCTAGGTGGAGACAATATAACACATGATATAGCAGTAGTATTATCAATATCTGAAGAGGAAGCAGACAAATTAAAAAGACAATATGGTTTAGCATTAAGGTCTTTTATAGACAATGATAATGAAATAATGTTAAATACTTGTAAAGATGATACTAGAAGCAAAGTAATAAAGAGTTCTGAATTAATAGAAATAATGGAAGCAAGAATTGAAGAAATATTTTCTTTAGTAAATAGAACAATAACAAATCAAGGTATAAAATCAAAAATAAACAATGTTATTTTAACAGGACAAGGGATAACAAATATAAGCAAAAGTGATGTTGCAGGAAAGATTGCACTAAATATACCAGTTAAAATTTCAACAGGTAGAGCGATAAGTACTGTAAAACCAGAGTTTAGAACAAGTTATTCTCTTGTTAGATACATTGCAGCAAGACCTTTTACGAAAAGTGTATCAAGTAAGATTGATACAAATTCAAAAGAAAATATTTTAAAGATTACTCTTGCAAGGATAAAAGAATTTTTCTATAGCTAGAAATATTAATATAAAGAATTTTAAATAGTATAAGGGAGGAATTATCAGTGATGATGGATTTTGATGATGAAAATATTACAATGAAAGATGGAACAGCTACAATAAAAGTAATAGGTGTAGGTGGGGCAGGAAATAATGCAGTTAATAGAATGCTTGATTTAGGAATAAAGAATGTTGATTTTATAGCAGTAAATACAGATAGACAAGCTTTACAAAAATCAAAAGCAAATACAAAAATACAAATAGGTGAAAAAATTACAAGAGGATTAGGAGCAGGAGCCAATCCTGATATTGGGGCTCAATCAGCTGAAGAAAGCAAACAAGAATTAACAGAAGTATTACGTGGAGCAGATATGGTATTTGTTACAGCTGGAATGGGTGGTGGAACAGGTACAGGCGCCGCACCAACAGTTGCAGGTCTTGCAAAGGAAATGGGAATATTAACAATAGGAGTTGTTACAAAACCGTTTACATTTGAAGGAAAGAAGAGATTAGCACAAGCTGAAAGAGGAATAGAAAGTTTAAAAGGAAAAGTAGATACACTAATTGTAATTCCAAATGATAAATTACTTCAAGTTATTGATAGAAAGACATCAATGGCAGAAGCATTTATGATGGCAGATGACATATTAAGACAAGGTGTTCAAGGTATATCAGACTTAATTACTGTAACAGGAGCTATAAACTTAGACTTTGCTGATGTAAAGACAATAATGCAAAATACTGGTATGGCACATATGGGAATAGGATTTGCGTCAGGAGAAAACAAAGCGGAAGATGCTGCAAAACAAGCAATTCAAAGCCCATTATTAGAAACAACAATAGAAGGAGCAAGAGGAGTTATAATAAATGTTACAGGTGGAATTGATTTAGGGTTACAAGAAGTTAATACTGCAGCAGAATTAATTCAAAGAAGTGTTGATCCAGAAGCAAATATTATATTTGGTACAGTTGTTGATGAATCTATGAATGATGAAATCCAAATTACTGTTATTGCAACAGGATTTGAAGATCAAAATGAAATAAATAATGTTGGAAAGAGAACAGACAGTATCATATCAAAATCATGGGGAGATAAAAAATCAATTTCAATTCCTTCAAGCCAAGATTTAAATAATTCTCAAAATGATTTAGACATACCTTCTTTCTTAAGAAAAAATAAAAATAAAACAATATAAGGTAAGATATTCTTTTCCAAAATAAAAAAAGAACATTTCAATATATAATTGAAGTGTTTTTTTTTGTCAAAAAAATAGCAGATACATTAATATATAATCTGCTATTTGGGAAAAGCAAACATCCCATTTTCTTCTTATTTTTTGTCTGGTTCTTCTTCAACAGCCTCTTCTTTTCCTAATTTTTTAGCAAATTTTCCTCCAACTTTTCCAAGTTTTTCATTAAGCTTGTTTACATATCTAACAGCTAAGAAAATAGAGAATGCTATAATTAAGAAATTGATTACTTCTGTAATAAAGCTACCATATTTTATTGGTGTGTCTTTAATCATAAATGATAAGTTTGAAAAATCAACTTGACCAAGTAATGCAGCAATTAAAGGCATTATTATATCGTTTACTAAAGAATCAATTATTTTTTGAAAAGCTGCTCCGATAACAACACCAACAGCTAGGTCTATTACATTACCTTTCATTGCAAATTCTTTAAATTCTTTTAACATATAAAATCCCCTTTCATGTCAAAATATGTTATTTAATGTATTTTATAATAAAAAAGCAAAAAAGTCAATAAAAAGCATTGAAAAAAAGCAAATCATATGATATATTAAAATATATATGATATAGGGAGTGATATAAATGATTGCAATAGGTTGTGACCATGGAGGATACAAAGTAAAGGAAGAAATAAAAAAATATTTGAAAGAAAAAGGACTCGAATATAAAGATTATGAAACATATAGTGAAGAAAGAACAGATTATCCAATATACGCAAAAGAAGTTGCTAAGGCTGTAAGTACTGGTGAAGCTGAAAAAGGAATTTTAATATGCAGATCAGGACATGGCGTAGCAATAGTTGCAAACAAATTTAAAGGAATAAGAGCAGCTGCAATTAATGAAGAAGAAGAGGCAAGGCTTGCAAAAAGTGATGATGATATAAATGTACTAACACTAGGAGGAGACTGGATAGATACAGATGAAGCAATTAGAATTTTAAGAATGTGGATTGCTACAGAGTTTAAAAGTGGAAGATACCAAGAAAGAATTGACATGATTAATGAAATAGAAAAGGAAAATATGAAATAATAAATGGAGGCAAATATATGTGGGGAGATATAGCAATATCGTTTCTATTAGCTTTTATTGTTTCATTTATGGCAACACCAGAATCCATAAAAATTGCACACAAAATAGGAGCTATAGATGTACCAAAGGATAATAGAAGAATGCACCAAAATGTAATGCCTAAATTAGGTGGAATTGCTGTTATTGCTGGCTTTTTAATATCAATTATTTACCTTCTTTTTGTTGTAACAATAGAAGGAAGCGTTGATATTTTTGGACAAGAACAATATTTTAAAAAATTATTAGGAATATTACTAGGAATAATAATAATTACAATTACAGGAATTTTAGACGATACCAAAAACTTAAAGGCATATCAAAAATTAATAGGACAAATTATAGCAGCAGTAGTAGTAGTGGCATTTGGTCTTCAAATAGATGCAATAAATATATCTAGTTTTGCAATAGCAATAGGACTAAGTAGATGGATATCAGTTGTAATTACTGTTATATGGATTGTAGGAATTACTAATGCAATTAATTTAATGGATGGATTAGATGGACTATCATCAGGGATATCTTTGATTTCATGCATTTCACTATTGATTATTTTTGCACTTAATAATTCACCAATGATTGCAATACTAGTTATTGCATCACTAATTGGAGCGCTTGTTGGATTTTTACCATATAATTATGCACCTGCAAAAACATTTATTGGAGATACTGGATCAAACTTTTTGGGATTTATGTTAGCAGTTATTTCAATTTTAGGAGTGGCAAAAACATATACAATTGCAGTAATAGTATTGCCTATATTAGTTTTGGGGTTACCAATTTTAGATGTTGTTTGGGCTGTTATAAGAAGAATAATTAAAGGAAAATCTTTAAAAGCAATATTTAAGGCGGATAATGAGCATGTACATCATAAATTAGTAAAAAGAGGATTTTCACAAAAACAAGCTGTACTTATCTTATATGGGGCAAGTGCAATACTTGGAATGTTTGCAATTATATTTTTTGACAGTGGTATTTGGAAAGCATTATCGTTTTTATTAATGGTTGCAGCTGCTGTAGCACTTGGATACAAAAACTTTATTATGAAAAAGAATAAAGCTGATTCAGAAACAAAATATGAGTGTACAGTCTGCAAATATATATATAATCCAAAATATGGAAATGAAAAAGCAGGAATTCATCCACAAACTGCATTTGATGATTTGCCAGACAATTGGGTTTGCCCAGTATGTGGAGAAAAGAAAAATGTTTTTGAAATTTATGAAAACAAATTATAGAAGATAAAAAAGAAATTAGTTTCATTAAATTGAATATAATTTCTTTTTTTTATTTATTAAAAAATACATTAAATTTTTCTTAATAATTTATAAGATATTTTTTGCCAATAATAAAATTGTATATTAATAATAAAAAAGATAATAATAAAAACATGAAAGATAATTATAAACAATAGGGAGGGAAATATGAATTTTATTAAGGGTGTTATATTTGGAACTGTAATATCAGCAGGAGCTTGGATGTTATATAGTGAAACTACAAAAAGTGGGAGAAATAAGGTAATGAAACAAGGAAAGAAATTTATAAAAAATATGGGGATGATGTAATTACTTTACATCATTTTTTTTATTTGACATTTTTTTTTGAAAAAAGTATTGAAAATTAATTTCAGATAACATATAATAAAATTAGAATTTTTTTAAATATTTAATTTACCTAGGAGGAATAAGATGGAAGACTTTGCAATGTACATATTAAACGAAAAAGATCATATACAAAAAATGATAATAGCATATTATATGTCCCAAAAAACAGGTTCTTTTTTTGACAAATCAATTGTATTAAGGGCGGAAATAGCTAGAATGTTTTTGAATTACACAGGATTAGATGTTGATAAAAATAAAGTATTAACAGCTGTACTATTATGTAATTGCAAAAAAGTTGATAATGCTCAAAAATTAGGTAAATTAGAAACATATGCAAAAGAAGGTGCAGAGTATCTTTCAACACTTGGATTTGATAAGGACTTTTGCAGTATATGTGAAGGACTAAATAGATATAGCGGAATAAAAAGAAGAAAAAAGGAAAGTGATATATTAGAACTAGTAGATCAGTTTACAGGGTTAATATTAAAAAGAGCTGAAAGAGATGCGTTTACTCCAGAGGAAGCGTTAATTATATTAAAAGAAAGAAATTTAAAAAATGTAACAAATAGATATTTAGAAGACTTTATAATATTTGTTAAAGCTATGGAAGATGTATTTATACATGATACTGTTGATGTCGATGTAATTAGAAAATTAGCTTTTTTAGCAGAAAGAGAGCCTGATGTAAAATCATATATAGCAAAACTTGGAAATAGATATTCACCAGAGATAGATAAGCTAATGAAGATAGATATAAAAGAAGATGCTGAAAATCTATTATATAATAAAGAAGAAAAAGTAGTTACTGATAAGAATAATAAAATAAGACAAAATATAGATGAGAATAATGAAAATGCAGTAGAAAGGTTAAACAAAACAGTAAATAAAACTATAGAAAAAGTAGAAGATGCAAGAAGTAAATTACATAAAGCACATAGATATACTAGAAAAATATACAAAACGCAGTCAAATAGAGCTTTATTCAGCCAAGAAACAATAGATAGGATATTTAATCAAAAAGACACATTTAAAATAGATTAGAAAGGATTTTGAAGATGTACGAAATATTTGCAGACTTACATGTGCATATAGGAAGAAGCGAAAAAGGAAAGCCTGTAAAGATAACAGGAGCAAGAAGTTTGAATTTTTCAAATATTGCAAAAGAATGTGAAGAAAGAAAAGGAATAAATGTAGTTGGAATTATAGATTGTGCATCTCCTTATGTAATAGAAGATATTGAAAATTTTCTGAAAACAGGAGAAGCATACGAACTAAAAGATGGAGGAATTATATACAAAGACAAAGTTTGTATTTTGCTTGGAAGCGAAGTTGAGACTACAGAAATAGGTAGAAATGGAAAACATGGAGCAGCACATAATGTGTGCTTTTTTCCTTATCTAAAAGATATTAAAGCATTTTCTAATGAGATGAGCAAACACATAAAAAACATTACACTTAGTACACAACACTCAGATATATCAGGATATGAGTTAATAGACATTGTAGAAAAATATAGCGGAATACTAATTCCAGCACATATTTTTACGCCACATAAAAGCTATTATGGGAATTGCGTAGATAGGATAAAAGATGTATTTAAAGAAAAATATGACAAGATATTTGCAGTAGAGCTAGGACTTAGTTCAGATACTTTTTTAGCAGATCAAATCTCAGAACTTGAAAGCAAGACTTTTGTAACAAATTCTGATGCACATTCCCTTCCAAGGATTGCAAGAGAATACAACAAAATGCTTGTAGAAGATATAAGCTTCAAAGAAGTCGTGAAAGCTTTAAGGGGAGAAGATGGAAGAAAAGTTATAGCAAATTATGGATTAGATCCAAAGCTTGGGAAATATCATAGAAGTTTTTGCGAAGATTGTAATGATTCAATAGAAATTGATCAAGCAGCAACAACTTGTCCAAGATGTGGTGGAAAGAATATTACATTTGGTGTTTTTGATAGAATAGAACTTATAAAAGATAAAAAAGAAACCAAAAGTCCAAAAAATAGACCTCCATACATATATCAAGTACCATTAACCTTTATCCCTGGCGTTGGAGGAAAAACAATAGATAAATTGCTAGATAACTTTGAAACGGAAATGAACATATTACATAAAGTTGGAAAAGATGACTTAGAAGCTGTTGTAGGAGAAAAGATAGCAAATAACATATATAAAGCATGCCATGGAGAAGCAAAAGTCCACTCTGGTGGAGGAGGAGTATATGGAAAATTGACTTTTGGGGACGGAGGAAAAAAGTAACCTCCTTTAATAGATGATTAAAATGAGAGGAAGAATTTTTACATGAGTTTTGGACGAAAATTTCACAAGAAGCGAATAGCTTTTATGATTATAAATAATGAAATCTTATTTTTAGAAAACAGTGAAATGAGTCATTATGAATGGTACACTTCACTAAATTTAAATAAAGAGGATTTTAAAAATATAGTTAGAGGATATATAATGGACTCACGAGCAGTTTTCTATAAAGGTGATTTTTCTTATGATGATGAAGTAATAGAAAAAGCAAAAGAGTATGGCAAAATGATTAAGAAAAAATATAAGATAAAAAAACTTGAATTATGGGTAGGAGTTAATGTTGGAGAAATAGGAGAAATATGGCCACCTACAAAACTGATAAAAGAATGTTAATTAGATAATAAAAAAGAGAGCTTCAATAAAACGCTCTCTTTTTCATAGTTTTTAATCCATAGGTAATATTTTTGCATATTTTTCCTTTGGAAAATCTTCATCATATTCAACTGTTCCATAAATTTCAGGCATATCTTCTTTGAATTTTAAAAGAAGTGGAATCAATAATTGCCTTATTGCAGGATGAACATGTTTTGAACATCTTAAACCAAGTATATGTTTCCATTCTCTTAAATTACAAGTCATATTTACTTCAGCAGCTGTTGCGTGTGGTAAAAGCATTCTAAGTTGATCTGGTTTTGCATCTAATTCTGCCATTTTTAAATAAGTCTTTTCAATTCCTTCAAGACCTTCAATAAATAAATCATATATTTCGGTTCCTTCATCAATATTTACAGGTTTCATGAATTTTATTTCATTATCAAATTTATCTTTTCCATAATTACAATATCTTGTACTTTCGATAGAAAAGCTTGCAATTCTATGTCTTGTTAAATCTTTATAAACTCCGACATCGCAAATCATTCTTATAGATATTTTTTCATGCTCTAAAATAGATTCATGACCTCTACTTATACAGTTTGTTAATAGTTTTTTATAACTATCTTCAGTAACTTTATCTTCAGATCTATAGCATGTTCTACATGCTCTTTCAATTCTTTTTAACATTTTTTTTGCGTCATAATTTTCTACATATACAACTGGGTCAACTAATTTCATTTTTATCACAATCCTTTCTAGAATTAATCATTTTTTATTAATATATCAAAATAATAAAAATTTTTCAAGTATTTAAGAATTATTTTTAAAACAAAAAATTATTTATTTGTTTAGTAAAAAAATATTGAATAGTATATTATTTTATGATATAAATAAAATAGATATTAAAATGAAAAATCAATTACTTATGAAAAAGAATAGTGATTTTTAAAAACACAAACATAACAAAGGACGTGAATTTAAAGTATGAAAAAAACAAGAGAAAAAGGTATAACTCTGATTGCTTTAGTTGTAACAATAATAGTTTTACTAATTCTTATATTAATATGCTTGGCAATGATAATGGGGAATGAAGGACTAATAAGAATTGCAATTAATGGAAGAGAAAGATATAAAGAGTCAATTTTTCAAGAAGAAGAGGCAATTGATGATATGGCAGATGCCTTTCCAGGGAAAAAAAGACCAAAGGAAGAGGAATTGTATAAGGCAGAACTAGATGGAGATATAAAAATTATATTAAAACTTTATGGAACAGAAATAAACTACGACACACCACCAAATCCAGATGAAAGTGTTTTTGCATATAAAGAAGGTACAGTAAAAACCGGATATGTAATAAAAGACAAAAACAATGGAAATGAATTTGTATGGGTTCCTGTAAAGAAAGACCAAAGATTAAGTTTATTAGTTGAAAGTGAGCAAAACTTAACAGATTTAAAACTAGTTGATCCCCTTAATAAAAAAATAAACTTAGGATTGCTTAATAAAATTGGAACTAGATATGAGAATAATAATATAACTCCTACAGCTAATGGGAAATACAAAGTAACCGCAACAAATAAAAGTACAACAAAAAGTGTAACTCTTGTAGTAAGAAGTCTTTATGCTATTGATACACATAATGATTATAGTGATGCTTTTGGAGAAGTATCTACAAAATGTAAAGATGTAGAAGATTATAAGCAAGGTGTAAATGCTAATGGAGGATTTTATATAGGAAGATATGAAGCTGGATGTACAAAAAAAGTACGATCAAATTATAATTTGAATTATAATATTACTGTAGATGAATTAATAGAAGAAAGTGGACATCCTGTATGTAAACAAGACCAAACTCCATATACATTTCTTACATCTGATTTAGCAAAACAATTATCAAAAAAGATGTATCCAGATACTGCAAAATATGAATGCTCTATTCCAACAGGGGCAGCATGGGATAGAACATTAGGGTGGATAATTGAAACTAAAGATAATGGTTTAGGTTTAAGTGAAGTTATGTATAATAGTAGAGGTTGGGGAAATTATAGGGATGCGGAATTTAATGTTACTAGAGGTAAATTTTCGATAGAAGACGAAAGCAATATATTTGTATTTACAGCGATTAATAGAACATATACAAAAGAAAAAAATGAACCAGTTGTATTTACAACCGGGGCCGCGCCAAATAGAAATGTTTCAAATAGTATTTTTGATTTAGCGGGAAATATTATTGAATGGACTTCTGAAAGGACTGATACAAATTATATTACTCGTGGATGCAGTTTTGAAAATTATGGAAAACAAGCGGCAGTTACTAAATCTTATGGTGGTAATAGTATGTCTGGTATGGAAGGATTCAGACCTGTATTATATTTGAAACCATAAAGCTAAAAAAAGATATAGAAAAAAGATGCAGTTTATATAACTGTATTTTTTTTATAGAACAAATACTTGACAAACACAAACAAAGGTTCTATAATAATGAAAGTATTAATGGGAGATAATTTGATTTGGGGACAGAAAGAAGGAGACAATGCAATTAAAGGAATTTATAAATAGTATTAGTAATGTAGTGCTAAGAATGGATTTTGAGAAGTATTTCAATTGGTTTATCCAAAAATTTACTTTAATAGATAAATCTTATCAATTAGATAATAAAAAGAAAAATGGCCTTCATCCGTTAAGACCAAGAAAAGGAGAAATATTTTTAATTGATTTTGGACAGAATGTAGGTGCGGAATTAAGTAATACTCATATGGGAATTATTATACAAGATTCATTAAAAAATAGTGTTTCCAGTATGGTAATTGCTATACCAATATCTAGTTCTTCAAAATTATATGATACGCATGAAAAAATAATAAAAAATGATATTCAACAGGGAAAATTAAATAAACTGCCATGTAAGGCAAAAGCAGAACAAATAACTTGTATTGATAAAGCAAGGCTAATACATAAGGTTGGAGAATTAACGCCTGATTTTATGGAAAGGCTTGAAAAACGAATTCTAAAAAATCTTGATATAAAATAAAAAGAGTAGGCTATACCTACTCTAAATCAACCATACACTTTGTGTATGCAAGTTCCAACTTATGTGGAAAATATTTGTTAAACATATTATAACAAATATTATTTGAAATGTCAAACTAAAAATTGACATTAATATTTTGTTCAATAAATATATTTTTATACATTTTATGAAACTTTATATGTTATTCAAAGTAGTTTAAAATAAGAACAATCTATTGAATAATCCTTGACTTTATGATATAAATAGAAAAAAAGGAGAAATGTAATGGGAAGCTTTGTACACCTACATATCCACAGTGAATTCAGTTTACTAGATGGAGCAAATAGAATAAAAGATATTCCGGCCAGGGCAAAAGAGCTAGGAATGGATGCAATAGCAATTACAGACCATGG
>JAEEGL012861697.1_pt1 | contig 17499 bp, 13 predicted proteins | sample 9134231 | NCBI WGS metagenome assembly JAEEGL01 (sample SAMN16246548, study PRJNA631951) | gut metagenome | biome: gut microbiome; feature: rumen; material: fiber-attached | host: Bos | place: Iran: Karaj | collected 2018-10 | reverse complement strand
CTTCGATTAGGCAGCGAGAGCGTACTTTGTTTCGCCAATTAATTGTTCGACCGACGTGATTATGGAGTCCACAGCCGTCACTCCGCATGCTTACGTACCATCTCGGCCTGCTGTCAAATCCAGTCAACCCCAAGATATTACGGACGTATCCAATATGCAAAGGTAGCATCTTTTCTTGAAATCGCCAAATTATAAGCCGTATTTTTTTGTAAATCATAAAATAATGCGTACCTTTGCAATAATTTTGCGGAAAAGTAGTTACATATAATGTATAATTACGCATTTACTGATATCAGAACAATGAAGAAAATTCTACTAACGGCATTACTCGCCATATTCTCGCTGGGCACTACCCTTGCCCAATCTTCTATGACTGACGACCAGGTGATCAAATTCATTATGAAAGAGCACCAGTCGGGTTCATCACAACAGCAGATTGTCACCAAACTGGTGCAGAAAGGTGTTGACATGGACCAGATTCGTCGTGTACGCAAGAAGTATGAGCGTATGCAAAAGAACGAAGGGTTTGGCACGGTAGCCGACAAATCACTAACCGAAGACGAGCAGATTGATGCACGCCTTCGTCGAAATAATGCAAAAGACAAGAGTGAGTTGACCACTACCGAGAAGCTGAAGGACGAGAAGCTCTCTAACAAGCGTAAGGCAACGAAGGACAAGTACAAGAACGGAAAGCGATACATCTCTGAGGATGAACAAGATATGAAAGCAGAGCTCGACGACTTTTTACCTGACTCTCTGGATCTCTACGACAGAATGGTCATCAAGAAGTACCTTCAGGACAAGGAGCGCGAAGAAGGCAAGAGTGGCAAGAAGGTCTTTGGTCGCGACATCTTTAACAATGAGAATCTGTCGTTCGAACCCAATATGAACATTGCCACACCCGACAACTACGTCTTAGGAGCTGGAGATGCCGTACTCATCGACATCTATGGTGCTTCACAGAAGACGGTAGAAGCCACTGTTTCACCTGACGGCTTTGTCGTAGTGGAAGGATACGGCCCCATCCAAGTGGCAGGCCTTACCGTAGTGCAGGCCAACAGTCGTATCCGCTCGCAATTGGGAGCCCGCTATAGCAGCAGCAAGATACGCCTGTCTGTAGGTCAGACGCGCACTATTACGGTCAACGTAATGGGTGAAGTAAAAACTCCTGGTACTTACACACTGGCAGCTTTTGCCTCCGTGTTCCACGCCTTGTATATGGCTGGTGGTCCAAACGATATTGGTACCTTGCGTAACATTAAGGTCTACCGCAAGAACCGTCTGGTAAGCACCGTTGACGTCTACGACTACATTCTGAACGGCAAGCTCAGCGGTAACGTCCGTTTGGGCGACAACGATGTTATCGTGGTAGGTGCCTACGACTGTCTGGTCAATGTTACTGGCAAAGTGAAGCGCCCTATGTACTACGAGATGAAGCCTACAGAGAGTGTGGGCACACTGATCAACTACGCCGGCGGCTTCACTGGCGACGCCTATCGCAAGTCAGTACGTATCGTCCGCAAGTCGGGCAGCCAATACTCTGTACATAACGTCAACGAGTTTGATATGGCCTCGTTCCGCATGGCCGACAACGACTCCGTTAGCGTTGATTCTATCCTACCCCGCTATTCTAATATGGTGGAAATCAAAGGTGCCGTCTTCCGTCCAGGAATGTACCAGATTGGTGACGACATCTATAGCGTCAAGACCCTGTTAGAGCATGCTGAGGGAGTGACCGAAGAGGCATTTACTGCTCATGCTGTGATGCACCGCATGAAGGCTGACCGCACACTGGAGGCTCTGTCAGTAGATATTCAGGGCATCATTGACGGCACCGTGGCCGATATCCCGCTGAAGAACGAGGACGTGCTTTTCATCCCCACCCGCATAGAGTCACAGATAGAACAGACCATTGCCATTCATGGCGAGGTGCAATATCCTGGCACCTATAAGTATGCTGAAAACGAGACACTGGAGGACTTCGTGTTGCAGGCTGGCGGTCTGAAAGAGTCTGCCTCCATGCACAACGTGCTCGTTTCACGCCGTGTTTCCGATCCTCATGCGCTGACTACCGACTCCGTACTCGCCCAAACCTTTAAGTTCTCGCTGAAGGACGGCTTCGTCATCGATGGTCAGCAGTCGTTCAGGCTCATGCCATTCGATGAGGTCTATGTCCGTAAGAGCCCCGGTTACTACAAACAGCAGAATGTCACCATTGAGGGCGAGATTATGTTTGCCGGCGACTACACCCTGACGAAGAAGAACGAACGACTCAGCGACCTCTTCCGTCGTGCCGGTGGCGGCACCGACCTCGCCTACATCGAAGGTGCTCGACTTGAGCGAAAGGTAAACGAGGTAGAACGTGCCCGTTTGGAGGAAATCGCCAAGATGCGTAAGGAAGAGAAGGAACGTATCATGCAGGAGACGGCCATCAACAACCAACGCTCCGTAGGCGAAATGGCACAGGTTGTCAACATGGCAGAACTGACAGAGATTCCGGAGACCTACCCTGTCGGTATCGAACTTGACAAAGCACTTAAGAATCCAGGTGGTGATGACGACATTGTATTGCGTGAAGGCGACCGCATTATCATCCCCACCTACAATGGTACTGTGAAGATAGAAGGCGAGGTTATGTACCCCAACACCATTGCTTTCAAAGACGGTAAGAGTGCCAAATACTATATCAACCAGGCAGGCGGCTACAACCGTTATGCCAAGAAGAACATGGTCTACGTCATCTATATGAACGGAACTGTTGCCAAGGTCAGCGATGGCGCCAAGATTCGTCCTGGATGCGAAATCGTAGTACCACAGAAGGCATTGAACCGCAAGATGGGTGTATCTGAATACTTAGCCATCGGCAGCACCGCTGCCGCCATCGCCACTATGGGCGCCACTATCGGTAACTTGTTGAAATAAACGCGTAAAAACATTATGGAAGAAAACAAGAAACAACCGGAAGTAATAGACTTACGACTGGTAATCAAGAAAATATGGATAAACAGAAAGCTATTTTACAAGACATTGCCTATTGTTTTTGTAGTGTCCTGTATATATATATTCAGCATTCCACGTTATTACACTTCCGAGGCAAAGATTGCCCCAGAAATGGAAAACAGCATGGGTGGTGGAACTCTTGGCTCCATAGCTGCTTCCTTTGGTTTTGATCTAAGTGAAATGCAAACCTCCGATGCCATTACTCCATTATTATATCCTGATTTGATGGACGACAACGGCTTTGTGACCAGCATGTTCAATATTCAGGTAAGAGATGCGGAAGGTGAGATAAAAACCACCTATTACGATTACCTAAAAAATCATAAAAAAGATGCATGGTTCAAATATCCCATTCATTGGATTAAACGTTTATTACCGAAAGAAGACGAAGGCAAAGGTGGAGAAGGGGCTTTTGATCCTTACAACCTTTCAAAAACAGACAATGATATTGCTGAGGCAATACGCAGCAATATTAAAATAAGTATAGACAAAAAAACTGGTGTTATAACGATAGTTACGAAGGCACAAGACAAACTTATATGCAAGACATTGGCAGATTCAGTCATGAGTCGGTTACAGGAATTCATTACCGACTACCGTACCAACAAGGCGCGCAACGACTATGAATACTACAAGAAACTGACTGCTGATGCAAAGGCTGACTACGAGAAAGTCCGCCGCAAATATGGAGCTACTTCAGATGCCAACATGGAAGTTAACATGAAAAGCATGGAGTTAATGATTACCGATCTTGAGAATGACATGCAGCTGAAGTTTAACACCTATACAACCATGTGTACACAGTTGGAAGCTGCCAAGGCAAAAGTACAGGATCGCACTCCAGCCTTTACCGTTGTTGAAGGAGCTGCTGTCCCCGTTAAACCTGCCGGTCCTAAACGTATGTTGTTCGTTTTAGGAATGTTGTTTCTTACATTTATTGGTACTGCTTTTTATATAACAAAAAAAGATCTCCATTTCAGCTTCTAATATTCCCATAATGCCATTTCTCTCAAGACTATTCCAGCAACTCCATCTATCAAAGACCAAGGAGGCTATTGTCCAAAACTTGTTTTGGGCGGTATTGGGTAAAATCGTCAATTTGTTCGGAGGGTTATTGGTAGGTATTATTGTCGCTAGGTATTTAGGGCCAGAACAATACGGGCTGATGAATTATGTCATCAGTTATGTCTTTCTTTTTCAGACCTTCGCATTATTTGGTCTTGATTCCATAGAGATTCGCGAAGAGGCACGCGGCCAGAAATCTTATTCCACCATCATCGGAACGGCATTTTTCTTGAAGTTGTTCTTTGGCTGTTGCTGCATACTGGTTGCCATCACAACCTCATGGCTAATGGAGGCCGACAGCTACACCACCCTACTCATTGCCATCTATTCGTTAGTCGTTGTACTGAACTCACTCAACGTCATCCGCAACTACTTCACAGCCATCGTACAGAACGAATACGTTGTCAAGGCAGAAATCAGCCGCACGCTCATCAGTATCGCCATTAAACTCATTCTACTAATGCTCGATGCTAACCTGACATGGTTTATCGTTGCCTACTTGTTTGACTTCGTTCTATTGGGAACTGGCTATGTCATGGCATATCGTACAAAGATTGGTTCTCTTCGTGAATGGCATTTCGATATGGATTATGCAAAGTTTCTTCTAAAGGAGTCCTTCCCACTACTACTTACCAATGCGGCTGTCATCATCTATCAGCGCATTGACCAGGTAATGATAGGAAACATGATAGATAAGAGCTCGGTAGGATTCTTTTCTGTTGCTGCAAAATTCACAGAAGTGCTCATCTTCCTGCCCATGATTTTAGCACAGACCATCACCCCTATATTGGTACAAGCACGAGAGCGTAGTATCACGGAATACCAGGCCAAGGCCCAGCAGTTCATGAACATCTCATTCTGGTTGTCCCTGCTAGTTTCAGTGTTTGTCTCCGTCATCTCCTATTGGCTGATACGCTACACGTTTGGCCCAGCCTACCTGCCTGCTGTTGCTGTTTTACAGGTCATGGCTTTCAAGGCTGCCAGCGTAGCATTGTCGAACACTGCAGGGGCAATGCTCGTCACCGAGGGTCTGCAACGCTGGGCTATCTGTCGCGATAGTATAGGCTGCGCGGTATGTATCATTCTCAACTACCTGCTCCTACCTCGCTATGGCGTTACTGCCGCAGCTTTTGTCTCTATCGCCAGCAATATTGCAGCAGGCTATCTGGCTGATGCATTCATTCCTGCCTACCGCCACCTGTTTATCTATCAGACAAAGACTTTACTGATGGGGTGGAAGGATATCTTTAATTGTAGAATCTTATTCCGTAGACAATGATATTCATTCCATTCATATTTTTCACACTATTAACTATCTATCTGTGGTGGAAACATCAGGGCCTAGATGTTTGTGTATATATGGCTGGTCTATATGCCTTCACATCGTTATTAGGAATCATAGTGGTTTTAGGAGATTTGCTTGGTGATGGCGGTATTTTGTTCGATAACTATGATATACAGTTTTCTCCAATAGCCACACTACTTTACTGTGGCTTTATCACCTTGGGCATACTCCCATTCTCCATGCTTTACAAAAGAGATTTGAGAATCGTTACAACTCCCAATCCCACGATTATTCTGGGACTAAGCATCTTCTTGATACTCATAGCTTTCATAAACTTTTATCTTGTTGCAGACTCCACGATTGAGATATTGTCGGGTGACCTTTCTACGATTAGATCAGATCATTACAACGGCATCGAATCGCCCGCAGAGGTGAAGGCACAAAGCATGCCATTCATTATCAGGTTCTTATACTATTTCAACATTTCAACATTACTTGCCACACCTCTATTTTTTTACTACCTTTGTTTCAGCAAGATGCCTTGGTGGTTTAATGGTCTGTTGCTTTTTACATCATTGAGCATGCCTATAGCCGGCATCCAGACAGCCGATCGAACAGAAATGGTATTCTACGCTATGATGTTCTTGTCATGTCTTATGCTCTTTCATAAATTCTTGTCAGAAAAAGTTAAACGTATCATGCGCTATTTAACCATTCCAATAGCATTGGCCATGATAGTCTATTTAGGAGTCGTAAGCGAAGCACGCTTCAGTAAGCGAGAGTCTGGGACTGTAGGAAACATGGCTCGATATGCAGGACAAAGCTATCTGAATTTCTGCTATATATGGGAAAAAGCCAACTATGACCACATCACCGCCGAGCGTGAATTACCTATGACTTATCACTATGTCTTCAAAATTGACAATGATGACTATCGCCGAAGCATCCGATCTGGTCAACAAGGCTTCTTTATGAGTGTTTTTGCATCATACATTGGCGATATCATGCTCGACCTATCACCCATTGGCATGATTGTATGGTGTACATTTTTTTTCCTTATTATGTCAATTGTTCTTAAGCGTCCCCATAGAGAAGAACTCTCTGTTGGTGAATATCTGGTTTATTTCGCTCTTTCTGTTATTCCAATTTTCGGTATTTTCTACTATAGGTACATGTATTTTCATTATACATTCATGCTGATTCTTGTCGCTATTGTGTATTTTACCGACAAATACGACTTCCGTTTCTCACTACCAAAAGAAAAAGAACAAACAGACATATGAAGATATACGCTATAATAGTCACATATAATGCCATGCAACAAGGCTGGATTGACCGGTGTCTGCAGAATATGCAAGCAAGTACAGTTCCGCTGAAACCTATAGTCATTGACAATTGTTCTACCGATGGTACCCGTGAACATGTTCCTACCACCTACTCCAATGTTATCTGGCTGCCACAGGACAAAAACCTTGGTTTTGGGCAAGCAAACAATGTCGGCATTCGCTATGCATTAGAGCATCAAGCTGACTATGTACTACTGCTCAATCAAGATGCTTCACTTTCATCTGACGCCATTGAGAAAATGCTGGCAGTCAGCGATGGTGTATCTTTACTCTCTCCATTACATCTTAATGGTGATGGAACCCGCATTGATGAGATGTTCCGCTATTCACTGAGAAACTCTCGTAATCTCATGAACGACGATTTCCTCATCCGTCGCCAGTTAGCCCCCTGCTATGAGTCAGCAGAAATATGTGCTGCATGTTGGCTAATGCCAATAGCTCTTATTCGCAAGATTGGTGGTTTCAATCCTTTGTTTTTCCACTACAGCGAAGACAACAACTACTACCACCGCATGCTGTTTCACGGCATCAAAACGTTTTTGGTACCTAATGCGTTTATGTACCATGACCGAATACTACAAGGCAACATGACTGCATTCAACCGCAAGCGCTTACGTCGAGACATCATCCTTGAGGCCTGCAATATCAATCATGGCCTTGCAAAATGTTTGTGGCGTTGGATGAAAGTACTCATTCAATGTTACACCAAAGACCTTCACACGCATCAATACCGCATTGGAGCATTCACTATGGAAATGCTATGGCTCATCGGACACGCTAACTGCATTATTCGCTCTAGAAAGAGAGAAAAACAAATAGGATTAAATTGGTTATAGCCTATGAACATACTCTTAGATTTTATACCATTACAACATAATGGTGGTTTTGGTGGGGCTTTCAGCTATACCAAAGCTGTCTATGATGAAATCTGCCTAAAAAGTTCTTCTAGCAACAAACTATTTGCTGTATACAACTCATCACTTCCCATTGGCAAACAATATAATTATCAAGAATATGCCCTGCAGCATAACATTCAATTGCTGGATTTAGCAACTTCCACCCTCAGTCAGCATATTGTCAAACATAACATCAACACATTTTTCATTGCCATGGGACAATTTTATGTAAATTATCCATTGACAGACATACACTGTAAAGTTGTTATGGGTATACACGATATTTGGGACGTTGAACGAGAAAACAATCGAATTGAATTAGTTATTAAAGATAGCTTAGCAGAAAACAATTGGCGATGGGCGAAACGTATGTTCAATGTCGTTAGTGGACGTTTTAACCGTCAGCAACAAGCTATCTACAATCATATCATACCTCTGTATTCTGCTCTTAACACCTTCTCCTTCACAGTTTCTGAATATACACGCGATGCCTTGTTATACTATTTTCCGCAGTTATCAAGAAAAGAGATACACATTTGCTATTCTCCTGCTCGTAGTATTAAGATGCAGCCAGAGATAGAAAATGAAATGTTACGAACAATCATCTCAGAGGGAAAAACATTTTTTCTAATGTTGGCAGCGAACCGCCGTCTCAAAAATGCACAAACATTGATGAAAGTCTTCAAGAGACTACTGATTGACTATCCAGACCTTTATCTGATAACCACAAGATACGGTCATTCTATTCATCCTCAACATGTGGACATACCATTCTTATCAGATTCCGACCTAGAACATGCCTATCAGCATGCCCATGCATTAGTATTCGGGTCATTTTTTGAAGGATTCGGCTATCCGCCTATAGAAGCCATGCGCCATGGGACACCATGCGTAGCATCCAACGTCACTAGTATTCCTGAGATATTAGGAGATGCGGGAATTTACTTCTCCCCCTTCTATCCTGCCGATATGTATCGTGCCATCAAAGAAGTCTTAAACGATCGTAACTGTAGGCAGAAACAGATCGCACACCGTTTTGCAGAAGTTTCACAACGTCAGAGAGACGACTTGAAGAAACTTGTAGATGAAATATTCAATATTGATTATACAATATAAATATGAAACCAAGAATCATAGGATTATACTTACCACAATATCACCCCATACCTGAAAACGATGAGTGGTGGGGAAAGGGGTTCACAGAGTGGCACAACGTGGTGAAGGCCCGCCCACTGTTTCAGGGACATTATCAGCCACGAATTCCTGCCGATTTAGGATTTTATGATTTAAGACTGCCAGAGGTACGTGAGCAGCAGGCTGAACTGGCTCGAGAAGCCGGATTAGAGGGGTTCTGTTATTACCATTACTGGTTTGGCAATGGAAAGCAGCTGTTAGAGCGTCCTTTCAATGAAGTGTTGCAAAGTGGTAAGCCCGACTTTCCCTTCTGTCTTTGCTGGGCTAACCACGACTGGACGAACAAGACATGGCAGAAAGGCAATAGCCTGCGTCGCGACTCGATGATTATGCAGATGCGTTACGACCGCGAAGACTATCGCCGACACTTCAATTATGTACTGAAAGCCTTCCGTGATCCTCGCTATATCACCGTCGATGACAAGCCGCTCTTCGCTGTGTGGAATCCCAGGGGCATCCCCAACTGCCGCGAGTTCATCGACCTATGGCAGCAACTGGCACGCGAGAACGGTCTCAAGGGCATTCACTTTGTGGGACAGACAGAGAACACCGGGAAACAGCTCGCCGGACAAAAGGCCAACTTCTACTCCACCGACAAGGCGAAAGAATACTACCAGTCGGTGCTCGACCTAGGCTTTGATGCTGTGATGTCGCAGGGCTTTCAAAGAGCCGCGATGCTGGCAAAAGGCCGCTTTAATATGCTGGTAAAGATGGCCACGTTTAAGACTTTTCTTCCGTCGTATGCAAAAATCGACTACTGCCGACTGATGGACCATTACTACGTGCCAGAGGACGGTAATGAGAACATCTATCCAACTTTGCTGCCACAATGGGACCGAACGCCACGTGCGGGCAGGTTGGCCGTGCTGCTACATAACTGTACGCCCGAACGCTTCCAGCACTACGCAGAGCAGGCGCTTCAACTTATCAAATACAAGCAGCCAGAACATCAGATACTCTTTCTCAAGGCATGGAACGAGTGGGGCGAGGGTGACTATGTAGAACCTGACTCAAAATTTGGTCATGGCTGGCTTCAAGCTATCAGAAATGCACTGGACAAAAGTAAAAAATAATGAAAGGTAAGAACTGTAAACTTTTAATTGTTGGCCCACTCCCCAATAAGAAGTATAATTGTCAATGGGGAGGAGCAACAGTCTTGATGAAGAATTTCTGTGACTTTCTTTCTGAACAGAAAGTAAAACATCACTTTGTCCAAACCAATAAATACGTCAATCCACATACACTACAGTTAAGACCGAGAGCTAACCTAGTCTATTTCATTCTTAACTTTGCCGCCACATTGCCTTTCTGCGATACGGTGATGTTCAATTTCTCAGACCATGGCACTGTGAACATGTTTCCTACCCTATCCCGAATAGCTCATTTTTTACGCAAAAAGGTGGTGTTACGTAAGTTTGGAGGTTCTTTCGACATCTATCTACAGAATGTTTCTTTAGAGAAGAAGCGTCGCGTCATCAATGCCATCAAGCATTCGGACCTTATTTTTTTTGAGACAAGAACAGGAATTGCCCATTTAAAGACACTCATCGGCAAAACAGACAAAATACATTGGTTTCCAAATGTCCGCAAGGAGGCACCGCGCCGAAAAGATCCCAAGCAGTTCAACAAAAAGCTTGTATTCATGTCGCATGTCTCAAACGAGAAAGGTGTAGGTGACATGCTGAAGGCTTTTCATCTGTTACCATCAGGTTACGAGTTAGACATTTACGGAGCTATTAAAGAGAAATTCTATGAGAATTTTGACTGGACAACTCACCATGTTAACTATAAAGGTGAAATCTCATCAGACGAAGTGTTACAGAAATTAGTAGAATACCAACTACTACTTTTTCCGTCATCATATCGCGAAGGCTATCCAGGCATCATTATTGAAGCCCTCTCTGTAGGAATTCCCATAATCTCCACACGAGTAGGAGGAATCCCTGAAATAATAGAAGATGGCTACAACGGGCGACTTATCACGACACATAAAGCAGAAGAAATAGTCCAAGCCATCTGTAGTATTAATGAAAGCAACTATGCAGGCTATTGTAAAAATGCATACCAGACCTTCCGAAAACGTTTTGAGTCAGATACAACCAATGAACGCATTCTGTCTATTCTATCTTCTATCTAATAGTTATGAATTTACCACTTTTATTCGATACAATTAGTCATCTTCGGACAACTCAGATCTTTCATCAGTTGAAGTATCGGCTCATCAAACCGAAACTGGGAAATGAAACAGCAACGATAGAGTCATACAATATGAAGCTGACTGCCCCTATAGTCAAGCCCAAATGCTACAATGGTGGAAATACTTTTACATTCCTTAATATCAGTAGTTCATTTCAAGGATGGGACATGAGAGACTATGGTCCACTATGGACTTACAACCTAAATTACATGGACTGGATAGAACAGGAAGATATTACCATTAACGAATGTCTCAAGTGGATAGACTTGTTCATCGACGAGCTTCCCAACAACCATATAGGTCAAGATCCCTATCCCATTGCCTTACGTATCATTAATTGGAGCAAATTTTTCAGTAAGCATCCTGAATGTCGGAACAAAAGACGCAATGACTCTATGTATGCCCAAACGCTCCTGCTGGAACGAAAATTGGAATATCACCTTTTAGGCAATCATCTGCTAGAAGATGGCTACGCCCTAACCATTACTGCCATCTATTTCCACGACAAACGCCTTTTCCAAAAGGCTTCAATGCTTCTGTGTGAACAGTTGAACGAACAAATATTACCCGATGGTGCTCATTACGAACAATCGCCCATGTATCATTGTATCATGCTCGATAGACTATTAGACTGTATCAATTTTACTAAAAACAATATACTATTTGATAGTCAGAGTGCATTTACCGATTTTCTATGTGAGAAAGCCCGTGCTATGTTAGGGCATCTTCAAAGCATTATTTATGCCGATAGCAGCATCCCACTTCTCAACGACTCTGCCTATGGCATTGCCCCCACACCTACTCAACTATTTCAATATGCGAAAATGTTGGGATTGTCATGGGATACCATACCATTGAACGAGTGCGGTTACAGGAAATTGGTCCATGGAAATGTAGAAGCATTAACCGACATAGGGAACATTACCGCCAATTACCAACCTGGACATTCACATGCTGATACGTTCAACTACGAATTACGTATTGACGGCAATCCCATCATTGTCGACACAGGTATTTCTACTTATAACAAAGATGACAGACGACAGTACGAACGAAGTACCAGTGCCCACAATACTGTGACTATCAATAAAAAGAACTCCAGTCAAGTATGGGGTGGCTTTCGTCTTGGAAAGCGAGCCAGAGTTAGCGTATCAGAAGATACACCACAAAACATAATCGCAAACCACAATGGCTTTGGGAACAACGCTATTCACCAACGAAAGTTTTCTCTCAATGGCAACACCTTCACTATTGAAGATGAAATAATCGGAGGAGCAACAAATGCCATAAGCTATATACATTTTGCGCCCAATCTACAGATCCAAATCATATCCACGGAAGATGGTATCATCAAAATTGGCAATACTATTATGAAAATAGATCATTTTAGAGATATCACCTTAAGTAACAACTATGTATCAACAGAATATAATCGATTGCTATCAACCAATGTACTTGAGATAACATTCACAAAACATCTAAAATATACTATCGGATAAATTTTATGTTAAAGGATACATTTTTTATAAAAAAAAGCGTACCTTTGCATTCGATTATTAGTTATGAAGAAAGTAATACTGGTCTTCGGTACCCGTCCGGAGGCTATTAAGATGGCTCCACTGGCCATCAAACTAAAGCAAGAAACGGAACAATTCGAGACCGTTATATGCGTGACAGGTCAGCATCGAGAAATGCTGGACCAAGTGCTAGCTATCTTTGACATCAAACCCGACTACGACTTGGACATTATGAAACAAGGACAAGACTTGTATGATGTTACATGCCGAGTATTGACAGGAATGAGAGAAGTTCTGAGTAAGGTAAATCCAGATATCGTTCTCGTTCATGGCGACACGACAACATCTACAGCAGCAGCCTTGGCAGCATTTTACCAGCAGATTCCTGTTGGTCATGTAGAGGCTGGCTTGCGGACCCACAATATCTACAGTCCCTGGCCAGAGGAGATGAACAGACAATTGACAGGGCGTATAGCCACCTATCATTTCTCCCCCACGCCCCTAAGCAAACAAAATTTGACAGATGAGGGTATCAATGAAAAACAAATTCTCGTAACTGGAAATACCGTTATCGATGCCTTACATATCGTTATCAATAAATTACAGAATGACGCGTCTCTTGCCAAGTATGCGAAAGACAAACTTTCCAAAGCAGGCTACGATGTGCAACGCCTGAATAATGGTCGCAAACTTGTTCTTGTAACAGGTCACCGCAGAGAGAATTTCGGCGATGGTTTCATTCACATTTGTACTGCAATAAAAGACCTGACGATAAAATTCCCTGATGTAGATTTTATCTATCCTATGCACCTAAACCCAAACGTTCGCAAACCCATCCATCAGGTTTTTGGAGACAAATTACATGCCTTTAACAATATTTTTTTCATTGAGCCGTTAGAGTATATAGAATTTATCTATCTAATGGAAAAATCCTATATTGTTCTAACAGACAGTGGCGGTATTCAGGAAGAAGCTCCTGGACTGGGAAAACCAGTTCTTGTCATGCGCGACACGACAGAGCGTCCCGAGGCTGTTACAGCTGGAACTGTAAAACTTGTAGGGACTGACTATCAAAACATCGTATCCAACGTATCTTTATTGTTGGAAAATGTTGTCGCTTATGAGCAAATGAGCAAAGCAATTAATCCATACGGAGACGGTAAAGCTTGTGAACGAATCATTAAAAGGCTAAAGGGTCTTTAGTTAAAGGGTATAATTGAAAACAATATGAAAGCATGTTTCATGGGGCTGGGCTACATTGGACTGCCCACAGCCATTATTGCAGCAAAACACGGCATAGAGATAATTGGTGTCGATATTAATCCGAAAGTGGTAGAGATGACCAATCAAGGTCATCTTCATATTATAGAACCTGGAGTTGAGGAGATGCTTCAGGAAGTTGTCAGTAGTGGTAAACTTCAGGCAAGCACTAAGCCAGAAGTTTGCGATGCCTATTTTATGGTAGTACCCACTCCTTTCAAGGGCGACCATGAGCCGGACATCTCATATGTGGAATCGGCAACACGAATAGTTTTACCCTATCTGAAAGAAGGTGACCTTTATGTCATAGAATCCACATCGCCAGTCGGCACAACCGACAAGATGACTCAGTTGATTTTCACAGAGCGTCCGGAGCTAAAGGATAAGATATACATTGCCTATTGCCCAGAACGCGTGCTGCCTGGCAACGTTATTTACGAACTGGTACATAACGACCGCGTCATAGGAGGCATGAACGAGGCCTCCACAAAAAAAGCAATGGAATTCTACGCAACGTTTGTGCAAGGTACTCTTCATCCCACTAATTGCAAAACTGCAGAGATGTGCAAGTTAACAGAGAACTCGTGCCGCGACTCACAGATAGCCTTTGCCAACGAGTTAAGTATCATCTGTGACAAAGCAGGTATCAATGTTTGGGAACTTATCAATCTGGCCAACAAACATCCACGTGTAAATATCTTACAACCTGGCTGTGGTGTAGGTGGTCACTGCATTGCCGTCGATCCCTATTTCATCAGCTCCGCATTCCCTAAAGAGGCACAAATGATTAAAACTGCGCGATTGGTCAACAACTACAAGGCAGACTGGTGTGCAGAAAAGGTTCAGAATGCCATGTTACGATTTGAGATAGACAATAAGCGCAAGCCCGTTGTCGCCATGATGGGACTTGCTTTCAAGCCCAATATCGACGACCTGCGTGAGAGTCCTGCAAAATATATTGTCACTAAAGTTATGCAGAGTTATAGCAATGCCGATATTCTTGTGGTAGAGCCCAACATTACCGAGCACAAGATTTTCAAGTTGACAAACTACCAGACCGCATACGACAAAGCTGACATCGTTGTATTCCTCACCGCTCACACACAATTTAAACAACTAGAGTGGAGAAGCGACAAGCTGATCTTCGATTTCTGCGGTATATTTAAACGCTGATTTATGAGAATACTTTTCCTCACAGACAACTTTCCGCCAGAGGTTAACGCACCTGCATCCAGAACTTTTGATCATTGCAGAGAATGGGTAAAACAGGGGGCTGAGGTGACTGTCATCACATGCGCTCCAAACTTCCCCAAAGGAAAAGTGTTTGCAGGCTACAAGAACAAGTTGTGGCAGGAAGAAATCATGGATGGTATAAGAGTCATACGCGTATGGACTTACATTGTTCCTAATAGCGGATTTCTTAAAAGGACTCTTGACTATATCAGTTTCTCTGTTACTGGATTCCTAGCAGGACTAATAGTAAAGACAGATGTGATTGTCGCCACCTCACCACAGTTCTTTACAGCATTGGCTGGGAGAGTTCTTAGCAAATGGAAGCGTAAACCATGGATTATGGAGGTTCGTGATCTTTGGCCAGAAAGCATTAAGGCGGTAGGAGCATTAAACGATAGTATTTTCATAAAATATTTCGAATGGCAGGAAAAAAGATGTTATAAGAGTGCCAAGCGTATTGTTGTAGTGACAGACTCTTTTAAAGAGAGAATAGCAGCAAAGGGTATTAAGCCTCAAAAAATTCGGGTTATTAAAAATGGTGTCAATTCCGAGCTTTTTAGGCCTATGCCCAAAGATGAAGCCCTTCTTGAGAGTTTGCACCTCAAAGGAAAATGCATCATTGGATATATCGGAACTCACGGAATGGCCCACAAACTGGATTTCATTCTAGATTGTGCAAAAGAACTAGACACGCCTATGAACAATTTCCATTTTCTGTTCATTGGCGATGGCGCAAAGAAAGAAGAACTTTTGAAATATAAAGACGAATTAGGCTGCCATAATGTCACCATGCTCAACTCCATTCCAAAGAACGAAGTAAACCGTTATATTTCTATTATTGACGTTTGTCTTATTAATCTACGAAGATCGCCATTATTCACCGCCGTTATTCCTTCAAAAATTTTCGAGAATGCAGGAATGGAGAAGCCTATTCTGATGGGGGTAGAAGGTGAGGCTAAAAGCATTATAGAGTCATACCATGCAGGACTCTGTTTCGAGCCAGAGAACAAAGAAGATTTTGTAAAAAAACTCAACAACATCATCAATCCCAATAATATAGGAATGTTTAAGGAAGGATGCCAAAAGCTCTCAAAGGACTTTGACAGAAGTAAACTGGCAAAAGAAATGCTTGCAGTTATTAAAACAACGAAATGACTTCCTCGTGTTTATATTACTAAAAAAAAAAGAGAACGCATACAATAATCACTATTCTTTGTGAGTTATAATATAAAACACAGAGATTATTGCATGACACCATATTTACTAATAGTATTTATTATCAGCTTACTTTTAGGCGCCATCTTCACGCCAGCAACACTCAACTTTTGCAAGCGGAAGAAGCTCTACGATATACCTAACGAACGGAAAATACACAAAAATGCCATACCACGTCTGGGAGGAATCTCTTTTTTTCCCAGTATGTTATTGGCATTCATTATTTTCTTGTTAGTCAGTTATAAAAACAATCAACTGGACCACACATTTAACATCTGGAGTGCTAGCTATCTGGCAGGACTGCTCATTATTTATACAACTGGTATCATTGACGATTTGATTGGTCTTTCTGCCAAGTCAAAATTTTTGGCACAAATTATTGCTGCAAGCTTGTTACCAATGACCGGACTTACCATCAACAACCTCTACGGACTGTTTGGCTTTTACTATTTGCCCTATTATGCAGGCGTTGCTTTCACCATTTTCGCCATTGTATTCATTTGCAATGCAATTAATCTCATTGATGGCATCGACGGATTGGCAGGAAGCATCTCACTACTGGCTTTGGGAGGATTCCTTGGTTATTTCGTCTATTACAACGTGTTCAGCTATACCTACACCGTACTCGCAGCAGGCATGATAGGAGCATTGGTAGCATTCCTCTATTATAATCTATTGGGCAAAGTCGAGAAGAATACCAAGATTTTTATGGGCGACTCTGGGTCACTGTCATTAGGGTATACCCTAGGGTTTCTGGCTATCAAGACGGCAATGGACCATCCCACCATTTGGTTTATTAGTCGTCCGGAAGCCTTCCTGTTTCCATTGACATTGCTCTTTGTACCCATTGCCGACGTTGTAAGAGTTACCTTCTACCGTTTGTTTCATGGACACCCCCTGTTTGATGCAGACAAGAACCATATTCACCACAAACTCATGCGAGCAGGACTGACACAACATCAGGCGTTGGCAGTCATATTGCTGATTACCATTTTCATCTACGCCATTAACTATATGTTGTACCCCACCCTTTCCTCGACAGTTATCGTAGGAATAGACACACTCATTTACATCATTGTAAACATCTCCATTAACCTTAGAATCAAGTCCATCGCATGAAGCGCCTAACAGACATATTCTTTGCAGCCATTTGTCTGGTTGTCTTCTCACCACTGATATTGCTATGCTACCTAACCATCAAGATTGGTGGGGGACCGGCGTCCTACAAGCAGGAACGCATCGGCAAGGTCGGTCGCCCGTTTTTGAACTATAAGTTCCGCAGCATTGTCAT
>JAEEGL010944153.1_pt1 | contig 17499 bp, 11 predicted proteins | sample 9134231 | NCBI WGS metagenome assembly JAEEGL01 (sample SAMN16246548, study PRJNA631951) | gut metagenome | biome: gut microbiome; feature: rumen; material: fiber-attached | host: Bos | place: Iran: Karaj | collected 2018-10 | reverse complement strand
TGAAGAAAATGCTCTTTCTTAAAAATAATTGTCTGTGAGATCATTTTGGAAAACAATCAAATCTCCACGATTTGCGAACATTCCCACTTTTTCGTGAGCTTCTGTTGAAGTTTCAAACATCGTAATTTTGGGAATTTCGAATCCTTCAGAAAGAAGTCCTTCTTGAATTTTGAGAGTTCAAGGATTTTTGATCAGAAGAACGAGATCAACCGCATCTGCTAGCATTTTCCCAATCTGAAAATGAATTTCTTCCGATTTTTCTCCAAGTTCCACGAGTCAGGGAGTGAGGTAGATTTTTTTCCCTTGAAATTCGGTATTTTTTAGGAGATCAACTGTTGTTTTTACTCATTCGATATTTCCATTAAAGGAATCGTCCAAGACATATACTCCGGTATGCTCATTATAAAGAAGTTCTAATCTATGATTTACGAACGGAATTGCTTCCACTCTTTTTTGAAGTTCAGAAGGAGTAATTCATAGTTTTAAAGCAACCGCGAGAGCAAGGCTCAGATTTTTAGCACTATGTTTTCCTAAAAGTCTAGTATGATATTCTTCTCCTTGAAATTGGAATGAAATCCCTTGAAAATCAGGAAAATATCTCACAGGAAGATCTTTGATCGCTTGGACTTCATATTCGACCTTTTGACAAAAACGAGCAATTCAAGTCTGAATATTTTCATTTTCACCATCAAGAAACAAGGTATCTCCTTTTTGAAGAGATTGAGCGATTTCAAATTTGGTTTGAATAATCTTGTCTAAAGAACCAAATCTTTCTAAGTGCTGAAGAGTAATCCCCGTTAAGATCGCTAAATGCGGAGGAGTAATTTCACATAAAGCTTGAATATCTCCTGGAACATAAGCTCCCATTTCCACGATCATCACTTCTGTCGAAGGTTTGAGATTTCCGAGGATAAATTTGGAGATTCCAAGTAATGTATTATGAGTTCCTATCGGAGAAATCACTTCAAACGAATCTTTGAGCAATGCGGTTAAAAACTCTTTCACAGAAGTTTTCCCATAACTCCCCGTTATTCCGATAATCTTTGTTTTCGAACAGGCTTTTACTCTTTTTTTTGCTCTGTAAATTAATTGCCATTTCATCAATCGTTCAAAAGGAGAAATGATCCACGAAGCAAGAACGAAAAATAAAGGAGAAGCTAAAACACTTCATCAAAGAATGATAAAAAATTGCCAAGAAATACCCCAAAAAAGAAAAGAAAAAATCTGAATTCAAAAAAAGACTCCATTTGCAACAATGAATAATAAGATCGCTTTCTTCGTTCGATCAAGTTTCTGTCTTTGAGAACCTTTAATTCGGAACAGTAAATGAGTATAAGCAAAATGAAGAAATCTTGTGATTTGATAATTTTCAAGTTGGTATCCATGAAGGAGATTAATCGGGATCATGATTATCACATAAATTAAAACCTCATTACTTTTACTCAAATGAAAAGAAAAATCAAATTAAGCTGTTTTATCAATTTTCAAAAAAATCCCTTGACTTTAAAGTATATATATATGATGTTTTTAATTTTCAAGAGAATCTCTTTGAAATCATCGTATTTAACCTATAAAAAGACCATATATGTGCGAAACATCATATCCACGAGACACATCAATACCATATCAAAAGCTTCACATTGAAACTCCCGGACAAACAACTAAATCTATTCGTTCCATGGATTGATATATAAAAGACTGGAGGGGGAATATTACATCTATCATTCGTAGTCCCACCCAAATACAAGTCGAACTCTTAAAGGAAAAGTTTGGTGACCGTTTTTATCCTCCTCAAGAAACAAACAGCCAACCGAATTTCACTGATTCAGAGTGGCCTGATTTATGATTTCGTTAATTCTTGTTTTTCCCTATTTCTCCCACAAAGTCTTCAAATATACCTCCTTTTTCTCTTGGTAATATTTTTTCAAGATCTCAGGAAATACGGAATCAAGTTGATTCACCACATATTCTTGGACACTCTGATTATACTGTTTTTTGAAAATCTGGGAAACATCGGTAATTTTGATCGGAGTTCCGTTTCGTTCATACTTCTGATTTCAAGCTTTGATCTGTTTTTTTACCGTTGAATACAATGAAAAATAATCTTTTAAATCTGACTGATAAAAGAGGAGTGAATAGTCATTTTTGAGATAGGTTTGAAGTTCAGAGAGTAAATTATTTTGAAATGAGAGAAGTTTTTTGTCTTGTTCTGTCGTGGAATTAGGAATTTTCTTGCAAGTAAAGGTAACTTTATTGTACACGACACACAATTGATCTCCCTTTTTTACGAGAGAAATCTTTTTGAGTAAAGACAAATCTTCTGTTTGAATTTGTTCAATTCTTTCATTATTTTGTTTAAAAATCGTTCCTTCTTTCGGTTTTTCATAACAAAACGTATCGAGAAGATGGTCTCCTTTTTGCAGACTTACACAAGAAGCGGAGTTTGGAAGAGAAAAATTTCATTTTACCGTAATTTCTTGAGAAGGGATCAGAATTCCTGAGATCTTTTTCTTGGTCTTTCCATTAATCAAAAGAGAAAAATCCTGACTTAAATCAAGTTCTAACGGTTCTTCATCATTTCTCTCTCGGAAGAAGGTAATTTCCTCTTTATCGGTATCTTTTCCGGAAGGATTAGGAACCACGGAAAGAATTTTCACCTGAGGAATGATCAGATTTTCATTCTCTTTTTCCAAAAGATCAGAAGTCGGATTATAACAATAGGTATCAAAAGTATATTCTTTATATTTGAGGGAAACACAGGTCGCCTTGGAATTGGGGAAAGAAAAATCTCCTGTAAAATCCATTGTCGGTTGAATCGTTTGAAGTCAAAGTTCTGAAAGGGATTTATTTTTAGTTGTTCAGGTAGCAAATTCTCCTCGTGGAAAGATTTGAAAACTAAAATTATCAGAGAAGTCAATTTCTGTACCACTAAAATTAGAAGCATCGACTGAAAGAGTAAAAGCTTCTTTATTTTTATCGGTTCCTTCAGGATCGTAAAGAAGATTCGTAATTTTAATATGTAATTTGTCATAGTCTTTTTCTCGTACTTCTGGTTCATCTGCTAAGGAAGTTCCACAAGTTTGAGAAGATCGGAGTCCTTTTTGATGAGTTCTTGCATCTTGTTCAGACTTTTGAAACTCTTTTTGAAATTGGTAAGCGTTTTTAAAGGTGTATTCTTTCGCATATCCTTCGGAAATCATTTTCTGATTGATCAATTCACCGTCCAAGTAGACATAAGCGACATATCTTCCATACAAGTCAATTTGTTCTTGAGAATCATCAAATTCGAGGCGGACATTTTTATTTTTCAAGAGCTCCGTCAGATATTTTTTCGCTTCAAGTCCAAAACATTCCGTCGTACGGAATCTTGTTTTATTGGATTCTGGTGCATCTGCTCAGAGAAGTCTTACGGATTGTAAGGTTCCATCTTCTTTACGGAAACGGAAGGTATCTCCATCAAGAACAGAATATACTTTCACCGTTCAAGTCTGATTTTCTACTTTTTTATTGGGATTGTAGGAATAGGTATCAAAAATTTTATCTTCATAAAACAGAGAAATCACTACATTTGCGTTGTCTTTCGTAGAATTTGGAAATCAAAATGTTCCTTTTAAAGTCTTTGTTTCTCAGATTTCAAGTTCTCAACTTAATTTTTTATTGGTTGAATTCACTTTCATTTTGATTTTTGAAAGATTGACGGGAGTAGAGGAAAGATTTTGAATCGTAATTTCCTCATTATTAGTATCGGTTCCTTCAGGATCATAAAGGACATCGATAATTTTGAGAGTATACGACGAAGCATCAAATTTTTCCTCTTTTTTTTCTTCTTTCTCTGAAACAGTCTGGTCTTTTTCCTCTTTTTCTTTTACCGGTTTAGTATAACAATACTGATCAAGCTGAGAATCTCACGAATAAAGCGAAATACAAGCTCAAGCATCTGGAAATCCAAAATTCTTCTCAAAAGTATCAACAGAGAACGATTTTAAACTTCAAGTCAAGTATTTCTTCGTCGTTGAAGTAGAACTTTTAAGATAAAACGATTTCTGCGACAAATCTACATCATAGGTTAAAAAAGATTGAAGAGTTATTGCTTCTGGACTAAGATATTGAAGATCAATAATTTTAATTTTGGAAGAAAAAGAAGAAAAGTCTGACGGTCCAGAAAGAGTTTCTTGATTTCATGAAAGGGAATGTTCCCCTTCGTTATCAAGGGAATGCTTTAAAGAATCTCAAGTTCCTTCGATTGTTTCTTGTTTTCCACAAAGTTGTTCCTTCGTTGGGCAAGAACATCATCAACCACCTCATCAAACATATTTCACCGTTTCGACCGTCTTGATATTAAATTTCGAGGTCGGAGAAAAATATGTCAAAACATCTTCAGAGAAGCCTGGCGAAAAATCGTCTACTTTATCAAACACCACTCCACAGACTTTTACCTTTTCTGTTTTGTATATTGACTTTTCATAATTTCAGGTATAAATTAGCATCTTGTCGAAAAGCTGTCTACTTTGTCCATCGTCTCATCGTAATTCAAGGTTACCATTAAAAGATTTAATTTCGAAATTCTCATGCAATAAAAGAGTTAGCAATCCTGCTTCTGCAAGTTGTCACGGCTTCTGAGTTAGCAAAATTCTCGAATTCTTCTGTAAATCTGAAAATTCATAAATTTCTGTTGACTCTTTAAGATTGATAATGATTTGATTTTGGAGAATACTTCCAGAAAGAATCAGATTTTTATACTTTTTGGGTAAATCTTTATGAAGCAATATTTCCACATAAGGATCATATCTTTCCCCTCAAGCAAAGATTTCAGAAATTTCTATAAGATCCTCCACACATTCTGAATCACTTGGTTCTTCAGGCTCGTCAGGTTCCTCTGGATCGGGATTAGGAGGAGTCGTCGTTTTCGGTTTCGAACAATCAATCATTTCGGTATCAGAATCCGAATAAACCACTCAAGGATTTGCTTGTAAAGGAGTCTGAATATTCTGAGGATCATGGGTAATTGCTTGAGTAACAATTCCCTGTGAAGTTTTCATGACTTTATGAAAAGACATCAGATAATCATCTTTTTTAACCACTCGCTCTTTATCAACCACAAAAGAATCCTCTTTTCTCTCGTCTCTCCAAAGTTCGACATGAATAGCTTGATCATCAGGGATCAATAATCTCGGATAATCTAAACCTAATCACAAAATTCCCTCATTGAGAGATAAAAAAGTGGGATCGTTGGCTAAAATAAGAAATCCCCCCGCAGGAATATACATTCCCTCAAAAGTAATGGCATTTGTAACTTCAAAAAACTCTCCAGAAAGAGTAAACCTTCCTAAAAAATCTCAAGTTCCAATATTAGAAATTTCTATCCATTCTTTCTGATTGACAATCACATCACAATAGTCTTCTTCCATACAATCATCATACCAAACTTCTGAAATCACTAATCTCGCAGTGTCATTATTTACTCAAGTGAGATTTGTTCCTGTTTCTACCGTTCAAGTTAAGATTTCTCAAGTTCCAGGAATATCTGGATTTTCTCAAGTTCAAGATTCATTTCAAGTTCCATTTTCTGATTCGGTTTTTATTTTTGTCGAGATTCAAGCAATGATTTCATCTGTTTCAAGGTTCCTTTGAAAAGAATATTTATTATCTTTTCATATTTTAACAAGTTCTTGATCCCAAACAAAATCATCTATCATTTCTCAAGAAAAAAGAAGTGTAATTTGTCATTCTTTATCAGTAATAGCAAAAACATTATCTGACTTATTTTTTATAAGGTATAAATCTTCTTTAAGATTTTTAAATCAAGAATCTGTTATAATTAAAGCAGTATTTGCAGGAATTGAGATTTTTTTTCCAATTCGTCCGTTTTTTTTGGCTCCACTCAATACCAAATCCCCCTCAAAATCTTTATCTCATATATTTGTAATTTCAATCCATTCATCACTTGATCGAATATAGACTTCCGTAATTTTTAAATTTGGTAAGTTCTCTCCAGTTTCATTTTCATTTCAACCATCTTTTCCACTTCAAGAAGTATTTTCATCTTCTGAAAGAATTTCATCTCCATTTTCATCTCAAATTCAACGAAGAGAAGTACTCTTTTCACTCTTTTTTTGATCATTTTCATTTTCTTCTTCATCGTTTTTTCAAAATGCATCGTTTGGTTCAAATTCATCATCAACGTTTGGCTCAAGTTCTTCTTGTTCAACATCAATGGAAATTTCGTCGTTTTCTCATTTTTCGTCAGGTTCCTCAGATTTTTCTTCTTTTTCTAAATTTTCTTCTGTCTTTTCTTCACTATCACTTTCATGACTACTGTCATCTTCTTCAAACAAACTCGTTCCTTCTCAAGAATCACTTTCTCACTCATCAGAAAAATTTTCTTCCTCTCACGATTCATTCTCTGAAGATTCCTCATTATTCTCTGAAATTATATTTCAATTCTCTGGCATTACCCCAAATTCTCAGGAATTTTCCTCAGCAAAAACTCCCTTTGGAAATAACGAAAAAAAGAGGAAAACTCGTACTATTACGGTCGTTATTTTTCTCATCAATGATAAAAAGTAATTAAAATTATCCAAGGATCGCTTGTAAAATAAACTCTTTTGTTTTTGTTACTTCCTCAGAACAAAGAGGAAAATGTTCTTTTTTATAGTCAGCAAATTCTCGCAAAGTTTCCTTCAAATCTTCTTCGAAATATTGGTCTTCTTGATCTAAAACGATATCGTGAAAGTGTTTTTCATAATATAAGGCATTGTCCATTTGGTCATGCGTTCGCGGAATCGGAACAATAATAGTCTTGAGATGAAAAATCTTTTGTTCTGCAAGAGAAGTTGTTCCTCCACGAGAAACCGCTAAATCAGACAAGGAATACAAATATCCCATCTCCTTTTGAGAAAGAAAATCAAATACGATCGCCCCCTTGTTCTCGAAATCTCCCTGCAAATCTGCATTTAATTTTCCTAATGATACCACCATTTGGATTTTTTCCGCGAGTTTCTCATCAAAAACCTTTAATAAACTTTCATACAAACTTTTGGCTCCCTGAGATCCCCCACTCACAAAAAGAATCGTTTTCGAAGGATCTAAATTTTCCACTTTTTTTAAAAAAGAAGCAGAAAAATCTGACTCTCCATCTTTAGATGCGAATAAATCTTCTGACAAAATCTGTCCAACTACGGTCTCTTGAGGAAAGATATTTTCAAATCCTGTAAAAGTTTTTGTAGCCCATTTAGAAGCGATACGATTGACTAATCCGGGATGAGTATCTGATTCATGAACGATGATTTTTTTACGAAGGATTTTTCCTGCAACAACGACAGGTAAAGCAACATATCCTCCTTTACAAAAGATCACATCAATTTTTTTTCTTCGAAGTACCCATAAACTCTGAATCACCCCGATGAAAAAAAGAAAAAAATCTCTCACATTTTTCACTAAAGCAGAAAAAGACTTTTCACGACGAAATTTTCCAGAAAGAATAGTCTGAAATTGAACTTCTTTAAATTCAGAAGCCACTTGCTGTTCTAAGGAATTTTTAGTTCAAAATCGGAAAATTTGCTTCACTTGAGAAGAATACTCTTTGTTTTTTGCAAGAGTGGAAAGCAAAGAGCGAATAGGAAAGACATGTCCTCCTGTTCCTCATCATGCCATAGCGATATTCTTCTGCTTCATACTCATTTTAGAAATAAAAAGATGTCTATATTTGACAGATTTGTCTAAAAAAAGCAAGGGAAAAATCCTTTTTGTCGTTCTATTTTTACAAAAGCAGTTGACTTTATAGTTATTTTATATATACATACAAAATCTTATTTGTTGAGCAAAAATTGATGAATATCCAGAAACACTTTTCCATTTCTACCAATCCAAAAGAATTGCAAAGCTACGTTTCTTCTTTTTTGAGTAATGCAGATAAAATTTCTCAAGCACAAATACAACACGATTTCTACAAAATTGATACCCAAAAGATTATCGATATTCTCTCTCAAGATCCATCAACAAACACTCTTGCTACGATACTTACATCCATCAAAAACCAACTTATAATTCTTGGGACAAACCAACAACTTGAAAATATCATTTCTACGACTAAAAACTGACTTTCAGTGATTCTCATCAGTACTCCAGAACCATTTTTTTCAAGATTTTTTTCAAAACCTTCTCTCAATTCCTTCATGAAAAGTGTTTCTTTATTACTTATGGCTCATCTGAATCAGATGATACAACCTCAAAAACTCTACCAACTTATTGAAAAAATTTTAGATCATAATACAAAATTTTTCACTGAAAAGAATAAGCAAGATTTGACAAAAGAAGAAATAGCCAACAAACTCCTTTTATATTATTACAACAATCCAGAAAATCTCCAAGCATATCTTGATTATCTCTTTGCTACAAACAAATACTACCCTACACCTGAAGAAGTAGACAGTAATAAAACAATAAAAGGTCGGTTCCAAGACTTTAAAGATTCTCTTTTCGGAAGAGCTTTTGATCAAAAGATAAAAAATCAGATTTTTCAAGCAGTTGCAAATCAAGCGAAAAATCTTTTCCATTACCTTGAATATCAATCTGAATTATCTTTCTTTTTTACTGAAAATTGAAACTTTCAACAAAAAGAATCTTCTTTTGAAACATGTATGTACATTTTAAAAGAAAAAAATCAAAAATTCCAAGATATTTCTCTTGATCAGTTTATTGAAGAATTAAAAAAGATGTATTCAGAATCTCCAACAGACTTCAAAAATTTTCTTAAACAATATTTTTATGAAAATGTTGCTTTCTATGATCAAGATTTGATCGAAAAAACTTATCAGATGACAAAAAACATAACAGAACAAGAACTACAAGATGCTGAAATAGACTTAAATAACCGTATTTCTCTTATCAAATATGATAACACCGTTCTTTCTTCTATGGATAATAAGGAACTTAAACAAGCTCTTTTTCAAATCTCCCAACAAGATCAAAAAGAAAATACCGAAAAGCTTAAAGGTATTTTAGTACAACTTATTCCAAACGCTCCAGACAAAAATGACTATATTAACGATACTTCTCAACTTATAAAATTCTTATCTAACAAGACTTATCAACAAGCTGCGTAAATTTTCACAATAAAAAAAATCCTTCTCAAAGAAGAACTTATGGAGGTACCTGTGGGATTTGAACCCACGAACCGAGGTTTTGCAGACCTGTACAATAGACCACTCTGTCAAGGTACCACTTTTTTACAATCTACACTATAAGAAAACCTTTTTGAAAATCAAGAGTTTTAAAACTCTACTCCTAGCCGGAATCGAACCAGCATCTAACCCTTAGGACGGGCCTATTCTATCCATTGAACTATAGGAGCTTATGCTTTACTATAGTGATTTTTTTTTCTCTTTTCAAGAGAAGTCGAAAAAAAAGTCTTTTAAAAATTGACAAAAAAAAAAAAACGATACAATTATATTGTAATATTACATTTTTTATTTTATAAAAAGAAAAAAATGGCAACTCCAGATATCTTAACAGTAAGAACTGATAAAACTACCCCTTCTGAAAAAGATAAATTAGTTAACAGTACAAACGACATGGTTTTTTCAGATTTCCTAGATGAAACAGAAAGAGAACAACATAGAGACAGATTAAAACAAGAAATAAAATTTCAATATCAACAAGAAAATAAACCTTATAATCAATCTCTCTTAGACAAAATTGTTAAATCTATCCCTGATCAAGTCTTTAGATATGGTAATCAAAAGGTATTAAAAAATTTACAGAGTAATCCTTATTATGTTCCCGATCTCTCAATGTTAGTGAGATGGTTTCTTAATAGCCGTGATACACTATATCCTAAATACGGAGAATTCGCTCCTAACAAATTAGAAAATTGGTTTAAAGATTGCTTTCCTTATATTCAAGCATACTCATTAAATAATGAATGAATGTGAGAAAATGTGGTTCTTATAACATTACTTTTTGATCTTTATCAAATCTATGATATAAATAAATTAAATATTGAAAAATTGAAACAAGTAAGTGATTATTTAAGGGAACAAAATAAATCATTCTCAGAGATAGAAGATATAACACCAATAACAAACATCATTCAAGGATAATTTGTAGTTTTCTATTGCTTTTAAAAAACTTTTCTCGTTGTGTTAGAGAGAAGTTTTTTACATCCTTTTTTTTTCTTTATTTATTAGATAAGATTCTTTTATATACAAAAATTAATAATAGTAATAATGTCGAAATGTTGATAAAATGTCTAAATGTGTCAAAATTAAGGTATGAACTAAGAAAAGATACTCAAAATACTTTTTAACATTCTTGTAGAATTGTTGAGAAATTCTCCTTTTCTTTTTTTTTGTGATATAATCTTTGTGAAAAAATCCCCCTTTTTTGTTAAAAACCTTGTTAAAAATTATTGCTTAAAGTTCGCGAATCTTTGTTTTGTTTTATATGGTTTCGACTTTCTGAAAATATTCCTTCTTGTGCTTGATGATTGGTATTTTGATATTTTGAAGTGTCCAAAATGGTGTCGTCTGTTTTTCGGTATTTGTTAAATTCTTCAAAATTTTGTAAATTCTGATAAAAGACACCCGGTAAGATTTTTTCCATGATTGTTAAAAACTTTTTATTGATATTTCTGATGATGACATTTTTTTGGACTCCGTTTCCTATTTGTTTATAGAGATGAAGATTGAGATCGTTTCGATAAGAATCGGTGATGGTTTGATAGGTCTTTTCATTGAGTTCTTGAAGATTTCCTGAAAAATCCCATTTTCTTTCCAATGATGAATAAGCTATTTCTCAGGTTCCTTGTAAAATTGTGATGGTTTGATGGTCTTTGTCGAAATGGAGTAAGGTTTGAGGAAAAATATTCATTAGATCTCCATTTTCCAAAAGAAGAAAAATCTGATTTTCTTCACGAGGGGTATTGGAAGCATAGAGAATTTCCGAATTTTCAGTCAGATTTATTTTTCTTTTTTCTTGTTTGAAAGTGAAGGTTTCTTTTTTTTGATTGTTGAGGTTTTGGATTTGGATATAACTTTCACTTTTGGGGATAGAATGGGTGCTTGAAATAATGAGCTTGGGAGATTGTTTAGCAATAAAACCCTGAATATCTGGTGTTTCAGGGTAAAGATAGAAAAATCCTGAGAAAAAGATTCCAAGGATTGCGATTCCTCCGATGATTAAAAGGGGAATTTTTATTTTTTTTGGTAAGTTTTTGATTTTTCGGAGTCCTCGAAGAATTCCACTTCATAGAAGAAATGGAAAAGCGTCAATATTGAAAAGTGGTCTGATGAAAAGAAAAATGAAGAGATAGATATTTCCTCGTTTTACGAGATTTCTTCGAAAGATTTTTTCTTCGTCGTATAAGGTTACGCAATAGAAAATATAGGATAAAGTACTGATAATGATATATCGTCGATATTCGATAATAAATTGTTGAAAATCAAAATTACGGAGTATCTTATTGGTAAAAAAATAGATCAATACTCGTGCTAGAAGATAATATACAATGAAGAGATGATTTTTTTTCATAGAATAAAAAAGATAAATTCCTCTTTATTATAAGGTTTTTTATCTTTTTTTTCAAATTTCAATTAAGTTAGATGGTTTCGTTTCTTCTTTATGCTTCGATAATTACTTCTTCTTTTTTCTGTTTTTCTTCCTTACTTTTATCCGTTACTAAGACATTTGTAGGGAAAAGAATCGTTGAAAATACTCCTAATACAGAAACAAGATCTCCTAAGAAAATTCCTTGTTTTCCATCGTTTGGAAGATACATACTGATAATAATGAGAGCAATTCCTAAAATAAGAGCCGTTAATCTTGGAAATGGAACATTTGCACAGAAGACTCCATACACATTGAAAAAGTAAAGAGAAATTGCAATAATTCCTCCGCACATGATATGGAACCACATTTCATCTTCGAGTGGACTATTGTTTACAAGAAATGCTGTATCATTTTGTACTAAAATACTGAAGAAATATCCTAAAAATGCTCCAAAAACAAGCATTACAATAATTCTTTTAATCCAATCGGCTGTATTTTTTTTCTTTGCCATGATGTGTAAATGAAAATAAAGATTATTTATAGATACTTTTTATCTTCTTTTTTTCAATGGTTTTTGAATGTTTTTGTTTTTTGTATGTTCATGAAGATGCTTTTACTTTATCAACGGAATTTCTAATCTATTTTCTTTCAAGGTCTTTTGGTCGATTCCTTCAAAGATAAAACTTAATAAAGTTGTGGCATAACTCCCCGTTGGTAAGAAGAAATGAAGATTGATTTCTTTTTCATCAAAGGAATAAGAAAAATCTGACAGATACACTCGAAGTGGTCTTCTAATTCCTCGTAATTGATAGATTTTACAGATTTCTTCTTGTTCTTTCGTAAATGATAAGGATTTTAATCGTAGATCTTCATGAATTCTGGCTTTTGTTTCTTTTTTTGGAAGGAGAAGATTTCGTCAGATCATCGGTCAAGTTGGAATCCATTTTTTCTCGGAGAAAGGGAGAGTTTCTTGAAAATAATCTGGTTCAAAAAACGGAGAATCAGACTTTTCTTCTTTTTCTTTTTTATAATCGAAGAGATGAATTTCTTGTTGATGATAGACTCAAACTTGGCTATTGATCGCAGAATAACTATTCACCACCAAATCGCCATCAAGTAAAAATTGGCTTTTTTTTCGGCGAGTTATGACATATTCATTGAAATACATACTTGCGAAAGCTTGGAGCATAAATCTGAGATGATATTGATTTTTTCCCTCGTTTTCAAAAAGAATTTTTTTCGCTTCGGTGAAATTTTTATTTCTTTTTCCAAATCTCTGACTTCAAAAACAATTTGGAAACCCGTTTTTCTGGATTCTTTCGATATTTTTCTGGATTTTTTCTTTTTGTTCTTCTGAAAAACTTCCTTTCATTCTCAAACGAATTTGAAAGATATTCCCTTTATTAGTTCCTACTTTGAGAGGAGTTTCTCCCCAAGTTTTCTCCAGAATTTTGACTTTTTTCGATAGAATTTGGCAAAACTTTTCTTCACCTCCTGTTTTTTGTACGACACTTTTATAAATACTCATCCATTGACGAGTAATTCCATCTTTATCTTTTAGTCCCGCGATTCCGATATCTTCACGAGAGATTCAAGCTTCTTTTCCCAAAAATTCTACTACTTCCATAGTTGTGAGAGATTCTTTCTCGAAGAAAAGATAGAAGAGATCTCCTTTCCCCTGCGGTTCTTCATGTAACACTTCTTGAACGATAAAATCTTCAGGAACGGTTTTAAACTGAAAAAGCATTCAGATTTTTTTATTATTTAAATCTCTTTTGTTGTAAAGATTTGAAAAAGAAAGGCAAGTACTTTATCTTGATATTTTCACCGAAAACAGTACTAATGCTTTAGGTTTTACTATCTTTTATCGATGGAGAAATATACCTTTTTAACCATTCAGCAACCTTGTTTCTTTGAGATTCCTAAAATTAAAGGATCGAGATTTTTGTGATATGTTTTTCCTATTCAAACGAAAGAAGATTTTGAACAACATCTTGAAGAAGTGAAAAAAGAACATTTCTCTGCGACTCATCACTGTTATGCTTATAAATATGATTGTCAGTGTCAGAAAGATCTTTTTGGGATTCCTCATTATTGTTCCCTTCAGACGAGAGTAAATGATGATGGAGAACCAAGTAATACTGCTTGAAAACCGATTCTTTCTGTATTGGATGGAGAGAATCTTCATAATCTTGGATTGATTGTAGTGAGGTATTTTTGAGGGACTCTTTTAGGGGTAGGAGGATTGATTCAAGCTTATTCTCAAGCGGCAAAAGAAACTGTTACTCATGCGAAGATCATTGAACAAGAGATTTTTTCTGTTTTTCAACTTCACTCGGATTACGATCAGATTTCTCTTCTTTCTTTTCTTTTCAAAAAGTATGAAGTAAAAATTTTAGAAACTTGTTATCCTACCGATCCTTCAGGGAAAATTATGCAAACATGTCAAATCAATCAAGGATTTTTTGAGAGTTTTCAGCAGGAACTTTGGGATAAAAGTAAGGGAACTTTGAAAATAGCATAAAAATCTGACTCTTCATCGAGAAATCAGATTCTTTTTTATGTTCAGTTTTTCTAATACTTATCACTTTTCTCTAAATTACATTTTCTACAGAGCATTTGACAATTTTCAAGCTCTGTTTTTCATCCTTTACTCCAAGGAATCTTATGGTCGGCATGCATTTCTTCTCTTTCAAAATGTTCTCCACAGATACTACAAATTCAACCACATTTTTCATAAGCTTCGGCTTTCTGTTTGTCTGTAAATTCTCTTAAACTAAGAAATTTTGGATTTCATGAAAGGAGATATTCATAAATCCCTTTTTTATTGGTAACTTCATCATCGAGCATCAGATTTTCTATCTCTTTTTCTAATTCTGTAGCATTATATTTATGAGAGCTATATTGATTATAGAGATTTCATCGTTCAAGTCCTTTCATCTCCTTTCTCTTTTTAGGGAAAATCCTCTGAATTCGGTTAATAATTTCTTGATAATATTGTCGGAGTTCATCTGCATTTTCATCATGTTGATGAGTACTCATATAATGTTCAATCCGACTTTTCTCTTTTTCTGAAATCCATTTCAACGTTTTCTCCAAAAGTTCTTGTCTAATGGCATCTCAAGTAATATAATCGCCTCATAATCCTTTTGCAGGGCAATTGGTTTTACTAAAATATCTTTTTGCATCGGAAAGCCAAGGTCAAGGATAAACGGCATTTCTAAGTTCTTGAGCTGTTAATTTTTCTCAAGCGATATTTACGGTTTTAAATCGTTCCAATTTTTCTTCTTCATTTCCCTCGCAGAAATACACCATCAATTCATAATTCAAAATTTGATCTTTTTGATCTTGGGTGAGATTTTGAAAAGATTTCGGATTTCCATTGATGAAAATTGAAAAGTTATTCGTTACATACTGACAAATCGAGAGTGTCCTTTGTTGTCCATCAAGGACTTCAAAAGTTCAGTCTTCACGAACGACTCGATACATTACATTAAGAGGGAAATTCTTTCTCAAAGTTTCAATCACCGCATTTCTCTGCTGTTCTTTATAGACAAATTCTCTCTGATAGGGAGGGCGAATATCGAGTTTCCCATGATATCCAACGACACCATTTTCGGCATCATCTTGGTATTGATCGACAAGGTCTTTTACTTTAATGTGATGGAGTTCAATTTTCATAGTATTTAGGAAAAAGAAATAAAAGTCTGAATGATACAATGTTCGTCATTTTGAGCGAAGCGAAAGATCTTCTTCGCAAGAGCCGGAGGATTTTCTTCGTTTTAAATCCCTAAAAGATTTGATAGTTTTAACCTCACCCCTACCCCTCTCCTAAAATAGGAGAGGGAGTTTTTAAGTTAGCATTTCCCTCCTTATTAAGGAGGGATTAAGGGAGGTTCTTCCCCAATGTTTTTGCGTATTTTCAAAGGGGCAAAAGATTTGATAGTTTTAACCTCACCCTACTCCTCTCCTAAAATAGGAGAGGGAAATCACGAAGTGATGGGAGAGGTTCTTATTACTAAAGATTATTTTTTACGGCGAATAACAATACGAGCATAAGTAGGTTTTCAGTCAATAATTCAATCTTTATCTTTGATTAATCAATGAGATTTTTTAGGGACAAAATCATATTTTCTAATATCATTTGCATTCAATATTTCAAATTGTTCGGGATTATATTTATCCATAAAGGTTATAGGGACTCACATAATTCAATCATAATCACAAGGTATTTCTGCAGTTTTATTCACATTTATCGCTTTATAATTATCATATTCAGGATATTCATCTTTTGAATAATTTTTATAAAGAATCAAATTTTCATGCCTTTCTTTATAATCTAAATTTGTAAACCAACGAACTCATTTGACACGAATAAATTTATTTCAATCTTCATCTATTCTAAATCATGAAGCATTTAAAGGATAATCGTCTGGAACTCTAAATTCACGGTCTCAACTATGAATACTTACTCAAAGCCAAATATTATTATTTTGAATTAATGGAAATACTTCTTTATATGTTATGGCATTTATACTACCAATAATCAAAAACTTCTTATGAAATTCCATTAATTGTGCAATGTATTCACGAAAAAGTGAAAAGGGGGGATTGGTTACGACAACATCAGACTCTTTTAATAATTCTACACATTCTTTACTTCTAAAATCTCAATTTCATTCAAGTAATAAAACTTTATTTTTTCCTTTTCCTGTCTTTAAAAGATATTCAATGTCTGATAAATCTTCAGCTCCATCTCCATTAGCATCATACACCTCATTAATTTCAATTTTATATGCTTTCTTTTTTTCATGCTCCATCCCTTTAATTTCAAATAAGGGCAATTGAGTAAAAGCAATGGGTGAAGTTGAATATCCTGTTGCAATTATTCTTTTTAATCACAAAAAATTAAAATTCATAGCAAAATATTTGAAAAAATTACTTTCATACGGATCATCACAGTTACAATATACTGTTTTATTTTTGAAATAATCTTTGTAGTACCTTAATTCTTTCTCAATATCTGATAATTGAGTATAAAACTCATCTTTTTTTTCTTTATTGGCTTTGTGCAATTCTGAATTTCTAGACATCACAAAAATAGTTTAGCGACTAAAAACACGGTCAGCCAAACTTTTTAAGATTCTTCGCTCTTGCTCAGAATGACAGAAATAAAAAAGACGACTGATATTACCGTTAGTCGCCAAACTAATCTACATTACCAAGCTTTCAACTAAGTAACAAAGACACGATATTACCAATCGTCTTTATTATTAATTGAAAGCCAACAAGTATTAGCTTTGGTAAGATTAATTTGGCATTTTCTTTATACCAATTGATACCTCAAAATCAAGGAGAATTTTTTTTGTGAACAGTAACCCCTTTATCACTTCGTGACATTTCCCCTTGAAAGGGGCAAACATAATAGAAAATCAAAAAAAGGACGAGGCAAGCCATCGTTCCTACAAATTGCACGATATAAAATAATAAATAACAGGTATACGAAAAAAGACGAGGCAAGTTCTCGTCTATACATCGTCTTTAGAAAGAAATCCCCTCGGCTTCGCCGTATCCTGAAAAAGGGGAACAGTATCATTTTTTGATTATTTTCCAAATTTAGCTGAGAAAGCTCTTTGAACTACTTCTTTATTCCACATTTCAGGAATCTCTTCAAAGGAAACTCGTTCTACTTTCTCATGTTTTTCAGGTTCTTTATTGATGACTTCTCAAGATTTTTTGTCAGCAAGATAATAAATTCCTATCCATTCAACATCATCAATGATAAGACTATCTACTGAAAAAAGTTTTAAATTGGTGAGTTCTATTCCGACTTCTTCCTGAAATTCTCTGATAACGGTTTCTTCAGGAGTTTCTCAAAATTCTAAAGTTCCTCATGGAGGCATCCAACATCAAGCTCAAATCTTTTGATGATCATTTTTTTTAGTAAGAAGC
>JAEEGL010066644.1_pt1 | contig 17500 bp, 9 predicted proteins | sample 9134231 | NCBI WGS metagenome assembly JAEEGL01 (sample SAMN16246548, study PRJNA631951) | gut metagenome | biome: gut microbiome; feature: rumen; material: fiber-attached | host: Bos | place: Iran: Karaj | collected 2018-10 | reverse complement strand
GCGGCTACGGACCAGACGCTGCTGTGGGCTCAACAAGGGGTGGCCCTCCGCAGCGTCTGGTCATAGCCCACGCTCCACCACCCGAAATGTCCATTAATGAGTTTTGAGTGTCAAATCACCACTCAAAATGTCCACATGACCGCCCTTTCCCCAGCGCTCATGATGCAGCGGAAATCAAAGATTTAGAAAATTTGGAAACAATTCTTATCTTTGCGAAAATTTTAAATACTAAACAAATAATGTTCGACACCATTGTTTCAAAACACCATCTATCCTCGGATTTTCTTCCATTATGGAAAGTCGTCAATGAAATGACGACTGAAGATGTGACCGATTTAAACGACTATATTACTTATCATATTGATGATAGACCTGCAAACAAGCGAGATAAAACTATCGCTAAAGAGGTAGTCCTGCTTTGTGCATATTGGTGGCAAAATAAATATGAGAATGGTAAACCAGGAGTCCCTCCTATTATAGATGTATTGTCGTTTTATGGACGAAATAATGGTGATGTGGGCAAATGGAGGTCGGCTATTAAGTCTTTCTTTGAACAGTATGCAGATGATTGGGATATTCATGTTGTAAAAAAACAAAATACTTCATGGTATTATTCTGCGTTGTCGCAAGGCGGTATCCCAACTAGCATGCTTAAAGACAACGACTTCAATCGGTGGAGTTCCTTTTTAGGCGATTTACTGGATTATTATGACATACCAATTCCTCCAACTTATGAGCAGTTTGAGGAATTTGCGCAAGGACAAGCCAAAAACAAATTCAGAGCGGCTGACGTTGTCGCTTCATTCGGCACCGAAGTAACCATTGATATTGTTGAAGGAAATGGAAAGTTTTCATCATTCGAATCATTTAGAGATTTGTATGCAAAACTTCAAAAAAAGCATACAGATAGGCATAATAGGATTACTTCGATTGATGACTTTCGCATTGTATGGGAATTAAAAGATAATGGTACCGAATGGGATTTGTGTTATAGTCTTCAATGCCCCAACGAATATGCAGACACCAGTGGAGACGAGCATAATACAATTATCCTAAATGGGGAACAAACCATAGCGGAATACTATGCTTTAAATGGAGTTATGCGGAAGAACAAATCGTTGTTTCAAGAAATCAAACATAAACCATTCAGAGAATATGATATCATTTTTTTAGACAAACGTAATGAGCATAATAAGGAAACTACATGTCCTTTATTGAACTCAGATCGTCCTCAATTTGATGAACCATTATTATTATTCCAAGTTCAAGATAATAGTGGTAATTATTGGACAGATAAAAGAGATGTAAATGTTTGTCAGGGAGTATTATGCCCCTCTGGATGGGGCTGCGAATTGGAAATCACTCCAAGACCCATTCAGATAGGTAGTGATTCTTTTTCTTTTTATCTGATTGACTGGACTCGATTAGCCTCTGGAAAGATTGATTTTACAAAAGAAGACGGAAGTCGTGTCTCTATAAAGAGACCTTCGAACCATGAATACTCCTATTATAGAGTTTTTAATAGTTTTGATTGGATTGCCGATAATCCAGGCACTTTGTTGGTTGTTAATGAAAATAACTATAAAAGATGCTTATATGTGATGAATCACGAAACAAAATGCCTTGAGCCTCGTAACAATTACACTATCAAATATAAAACAGCAAACACGGATTTCCAAACTTATAAAAGTGGAAAACTACCTGATGGACACGTATGGATCCGCATCATATTCCCAGACGACACAACCAAAACATTTAGAATTTTCTGTATAAATGATTTAGAAGGAACAATTACAACTTCAAAAAGCATAGCAAATATCAAATGGAAGAATGGCACAATTACGGAAACGGGCAAAAAGACTGATGAATCAACAACATTCCGTTTTCAAACAAATGATGGCGAATTTATTGACATAGCGATAATCAATGAACAGCCGTCTTGTTGCTTCTATGATTGGGATGGCAATAAAATACCCCAAAAAGCACGTGTTGCTTTTAAAGACATTGATAAATACAAGGCGTTCCTTCTAAATAATTATCAATTGCAATTTGTGATGAAATATGATTCTGTCGCTTTCCCAAATGTAAGAGAATTGTGTAAGAAAACCACTGATGAAATAAATGGAGAAGGCAGATATTCTTTCTCCCAATATGCAAAAGATATTGTTGAAAAATGCTTCCGTCTATATGGTTTTAATGACAGAACACAACATGTCACAATAAAAGCTGTAAAGAATATTGGTGTTGCAGCAGCCGATTCTCCAGAATTATCGATTTACAGATATCATTATGATTCACAAGTTGTGTCATTGAATGGTGTTCGTTCCATCCATATAGGCGATAATAACATTGATATTTCGGGATTGCAGTTGAGGGCATATTTTATGTCGCCAGACCAGCCTATCATGTCGGTTGAATTAATTGAATCAGCAAACTATCCTGGGTGTTACCAATTACCAGAAGGAACAGATCCATTGTCTTTTGTTGTAATATCAACTGATATTGAGAAAAGTATTGTCCCAATTCTTATGGATTTAACTATTCCGTTAGATGATGAGAGAATTGAAGCGAAAGAACGCAATCAAATACGAGCTGACTCTATCAAGAACTGGCAACAAACGCTTGCTGATGGAAACGGACAAGCTTGGAACAACCTATGGGAAATATGGAAGATATGTAAAGAGTTTGACATAGACTATGCTCGCTTGAATTGTTTCTTGGCCATTTCCAATAGCGCAGACCTTCAGATTGCATTTCTCAACAAAATCGACAATAATATTCTCGGTTGGACAGATGACGAAGTAATCAACGAACTATATCGGATGCAGATTGAAATTGGGTTTGCATTTTTCTATTTGCCAAACAATATTGCTCAATGGCTAACGACACCTTCTTGCAATTTGGTAATAACTTTGTTAGAGAAAGAAAATGTTTCCATACCTGTAAATATGTTATTGCCGACTGGCGAGAAAGGAAATCACCAAAATTATCCTAATTCTATTGATGGAAAACTTCCAAACGACATAGAGAATAAGATAAAACCTGAAGAACACTTTCCCAGAGAATACTTTCCTGAGAGTCACTATACAGAAGCAAAACAAATCACGAACTCTCAGATACAATTGCAGTGGGCAAAGGAAAAAGCTCCAAAATTCGCCTTGGCCGCTGCAAATGGAGAGAATGATGTCTGGACTTATATCCCCTCTCCCAACTATATTATGCCATACAACAGATGGATGATGCGATTAGTCAACTATTGTCTCCATTACGATTCTGAAGACTTTTATCAACGATATATTTAAAACTTAACAATATGGACTTTTTGAAATTTTATAAAACAGCTCAAGAAGAGTTAGTCAATGCAATTGTAGGCATGTTTGCCAAAGGAGAACCCGAATATGCCAAGCATCTGCGTTATATTCTCACGCAAATCCCTGAGGAAAAATTGATGCGAGAGCCTGTTTTTCAGTCTATGTTTCCGTATGAGACGGATCCAAAATCTACACCCCAAGATTTAGTATCCACAGGACTGCTTGATCAGGATTTCGTGGATATCATGGACAGCGCAAAACAATACCACGAGCGTCGGCCAGGATTGGACCCTGGTACAGTTGATGATATGGAGTTCCCCAAAAAACGCGAGCCTTATATCCATCAGGTTCAAGCATGGACAGAATTACTAAAAAACAAAAAATCTATCATTGTGTCGACGGGCACGAGCTCTGGTAAGACAGAATGTTTTACAGTACCTATTCTTCAAGATCTTTTGCGGGAGAAGAAAGCAAATCCAAATGTTGGCGTTCAAGCTATCTTTTTATATCCCCTTAACGCCCTTATTGCAAGTCAGCGTCAACGAGTTGATGCGTGGTTGGAACAACTAAGTGTTATGCAACCTTACAACTCTGTTCGGTATGCAGTATATACTGGAGAGACTGAAGAATCAGCAAAAGGTGGTGATAATTCACGCAGAAGTGCATTCCCAGAACTAATAGACAGAACGAGTATTCGCAACAACCCGCCTCAATTGCTTTTTACCAATCCGACGATGATGGAATATATGATGGTTCGCAAAGCGGATATTGAAAACATTCGTCAGAATAGCAATCTCAAATGGATAGTTATTGATGAAGCTCACACGTTTTCGGGCTCGGGTGCCGCTGAATTGGCACTGGAGATTAGGCGTATCATCGAATTCTTTGGCAAAACACCTGATGACATACAATTCGCAATAACATCAGCCACAATGGGAAGTGCAGCACAAACCAAAGATTTTGTGGCAAAATTGATAGGTAAAGATGATCCTAAACATTTAAAAGATATAGAATATATTGATGGTAATCGTATCGTTCCTCCTTTAGATTCCACGTCGGTGAATAGTTGCATTACCGCTTTAAATGCAAAATATGGATTGTCTTTGACTCCTTCCAAAATTGATACCATTAGAGGAAATTTCAAGGAAGACGTTAAAACACCAGCTGATATATGCAAGTCTTTCGGTTACGGCGCAACATCTTTGGACGATCAATTAAAATTCATCAATGAGATTTCAACAAAAGGAATAGTTCAAACTACCAATCATAAAGATACAGCCATATTGCCCTTACGTGCGCATTTCTTCGCGCGTAATATTAACGGCTTATATGCATGTATCAATCCTAATTGCAAACGCCATAAAGCAAGTCATATTGATATTGGCACTTTGACAACTTTAGAGGCTTCAATATGCCCTGATTGCGGAGGACAGTTGCTGGAAGTTGTCAAATGTCCTCAGTGTGGAAAATGGTCGCTGCAAGGTGAAAGAGGAACGGACACATACTCGCCTGCGGAAAAAAACGTTGTTTCAAGGCAATTATGGGATTATTGGGAAGCTATTGATGATGAAGATGCTGACACAGTTGCTAATACACAAAGACCAACCTTAAGCACTCCTTTTTTGGTCGCGCGGCCAATTATTTCAGCCCCAAATTCGAAAACACATTTGAGAAAATACTATTTTGAAAATCCGGGAAATGGCTTGAAGTACACACTGGCAAACGGTTTTATTGAATATGATGAATCTGCCAAAGACAATGATGAATTAACCTGCCCCTATTGCGGAAATAATGGCGATAAAATGATGGTATTATCATTTCCTGCATCATTAATTCAACGCACCTTTGCTCAAACCTTGTTGAATCAATCAGAAAAGATGAGTTGGACAACCTCTCTTGTCCATGATGGGCAGCATTACATTAGTTTTACTGACAATCGACAAGGTACAGCAAATTTTGACCGTCAACTAAACAATGCCGTGGAACGCGAATGGATTCGTGCTCGAATTTATAAGGAATTGGTTAATGAAAAACATTTGGGACACGATGCGATTTCATGGCAACACATATTAACAAAAAATTGGTACAACGAAGAGGATTTAATAATCTTGGCATCTCGTTTCAAGGACGATACAAATACAGATTTTGGTGTTTTTTGTAAGGATTATTTGATGTCTCTTGTAATAGATCAGTTGGCAGTCAGACCTATTTATGGAAACTCATTGGAAACAATGGGACTGGTTCGATTAAAGTATCCTACAGTAGACGCACTTCAAGACACAGATGTTGATGCTCACTTTGTGCATTTTTATGGGTACCGGGACAAGGCCGACGCATTAAATGATTGGAAAATACTTTTACGAGTTTTGATTGATATCACAGTTCGAAGAAACTATCATGTCGTTGTTCCTGATACAATCTCTGTAAGTAAGCTATTAACACAACGCTTTTATTCAGACCCTATTTATAGCAAAGATGCAAAAGGAGCAATAAATAATGAAGGAAAAGAGGTAAAGACTTGGCCTCAATTTGATCCTTCAAGGCCCAATAGAGAAGGGCTCTTGTTGCTCTTGGCTGGGAACAAATTTACACCTAATCAGAACGATATTGATGAAATTAACTTTATCTTACACGCTGCCTTTCAGCTATTGATTGATCAAAGAAAAGGTGTGTTGGTTGATGTCAATAAGAGTGTTAATCATAATAGAAATTCCTATAATGGATATAAACTCGATATAACTTCCGATAAGGTTTTGTTTGAATTGGTGCCAGTTGTAGTAACGTGTCCGGTTTCTCATCAATTATTGGATTGCTCATTCCGTGGAATTAGCCCATACATCAAGGGGGAACTTGATTCTCAAACCAAAGCCCGATATACAATTAACACATCGGCCATAATCGTTCCAACTGCACCAAGCCAAAAGGACGCAAAATACAACACTGGGGGATATTTTGATAGAAATTTATGGGAAACGGATACTGAACAATGGTTTGCTAACACATACGAACCCACTATCTCTATTATATTTGGTACCAGTCTTGATATGCAGCATTCCATTTTTATGGATCGACCAATTTTCCTGACAGTGGAACATTCGGCTCAAATTAATGCTACTGACCTGCGAAAATCCGAAAAGGAGTTTAGAGATGGCCGCCTCAATATTCTGTCATGTTCTACCACTATGGAAATGGGGGTGGATATTGGTAATCTTTCTGTAGTGACGATGAACAATATTCCTCCTCGTCCTGCAAATTATTTGCAACGAATCGGACGGGCTGGTCGTCGTGGTGAAACACAGTCTTTGGCACTGACCGTGTATGATGATTCTCCAATTGGCAAAATGGTGCAAATAGATCCTCGATGGATAATGGATGATAAGGGGACAATGACTGGCCGCGCAACGCAACCGCCCGTGATCAATCTTCAAAGCTCTACTATTGTATATCGCCATATTCATTCATTGGTAATGGGCAGTTATGTCAACTCAATAGGTGGAGTAAATGTCACAGAAATAGCAGGCCCGTTTGTTTGTACTAAATGTTCTCGACATCGAAACACCTACGAATATGAAATAAATGGCAATCCATTATTATGTGACAAGTGTGTAACAAATGATCCTCAAGGACCAAATATTACGGGATTGTTGAATCATATAAATGATTTGCGAAACAATCCAACTACACATGCATCGTTCTACAATTCGATAAATAGGCTAATTGCTGGGACTCCACTTGAAATCGTTTCCGCCAATGATTTACTAGACGAGACAGAAAACACTATTAATAAAATCATTATCGAACTACAAAAAATAATACTGAATCTTGATGCGGAATGGAATGCAGCGACAGGTGCACAACAAACAAGGATTGGTTTTAGAATGCATTCTTATTGGTCCAAATCACTTATTACCTATCTTGCCAGTAAGAATTTCTTGCCCAGCGCCAATATGCCTAATAGCGTGGTAGAACTCCATACTAAAATTAAAGGCACAAGTGGAACCGACAAAAAAGACTATTTGTCTCCTAGCAGAGAACTAAATATTGCACTTTATGAATATGCACCAGGTCAAGAAGTTTGTATTCATGATTACCTCACAAAGGTCCAAGGCATTGAGACTTCAGGCATACTGAACGGAACAAGCGCTATACAAAAGTATTCAATGTGTGAACAATGTGGCTCTGTTATGTTGAATAGTGGAACTTCATCGATAGCTTCTTGCTCCTGTGGTGGCAGATTACGTCCTCTGTTGGAAGGAGGTACAGGAATAACAACCTTAGGAATTACCCCACTGGGGTTCTATGGGGATGATGCTTATAGAAGTAATAAGCGCAAAATAAACAATGTTCGTTTCGAGCCATTGTTGATGAATATGCAGCCATGGCTGCCGACAGCATCATGTTACCAAATTAGGAATAGTGAACACAATCAATCCAGTATTTTGTATATCAATTCCGGAGCGGGTTATGGGTTCGCCTTTTGTGAATACTGTGGTCGTATGGAACCAGAATCGTGCTTCGCAATAAAAGATGCGAGAGGCAACCTTTCTCAATTGCCCGCTGGCTTTGAGCATTCGACGGGACATATGTGTCCTACCGCACAGGCAACAAACCCAGGATATCAGCCTCAACGCAATGTTATTCTTACAGCAGAGTATATGACTGACATCAGTGAAATTCAAGTGAATTTAGGCCCAGTTGGCAAGAATGATGCACAGAAATTGCTTTATAGTTTAGGAACAATTCTAACACGTAAGTATGCCGCGCATTTAGGTGTCAATGAAGATGAGATTGATTTTGGTATTACTCGGTCGGATACGCTCTTTGTCTTTGACACCCATTCAGGTGGCGCAAGTTACTCAAATCAACTTCCATTAGATATAGAGACAATACTTGATGAGTGCTACAAAGAGATTCACAATCACATTAACACTACTTCATGTCGAAAAGCCTGTACAAAATGCTTGATTGATAGAAGGTCTAAAAAACACCTTGACTTTTTGGACGTTTCTATTTTATATCAATGGCTGCAATACGAACAAACGCAAAGAACGACCGTTCCAGCACCCTTAACAAGTGTTTATGGTAATAGTATTACGAAAATCACATCGCAAGTGTCTAATGCTATTTTGGGAAATATTCGCGGTCAAAGCCCTAATGACATACACTATTTCTTATCTCCTGGCATTGAACCCGATGAAATTTTTGCAGAAATTGACCATGAAATGCGTCAATCAAAGATTGCCGGAAAGAATGTGACTTTAATCGTTGATACCGCCGATACAACTCCCGAACCTCTTGTTCGCTCCATACTGGAACGATTGTTTTTAGATTATCAATTAGAAACAGTGACATCAGGGTTGCCTATTCTTCCAGCAGAATTACGTCCTATTGTTTTAATAGATGATACTCTATATTGTCAGTATGAAGTAGATTGGAATTACTATCGCATCAAAGATTTCTCCAAATGGGTGTCAATTGTACGTGCCAAATATCACCTACCAGCACCAATTGCAAGTTCAGAATGTTTCATCAACCGCCTGTCTAATAGACATTTTAATACCAGTGACTATTTTTCGCAAATATTGAATGGCAAACTGAATGATTTCATAACATTCATGGGGACGATAAACAATAAGCATGTTGTCGCAGAATATCAAGACATCTATGTTAGTAGTCCTGCCTCTGCAATATTAGCATGTCGCGTGGTAAAGGGATTTTTAGAATCAAGTGGATGCTCCTTGGACAGGTTTACGATCAACACATCTAATGTATTCCAACGACCAGGTACAACCATTAACCAAGATTTTGACTATGCAACAGATAGAGATGATTATGTGAACAATGAATGTTTTCCTGACATTTTGAATCTTGACTCAAGTTCAACTGGTGTTTTAAACACAAGTGGTTATTTACCGCATTTCCGTCAGTTGCATATTTATAATTCTGAATTCGATTTTTATATTATTCCAGACGGTGGCATTTCAAATGGTTGGCTTCTAAAAGATGGGGCTAACGCGTATCCTCCAAGAACCACGCCATGTACCACCGATTTTACAATGAGTATGAGGTATGGTGTGCCCTATTTGATATTTGTGGTTAGTTGGGCTAAACGAATTGCTCCAAGGAGTATTGTTCAAACGCCTGTTGGTACAACTCTTGCTCCTACTGGTCCAGTTTCTACAAGGACAGTTCCTCCTCTAAGAAGGAAAATTCATCTGCCAGCACCTGCTCCAACACAAAAGGGTACGTCTTTTTCATTAACTGACAAAATGAAGGATATCCTTGAAAAGATTGACGACATTGTTTCTGCTAACGGTTATGAACATTTTTATCCAAATGGATTGCCAACTATTTTGTTGTCAAATGAGGAGCCTCCGTTGTTGAAAGATAATCCTCAACTCAAACAATGGCCCAATTGGATGAATGACGATAGAAGACACAATCAAATCTCGCCTCAAATAGATAGGTTTAAAGAAGCAGATGAAGAATTGTTGTTAGGCGTTTATAAAAGTCATGAAGAAAAAGTTGTCTTGTATGAAAAGGGCATCCGATGGTTTGTGGATGTCTTTATGCGAAACTACCCAAATGCCAAAGAGAATCTATTCACAATTGTGTTAGCACACGAAATCGGACATTGGATTACGCACAAACTTCATCCTAACAATTCTAGCGAGGAATGGGACACTCAAGTGTTTGATGATTGTTATGCGTTTGATAAATCACTCTTGGAAGGTTGGGCACAGCTCATTACCATTTGGGGGATAGCTGGAGATGGTGATTTGATAGACGCATTCAAGTGTTTGTTGTTACATCAAAGTTCCCCATATCATGCTTTTGTTGGCAAAGAAAACTTGGCTCAAGCGGATGTTATGAATACATTATCTCGCTTGCGGGATATTCGCCCATTTGCAAAATTGAGTGATTGGTGAAACTGATAAATATCAACAAAGGTTTGTTCCTTCCCCAAATATATGTAAAATATCCTCCTAAATTAAGCCTATGCCCATCAACAAAAACGCCATCATGCGATACAAGATACTGGACGAGCTGCTGAGCGACCGGTATCACAACTATACCCTCGATGATCTGACGAAAGAGGTTAACCGACAGCTTGCCGAAATGCGGCCTGATGGCGATTGTGTGGTACGCCGCACCATCGAGAAAGACATTTATTTCCTTGAAAACGAAGGCCCTTTTTGGGTGGAAATAGAAAGGTGGTCGGATGTTGTTTATAATCCCAACAGACAAAGGAATTATGCAAAGCATTTCTTGAGATATAGGGATCGGTCTTTCTCCATTTTCAAGAAAGAACTGACCTCGGACGAGCAATACCTGTTGCGGGAGGTGTTCTCGCTGCTTGGACAGTTTGACGGGTTGCCCCAACTGGACGGCCTTGAACGGCTCCGACAAAGCCTCCATGCTCCCTCAAATGTTCAGCCTATTATTTCGCTTACCAAGAATCCTCTGGTAAACACTACTTTTTTCGGCGAATTGTTCACTGCTATCTCGCAACGGCAGGTCATTGAGTTGCATTACCACAAATTCAAAGATCCCAAAGACCACGTTTTTACCCTGTATCCTTATTTATTGCGGCAATACAACGGCAGGTGGTATTTGTTTGCGGCAAAAGTGGAAGATGGAAAGATGATGTGCTTCCCATTAGACCGAATGGACAAGGTCATCCCACTTCCGTCCGTGGATTACAAGGATTTTGACGGAAATTTAAATGACTTGTTTGAGGATGTCATTGGGGTTACTATCGATGAAAAAGAACCCCTCAATCAGATTGTCTTTTGGGTTGGTGATAAATCGGTTAACCATGTGGTGACTAAGCCCTTGCACGAGTCGCAGAGGACCCTGAGGAAGGAAGAAAAATCCTTGCGCCAGAAATACCCCTCTTTGCCAGGAGGTTGCTTCTTCAGGATTGACTGCAAAAAAAACTATGAGTTGCTTCGCGAACTATGCGCGTATGGACAGGAGCTGATCGTTTTGGAGCCGACAAGCATTAGGGAAGAGATTGAGGAGCGGATTAAAGGAATGAGTGAGAGGTATTCGGAGTTGTGAACAAAACGTTCGTGATGTTTTGTAGATTTGCAGAAATAAAAAGAGAACCATTAAAATAACAAACTATGGAAACCATGGAAGAAAAAAGAAAAAAATTAGCAGATGCCCTTAAATCAATCGTTACCGATTCACCTCTGTTTGAGGGCCTTCAATCTGAATTGAATGAAAATAATTTTAAGGCAAAAATCTTTATCTCTCCACAAAAAGGAATTCAAGTTCGTGTTGACATGAATATTCCTAAATGGGAGGCGAATTTCAGTGCTTCACATCCGATAAATGGAGGCTTTTATATTGTAAGATTCGAAGATGGAACCAGTGGTATGGTGAATATCAAAACTGATAAAACTTTTGCTCCGTTATGCAAACTGACAGATGCGTATAAAGACAAAAACTTTCACAGTTTTGACGATGCAGTAGAGGCTTTGTATGTAAGCATTATGAAATATGGTAGTCCTGAGTATAAAGTAAAGAGTTGAAAACCAGAAGTTGCGCACGACACGAATCAGTGTATTATAAAATGTTAGTTATGGTAAAAGAAGGCACCAAGTGCTCACTATGTGGAGACGATTTAAGCGGACGGACGCTTCAATCAACAAGTTATACATGTAGCCGCTGTGGCGCACATTTTGAGCCTATTTGCGGAAGACACTTGTGCCCCAAATGTGGCGGAATGTTAGAAGATCCATGGACGTCCTGGAAAGGAGAGCATGGAACAAATTTAATATTCTAATAGAACAAGAATTAATTAGGCTTGTTTCAGATTCACCCATCTCCAGCACCATTCAGCCAAGGGCGACGGACAACTGAGCAGGTTGCCGATTCGCTGCAAGTTGAGGAAAGAAAAACGGATGCGGTTGCGGGGATGGTACTCCTGATCGTAAACCGTGAGGCTCCGTCCACTGACGCAATTCTCGGCTTTCACTTCGATGGGGACGATTTCTTCTTTCCATTGAATGACAAATTCCACCTCGGCCTTGCTCTCGGGTGACCAGTAATTGGGCGTTTGCTCCTCCATCATCGGCATGAGCGATTGTAGGACGGCGTTCTCCGCCATAGCCCCTTTGAACTCCGTATAGTTTGCCGCCGGATCCATGATGATGCTGCCGGGCAGGTTGGCCAAACGTCGGAGCAAGCCGCAGTCGCAGGCAATAACATGTACCGAAAAGTACCAGCGACAATTCGGTAAAAACCTATATTATTGCAATGTGAAACGAACCACGAACCAAAAGTTCGCAACGAAGTTTTTTCTTTGCATCGCAAAACCTAAAAACAATATAATATGGAAACCATCTATCAATCAAAAGAAATCGTTGTGCTTCGAATCGACGATGAAACCGAGTACAAAATCAATCCCAAGGCTGTTCGTCCGGAACAGGTGAAGTTTAACGTGGTTGGATGCTATTATCGTCGCAACCCCAATGAGATTTCCCACCTGCCACTTTTCCCCAAGAAAAAACTGTTTATCGACTTGGGCGGCACACTGCGTTGGTTTATCCCATCCAAGTCGGTGTACGGCTTCTCCTATCACCAGGAGGATGGGGAATGGTCGCTGCCTTTTATTGCCACCTTCTGCGAAATGGAGGGGGTAGAAGGTGGGCAATGTGTCATCTTAGGCAAATATTCCCAGTCAAGTGGCGAGGACTGGATTCAAGAAGCCAGCCCGTTTGCGGATCTGCCTTGCGGTAGAATGGACTTTTGGAAACAAGTGCCCAATGTGTTCTATGAAGATGAGGCTATGTTTCAAGCGGGAAGGCGGTTTTCACCCCGTTTGAGTTTGGCGTCATATACCTTCAAGGAACACATCTGCGAATAAAATATGGGTATTATATACCTGACGGCACAAAATAAGACTAATAAGAAAAAACCTGTATTATGTTAGGAGCAATTATTGGAGACATTGTTGGCTCATGTTATGAGTTCAACAGCATCAAAACAACGGAATTTGAACTGTTTAAGCCACATAGTCGTTACACGGACGATTCGGTGATGACTATGGCCGTGGCCGAATGGTTGCTTGAGGATCCTCACCATGCGCACAACATCCTGGAAGAGAAAATGGTGAAATATGGCAATTTAAATACCAGTGCTGGATATGGCGGAATGTTCCTTCGTTGGTTGTTTTTCCCTAATGCCATCTTCCCTGATGGCAAGCGTAGGCCTTACAACAGTTTCGGCAACGGTTCGGCGATGCGTGTCAGCTCGGTCGGTTGGATGTTTGACACATTGGAAGAGACGGAACGCGTAGCAGGAATCTCGGCCAGCATAACACACAACCATCCAGAGGGCATCAAAGGGGCGCAAGCCACTGCGGCGGCCATCTTCATGGCACGAAATGGAGCTGGCAAGGAAGAGATAAAAGACTATATCTCAAAGAAGTACAAGTATAACCTCAACAGGACTTGCAACCAAATTAGACCTTATTATCGTTTTGAGGTGTCGTGTCAGAAATCGGTGCCTGAGGCCATCATTGCCTTCCTTGACAGCAAGGACTATGAAAGCACAGTAAGGTTGGTAGTTTCTCTGGGAGGTGACAGCGACACACAAGCTTGCATTGCTGGTGGTATCGCAGAAGCTTTTTATGGCATACCTGATGACATTATCATTGAAGCCTCAAACTTCATCCCGCAGTATTTCAAAGAAACCATTATCAGAATGGCGGAAAACTCGGCTTATTGCAGCCGAAGGGAACAACTTGAAAGGTGCTGGAGTGAACCACGAACAAAACGTTCGTAGGGATATCTTTTCTTTGCATCGAAAAAACAAAAAACAAACAATATTTTTTAAGATTATGGAAAACAACTGGTTGACAATTGAAAGTAAAAAAGACGAAATCTTCTTAACGGAGTGTACAAAAGAAGCATTCGGGGAAATTGTTATTCCCCAAGGGGTTAGTATAATAAAGGAAAAAGCATTCCAACATTGTCAGGGCATAACCTCCGTTATTATGCCCGATAGTGTGAAGACAATCGGGACAGCGGCTTTTCGCGGTTGTCGTGCACTGAAGACGATTCAACTCTCTAATAATATTACGGAGATAGGTTCTCAGCTTTTTAGAGATTGTGTGAATCTGAGCGAGATTGCTCTTCCTAACAACATTGTGAATATAGGGAACTTTGCTTTTTTGGACTGTGAGAGACTGAAATCCATCATTATTCCTGGCAAGGTGAGGTTTATTGGCTTTAATTCGTTTAGCGGCACGAGCCTGACTTCCATCACAATCCCCAAAAGTGTTACGTTCATTGAGGAGGGTGCCTTCTGCAATTGTCAGAAGCTTGAAAGGATCACAGTTGAGGAGGGGAATCCTGAGTATGACTCGAGAGACAACTGCAATGCCATCATAGAGACATCCACCGACACGCTTATAATGAGTTGTGCTAAAACAACGGTACCGGATAGCGTCAAACACATCGGGGAGGATGCTTGCTGTAGTTGTATGGAATGCTGGTACCTCCCGGAGGACTACTGACGAATTATTAAGATCTACGAACAAAACGTTCGTAACGACATCTTTTCTTTGCATCGTAATTCAAATAACCAAAAACTAATTTAATAAAATTAAAGATTATGAAAGAAATCAAATGCCCAAAGTGCGGAAACGTTTTTTCCGTTGATGAAGCCGACTATGCTGCCATCGTGAACCAAGTCAGAAATGCCGAATTCGAGTCCGAAATCAAGCATCGGATGGAAGAAGCCAATGAGCGTTATAAAGCAGAACAAGCATTAGCCGAGGCTAAGAAAGAGCAATCGTTCCAATCCCAACTCAACCAAAAAGAGAAGGAGCTGGGCGCGAAAGATGCGGAAATTGCACGTCTGACAAACGAAAAAGAATCTGACATCCTCAAACTGCAAGGCGAGAAGGATGCTGAGATTGCGCGTCTGAAGAGCTTGTTGGAGAGTGTAGAGGTTAAAAAGAAAAGCGAAATGGAAACGGCGTTGGCCCAAAAGGAACTTGAGATAGAGAAACTCAATTCCACCATTGCCCAAAGCGCCAAAGAGCGTGAACTGGCTGTGTTGGAGGAATGGAATAAGGCTCAAGAGATTGTTCGGTCAAAAGATGCGGAGATTTTAAAGCTACAAAACGATGTGGAACTTGGGAAACGTGAAGCCCAAATCAATGAGGCCAGTCTTGTCAAGAAACACGAGGAAGAGCTTCGTATGAAGCAAGAACAGATTGACTACTACAAAGACTTGAAAATGAAGATGTCAACCAAGATGATTGGAGAAACACTTGAACAACATTGTAGCAATCAGTTCAATCAAACGATGCGAACGTTAATGCCTCATGCTTATTTTGAGAAGGACAACGACGCCTCGGGCGGCTCTAAGGGCGACTTCATCTTCCGTGATTTTGCCCCTGATGGCACTGAATATGTTTCGATCATGTTCGAAATGAAAAATGAGGCTGACGAAACCGCTACTAAGCACAAAAACGAAGATTTCCTAAAAAAACTCAATGCTGACCGTGAGGCAAAAAACTGTGAATTTGCCGTTTTGGTTTCGCTTCTGGAGCCTGAAAACGAGTTGTATAATGGCGGAATTGTAGACGTATCATATCGTTATGATAAAATGTATGTCATTCGGCCACAGTTTTTCCTGCCCATCATTTCGCTGATAGTACAGACCTCCCAAAAAAGCCTCGAATACAAGAAGCAGCTTGCCGTGGCGAAAAGCCAGTCTATTGACGTGACCAACTTCGAGAATAAACTGCTTGATTTCCGCGAAAAGTTTGGCCGAAACTACCGCTTGGCGAGCGAAAAGTTTAAGTCGGCTATCGACGAAATTGATAAATCCATCTCGCACTTGCAGAAAATCAAGGATGCGCTCATCGGCAGTGAGAATAATCTGCGCCTTGCCAACGAAAAGGCTGAAGCCCTAACCATCAAGTCATTAACGCAAAACAATCCCACCATGAAGGCCAAATTTGATAAAGCACACGAGGCGGAAGATGGTGAAGTGATTGATGAATAAAATAGTTAAGTTCATGTCATCTAAATCGAAATACAATGAAACCCTTTCAATGATCCCAACTGCTTTAACATGGGCGGGGAATCAGGATGTAGAAGGACTGAGAGCGTTCTTCATGGAGAATCCCCAACAGCCGCTTTACTGTTTGGGAAGCGGTGGCTCGTTCAGTGCTATGGATTATGCAGCTTTGCTCTATGAAGCTAATCAGGGTATGGCAAAAGCTTTGACACCCTTGTCCCTGTCATCCATCTCGGATAAAGCATTATCAACTTCCAAGATTCTTTTTACGACAAGCACAGGGAAAGGTTTTGATGAGAAGGATGTGGCGAAACGGGCGGCAAACGTCAATCCGGAAAACACTTGCGCCTTGGTGAGAGAAGAAGAGGATAACCCTGTTGTCAAAACGCTCAATAAGGCAGGGGCGCGGTCGTTTGCATATAAATGGCCAACCCAGCCCAAATCTTTCATCGCCACCATCGATGTGATTTGTAAGTTCGGGCTGCTTTACAAGGCTTTTACCAATGACGGCGATAGGCTTGGGAAACTGCATGTTGACACGGTGTCTGACCATTGTTTCACATACGTTCCGAGGGCCGAAGGAGAGATTCCCGGATTCCAAGATATCAAGAACTATATTGTTCTTTACAATGGTTGGAGCAGGCCGGTTGCCGTTGATTTCGAGTCTAAAATGGTTGAGTCGGGAATGGCCAGTGTTCAACTCTGTGATTATCGGAACTGGTGCCATGGAAGGTTTATCTTCCTTTCCAAGCATCTGAAGGATTCGGCTCTCGTCCTTTTCTTGACACCAAGAGAACAACAGTTCGTTAATGACTTGATTTGGGGTGTTACCTGGAGAGACAAGAAAGACGTGTTCCCTCGTAACACTCCAGTTATCAAGGTCGAGACAGCGTTGGATGCTCCTTTGGCAACGATGGATTTGCTTATCAAGATGTACGTCCTGTTCGATGAAATCGCCAAGGCACATGACGAGGAACCTTGTTCGCCTCAGAATCCTTGCGGCATCGACAAGCGTTTCCCGAAGAACACTCCGTTTAAAGGATTATAGAGAAGGATTTGAAAACGAATAACGTAAGCAATAACAAAACAACCATTAAAAACCAAAATACCATGAGCGCAATCAAGAGTCTATTAGCGGGTGC
>JAEEGL017318531.1_pt1 | contig 17501 bp, 16 predicted proteins | sample 9134231 | NCBI WGS metagenome assembly JAEEGL01 (sample SAMN16246548, study PRJNA631951) | gut metagenome | biome: gut microbiome; feature: rumen; material: fiber-attached | host: Bos | place: Iran: Karaj | collected 2018-10 | reverse complement strand
ATCTCGTTTACTGTGTTCTCATATTCTCCGTAGCTGGCGGGATTTCTGTTTAAAAGATTTCCCAGGAGCTCTTTTTTGGTGTTTTCATTGAGTTCTAATATACGCATATTATTCCAGATTCTCCTTAATATCGTTTATCAGTTTCCTGATCCTCTCGGTCTCCATCTGCATGCTGACCTGGTTGACGATCATTCTGGCAGATAAGGGACATATCTCCTCCAAAACTTCAAGTCCGTTCTCCTTAAGCGTTGAGCCGGTCTCAACTATATCCACAATCACATCTGACAGATTGACGATGGGGCCAAGCTCCACAGAACCGTTGAGTTTGATGATGTCCACTGTCTGATGCTTCTTGTTAAAGAAGTATTCCTTGGCTATATTGGGATATTTGCTGGCGACCCTGATCATCTCGCGGTGCTCCAGAAGCTCTTTTGCATCATGAGGTCCGCATACACACATACGGCACTTGCCAAAACCAAGATCCAGAACCTCATAGACTCTTCTGTTCTCCTCAAGGATCGTGTCGGCTCCGACTATTCCGATATCCGCCGCACCGTATTCCACATAGGTTGGAACGTCCGGTCCCTTGGCCAGAAAGAACTTAAGTTTCAGTTCCTCGTTGGTAAATATGAGTTTTCTTGTCTTCTTATCAAGGAGCTCGTCACATTCAATACCACATTTCTTAAGTATCTGCATTGTATTATCAACGAGCCTGCCCTTACCCAGGGCAAATGTCAAATAACGCATAAAACCACCATTTAAGCCTTTCTGTATATAAGTGCAACCCTCTTGCCGTTTCTCCTCTGTTCCTGGGCCATAAGGAGGGCTGATCCAAAGTCTTCCTCAGAGTAATAGGCGCAAAGGACTTCCTCTTCATGCTTCATGGGGACATTCTGTCTGTAAAGAGCTGACATCAGATCATCCAGCACGATCACAAATCCGATGGCAGGAGCATCCTTGCCGTATTTGCCAAGGAGCCTGTCATATCTTCCTCCCTTTGCGATGGCATCGCCTACACCATAGGTATATGCCTTAAATATCACACCTGTGTAATAGTTGAATTTGCTGAGCATTCCCAGGTCAAAAGACACATAAGATGTGACGTTGTAGCACTTAAGAACTCCGTAAAGGCTCTTTAGTCTGGCGATAGCTGACAAAGACCTCTCATTGGTCACCTGTTTCTCGGCATCGCTTAGAGCTTCGTCAGATCCGATGTAATCAGAAACTTTAAGGATCATGTTCCTATATTTCTCAGGGATCTCCCTCTCGGTCAGGATCCTCTCTGCGGCAAAATAGTTTTTGGAAACGATCTGTTCCCTAAGGAGCTGCTCGGTCTCATCATCTATTCCGGCTTCTTCGCAAAGTCCCTTATAATAGTCCGCGTCTCCGATGCTCACCTGAAAATCGGTGAGGCCGGCGCTCTTTAATGACTCGATCATAAGAGCGATCATCTCAGCATCGGCATAGACCGTATCATCATTGAACAGCTCGACGCCCAGACAGTAATTCTCCTTGAGCTTGCCCTGAAGGTTTGAGGTGTTCAGGAAGGATTTGCCCTGATAGACAACTCTGATGGGATCGGGATTATCCAGCATCACCTTGCTGGCACATCTGGCTATGGAAGGCGTGAAGTCAGGACGAAGGACCAGCGTGTTGCCCTCTTTGTCAAAGAATTTATAGAGTTCCCTGGCATCTCCTGCATTGATCTCCTCGGCAAAGACATCAAAGAACTCGAAGGTCGGAGTATCAATGTCCTGATAGCCAAAGCTCTTCATACGGTTGTGTATCCTGTCCCCTACGATAAGTCTGTCACTGCACTCTGATCCGTAGATGTCACGGACTCCGTCGGGGGTATGTAATAAGACTTTATTCATGTTTTCCTCACTTTAATACATTACAGTGCTAATATGCTACTTCGTTACCATAATAGAGAGTTTACATTATATCAAAATATATGTCAATTATTTATCATCGTAAATCCAGATCAAGCTGCAAAGCATCCAGGTATGGTACCAGAACGCCTGTCTCTTTGGAGCCTCCAATGACAAAATCATCCTCCAGCTCATCTCTCCTGAAGCTCTTTCTTCCACCGTCTTCTGCCCTCAACCAGAACTGTTTGAGCTTCCTGAATGGGAGGTAGTAGAACTCATTTAGCGACGTGTAATAGATAAGAAAGAACGCTATTCCATCCTGCTTTTCAAAGCTGTCCATAAAGGCAACCTGATGCGGGTGGATATTCTCCAGTGCAAAAGTACTGGAGGCGCACTCTTTTGCATCAAAACACACCGGAATCCCCTGTACTACTCCAATGTAGTCAACGGTACTCTTCTGGTCAAAATACGCCAGTGTGATGTGCCTTGTCTCCTTGTCTATATTTATGGGAGTGATGGGGGTCGGAATCTTCTGTATGAGGGCAAGTCCCAGCTCCTGATAGCGTTCGTTTGTCCTGTTTATCATCTCCTCGAGGGTTGAACCCCGAAGTCCTCTTGATTTCCAAGTTGGCATGATAACCTCATTATCATCTGAACAGATTAAATTCTGCCGGACAAGGCGCTGTAAATTCTCTGCCGGCAATGTTTTCAAAGGGCTTTTCCATATCTTTTGGAAAAACAAGTCTGTAGCTGTGCAGAAGCTGTGAATTAAGGCCCTTTATACCGGGGCCGCCATATTTTATATCTCCGATGACCGGATGCCCTGTACTGGATAAATGCGCCCTTATCTGGTGCGGCTTGCCTGTGATGAGTTCAACCTCAAGCAGAGTTGCATTATCGTCGGGATAATATGTAATCTGTCTGTATCTGGTCTCAATATATGAATAGCTCTCATCCAGTGGCTTATCTTCAATAAAGACCTTATTGGTCTTAACGTTCTTCGAAAGATATCCCTTTATTGTCAGTTCACCCGCTACTTTCCCCTTAACGACAGTCCTGTAAAACTTCCTTACTCTTCTGTCCCTTATAAGCTCGTTCATTACCTGGGAGCCCACAAGTGTTTTGCCACATATAACAAGACCGCTGGTATTGCGGTCCAGGCGATTGCAGATAGATGGTCTGAAGGTGTCGAGACTTTCGGCGGTTATATCTCCTTTTTTCAAAAGATATTCTATAAGCCACTCATTAAGACTGATATCACCGGGAGATGCCTTTTGCGACAGCATTCCCTTGGGCTTGTCCGCCAGAATAATGTTCTCATCCTCATATATAACAGGAAATTCGCCAAATCCGGCAGAAATCTGCGGAAGCTGCTCCTTAAGCCGGGTATTTGCGCCTCCTCTGAACTTTTCAAAGGTCTCGTCACTGAAGAAAATTTTGATGCTGTCGCCCTCTGAGAGTTTCTCTTTTCCGTCAGCCTTCCTGTCATTCAGGGTGATATTCTTTTTCCGGAGCATTTTATATATGAAGCCCTGGGAAGCCTCTTTGAGATATGAATTCAGAAAACCGTCAAGCCTCTTCCCCGCCTCATTTTTGCTGACAACTATCTCTTTCATCCCGTTTCCTCAAAGTGATATGGACAGCAGGATTGAAGCCGGCGTCTCATTGGTGCCGGGAACCCAGGCGTCCTCAACTGCCTTCGGATCTATGCCCTTATCGCTTCTGAGCCTCTCCAGCTGGTCCAGCCTGCCACAGAAATCATCAAGTTTTTTAAAGACCTTGATGCTCATGTCGCTGCAGCCTCCCTGGGCCATCATTTTTTTGATGTGCTTCTCAAGGTCGGATGCGTCAACTGACTGATCCGCCATATAACAGCAGATATTTTTGTCCAGGACTGTAGAAGCGGGCATATTATAGTTTTTTTCATAGGAAGTTATTACATGATCGTACCTTATAAGAAGGCCGCCCCGGTGCTCCTCTATCCTTTTGTAGTCGGCTTCGCTTATGGAATGAGCACGCAGGAACATTATCAGATTGACGGCGCTCCAGCCGGTTGGAAGGCATAAAAGCGCTGCAATTATGCTAAGATAGTTCTTTTGTGAACCGAATATTAACAGACCTGCTATAAACAGGGCCAGAACGCACAATAAAAAAAGGCCGGTCCTGATAAAGCCCAGTTTCTTTCTGTAATCTATGTAGCCGTATTCCCCTTTATACTTCTTCATACCTGTTTCTCACATTCAATCAATTCTTAAGGGATTCAATCTCTTTTTCGGTAAGCTCCCTGTACTGACCGGGCAAAAGACCTTCATCAAGCTCAAGGCTTCCCATTGAAAGCCGCTTAAGGTATACAACCCGGTTACCTACGGCCTCCAGCATTCTCTTTACCTGATGAAATCTGCCTTCATGTATGATCAGATTGATAACCGGATAACCCTCCGGGTCACTGCCGCAAAGGACGACTTTTGACGGCAGCGTGTAGTCTATGGAGCCGTCATCGTTGCGATCCCCGATATCAACGCCTTCCTGAAGTCTTGTTATGTCTTCTTCCGAAAGAGCCTGACTGATGTGGACCTCATAGGTCTTGTCCACATGTTTTTTGGGCGAAAGAAGCCTGTGGATAAGATCTCCGTCATCCGTAAGAAGCAAAAGACCTTCTGTATCAATATCAAGCCTTCCGCATGGCGAAAGTCCCTTGACATTCTCTGCCGATACAATATCGAGGACGGTCTCGTTCCTGCCGTCCCTGGTGGCAGAAACAACGCCAATGGGCTTGTTGAGCATAAAGTAGTGGAATCTGCTGTATGTAAGGACATTATCGTCAAAAGAGATCTCGTCCCTGTTTTCATCAATATGAATATCAGATTTGCTGGCTACCTGTCCATTGACTCTGCATCGCCCGTTTTTGACATACTCTTTTATCTGCTTGCGGGTGCCTATATTCTGATCTGCCAGAAACTTATCTAATCTCAATCCGGGTTTCCTTAATAGTTAAAAGCTGCGTTTACTGTGACAGGAAGGCTCTCGGAGCCTTTCTCATAATTGTTGTAGGAACGAAGCACAATGACGGGATTAACTGTGCCTGAAGGAACCTTGACGTTGAAGGACTGTGTGTCTTTGGTCCTGTCCCACATCTGAAGAGGGCAGAAAGTATTGCCGCCATCATAACTGTAGCTGAAGTAAATAACGGGACTCTGTGAGTCTTTGGTGGTCATCTCCACAAGAATATTGCCGTTTGATGCGTCATATGAAGGAACGGTTATGCTGCACACCTCAGGGCCTGTCTCGTCCTGATAGAGCTTGCCCTTAGGCTGGGATACAGACTGATAGGTAAATCCGGAATAATCAGCACCTGTCTGAGATGATTTGAGCTTAAAATATTTAGCCATTGCGGTAGCGTCTGCTACTGCCAGCTTATTGATAAAGTTCTCAGTCTTGACCATGGAGACGTCATTCATATTGTCGATATAGGCATGCTCTAAGATTACACAGGGCATGGATCTGGCAACACTCTGTCTTATGATGCCGTAGTAGTCGTCACCTGACTTGCCAATCCTTGTCTTGACGCCCTTCTGATAGAGTCCCAACGCATTCCACTCAGAGGAAACTATCTGTCCAAAATCATATCCCTTCTGGTAGTAGCTTCCATATGTTGAAGTCCACACTTCAGATCCGTAAAAGATATGATCTGCGGATGCATTGAAATGAATGCTGAAGACGAAATCTGCGTTTACGTTTTTTGCATAAACAGCCCTGTCCTCCAGGGTAACTGCCGTGTCGGTGGTTCTGGTCATATACACATCGACGCCATCATACTTATCCAGCTCTGCTTTTAAAGCAGTTGCCAGCTGCAGTGTGATCTCTTTTTCTGAAATACCGTTGTACTGGGCACCGAGATTGCGCTCTCCCTCTCCGCCGTGTCCGGGATCAATAACGATCACGACATTTTTCTCCGCGGCGGCTGTATCTAAACTCATAACACCGGAAATAAAGACAAAAGACATAACAAAAGAAATGAAGACGGTAAATACTCTTTTCATAAACTCCCCCTGAATGATTTGATATTTAATAAATTAAAGCTGTCGCGAAGAAACTGTAGCAGAAACAGCTACAGTTCCCGATGCGGCAGCTTATGCACTCTTTATCAGTTGAGCATATCCAGATTTATAGCTTCCCCTGAGGCTTCATCACTCTGTGATTTCATTGCAGTATGAGTGGTCTGGGGAGCTGCAGCGTCATTTTGAAGCAGATCAGCCCTGTTGGACCTGATGACCTCACTGTACTGGGTAAGCCGGGTAAGAACTTCGTCGTTGTGCCTGGACACGTCTTTTACAATATTTAAACTGTTCTCCTTGATGCTGTTTATGATCGCATCGTTCTGTTTGCTGTTGATATCAATTGCCTCGGTTATTATGGCATCAACAGACATAAGCAGCTGATCTGTATACTGAACTGCGGCGGCCTTCATGTCGTTGGCCTCTATCATGGCTTTATCCAGGATCATCTTGGCCTGCATGGCAGCCTGTGACACAACCTCGTTGGCCTGGGCATATGCCTGCTGCATGATCTCATGCTCATTTATGAGCTCGTTGGTGTGAGCCGTAGCTTCGTCGATGAGCTCTTTAGCCTTTTTGCGGGCGTCATTGAGGATAGCTTCCTTGTTGCTTATTATCTTCTGATATCTCTTGATCTCCTCAGGAGTCTTGCTGCGAAGCTCCCGAAGAAGTTCATCAATCTCTTCCTTGTTGACGATGATCTTGGTCTGAGAAAGAGGCTGCGGCTTACAGTTGTCAATATAGGTCTCGATCTCATCAATCAGTTGTTCGATTCTGCTGGTCATTAGTTAACCCCCTCACTCTTATTGAATCCGTATTTCTCGTAAAGACGCTTTGCAACTGACTCCGAAACACATGGAGTTATATCCCCGTTATAGCTGGCGATCTCTTTTACAACAGAACTGCTCAGATATGAATATTTAAGGCTCGTTGTGAGGAATACGGTGTCGACCTGATTATGCGACAGCTCCTTATTGGTCTGTGCGATCTGCAGTTCGTATTCGAAATCTGTTATGGCCCGAAGGCCCCTTATGGCGATATGAATATCGTTGGCTTTGCAGTAATCAATAAGAAGGCCGCTGAAGGATTCAACTTTTACATTTGAAAGCCCTTCTACAGCATCTTTAATCATTTTAACACGTTCATCAAGGGTAAACAATGGAGTTTTGGCTGAATTGCACATAACCGCCACTATCACCTCATCAAACATCCTGGATGCACGCTCGATTATATCCAGGTGCCCTAAGGTTATTGGATCAAAACTTCCGGGATAAACAGCTACATTCATAATTTCGCCTTTCTGTAGAGAAATACATGCTTGTTGTTCTTATATTCTTTTTCCCTGCGGACTTCAAAGCCGTAGTCATCAGCAAAGGAAAAATCAAGATCCAGGGCACTTTCTACGATTATCATGGTATTCTCTGTAACATAGTCCATCTGGGACAGCTGCGAGAGAACCCTTTCATATTGTCCGTCGTGATACGGCGGATCCATGAATATTATGTCTGCCTCTTCTTCCCTAATATTGCGAAGCCCCAGGACCACATCCTGTTTAAGGACTGTTGCCTGCTCCTCAAAGAGGGTGGTCTTTAAGTTTGTCTGGATGCATTTCATTGCGGCGCCTGAGTTTTCGATAAAATATGCCTTTTTAGCTCCTCTGCTGAGGGCCTCGATGCCGATGCCGCCGCTTCCTGCAAAGAGATCCACAAAAACCGATCCCGGCACCTGATTCTGTATTATGTTGAAAAGAGTTTCTTTTATACGGTCCTGTGTCGGCCTGGTGTCGTTTCCATCAGGCGTCACAAGGCGCAGCCTTCTGGCTGATCCTGCAATTACTCTCATACTCTTACCTTTGTTCCCTTTGTGTCTCTGCTGGTGATCTTGAGGTGTCCCAGATTAAGCTGTTTGCTGTTGTGCTCAATGAGCTTCTCCTGTGAATCCTCCAGGTAAAAGACATCTCTCACATAGTCATTCTTCGTAAGCCGCATGCCTCTTACGCCCACTGCCATCTTTTTCTTCTCAGGAACCGTATCGATGAGGAACCTGAGAAAATATCCGTCGTTGGATCTGAGGATCACGGTCTTCTGGGTGTGGAGAACTTCAACTCCCACCACCTCGTCACCATCCTGGAGCTTGGTGGCTGCTACTGTTCTCTTGGATACGTCAAATTCTCCGCCATCAACGATCTTCATCATGGACATTTTGGTAGTGAAAAGAAGTCTGTAGAGATTCAGATCTGACTGACTGGCAGCCATCACTATGGTCTCCTTGCTGGTGTCAAAGTTGCTGACGTTGTCTATTGGTATACCCTTGTCCCTCATCTTGGACTGAGGCAGATCCATTGCCTTGACAGTGTGAAGGTTGCCGGTGTTGGTAAAAAAGCATACCTTGCCGGTGTTTTTAATGATAAATGAGAACTTGAACTCGGATTCGATGGTCTCTTTGTTCTTCTCATAGGTGTTGACATCGATGGTCTTGGCGTAGCCGAATCTGTCCATGATAAATGCCACGTCGATCTCTGCCACGGGCTTCTCCTCGTAGACTGCAGCCTCAACGTTGTCTATTACAGTTCTCCTTGCTCTCTGGTACTCCTTCTTGATCTGGAGCAGCTCGTTCTGAATTACCATGGACATGGAGCTGTGGCTCTCCAAGATGTCCTCATAGCGGTAAATGTTGGCTACGGTCTCCTCATGCTCTTTTATAAGAGCTTCCAGCTCAAGGCCGATCAACTTGTACAGCCTCATGTTCAAAATGGCGTCGGCCTGACTATCGGTGAAAAGGAGCTGTGCTGCCATTGCCTTGGACTCTCTGGACTTGAACTTGATGCCCTCTGTCTTGCCTTCCACCAGGCAGTCCTTGGCCATCTTCCTGTCCTTTGAGCCTCTTAGTATCTCGATGACCAGATCGATCACGTTGCAGGCCTTGATGAGACCTTCCTGGATTTCTTTCCTGTCCTGTTCTGATTTAAGAAGGGTCTGATATTTTCTGGTGGTTATCTCAAACTGGAAATCGGCACAGGCCCTCATTATGTCCTTAAGGGACATGGTCTCCGGCCTTCCGTTGTCGATGGCCAGCATGTTTACGCCAAAGGTGTCCTCCAGTTTGGTCTTCTTGTAGAGAAGGTTTGTGAAATTCTCCACATCAGTATCTTTTTTAAGCTCTATTACGATGCGGATGCCCTCTTTTGAGGACTGATTGGATATATCCACAATATCGTTTGTAATCTTCTTTTCAGCAAGTTCAGCCACGTCGGCCATGAATTTGCCGATACCCATGCCGATCATTGTGTATGGAATTTCTGTTATAACCAGGTTGATATGGCCGTTTTTGCCCTTCTCGGTCTCAACCTTGCCTCTTATCTTGATCTTGCCGGCGCCGGTCTCATAGATTGAAAGAAGTTCATCCTTATTGGTGACTATTCCTCCTGTGGGGAAATCCGGGCCTTTGATGTATTTCATAAGTTCCCTTGTGGTCAGGGAATCATTCTGGATATAGGCTATCTCAGCATCAATGACCTCCGCGAGGTTGTGAGGCGGTGTGCTGGTGGCCATACCTACCGCGATTCCTTCGGATCCGTTTATGAGAAAATTGGGGATCTTGACGGGGAGAACAGAAGGCTCTTTTTCTGTCTCGTCGAAGTTGGGGACAAAGTCCACCACATTCTTGTCCAGATCTTCCAGGAAGTTCTCCTGTGTTATCTTGGATAATCTGGCCTCTGTGTAACGCATGGCAGCGGCGCCATCACCCTCGATGTTGCCAAAGTTTCCGTGGCCGTCCACCAGTGGCACGACCTTCTTGAAGTCCTGAGTCATCACCACAAGACAGTCGTAGATGGAGCTGTCGCCGTGGGGATGATATTTACCCATGGTATCGCCCACGATCCTGGCGCTCTTTCTGTAAGGCCTGTCGTATCTGATACCCAGCTCATACATGTCGTAGAGAGTTCTGCGCTGAACGGGCTTAAGGCCGTCCCTTATGTCCGGCAGGGCCCTGGCCACGATGACGCTCATGGCGTAGTCGATGAATGACTTCTGCATTATCTCAGAGTATTCAGTTCGTATAATTCTGTCTTCCATCTATGTTAATTCCTTTATCAAACATCAAGCTCTGCATCTGTGGCGTGCAAATGGATGAACTCTCTTCTGGGCGGTACGTCAACTCCCATAAGGAGCTCAGTCATCTGGGATGCCATTTTGGCGTCCTCGATCTCCACCAGCTTAAGAAGGCGCCTCTCCGGATCCAGAGTGGTCTCCCAGAGCTGCTGCGGATCCATTTCTCCAAGACCTTTATATCTCTGCAGCGTAAAGCCGCTCTTGTGGGTCTTGCGGTATTTGGCCAGGGCTACGTCGTCGTAGAGGTACTCCTCTTTGCCCTTGGCTCCAAAGGCCTTGTACAGAGGCGGCATCGCAAGATAGACATGTCCCTCATATATAAGCTCGGGCATGAACCTGTAGAAAAGAGTCAGAAGCAGTGTTGAGATGTGCTCACCGTCAACATCGGCATCTGCCATGATTATTATCTTGTCATACCGCAGTTTGTTTATGTCAAAGTCATTGCCGTATCCTTCGGAAAATCCGCAGCCGAAGGCGTTGATCATGGTCTTTATCTCGGCGTTGGCAAGGACCTTATCAATGCTGGCCTTCTCAACGTTGAGGATCTTACCTCTGATGGGAAGGATAGCCTGATAATTCCTGTCCCTGGCCATCTTGGCGCTGCCACCGGCGGAATCTCCCTCGACGATGAATATCTCGCATTTGGCGGCATCCTTGCTGATGCAGTTGGCAAGCTTACCGTTGGAATCAAAGGAGTATTTCTGTTTGACCAGCATGTTGGTCTTGGCTTTCTCCTCGGTCTTACGGATCTTGGCTGCCTTCTCCGCACAGCCGATGATGGCTTTGAGAACCTCAAGATTTCTGTCAAAGTATCTTGAGACTTCCTCTCCTGTTATTTTGGACACGATCTTGGCAGCGTCCTGGTTGTCCAGCTTGGTCTTGGTCTGTCCCTCGAATCTGGGATCCGGGTGTTTGATGGATACCACAGCGGTCATACCGTTTCTTACGTCTGTACCGGTGAAGTTCACATCCTTGTCTTTTAAGATGCCAAGTTCCCTTGCATACTGGTTGATGATACCGGTAAACATGGTTTTAAAGCCGGTGAGGTGTGTGCCACCCTCGGCGTTGTAGATGTTATTACAAAATCCCAGAACTTCCTCGTGAAATTCATTGACATACTGGAAGGCGATCTCAACCTCAACGCCCTCAGATTCTCCGGAAAAAGAGATAACATCATGGACAGCCTCTTTTGACTTGTTCATGTCCCTGATAAAGCCTGTTATTCCGTCCGGCTCGTGGAATTCAATGTATTCCTCAACTCCGGGTCTCTTGTCCTCGAAGCATATGGTGAGCTGCGGATTGAGATAAGCAGTCTCATGGAGCCTGGACTTGATGTCTTCCTCTCGGAATCTGGTCTTTTCAAATATTGTATCATCGGGAAGGAAATTGATGGTGGTGCCTGTCTCCTTGGTGGTCCCCACAGGCTTTAGAAGGCCGTTTTCCAGCGCTACTGTGGGTTGTCCCCTCTCATAGGCATCCTCGTATATGAGTCCGTCCTTTTTTACCCGGACAGTCATTCTGGTGGAAAGCGCATTAACAACGGAGGATCCTACTCCGTGAAGTCCTCCGCTGGTCTTATAAGCATTATTATCGAATTTGCCGCCTGCATGGAGCATGGTAAGTACAACACGCTCAGCTGTTATGCCCTTGGCGTGCATCCCCACAGGGATTCCTCTTCCGTTGTCCGATACTGTGGCTGAGCCATCGGCCTCCAGCGTAACGTGGATCCTGGAACAGAATCCTGCCAGATGCTCGTCCACTGCATTGTCCACTATCTCGTAGACCAGATGGTTAAGGCCCCTTGTTGTGACGCTTCCGATATACATTCCGGGTCTCTTCCGGACTGCCTCCAATCCCTCAAGGACTGTGATGCTGGAAGCATCATATTGATCATTTACTGCCATTTAAAAACCCCTTTAACAATACTTTTAGAAATGTATCTTTCTGGTGACTGTCACTGCCAGTGCCCCCGGGCCGATGTGACATCCTACAGAGAGAGAAAGCGGATCAAGGTGCATCTCATGTCCGGGAAAAGCTTCCTCCACCTCTTTTTTCCACTCAAGAGCTGCGTCCAGATTGGCGGTATATGCTCCTGCTATCCAGAAATCTCCGGCTTCCATGCCTCCGAATCTGTTTTCTATGTCAGATTTGATGGCATTTATCATGATGCTCTTGCCTTGGGATGTGGTCCTGGCCTTGGCAAAGGCATCAAGCTTCTCACCCTGGATCTGAAGAACGGGTTTAAGACGAAGCAGGGTTCCCAGAGCCGCAGCAGCCGGTGTGATCCTGCCGCCCTTTTTCAGGTAATGGAGCGTATCCAGCATTATATAGATACTGGATTCAAACTTGTACTCCATCAGCTTGTCTCTTATCTCTTCGGCAGAGAGCCCGGCCTGTGCCATCGCCTTGGCATCCAGGGCAGACTGTCTCTGGGTTACTGATATCCTCTGATTATCTATGACATATACCTTGCCGTCATACTCCTCTTTGGCGATCATCCATGCGCTCTGACAGGCCCCCGAAAGGCCGCTGCTCATCGGGATGTAAATGATCTGGTCATGATCCTCAAGAACCTTGTCCCAAAGAGTCATCAGTGAATCAGGTGTGGGCTGGCTGGTCGAAACATCAGCATCCTCTGCCAGTTTCTCATAGAACTCACTCTGAGTGAGGTTGATATCTTCAAAATAGTCGGCACCGTTGATCATAAACGGCATGGGAACCACATAAATCCCCAGTTCCTCGCCCTGTTTCTGTGTTATTCCGCTGTTACTGTCTGTGATGATTGCTATTTTAGACATAATCCACCTATTTTCTACCTTATTTACTAAAATTATATTACTTTTATAAAGTGGTAAAGTCAACTAAAACTGAAGATTTTGTGGCCATCAGTTCCCTTAATACATCATGTTGTGGAAGACTAAGATCCGGGTCAGAAGCCAGTATCCTGTCCGCATCCATGGCCGACTCTTTTACCAGGTCGCTGTCGTGGTAGATATCCCCGAGTTTAAAGCCAAGTTCTCCGCTCTGTCTTACACCGAACAGATCTCCGGGACCTCTCATCTTCAGGTCTTCTTCCGCGATCTTGAAGCCGTCATTGCTCTTGTTAAGTACATCCAGTCTCTTTGCGGTATCCTCATCGTCAGATGAATTGATAAAGATGCAGTAGGACTGCTCCTTACCTCTTCCGACTCTTCCCCGCAGCTGGTGCAGTTGTGAAAGGCCAAAGCGCTCGGAGTTCTCAATCATCATTACCGTGGCGTTGGGTACGTTGATACCCACCTCAATTACTGTTGTGGAAACAAGAACATCTATATCTTTTCTGGCAAAAGACTCCATTATTTCGTCCTTTTGCGTATTTTTCATCTTGCCGTGCAGCATCTGAACATTGATACTGTCGGGAAGGCTTGAACGAAGAGTCTCGGTATAGGTCGTAACATTCTCTACGCCGTCAAGCTCTCCCTCCTCGATCATTGGACAGATAACATAGACCTGGCGCCCTTTTTCTACCTGATCTTTTATGAACTTATAAGCCGTTGGCCTGTAAGATGGCCCGACTACGCAGTTCTTTATGGGAAGTCTGCCTTTTGGCATCTCATCTACGATTGAAATATGAAGATCACCGTACAGTATGATGGCGAGGGTCCTTGGGATTGGAGTGGCACTCATGGCCAGAACGTGGGTATTTATGCCCTTTCCCGCAAGGGCGCCTCTCTGCCTTACGCCAAATCTGTGCTGTTCGTCTGTCACGACAAGCCCAAGATTCTTATAGCTTACTTTTTCCTGAATAAGGGCATTGGTACCTATTACGCAGTTAACTTCTCCCTCCGCAATCTGCCGCTGTACTTCCTTCTTGTCTTTTGCAGTAAGCGAACCTACAAGAAGCGCGGGCTTTAGTGCTGTGAGGCCGTATTTAGCGATCATTTCCCTGAAGTTCTCATAGTGCTGTGCCGCTAGTACTTCAGTTGGCGCCATCAATGCTCCCTGATAACCGTTGGCTGCAGCAGTTAAAAGAGCCATCATGGCCAGTATGGTTTTGCCGGATCCCACGTCGCCCTGTATAAGTCTGTTCATAACGCTGGGGCCTGACAGGTCGGCCATTATGTCTTCAAAGGCCCTCATCTGGGCTCCTGTCAGCTTGTAGGGAAGCTGCTCGGTGAGCCTTGCCACATCAGCAACTTCTATCATCGGTGAAGTGTTGGGAACATCTTCCGTGTTCTTTTTAAGGAGTCTGAGCTTAATGACAAACTGCAAAAACTCGTTATAAGCCAGCCTTCGCCTGGCATTTTCAAGACTGTTCTGATCCTTTGGAAAGTGTACCCCCATCAGGGCGTCGCTATAGCTCATAAGACCCAGCCTTTCAAGGATATCAGCCGGAACGAACTCATGGATCCTACCAACGTTATAAAAGGCCTTCTCTACGGATTTTAAGACCGTATTGTTGGAAAGCCCCTTTGTCAGAGGATATCTAGGCATAAGTTTGCCGATAAGAGGGGCATATTCTTCGTCCTTGTACAGCTTTGGATGGTCCATGCAAAAGAAATTTCCTTTTTTGCGCACGATTCCCCTGAAGATGTGGTTGGTTCCTGATTTAAGGGAATTGGCAAGGTATGGCGCATTAAAGAATGTGATCCTCACCTTGCCTGTTTCATCCGCGGCTTCAAATGCAACGATCGAGAGGCTTCTGACATATCTTTTTGTGACATGTCCTGTTATTGTAAGCCTCACGGAGTTTATGCAGTTTTCCTTGAGGTCACAGGCTCGCCTCGGAGCCTCAAACAGGTCATATCCTCTGGGATAATAGCCAAGAAGGTCTCCGCAGGTGTACACCTGGCATTTGTTAAAGAGCTTTGCTGTCTTGTCTCCTATTCCTTTAAGTCCTGTGATGTTCTCATCAAACGCATCAAAATACACTTTTATTCCCTCAAAAAGACAAAAAGCCGGACCAATGGCCCGGCTTCTGAATACTTACTCAGCAGAAACAATATAATAATATATAGGCTGACCGCCGTACTGAAGGTCTACATCGCACTGGGTGTATTTCTCGGCAATCCTCTGACGAAGAGCCTCAGCATCCTTCTCATCGATATCATCGCCGTAGTATATGCTGATGAGTTCCAGATCATCATTCATCATCTTCTCAAGCATATCAAAGGTTACATCTGCGATGTCGGAGCCAACGCCAAGGATTCCCTTGTCGCCGATGCCCATGTAGTCGCCCTGTCTTATCGTAACATCGTCAATGACCGTATCCCTTACAGCATAAGTAACTTCGCCGGTGTTTACAGTTGAAAGGCACTCAGTCATGGTAGCAATGTTATCCTCTACAGCCACATCCGGCACGTAATTGATGATGGCCGTGATGCCCTGAGGTACTGTCTTGGAAGGAACTACAACTATCCTCTTGCCGTCCTCATTGTCCTCGGACATGATCGCAGCCTGATTGGCAGCAAGGATGATGTTCTTGTTGTTGGGAAGAACAATAACCGTATCTGCATTAACCTGGGCAGCTGCCTCAAGGATATCTGCAGTGCTGGGGTTCATGGTCTGGCCGCCCTCAATCACATAGTCAACTCCGAGGCCCCTGAAGATATCTGCAAGGCCTGATCCTGCGCAGACTGTAACGAAACCCACTTCCTTCCTGGGTTCATTTGAGGGAGCAGGTGCAGGACTCTTTTCCTCTACCTTGTCTCCCAGAGGGATATCATCACCCTGCTTGTATGTAGGTGTGAGCTCGGCTGCTCCATTAATCTCTGTCTGGATCTCTGACCAGGAGCCGTCACTATTCTCATGGAAGAGCTTCTCTCTGTGCTCCATCCACATATTGTCAATTTTCATGTTGGAGAGCTGTCCGTACATGAGAGCTCTCTGAATCGCAAGTCCGGGATCATTTGAATGTACATGTACCTTACATATCTCATCATCCGCAACCATTACGATGCTGTCACCGATGGACTCCAAAAAGCCCTTGAAGTCTATCTCCTGCTTGACATTGAGAGGCTTGTTCAAAAGAACTATGAACTCGGTACAGTAACCGAATTTGATGTCCTCTTCCTTGGGAGTCTCCTTGGCGGCCTTATTCCTGCTGGGGATATCGGCATCTGTTATGGTGAGATCGATCTCTTTTCCCAAGAAGCCGTCCCTTGCGCCCTTTAACACCTCAACAAGGCCCTGTCCGCCTGAATCCACAACGCCTGCCTGCTTAAGAACCGGCAGCATCTCAGGAGTCCTTGCAAGGACTTCCTCAGCATAAGCTATAACCTGATCGCAGAACTCTCCGATGTCATCACAACCCTCAACATAGAGCTCATGGGCCTTCTCGCTGGCGCCCTTGGCAACAGTCAGAATCGTGCCCTCCTTGGGCTTCATAACTGCCTTGTATGCAGTCTCAACGGCCTTCTCAAAGGACTCGGAAAGAACACTTACAGTGATAACGTCATGTTCCTTGACTATCTTGGTAAAGCCTCTAAGGAGCTGGGACAATATAACGCCCGAGTTACCTCTTGCTCCCCTTAGGGACCCTGAAGAAATAGCCTTGCATATGGACTTCATGTCGGCGTTATCGCCAAGGCTTCCAACCTCCTTGGCTGCAGACATGATGGTCATGGTCATGTTTGTTCCGGTGTCTCCGTCCGGTACCGGGAATACGTTAAGTTCGTTGATCCATTCCTTCTTGGCATCAAGATTCTTTGCTCCTGAAAGGAACATCTTGGAGATCATCTTAGCGTCTAATGAATTATTACTCAAAACAAATTCCTCCTGAACTCAAAATCGATCAATCAATGACACGGACGCCTTCGACATAGATATTTATCTTTTCGATTTCAAGCCCCGTAAACTCTTCTACCTTATATTTAACAGTGTCGATAAGATTCTCCGCAACAGCAGATATGCTGACACCATATGATACTATAACATGGAAGTCAAGCTTAAGCCTGTTGTTCTGGTCAAGGGTTACATTGATGCCTCTTGTCATGGTATCAAGCTTTAACAGACTTACAAGGCCGTCCTTGACATTAACATTGGCCATACCCACGATACCAAAGCACTCCATTGCGATAGCGCCTGCATACTGGGCAATGACTTCATTATCTATCGAGATATTTCCCATGTGTGTGTTTACCACAGAAGCCTTCATATTGATCCTCCTTTATTAGGGATTTGTTCAAAAATAGACAAACCTGCTTCTTCGCATACATCTAGTATTATAATCAAAGATTTAAAAAAAAGAAACAATAAATTTTATAGAATTAGCTTGCAATATCATATAATTTTTGTTAATATATCAATGTTGCGGAAAATTCCGCAGATTAACATGAATTTATTACATGGCTTAAGGAGGTGTCAAAATGGCTAAATGTGATATTTGTGGCAAGGGCGTTCATTTCGGTAACAACGTAAGCCATTCTCATAGAAGATCTAACAGAGTTTGGAATTCAAACGTTCAGCACGTTGCCGTTAAGGTT
>JAEEGL013372386.1_pt1 | contig 17501 bp, 14 predicted proteins | sample 9134231 | NCBI WGS metagenome assembly JAEEGL01 (sample SAMN16246548, study PRJNA631951) | gut metagenome | biome: gut microbiome; feature: rumen; material: fiber-attached | host: Bos | place: Iran: Karaj | collected 2018-10 | reverse complement strand
CATCATCAATGCCGACATTATCACAGCCCAAAAGCATACTGAATGGTTTCTCATATGTGGTTGAACCACAGCTATAAGAGTACTTGCCACCATTATTGCCTGCGGCTACAACAATGATGCGACCTGGTCCGGTTTTTCTACCAATAGCTTTGGAAAGATAATCCTTTCCGTCATGCGCGCCATTTAAAGTGCTTATACTCAAATTGATCACGCAAGGCTTGTTCACGCTATCAGCATAAGCATAAATGTAACTGATGCAGTTAGCCACCTCAACCTCACTGACCAATTGATCCATGCCACGACATACACACATGACAATGTCAGCATTGGGCGCCATACCACCATATCCATTCACATGCATGCCCGCAGCAATACTTGTGGTGTGAGTGCCATGAGTGCCCGTTCCGTCGTACCTCAGTGTATCTATCTGCTCACCCATAAATACACGGCCGGGCAAAGTATTGGTTCCAATCACAACAGGATGGGCGGTAGAATCTTTAATGTCATATACCCTGACAATGCGAGTGCGACTGTTATCTTCTGATGATTTAAAAGCCAGATGACGGTAATCAAATCCTTCGTCAATCATACCAACTATCACACCCGTTCCGTCATATCCCTTAGACAGACCAAATTCAGTGCCATTGATTACTTGACCTGCATGTGTGACGCTCAAAGTGCTATCGGTGCATAATTCCAACATCTTGCTCACCTCTACATTGCAAACACCGGATAATTGGGCCACTTCATCCAATAGACCCACAGGTATCTGCGCCGTGGCAAAATCGTCAAAGACAGAATTGACCGTTACACCAAGCGCACGTGCAGCATCAAGGGCGGAGGAATCGGTGAAGCCGATAAATGCATCGACCACCTCAACTCCAGCGACATGATAAGAAGGAGCAAAAACAGGTTTAATACCCCATCGGGCCATAAAATCGTTTTTTTTACAAAGATGTTGTAAAGTCTCACGTTCTGCTTTATATCGCTGAACACCAACAGACTTAAAATCCAAAAGTTGCGCCGAACCCACAAACAAGACCAGCAGGCCAACCAACGCTAAGAAGAATCTTTTCATTTCTTTATCTGGCAATTAAGTTATGTGCAAAATTAGCATTATTTCTTGAATAAAATACATCATCATCACACAAATATGACTCATTTATTGAGAACTATGCTAATCAACATGGTCACATCAACTATAGTAAATTCATTATCCTTATCTAAGTCAGCGTTCTGTACATTGACTCCATCAATAGAATTACCTAAAACAAGACTTATCAGCAATGTTACATCAGTGATGTCAACTGCGCCGTCATCATTGATATCGCCAAACTCAATGACAGGAGCATCGGCAATCTCCTCAAGCGTGAATGTAAGATGATCGAAATCAAAAGTTACTAAATAGTCGTGACCGTCACCAACGAAGTAGTATGAGTGATTATTATTTCGCTTAGCTGTATTGTATTGCGTTCCAAGAGTAATGGTTGTCGTCGCAGTCGGTCCAAAGCGATAAGTGCTATTGAAAACAGCCCAGTCATTGTTCCACTCCTCAGGAGTTCCATCGGCAAAAACAAAGTAGATCGGGGCACTGATTGTCACCGTGTCAACATAAGTTCCATTACCTAGATTGGTCATTTTGCTGATTGGCTCTGACAGACTCCACGTGCCTTCACCACCCACCAGAAAAATACTTGCGCTGTCAGTAGGATTCTCACCGCCCTCAAGGAAAGATGCCATCTCAAACAACGCATCCATCACCTGACCGGTAGCATTGTCCCACCAACCACAATTATACCAATCGGTCGTCACATGGTTTACATAGTTGATTCCAAACTCATTAGCTTCAGGAAACCACCAGTACAGTCCATTGACTTTGGGATGCTCATTCAGCAATTCAACCAGGTCAGCTGTAAAAGCTTTCTGTCCTGCTTCAGTTGCCGGCCACACCGACTGCAAGTCATAGTTAGCACCCGACGGGTAATAGGCATGAGGGTACCCTGTCTCTACAATTTGAATCTTCTTCGTCGGATAGGTTGTTTCAAGCGAAAGGAGCAACTCATTGAGAACGCTTAAATCTCCATGCCAATAAGGATAGTAACTTAAACCGATAATGTCAAAATCAGTGGTATAATTCTTGAGTGTATTATAAAATGAAATGACATTGGAAGAACGACTCATCTCGGTATGAACAACGACTTTGGCAGCAGGACACACTTCGCGGCATGCTTGGATTCCACGGCTGAGATAGTTAGCAAATGCGGCAAAAGTGCCTGAGCCGTAATCGGCGCCACTTGGGTAGCAATGTCCTGTGGGCCATAGCATGCCGTAGGTCACCTCATTGCCCACTTGAATAAAATCGGGTGTTGCTCCAACGGCAATCATCGCATTGAGTACACGCCTTGTATAGCTATAGACGCTATCAGCCAATGCGCTTGTCACTGTCCACGATGAAGGGGTAGAATGTTGGCCGGGATCGGTCCATGTGTCGCTGTAATGAATATCAAGCAACAAGTCGAATCCGGTGGCCTTAATGCGTTGACCAAGTGCCATGACAAAAGGCAAATCCTGACATACGCCCTCACCCTGATCCTCGGCTCCCGCTTTGGACGGGTCAACGAACAGACGCACACGCATGGCGTTGAGGCCCGTCGACTTCAGATAACTGAGCATATCGGTAATCCTAGTTCCTAGCTCGTTGTAGTAAACCGCTCCATGCTCCTCGTATTTTGGAAGTAATGAAATGTCACCGCCTACAAATCTAGCCTATACACAAACAGCCAAAGCCGCGATTAGCGAGCACACAAGCAAAAAGTATCTTGGTTTCATCTCAGCAAAATGTGTTAAAGGTCAAAATGAGCAGCCCGTTAGGCATGCAAAATTTTATATATCAATTCTTTAAGCAGACTATATTGGTCTTGGCGCGAGCCAATGCCCTTGCTGCGGGTGTCGCATTCACGAAGAAAACCAATAATGTTCACCAACGAGCGCGTATTATACATGCGTGTAGCTTCCAGGAACTTGCGGGCTCGCCATTGGCTACGTGTTCCGACAGCTGCCATGATACCCTCAAGAGACTTGTCTCGTGCAGTAGCAGCCAGCAAAACATTGGAGAAGAACGAGAACAGCATCGCCACGCTAACTACCGAAGGATTATTCTTGGGATTACGCTCAAAATAGTCCACAATGCGGAAAGCCTTGGCTGCGTCACGTTTACTCAGGGCTTCTTCCAACTCGAAATTATTGAAATCCTTACTGATGCCGATATTCTGCTCAATCAATAAGGGCGTGATGTTACCATCATCGGTAAGCATTGCCAACTTGTCGAGCTCGCTGAACAGACGTGCAATGTCGGTGCCGATGTGATCAGCAAGCATACTGGTTGCCTTGCTATCAATATTGCATTCCAAGGAATTGGCATAATTAACGATCAAAGCACTCAAGTCACGACCTTCCCGCACCTTGTTTGAGTCAAAAACAACGCCGTCCTTGCTGGCTTTGAGCTGATCCATAAAGGGTTTGCTCTTGAGGCTGGTTTCCTTGTGACAGATGACTAGAATAGTTGAAGGCAAGGGTTTCTCGGCATAAGAAGCGAACAAGTCCAGATCATTCTTATGGCCCGGCTGCTTAGGGATGAGCTGAGCCTCTCGCACAACTACCACCTTATACTGCGAGAAAGCAGGATACTGGCGACAAGTGCTGATGACCTCTCGCACGTTGGCTGTGTTGCCATAGAACACCGATAGATTAAAGTCCTGCTGGTCCTCATTGAGCGCAGTGTCAATAATGAGCTGCTGCAGGCGGTCAATATAGTAAGGTTCCTCGCCCTGGAGGACGTAGATATTCCTGAACTTGCCGCTCTTGATTTCTTTGCTCAGCGCGGTAAAAGTAACCATTTCTCGTTTTACTGCCATGACTCACCTTAATATTTATCGGGACAAATTTACACAGAATTCTCGAAATTCTCTGTACTTTTGCACAAGAAAAGCTACTGACAAACATAGACAGTCCCACAGAATGAAAAGATTTTTAATCATATTAATGGTTGCCGGCGTATTAATGTCTCATGCCACTGGTACAACCATAGACATGGACGAGTTGAGGTCGCCTGACGTAGCAGGCTTGACTATCACCGACCAAGAACTGGAAGCGCTTCAGTTCCTCTATGCTTACATGCCGCTGGCTGACGTGACAGACTACACCGTGCAGTTTTACCTGGATAACGTGCGAGCCACATTTGAAGCCAGGGAACAGATGCCTTGGGGCAAAACCGTTCCCGAACTGTTGTGGCGCCACTTCGTTCTGCCACTACGTGTAAACAACGAAGCGCTGGACATGTCAAGACCAGTCTTTTTCAAAGAGCTGAAAGAACGTGTTGCGGGAATGAGCATGGAGGATGCCATTCTAGAAGTCAATCACTGGTGCCACGAGCACGTAACCTATCAGCCTAGCGATGCCCGCACGTTGTCTCCCCTAGCCTGCATGAACACCGCCATTGGCCGTTGCGGCGAAGAATCCACTTTCACGGTTGCGGCTCTGAGGTCCATCGGTATTCCTGCCCGTCAAGTGTATACACCCCGTTGGGCCCACACCGATGACAATCATGCCTGGGTTGAGGCATGGGCAAACGGCAAATGGCACTTCATGGGAGCGTGTGAACCCGAGTCCGTCCTAGACCTGGGATGGTTCAATGCACCCGCATCAAGAGCCTTGTTAATGCATACGCGAGCATTTGGCAACTACAACGGCCCCGAAGAGGTGATGTTGCGCACCCGCAATTTTACCGAAATCAACCTCATCGGCAACTATGCCGCTACCGCTTCGGCCCAAGTGCAGGTGCTTGATCGTGTGGGGAATCCTGTCAAAGGTGCCAAGGTGGAATTCCGCATCTACAACTACGGCGAGTTCTATCCCGCTGCCACCAAATACACCGACGGCAAGGGTAAAACCTCGCTCACAGCAGGACGTGGCGACATGCTCGTTTGGGCCAGCAAAGACGGGTGGTATGGCTACAGCAAAATCTCCTTTGGCAAAGACAGCAAGATAGACATCATGCTCACCCACAGCAACAGCCTCAAGAGCGGTCCCACCTATGAGGCCTTCGATATCGTGCCGCCAGTGGAGCGCGCAGTGATGCCCAAGGTAACTGCCGAAATGGCTACCACCAATAAACTGCGTTTTGCCCATGAAGACTCCATTCGCAAGGCTTATGAAGCCACCTTTGTCACTACCGAACAGGCGCAATCACTCTGCCCAGCCGTGGCCGATGAACTGGTGAAGGCTCGTGGCAACTGGCACACCATCCTTGACTTTGCCAACCGGCACAGTGACAACATGGAACGTGTCAAAGGTATTCTCGGAGGATTGAACGACAAGGACATGCGAGACGTGTCCATGGAGATTCTCGAGGACGCTTTCATTGCCCGCAGCAATCAGTTGGGCCAACGCGTGGAATATGAGATGATCACTTCCCCCTTCAAGATGGAGTTGCAAAACGCTTTTGACGAGAATGATACTCAATTGATGAGGGAAGACCCGTCGAAGCTTGTCGCCTGGGTTCGTGACAACATCGACATCCGTCCCGAGGAGAACGCCCTGCACATTGCTCAGACACCAATGGGCGTGTGGCGTTCCCGCGTTGCTGACGGACGTGGCCGCGACATTTTCTTTGTTGATTTGGCCCGTTCTCTAGATATCGAGGCCCGTATGGACCCCGTGACAGGCAAGGTACAGTATCGCCACGGTGGAGACTGGCAAGATGTCAACTTTGAGAACACGGTACAGCAGAACGCCCAAACCGGCATCCTGAAACTGCGTTACACACCCACTCCTGCCCTCGATGACCCGAAGTATTACCATCACTTCACACTCTCGCGAATTTTGGATGACGGCACTACGCAGTTGCTAAACTATGATGAGGGTGATTCCGGACTGGAACAAGGCTCATCTTGGAGCAATACTTTCCTGAACGGAGCACCACTCGATGCCGGCACCTATATGCTCACTAGTGGTACCCGTGCCGCCAGTGGCAAGGTACTTGCTGCCAACCGCATTTTCACTATCAAGCCCGGTGAGACGACCACCATCAACCTGACTATGCGTCAGAGCGAGGACATTGTAGCCGTCATCGGTAACTTTAATTCCGAATCCAAGTTCCAACTCCTTGATAACAAGATGAAACCCGCAAACGGTGATGCTGTGAGCATCCTGTCACAAACGGGACGAGGCTACTTTGTTGTGGGGCTTGTAGGCATCGGGCAGGAACCCACTAACCACGCTTTGCGGGACATCGCTCAAGCCACCTCCGCTTTCAACAAATGGGGTCGCCCAATAGTGCTGCTGTTCGAGAACGAGGACGAAGCGCAGAAGTATCGTCAAGAAAACTACGGCACTATGCCCAATAACATCATCTACGGCATCGATCAAGATGGCAGCATCCGTCGGCAGATCGCCAGCGAGATGAAGTTCCAAAACGAGACCCAGTTGCCCATCTTTATTCTTGCAGACACGTTCAACCGTGTCATGTTCTGCTCACAGGGTTACACTATCGGTCTGGGTGAGCAGTTAACCAAAGTCATTAATAACCTAGATAAATAATATACGACGAATCAAACCAAAGTTCAGTCATGGGAAAGATTAATTTCACTGAAATCCTGAGTGCAACACTGGTGTTGCTCAGTATCATTGACATCGTGGGGTCCATACCCATCATCCTGCAGCTGCGCGAGAAAGGCCGGCACGTTGATGCCACCAAGGCAACTATCTACTCCACCTTGCTCATGGTGGGTTTCTACTATGGAGGATATTGGCTGCTGAAGATTTTCAACTGTACCATCAACTCGTTTGCCACGGCAGGTGGTTTCCTGATGTTCCTGATGGCGCTGGAGATGATTCTTGATGTGGAAATTTTCAAGAACAACACACCCAACAAGGGAGCTACGATGGTGCCAATGGTCTTTCCCTTGATTGCAGGTGCCGGTGTGCTCACCACACTCATCTCGCTTAAGGCCATGTATGCAGACATCAATATCTTCATCGGCTTAGCGATTAACATGGTGTGGGTCTATGCTGTCATCAAGAGCACCGACAAGATTCAACACTGGTTGGGAGAGGGTGGCATGATGTTCTCACGCAAGTTCTTCGGAATCATCCTGCTGGCCATGTCGGTCAAGATGATAACCGAGAACATCGCCCTGCTCTTTTGACGACGCGCCGTAATAAACGACTGCAGCCGCACATTGAAACTCATGTGCGGCTGCAGTCGTTTATCAGCGTTTATGCAATTATTTCCATGCAGGGTCGCTCTCGTTCCAGCATCGGTCGAGGGCCGTTACTGCATATTGCCAGTTGCCTTTGCCACCGTCGGGCAATATCAACTGATTTTCGCCGGTGATCGCAATGATGGCCTCGGCATTTTCCAGATTTCTCTTCTTGCCCTTGGGGATGCGGTAGATGACATAACGGATGGCCTGCTGCATGGGATCGTCGGTGTCATGGGCACGCCATTGCAAGCACTTCTTCCCGGCCACCTTCTTGACCTTTACATCATGAACAGCATGCGGTTTCTCACTGTCAATCCATGTATAGGGATGAATTAGAGCCGGATGCGACATCTGATTTCCTGATAGCGAATCGAGCACACCCTTGAAGTTGCCGGTGATCGAATACCCTGGCCACCAAGTGACTCCATGCACATTATCCATGGCCCGTTGCAATCGAAGCTTGTGGTCAAGTTGTGTGGGATTGGTTGTGTCACCACCCTCATCAGCAATGTCACGGTGATTCATCACATTGTTGACCGACTGGCCATAGTACATGTGGCGGCCATTGGCATGGTCATTCCACCAGTGCATGAGCACGAGGTCGCTGGCGGCCTTATGCTCCAGTTCCCAATAGAGTTGAGGCACCATATAGTCCACCCACCCTTCGGCGGTCCACTTAGGACAGTCAGCATAAAGGGCGTCATAGCACTGCAGACCGTTGGTTTCACTACCATCGGGATCGTTGGCCTTGTTACGCCAAATACCGAATGGACTAATTCCGAAACGCACCCAAGGTTTCACTTCCTGTATCGTCTCGTGCAACTGCTCAATGAGCAGGTCCACATTGTGGCGGCGCCAGTCATTCTTGTCCCAACCGATGCCATAGGCATTGTAAGAAGCTGTGTCAGGAAATTCCACACCGGTCACAGGATAAGGATAAAAGTAGTCATCCATGTGCAAGGCATCGATATCATAGCGTTTGAGAATATCTCTGACTACCATATCGATGAAGTTACGGCACTCAGGCAGGCCAGGATCGAAGTAGAGCTTGCCATCGGCATACTTGAGGAACCACTCGGGGTGCTCATAGTAGATGTGACCAGGTGCAGGCTTGTCGTCCTCGCTACTGGTGACACGATAGGGATTGATCCAAGCATGCAGTTCCATGCCACGTTGATGGGTCTGTTCAATCATGAATTGCAGCGGGTCCCACAGTGGCTGTGGAGCCAGCCCCGGCTCTCCCGTGAGCCAACGGCTCCAGGGTTCCAGAGAACTGGGATAAGCGGCATCGGCCTGTGGTCTAATCTGCCAAATGACGGCATTACAGTTAGCCTTTTGCAATAGATCGAGTTGCTCAACCAGGTATTGACGCGTCTGCTCGGGATTCATCTTGGCATACTGATTCTGCCCGATAATGTGCATCCAAGCCCCACGAAATTCATACTTGGGCGATTGGGCATTACCTGCCGTCAATCCTCGGGCATTCATACAACCCGTCAAGGCCACGACAAGCAGCGAAAGGAGCAAAAGTCGCTTCATAACAGCTAAAAAACACTTGATGAATAATTGGTTATGCTTTATTCTGATTCAGGGACCGGAGTCCACACATAGGCGCCCAAATCAATCGACCCGCGTGCAAAGCGGTCATTGCCATAGCGGTCATAACGGGCTTCCTCGGGGCACAGGGCGGGATTCCCCTTGCCTATGGCATCGCTCTCGTTACCCAAACGGTAGTCAAAGACATAGTCGTCGCGCACAGTCATGAACTGCGGATCGGCGTCCCAAATGCAATTGATGAAATGGGCATCATCATCGCCATTGCTCTTGAACAAGCAATAGCGCATATAGACATTGAAATCATCCAGCTTGCCCTCATTGAGTTCGGGACAGAGGCCGTAAAGGATACAGTTGTCAAAGTTGGCTCGAATTTTTCCGATGGTTCCGTCCGAGAACTCCACATCGAAGATATTGACTAGCGGGAGCGATGGCACAACAAAGAGGTAGTTGTTGGCAAACGTGCATTGGCTCATCATTACTTTACCACCTGCAAAGTAGCCCACCTCTTCGGCGGCATCACTGAACTCAGTGCCGATGGCCTGCACATAACATGCAGCGGTTGCCAGGCACGTTGAAGTAGAGTTGGTGAGAACACAGTTGACAAGTTTGAGCGCACAATGTACCGTGTCGCCATAAGCACTGCAGTGCATTCCGATGCTACTGCCACGCATGATGACATGCTTCAATACATTACCCATCGTGGGAGGAGTGAAAATAACACCACCCCACTGGCCCGACATGACGTCAAAGCTTGTAGATCCCACCACGCGATCCAGACGGTCACCGCGGAAAGTGATTGGAGCTTCAGCTGTTCCATTGGCCAGCATCTTGCCTGCACAACGTAACGCCGCCTTGTCATGGAACAGCAACGTCGCACCGGCATCAATGGTGAGCGTCGCACGCTGCGAAATATAAACCGTGTCATAGATGAGGTAAGGCTTGGCCGCCGTGAATCGGGTATTGCTGGTGATGGTGTCCCCCTTCATGCGCACCACGTCCTGCCCCCACGCGCTCAGCAGGACGCTCTGGCTCACGCCATTGGTCACAAACTCCAAACGGTCCTCTATTAAGGTGGGTTCGTCCCGCTCCATCTCGTCAAGACGAGCCTCAATGAAGATGAAGATGGAGTCGTTACCGCGAATCTCAACATTCTGAAACTCATCTCCGCGAATACCATCGACATTCAGGTGGAAATGGCCTTTTGAAGCCAAGCCGGCCACCTTGATGGAGGAGATATTAATCTGCTTCTTGCTACGGTTATATACCACCATCTGTTTGGTGGCGGTTCCTTGCAGAGTGATTACCGTGTCAAACGCAACAGTGTCCTTGTTAAAAGCCAGCACATCACTGGAAGACGTGGTGAAGCCATCCTCAATGCAAGAGGAGAACACAGCTGTCATCATCAGCGCGGCGGCCAGTATGCAGAGATGCAATTTGTTATGTGTCATGAGTCGAGATATCTACTGATATATAGTTTAGAACGTAAAATGGCGACTTTTAGTGTGTTCATGGCCGTTCAAAGACAGCCACCAACGGATAATGGTCGCTCTCGCCCTCCTTGTCACGACGGCAGGAAAGCACCCGCATGTCGCCACGGTAGAGGATATGGTCAATCTTTACGTACAAGTGATAAGCATTGTAGGTGTAAATGGGTCCCAGCCCGGCATCGGCCCAAGCGTCGCGCAGATCATTGCCACTCACGGTGCGGTAGGCATACGAGCCAGGAGTGTCGTTCATGTCGCCCATTACCAGGACATCACCCTCGGTCTCATCGATAAGCAGCCGCATAGCAGCCGACTGGCGGGCATGTGTCACGAAACCATAATCCAATTTCCGGGTTACTGATTCAATGCGCTTTTTGCGTCCTGATGGTGTTTTCATCCTCTCGATGACACTGCTCTCGTTGGAATTAAAACGCAACGAGCTCAGGTGCATGTTCACTACTCGCAGGTTTCCTCCCGGGGCATCCACATCCCATGCCTTGATAAAATAGGATAACGAGTCGGGGGCAAGAACAGGTGACTCCACTTCGGTGAACGGGTACTTGGATAAAATCCCGACATCAAAGAATGGTTTTTTGCGATAAGGATATTTCTTATAGAGTTCCTTAAGCATGGGCTTGATACGGCGCTGGCTCTCGTAGGAAAAATACACCAAGCCCTCTTGAATCACCACGATGTCGGCATCCTCGTCAAGGATGTAACGCATATTCTTGCTGGGCTCATCAGTTTTATCCCGCCAGTTGAACTCAGTGACATTCATCGTCAAGACCTTGAGCTGGGGTTTGTCGGGGCTGGCCTTAGGGGAAGTGATATTAAACGGAGAAATGAGCCGCAATGTAGGCCAAGACAGCAATAACGCACCCACAAGAATCACAGCTGCGCGCCATTGCCTGAATAAAGCCAGCAATGCCAGCAATACCAGCACAGCAAAGGCGATGATAGGCAAAACCAACGTAGCCAACGAAGGCAACGTCCAAACCGTTGGATCAACCCTACCGCCATAGGCGGCAAACAACAATACAAAAGCTGCTATAATTGCGATTAATCGGAATATGTATTTCATTGTTTATTGGATAAAAGCTAACGTAACTTCCAGCCAGGTTTAAAAAATGGTTGCTGGGCCGTGAAGCGTGGCGCATATGTCTTGAGTACCCAAATCAACGGCCATTCAAGCAGCATGGTTAATGTAAACACTATCAATGTGAGCACTATCCCCGGCTCCATACCAAATCGCAGGATGAGCACCATGCGAATGGGAAGGTAGAGCAGCGGATGAGTGCCGAGTATTATCAGCGAGTAACGTCCATAGTGGCATAGTATCGGTATGCGGGGCAAGAGTTGGCATGCCAAATAAAGCGCCAAAATTGCGCTGAATGGCAACAAATAGAGTTTCCAATAGGACGGCAAAACCTGGAAATGCAGATTCATGAACTCGCTAAGCCGATATATCGGTCCAGCCACCACCAGCAGCGGCAACACCCTCCACAAGGACCACAAACGGGTCTGTGGCAGATCCCCCATGCGCTTTACACACCAGCCCAAAACAAAATAGGGCAATGCAATAAATGAGGTGTCAAGCATCAAGGGCAACTCTATCTTATTGATTCCCAGCCAATAGCCGAGTATCGAAATCGCTATCGTCGCCAACAGGATGCCCCATAACGGCTTTATCCAACGATGCAGACCATAAAAGATCAGATTCACCCAAAACAAGCTAAGCAGGAACCACAAGGGTGTAGTCACTTCCCAATAGCGCAGGTAGAACGGCTCCACAAGCCGTACAGGAGAGACCTCAATGGGGTCAGCACCAATGGCAAGCCGCAATCCGGCCTCTAGCAACCTCACAGCGTAAGCGAGGAGCACGAAAAAAACAAACGGCACAAGGATGTTATTCACCTTGCGCCGCGTAAAATCGGCATAGCCGTCGTAAAGCTTAAAAAAGATACCCGAAATGAAGTAGTACATGGGCAGGCGAAAAGCCTGCAATGCATCATTCAACCCCGGAGCAATGTAGTTAAAAAACTCATGGTCAATATGGTACATCACGATAAGCATGATGCACAGGCACTTCATGAAGTCGATATAGGCGATGCGCTGCTGTGCCATCGTGACAATGTTCCACCCTTGACCTTTTCAGATTTTGCTCTTAAGCATGTCAATGACGCGAGAAAAGTCTGTCATCTCGGCAATCTCCTCAGGCTCCAGCTCGATGTCAAAAGCCATCTCTAGCTCGGAAGCCAGCGAGAGGTGATGAAGAGAATCCCACTTGGGACAATTCTTTTGAGAGACACCAGTCGAGATTTCGTCCATTTCAAAGACCTCGCGCATTATATCTAATACCTTTTCTTCCATATTCATAACACCCTGATATTATAGTAATTCTTTATTTCAAAGACATCGTTCAATTCCATCTCATAATGCTTGGAACCATCATCGCCGGTCGAGCAGCAGGTCATGCCCATGCGCTCATAGAAATCGGCCGTCTGGCCATTCTTTGGCGTGGGCAGGTACAATGCCTTGACCTTGCGGTAACCATCGAGGCGCAGGAGATTGAACACGGTCTTGACAAAAGCCTCCTCAATGCCCTTACCCAAGATGCGGCAACTCAGCAACAACGAGTCAACGCTAACCGTCACGTCATCAATTGGTTCGAGGAAGATTGCGGCGGTTATGCCATTGTCTCCGAAACGATCTCTAACACCTAAGCAATAAATATGCCAACCATCGCCCAAACGCTGCTGCACATCGGCTTCGGTGTATCGGCGGGTCGTAAGATTAAACTGGTTGGTTTTCTGGGTCATCTGGGCGATGCGCGGCAAGTTGTGCTCATCGGCGGGGACAACGTCCAATTCCATGTCGAGGCTATAGAGATAACTCTCCATATCAGCAAAACGAGCCTGCTCGGCATTGCGGATGGCATTGGCACGATATTGCTCAGTCTTGGCACGATCTTCACTTGTTACAGCATAGATACGGAAATAGCTATCAACCAGCTGTTTATAAAATGGCATGAGTTGATATGGCTTCTCGGGGAAGTCAGGCACCTCGACTTGGGGCAACAGCTGCTTCACGAGCTCCCGCTCCGACGGGTTGTCGTCAATAAATACCATGCTATCCAAACCGATGTTCAGTTCCGCAGCCAATTCCCTCAGGTTAGTCACCTTGTCTTGCCAGTTAATTCGCATGGCACTGAAATGCTCACGCTTAAGCACCATATTGGGGTTCATCTGCCAAGCCTCTAAAACGTCAGCCTCGTTATTCTTGCTGCACACGGCCAAGATAACTCCATTCTTGCCCAACTGCAACAGTGCGCGCTGCCAGTAAGAAAAAGCCTTGCCAGGATAGTCTCCACCCAGCTTGATGCCATCAATGCCATCCTCGCCAAGCACCCCACCCCACAATGTATTATCCAGATCAAGTACCAGACACTTCTTGCGCTGCAGTGCCAGCTCGGCATCGATACGTTTCCACCACACCTTGAAATCTTGAGCCAGCTTGGGACTCGGCATGGTCTGTGACATGAGGTAGTATTTCCAATTGATCAGGTCATCCAAAGCATACCGCGATGTGAACTCACTGAAATCCACCCACTTGACATTAGAATGCGTGGTAGCCAGTGATATCACATGACGATTATAGTTCATGATAGCATCTAACACCGCAATATCATCTCCCGTAAGCTTCACCGGGTTATAGTTTACAAGCGAGAATATGATGAACGGCTTGTGAACTCCGACACGGGAAAAGACCAAATCCAATTTGTCACTGAAGGAGTCTACTTCCTCGGCCAGTTGAATACTGTTGACATTGATGGGAACCTGGTAGAACCAGACATAGCGGTCGGCATCTGTTGGCACCTGGCTGATGTCATCATAACCCGAATAAACCACGCCGTCATCACCAAAGAACGGCTCAACCGTTTGATTGCGAAAGACAAAAGTAGACATAGCTTATTTCCTGATCAAGCGATAAATTTTACTCAATAACTTCCATAGCCCTGGACGCATCATCAAGATGTGAATCATTTTCCATTTCATACCATGGTAACTGGCCTCGGGGCCCACACAGGGGAAAGGGAAAAGTCCTGCCTGCTTAATATGGGACAATACCTCATCAACGATACCACACGTCAAGGCCTTGGTCATTGAGAAATAAAGGTAAACATTTCTCAGTCCAGCCACACTGACAGGAGCCTTTTGGCCGGTAGAATCCTCAAAACGCTTGATTGTATCATTGATAGAAGCGGCGGCATCCACCTGGCTGAAGATGCGACGGCGAAGATGATCAATGTCGGGATTGCGCATCGCGCTGTCATCACGTCGCACGTAGCGGTAAGGTGAAGTGGCATCGTGTGCCACACGTGACGCATTGAGCAGGAACTGGGCATTCAATGCACCGTCCTCACATGCCACCAGCGACGTGTTGAACCGCCATTGGCCCCGATTGAGGTGCTCACGGCTTACCAAATACCAGCACACATAGGGCGTCAAGAAATGATCTCGCAAATATTCCACACCCGTCATGACTCCGGTAGAGTCATATACGTCCTTGCGGTCATGAGGCAAGGGATGGCCCTCCATGTCCACCCCGTCATAGTTAAACAACAAGGCATCGAGATCAATTTCAATGGCACGTTGCAGCAAGGGTGCCATCGTATGATCACACAGGTAATCGTCACTGTCCACAAATTGGACAAAGCGACCACGAGCGTTGTCAATAGCCAGGTTTCTTGCTTTACTAACTCCAGCGTTAGCCTGTTTAAAAACCCTTACTTGGGGATGTTCACGTGCAAAGGTCTCAATGATGGAGAGACTGCTGTCGGTTGAGCCGTCGTCAACCACAATCACCTCATATTCATCTTCTGGAATCCCTTGATTGACAATCGACTGTAAACACTTGAGCACATATGCCTCGGTGTTATAAACAGGGACGATATATGTCAAATTGGGATTTGCCATCAGGACTCCATTTCAACAAGTTCAATGAGACCGGTGTTCTTGTGGAAAAGGAAAGCGACACGATGATCAGCCATTGCACAGGCGGGAACAGGGCCACTCACCAGCAGAAAGCGTTGCGCGCGCAGCGATGCGATGGCCTCCTCCATGTTGTCCACAGCATAGCAAATGTGATAAGGACTCACACCAACTGACTTAAGTGTCCGCTCCACAGGGCTTTGGTCATCAAGAGGAGCCAAAAGCTCCAGACGCGGAGCCCCCTCCTTGTCCAAGAAACATACGCTCACATGCTGCAGAGGGTCATCAATGACAGGCGCAGCCACATAGCCCATTGAGAGATAAAACGTCTTTGTCTTATCTATGTCCCGGCAGGCGATGCCAATATGGTGAAAGGTAAGTAATCTGTTCATCAATACTCTATCACAGGCGATACCTTGCAATCACGCATCGACAGGAGAGCAGAGCCCCAGCTTAATCCAGCGCCAAAAGCACTCAACATCACCTGATGGTCCCCATCAAGGCGGCCACAAAGTTCACTGGAAATAGTTAACGGAATTGACGAACTGCTCGTGTTGCCATACTTGCTAATGCAAAAAGGAACACGCTCAGGTGAAATCTTGAGTTTTTTCACAAAGAAGTCCATCATGAAGCGATTGGCCTGATGGAAAACCAAGAAATCGATGTCCTCGACAGTTTTATCGGTCTCCTTCAAGAGCTGCTTGATGCTCTTGGGCACCTTACTGATGGCAAAATTAAAGACATCCATGCCATCCATGAAGACCTCTAGGTCGGATCGGATGTTGCCCTCCTCCTGCTCTCGCTCCATACATGACTCGGGTGTGATGGGATTACGCATACCGGCATGGATCTTTAGCACATTCTCACCACTGCCATCGGTAAAGAGCAAGAATGAAGATTCTCCATAATCGCCTTTTTCAACAAGCGTTGCCGTGCCGGCGTCACCGTAGAGCGGCCAATCCACCTTATCGCGACGGTTGACAATCTTGGAGAAAGTTTCACCGTCCAGCAACAGGACACGATTGACTCCCGGCATTGAAGTATAGGCAAATGCCGTACTCAGCGCGAACACATAGCCCGAGCAACCCTGAGATACATCCAGACACATCGTGTCGCGAGACAGGCCCAAACGGTGCTGCAGCAGACAAGAAGTGGCAGGAATGCGGTAATCGGCCGTTTGGCTCATGAACAGGAGGATATCTATGCTCTCGGGATCTATGTCATTCTCCTCCATCAACTGCCGAGCAGCCTTGAAACACAGGTCGCTGGCCGTAACATCATGGGCCGCAATGCGCCGTTGTTCAATACCGATGTTATTGATGGTTTTCTCTATTTCTTCCTCGGGAATCAGGTAACCCAAGTCCTTGTTATAGACAACATCTTTGGGCACACAAGCACTCAGAGCCTTGATGCCGACCCCATTAAAAGTAATTCTAGCCATAAATTACAGGCGATTTAAACCGGTTAAAAAAGTTATCCCCACCGAGCTTTTCATAGCCGCTGAGGCATCTAGAGCTTAACCCACTCTTTTTTCCACCCTACGGAACAAGTCTTCTACCGTGTTGCTGTTGCGGATGTCATCACCGCGAAACTCAACGTCATACTCCTCATCGATCATTGCTATGACCGACAAGGCAATAAGCGAAGACCATTCATCCAATTCCTTGAAATGAGTGGTAGCAGATATGGTATCAGGATCTGTCTCGTCGAACAAATCCGCAAAATTATCTATGAATTGTTCTAAGCTCATTAATCAAATATATAACGCAAAACTCACGTCAATATTTTTCACAAGGGTGCAAAATTAGAAAAAAATCTTAAAACAACACCTTTATTAAGAAAATAAGTGCTAAAAAATGACTATTTCCTGAGAAAAACTGGGGAAAAGCCATTTATTCCATTTAGAAACCGAATCTCTTGGCCGGTACTCCCAGATAGGTTTTGTTATCCCTAGGCTGGGTCATGAGTACGCTATTGGCCCCTAATGTGATGCCGTTGCCGATTGTTATCCCCTGCACCACCGCACTGGCGACTCCCAACAGGTTGTTATCACCGATGGTGACACTACCCGACAGATGGGCACCAGGCATGAGTCCATTGAAATTGCCGATGACGTTATCATGCCCCACTACAACATGGTCGTTGATGAGGTTGAAACTGCCAATCGACACATCACATGAAATCATGCAGTCGTTCTGGATGATGTT
>JAEEGL012040622.1_pt1 | contig 17501 bp, 10 predicted proteins | sample 9134231 | NCBI WGS metagenome assembly JAEEGL01 (sample SAMN16246548, study PRJNA631951) | gut metagenome | biome: gut microbiome; feature: rumen; material: fiber-attached | host: Bos | place: Iran: Karaj | collected 2018-10 | reverse complement strand
TTTTCAGGATCTACATTGGCTGTTGCTTCATCAAGGATAATGATCGGGGCATCTTTCATGATCGCACGGGCAATGGATATACGCTGCTTTTCACCACCGGAAAGAGATGCGCCACCTTCCCCTATAACTGTATCGTATCCTTCGGGAAGACCCATGATAAAGTCATGACATCTTGCTTTTTTTGCAGCTTCAATTACCTTTTCCATCGGTGCATCGGGCTCACCGAAGCGGATATTGTTTGCAACGGTATCTTCAAAAAGATATACCCGCTGGAATACAAAACTGAAGTTTTTCATCAGTGAATCGAAACTGTACTCCTTCACATTACGTCCGCCCAGAAGAACTTCTCCGTTTCCTGCATCCCAGAATCTCGCCATAAGATTTGTAAGCGTTGTCTTTCCTCCGCCGGATGGTCCTACTATTGCTGTTGTTGTATTTTCCCGGATCTTGATCGACACATTATCAATGATCGTTTTGTCTTCATATGCAAACGATACATTTTTTAATTCTATATCCCTTCTGGCAGGCGTTATCTCTTCACCGTCAATATCCATAGGGGGAATTGAAAGTACTTCATTTGCCTGGCTCACTACTATATCTACGTTACGCATAAGGGCCGAGAAGCCTCCCATAAGATCCAGGCTTTCATATACCATGAATGATGAGATTATCATCAATATCGCATACAGCAGCGGCATGCTTCCGTTTATGCAGAAATATACTGAAGCAAGAACCATCAGGACACCTGTTAGTTTTGTCGTAAGTCCCTGCAAAAACATGAACGGTATTACCGTATACTCCAGTTTTGTATCAGCGTCTTGTTTTTCTTTGATCGCACCTTCGAGTCTACGGGCAGTTTTATCTGTCAGATTAAAATTCTTTACTTCTGCAATACCCTGTATATATTCTATGACCGCTGCCACAAGACTTTCATCTGCGCGGGATTTTCTGGGGGCAACCGGGAGAGTAGCTTTCTGCATCATTGCATTAAAGAATGAAAACAGGCAAAATCCTGCCAGCAGGATCAAAGCTATACGAACATCAAAGAACAGCATACATACAAATATCACAGCAGTGGTAATGATACCCTGGGTCGAGATCATGATCACAAGTGTAGCTACATCTGCAAGCATTTCCATAGTATTGGTTGTGATATTTGTTATCCTTCCAAGACTGTTTGCATTAAAGAAGCCCATGGGAAGGTATCTTAAATGCTCGGCGATCTCTATACGTTTAGCGCTGCAGGTATTATAACCTCCTTCTGTCTGAAGCATCGTTGTTTTAAGACCTACCAGGATCTGCCCCAAAATGGATGCTCCCATTATTGCCAGAGAGATCCATACGTTCTGCATGCTCATATCATTATTCAGTATTCCCTGCAGTATAACTGCTATGGCAGGAATACGAAACGCTGCAAAAATAGCTTTAAATACTCCCAGAAACATAGCCGTATACAGTTTTTTACGATTCTGTTCATTGCAGAATCCAAAATATTTTTTGAGTGTCTGAAACATCACGCCACCTCCGAATCTCTGTATGACACATGGGCATTCCACATGTCACGATACAGTGTACAATTATCCAGCAGTTCTTTCTGTGTTCCGGCGGCCTCAACAGCACCGTCGTTGATCACTATTATCTGATCTGCACTAACGATAGTCGAAAGACGGTGAGCTATAACAATAAGAGTCTTTCCCTTCACAAGTTTTGCAACTGAGCGTTGTACAAGAGCTTCATTTTCCGGATCTGTATAGGCAGTTGCCTCATCCAGGATCACAACAGGTGCATTTTTAAGCATAGCCCGCGCTATACTGATCCTTTGCCGTTCACCACCGGATAAGTGGCCACCGGCGCCACCGGCTATGGTATTGTAGCCCTTTTCAAGCTGCATTATAAAATCATGACAGCCGCAAGCTTTTGCCGCATTCATTACCTCTTCATCCGACGCACCGGGATGTCCCATACGGATATTTTCCATTACGGTTTCGTCAAACAGATAATTGTCCTGCGATACATATCCTATATATTTATTGTATTCTTCAAGCGGTATCTCCCTGATATTTACTCCACCGTAATCTATTTCTCCGCTGTCAACATCCCAGAAAGAAGCGATCAGTTTTGCGATAGTGGATTTACCGGAACCGGAAGGCCCGACCAGTGCATTTACAGTACCTTCCTTTATTGTCAGATCAATACCCTGAAGCACTTCCTGTTCTTTATACCCAAAATGTACATCCTTAAATACTATCTCTGATCCATTAGGAGCAGTCTTCATCTTTTCAGGGCGATCCATTTCCCTCTTTTCCAATATACTTGTTACTTCTCCGATTATGGAACCCATCTTGCCGATATTATCCAGATGCCCGGCTACCACCATAAAAGGAGATACCAGTCCGAGAGCCAGGATTATCAGTAAAAGGGCGTCAGCCCCATTTACACGTCCTGTCATATAAAACCAGGCTGTAAAAGGAAGAAGTGTAAGCAGTTGGGCCGGCAGAAGTGCCATGGCAATATTCTGCACTACATTGCAGCGCCTCATCCATTCGATAAAGCAGTCCGCACCTTCTTTCGCTGCTTTAGTAAATTTTTCATAAGACGATCTGGTCTTGCCGAAGGCCTTGATCACTTCGATTCCATTGATATATTCTACAGCAGTATCGTTAAGTGCTTTTGTCTTATCTATTGTGTTTTGAAAACTCTCTGTTGCTCCAACCATCATCAGACAGTAGAATACAAGACCTACCGGAACACTTATGAGCGCCAGAAGAGTGAGCCTCCAGTCTATTGTAAACATCAGTATAAGTATCCCTACAGGAACTATCGCATTAGAGATAACTTCGGGAACTAAATGCGCCAGTGTGGTCTCAACCGAATCTACACGTTCTACGATAATGTTTTTATATGATCCGGAAGAATCATCCAGCACATCACCCAGTGGCATTTTACTCAGTTTCTTTGTTAACCGTCTGCGTATCTCTGCCAGAACGCCGAAGGTCGCTTTATGCGACATAGTTGTAGATATGGTATGAAATAAGCGGTTTAGCAGCCAGCATACAGCCATATATCCACACTGCATCAGATAGAACTTCATATCACGGTTCCCATTTATCAATGCGCTTACCGTATTTGCCACAAACAGATACGGTATAAATCCGGCAATAACACTCAGTATTGCCATGATAACACTGATCAGATAAGCGCTTTTGTTCATTCCCGCAAACTCAAGAACCCAGGCTAAGGTTCCTTTCTTTTTTTCTTTCGTATTCATTTTTTGATATTTTAATCCTCCTTCTTGAAGTTAGCAAATGCTAACCTTATTATATAATAAAGGCCTGATAAAGATCAAGCCGATACTATCTCTATAATCCTATGATATTCTTCATTCCGGCAATGCAAAAAGATGAAGCAAGACATGCTTCGCTAATGGTTTCTTCCTCTGACATTCCTTTTAAAAAGCTGTCAAAAACAGAAGATACAGCAAAATAACTCATGCGTTTAACAATGCCGGCTGTAATATTCTCGGGATGTTTAACAAAAGGACGGCATTTCTCCATAAAAACCATTGTATTTTCCGATTCATATCCGGCAAGTTTTTCAAGATAACCATCATATTTTGTTCCGGATCCTGCCGTAAGAAGAAGCGAAAAGCTCTCCGCATGCTCATACAGATAATGTATCAGGAGAGTATTAGACGAAAAAGTCTTTTTCAGTACGTTATTTGCTTCTTTAGCAGAATGAATATCGAGATACTGCTCATTTTCCGTTGTATATAATTCCTGCAGACCTTTAAGCACCGGCTCGACTATTTTTTCGAACAGATCTTCCTTGCTTTCAAAATGCGCATAAAAAGCACCGTTCGTTACTCCCGCATCCTTACAGATCTGCCGTATGGAAGCCCCGGAAAAACCACGTGCTTTAAAGTGCTCGACGGCACTTTTTAATATACGTTCATGTGTCTGTTCAAAATCGTATGCCAATTGTGTTCTCCTGACAATTTCTGAATTACGTCGTAATATTACAGTGTAATATTTTATCTGTCAAGATTTTTTTGAGGAAATACATTCATAAATCCGGTGGGCATAAAATACTCTTGACAAACTGTTTGCTGTCTGATAAATTGATTACCGATAAATGGATTATCAGTGTGTAAATGTCTGATGAGGAAAAAATGTCTGTACGTGATGTAAGTATTGATCTGCGGCTGTTAAAGAGCGCACGTGATGAATTCTTAAAACAGGGATTTATCAAGGCAGAGCTTAAGACTATCTGTGAGAATGCCGGCGTGACTACAGGGGCGGTATATAAACGCTACAAGGGAAAAGAAGAGCTGTTCTGTGCAGTGGTACACGAGACGGTTGATTCGTTAAAGGAATATGTGGAAAGCAATACAGCTCCTTCTCTTAAGGATATGAGTGATGAAGAGATGCGATATGTCTGGAGCATGAGGGAAGACACTATGCTTGGTCTGTTCCGGATACTCTGGAAAGTGCGGGAAGGATTTGTTCTTTTGCTGGAGAAATCCGCCGGAACCATATACGAGAATTACCGGCATGAATTTGCACTGCATCTGACAGAGCTTAATATGCAGTATTACAGGGAGCTTAAGAACAGGGGGATGGTAAAAGGAGATGTCAGCAAAGCAGAGATGCACGTGCTGTGCACCTCATTCTGGGCATCGATCTGTGAACCTTTTGTACATAAAATGAGCTGGAAAGAAATTGAGGAGCACTGCCGTATCCTGTGCAGGTATTTTGACTGGAGCAAGGCGATAGGGCTGGAATAAGGAAAGTTTAATAAAGCGTTATTAATGCCGTCTTATTGACGGCATAAAAAATAAATTGCGGTTAGCAAATGCTAACGCATAAGGAGGAGGATGAGAAAGTGTTAAAAAAAGTAGCTCCCTACATGGGAGAGAACAAAAAGTATACGGTATGGGCTGCTATCCTGATGACTCTGGGTATAGTGGCAAATGTGCTGCCTTACTTTTTCCTGTACCAGATCATTTCGCCTTTGACCAGAGGAGAACATATAGATGCCTCCTATATACTGGTGAGGGTGATCGCTGTAGCTGTTTGTGAAATATTATTTTCTTTACTCTATGTACAGGGCCTTACGTTTTCACATATAGGGGCCTACAATACCCTGAAGAACCTGCGCATATCTCTTAAAGCAAAGCTTGAAAAACAGCCGCTTGGAAACATCCAGGAACTGGGGACAGGGCGTATCAAGAAAGTGTTTACTGATGATATAGATCAGATAGAACTTCTGCTGGCGCATGCAATTCCGGAGGGAATAGCAAATATACTGATACCGGTCATTATCATTTTGCTTATGTTTATTACAAGCTGGAGGCTGGGGCTCTTATCGCTTGTTCCATTGGTTGTCGGAATGTTCGCCATGGGCATGATGATGAAATCCGGTATGGAAAAAATGAATGACTATTACGAATCGGCCACCAGGATGAACAATACGATCATTGAATATGTAAACGGTATGGAGGTCGTTAAGGTATTCAATAAAGATGGTGATTCTTATAAACGTTTCGGTGATGTGGTAAGGAGTTATCGCGACTTTACTCTGGATTGGTACAAGGTATGCTGGCCGTGGATGGCTATATATACAAGTGTACTTCCCTGTCTTGTATTGTTGATGCTCCCATTCGGATCGATGATGGTGCTTGGCGGAACAATAACGCTTGATAAGATGATCCTGGTATTCTGCATGTCGTTCTCTGTAGGACCGTCTGTATTAAAGGCGCTGAATTTTGCCGGGAAATTTCCACAGCTGGATTATAAGATAACAGAGCTGGAGAAAATGATGGATCATCCGCCTCTTAAAGAAGGAACCGCTGCATTTAAGGGGAACAGTCTGGATGTAGAGTTTAAGGATGTTCATTTCGGATATGAGGATAAGGAAGTGATCCATGGTGTAGATCTTTCGTTTAAACAGGGGACGACAACTGCGCTGGTAGGTGAGTCGGGCAGCGGGAAATCCACACTGGCAAAGCTGCTGGTGCATTATTATGATCTGAATTCAGGAAGCATAACGATAGGTGGTCAGGATATCACAGATATGTCACTGGAGGCATTGAATGATCAGGTGGCATTTGTATCACAGGAACAGTTTCTGTTTAATACAAGCCTTTATGAAAACATACTGATTGGAAAACCGGGGGCTTCAGGGGAAGAAGTGCTGGATGCAGCGCGGCGCGCCCAGTGTAATGAATTCCTGGAAAGACTGCCTGATGGCATTAATACACAGGCCGGAGACGGAGGAAAGCAGTTATCGGGAGGAGAACGTCAGAGAATATCACTGGCCAGAGCGATACTTAAGAATGCACCGATAATTGTACTTGATGAGGCTACGGCATTTATGGATCCTGAAAATGAGGAAAAGATGAATGCGGCTCTTGACGAGATCATTAAGGATAAAACCGTTCTTGTGATCGCACACAGATTATCGACTATAAAGAACGCCGATAAAATATGCGTGATGAAGGAAGGTAAATGCATAGCGGCAGATTCACATGACAGGCTTCTTGAAAGCTGCCCCGAATATAAGAAACTGTGGGAAGCTTCTGTATCCGCAAGTACATGGAAGATTAAGGAGGCGTAAGATCAATGTTAAAGATAATGCACAGACTCATCAATATGACGGGAAAGTATAAGACACGAATAAGAGCTTCATATATAACAGCATTTCTTAAAGGGATCATGCTTAAAGCACCACTTATATTATGTTTTATTTGCATCTGTTTGTTTATGCAGCAAAAGATGGATAGCAGTAAATGTCTTTATATGGGTATAGCGGTCTTGGTAAGCGTTATTCTTGAGGCGGTATTTGAACATGTATCCAATGTGCTGCAGTCAGCCGCAGGATACATGGTATTTGCCGATATGCGTTTAAAGCTTGGAGATCATTTGAGAAAGCTTCCCATGGGATATTTTACGGAAGGAAATATAGGAAAGATCAGTTCAGTCCTGGCTACAGATATGGTATTTATTGAAGAAAACTGTATGGGAGTTCTTTCTGAGCTGGTTTCATTTATGATATCACAGGGACTTATGTGCGTAATGATGTTTGTGATGGACTTAAGACTTGGGATACTGGCTTGTCTGATAGTTGCAGTATTCATCATCATAGGAAATCTGATGCTTAAGACAACACAGAAGCATTCAGATATAAAACAGGAGTGCAGCGAATCCCTTACGGAAGAAGTGCTTGATTTTGCGGAAGGCATAGCCATCATCAAGTCGTATAACCTGCTTGGAGAGAGATCGAAGAAGCTTTCGGATGAATTTGCAAAAAGCTGTAAGGAAAGCATTGATTTTGAAATAGCTTATGGACCCTGGGCGCGGGCACTTTATCTGGCATTCGGAATAGGAACGGCACTTGTTTTAGCTGTATGCGCTTATCTGTACAATACAGGCGTTATCTCAGATGAATACATGGTCGGTATGGCTTTGTTTCTGTTCGATATGTTTGTAGCGATCAAGAGTTATTACGGCCAGATGGCAAGACTTACAGTCACTGAGGCAAGCCTTAACAGGATAGAAGAAGTGTTTGAAGCTGAAGAATTGAAAGATGAGGGCAGGAAAAAGCTTGATGCTGCGATCGTTGACAGTTCAGATATCGCAGAGATCGAGTATGATGGTGTAAGCTTCGGGTATACAGATAAAGAAGTTCTTAAAAATGTTTCTTTCAGTATTAAAAGGGGAGAGATGACTGCGCTGGTAGGACCCTCAGGCGGAGGAAAATCCACGATAGCGTCGCTTCTTGCAAGATTCTGGGATATAAAGAAAGGGCGTATACTTGTAAGAGGAGAAGACATAAGAGAAGTATCACTGGGAAGTCTTATGGATCAGCTCAGTATGGTATTCCAGCGTGTATATCTGTTTCAGGATACGGTCTACAATAATATCGCTATAAGCAGGCCGGATGCAACTAAGGAAGAAGTATATGAAGCGGCAAGGAAAGCAAGGTGCTATGACTTTATCATGGAGCTTCCGGATGGCTTTGATACGGTGATAGGAGAAGGCGGCGCTTCTCTTTCCGGAGGTGAAAAGCAGAGGATATCGATAGCGAGATGCATACTTAAAGATTCACCTATCGTAATACTTGATGAGGCAACTGCAAGTGTTGATGCCGATAACGAGCGTGCTATCCAGGAAGCCATATCGGAGCTGTGCAGGAATAAGACCCTTCTTGTTATCGCACACAGACTTAAAACTATCAGAGATGCGGACCAGATCCTTGTGGTATCCGGCGGAGAGATAACCGAGCGGGGCGATCACGCATCACTTATGGAAGAAAACGGAACGTATGCGCGTATGATATCAATGCAATGACGAAGTGTTAGCTAACAAAATATGAATATGTTTAAAGATCCGTTTTCATGGAGGAAAATGGGTCTTTTTTCTTGAAAAGAAAAGAGAATTCGTATAGAATGACATAGCTACACGATTGCTGAGGTGGGAAATAATGGGACTGTTTGAATTGCTGCTTTTAGCTGTCGGTCTGGCAATGGATGCTTTTGCCGTATCGATCTGCAAGGGGCTGGCTGTTAAGAAAATAACCGCAAAAGAGTATCTTCTCTGCGGTATATGGTTCGGTTCTTTTCAGGGGATCATGCCTTTTATCGGATATCTGGTAGGCTCACGTTTTGAGAGATTCATCAGCATCATAGCGCCCTGGGTGGCCTTCGGACTTCTTACCCTTATCGGCGGGAATATGGTGAAGGAAGCTTTTTCTCCGCCGGAGGAAGTGAAGCCGGAATTTGACGTGAAAACGATGTTTCTGATGGCTGTGGCTACCAGTATAGATGCTCTGGCTGTCGGTATCACCTTCGTGGCTGTGCCGGTAAAAGTATTTGCGACTGAAGGTCTGTTAAATGTCCTCTTTGCAGTTATAGTGATCGCTGTTATCACCTGCGTCATATCAATGATCGGTGTAAAGATAGGACATATTTTCGGAACCCGCTATAAATCCGGTTCCGAGATCATGGGCGGAACGATCCTTATATTCATAGGATTCAGATCTTTGATAACGCATCTGGACAGATCACAGGCTTTGTCAGACAGTGAAACAATATTCGGAATGCTGATCCCGCTGGTCGGAACCGTATTGGGTGCAGCGGTTGTGTATGCCAGCCGAAAGTTATCTGATAATATAAGAATGATACTGACAGGCGGGACTTCCGGTATAATGATCTCTATTGCGGTATGGGGAATGATCGAACCGGCTGTTATGGGGCTGAAAGCCCGGATGGATAACGGGATCATACCGGTAGCGTTATGCTTTTGCGGAGGTGTTCTTTTTCAGTATATCGTGGACAGTGTAGTCCCGCATACCCATGTATATGCGGAGATCACAGAGGGGCCTGAGAGTAAGCTGGATCCCGATATAAAAGTGATGCTTTCGGAAGTGATCCATCATATACCGGAGGGCATTGCCCTGGGAGCTATATATGCCGGTCATTTCCTGAAGACTGAGTGGATATCGGCATCTACGGCATTGGTCCTGGCTATAGCTATAGCAGTTCAGAATATCCCCGAGGCATTATTTGTATCGCTGCCTATACGTGAGAAAGGCACAAATACAGGTAAAGCATTTTTCATGGGAATTATTTCGGGAGTACCGATCCCTTTGCTGGGAATTATAACGGTAATAATATCTTTACTCTTTCCGGATGCATTGCCTTATATCATGGCTTTGGCCGGCGGAGCTTTGATATATACAACGATCGAGGAGATACCACAGCTTGCGTCCAGGAAGGATAACGACAAGGGAGCCTTTGCTTTTGTGATAGGCTTTGCGATCGTTATGCTGATGATCTTCGTCTGATCAAAAAAGATAATTAACTATCATGGCTGTCAGTTCCCTGGTGACAGCCTTTTTATTTTTGCCCTTATTATGAAACATGGTGTCATGAATTACAGCTTCTACCATAGTGAGGATAATATATGAAGCGGTTTTTAAATCACTGACTTTTATCATATCCCTGTAATCGCCAAGCATTTCTACGAACATTTCGGCGATCTGTTTTTTATATAACATCTCAATATCTCTGAATTCATCCGACTGCTCAGAGAGGGAGGACATCTCCCTTTGAAACTCCGGCATTATCCCATGACCTTTGAAAATATATGATATATACATATATACGGTATCTTCGACAGACATATCCTCCGGAAGAGAATTAAGATCGACAGGTTCAAGGACCATGTTGTATATATCAGCAACCAGTTCGGTATAAAGCGCTTTCTTGTCTTTGAAATATGAATAAAAGGTACCGATGGATACATCGGCTTCTTTTGCTATCTCATTGGAACTGGTGGAATGATATCCCTTTTCGGACATCAGTTTGACAGCGGCGTCTTTGATACGCTGCTTTTTTTCCATGCTCCGTTTTTGTTTAGGTACTCTTGTTTCTACAGGTGCCATGCCGACCTCCTATATCCGTTAATTAAGAGAGTATAACACAATAGTGGTAAAAAGAAAAGGAGAAAATATGAGTATGTACTCATATTTCTATTGACAAAGATTTGGGCGAGTGCTATCATTTCAAAATATGAGCAGTAGCTCATATTACTAACGATTGTTTATGGGAGGAGCAGATATATGTATTTAGAAGTAAAAGGACTAAAGAAAAGCTATGGTCAAGGCGGGAGTTATATACAGGTTCTTAAAGGGATAGATCTTTCGGTAGAGAAAGGACTTATGTGTGTGATACAGGGGACCAGCGGCTCGGGAAAATCTACAATGCTTAACTGTATTGGTGGTCTGGATACGGCTGACAGCGGATCCATAAAGATATCCGGTAAGGAAATAGTTGGGCTTAAAAATAATGCGCTTTCAGAGTATAGGAGAGATAGCCTTGGTTTTATTTTCCAGTTTTACAACCTGGTACCGAATCTTACTGTCCGTGAAAACATAAGGGTATGCGAATATCTGTCCGAGGATCCTATGGATATAGATGAACTGCTGGAGGTTTTGGGATTAACGGAGCATCAGAACAAGTTTCCCTCCCAGCTCTCCGGAGGACAGCAGCAAAGGTGCGCCATAGCAAGAGCGCTTATCAAGAATCCCAAGCTATTGCTCTGCGATGAGCCTACGGGGGCTCTTGATTCGAAGACGTCAAAAGACATCCTGATCCTGCTTGAAAAGGTGAATAAAAAATTCGGAACAACGATGCTGATAGTTACGCATAATAATGCGATCAAGAATATGGTGGATCAGGTGATCATAATGAAGGACGGAGAGATACGGAAGAACTATATGAATGAAGAAAAGGTACCTGCGGCTGAATTGGAGGATCTGTAAATGAAAAGTCTGAATAAAAGAATAATAAGGGAATTAAAGGCTCATTTTGGAAGATATCTGGCACTGCTGTTTATGATAGTGCTGGGGATGTATCTGGTCGTAAGTGTTGCGGGAATGGCAGAAACTACTATAGCAGGGACGGAAAAATATAACGAACGATGCAGATTGCAGGACGGTCAGTTTACGGTATTTGTCCCGCTTACCGATGGACAGTTAAAGGATCTTTTCGATAAGTATGGCGATATAGAGAGTATCTTCAGCGTAGATGTTTCTGTCAGATCCGGTGATAACGGGCTGGAAAAGACACTCAGGATATTCAAGGTAAGAAAAGATATCGATCAGATAAATATCGACGAAGGCAGTCTCCCGGAGAAAGATGATGAGATAGTGATAATGAATCTTTTTGCCGAAAGAAATGAGCTGAAGGCAGGAGACAGCCTAAGATTATCAGGCAAAGATTACATGATATCCGGGATCGGCTGTGTGCCGGACTATAATCTGACCGTAAAGAATTTTTCGGATATGACAGCTGACCCTGTAAACTTTGGAGTTGCTTTTGTATCTGATACTGCTTATGAAGAGATAAAAAAAGGGGGAGACGCAGGCGTAGAGGACTATACCTATGCATACAGGTTAAGAGATTCAGAACAGCTCTCTTCTAAAGAAAAAGAAGTCAGGGCAAGAGAGCTTAAAGATGATATCAAAGATATCGATTTTGATTACAGGGCATCGGGAAATGATTATCTGATCGAATATGTGGACAGGATGTATCAGGATAAAACAGATTTTGAAGAGGCTCTTGATGAACTGGTGGATGGAACTAATGAACTATATGATGGTATTACAGAGGTATATGATGGGGGATCGGATCTGAGTGACGGGACAGCAGAATTATACAATGCAATAGAAGAAAATAATAAGAGCTTTGCTCTGTTGCAGGCTTCACCATATTCGGCGCTTACACAGATAACAGACGGATATCTGGAAGGAGCAGCGGAATTAAAGGATGGGGCAGAGGAACTGAAAGAAGGAACTAATGAGCTTAAAGATGGAGCAGAGGAGTTTAAGGACGGCATAGAAGAGTTTAATGAGGAAGTCAGGGATTTTCTGGAAGAGAATTATAAGGTAAATATCCCTAATCTTGAAAGTTTCTATGAAAATAAAGATAACCCGCGTATCGCCAGTGATGCAGCCAGCGATGTGATCCTTAAGCGTCTGGTAAGCCTTGTTGCCGGCGCGATACTTGTAATGCTTTTTGCTTATGTGATATCCGTATTTATTATTCACCAGATAAATGAAGAAAGCAGTGTTATAGGAACGCTGTATGCTATGGGAGTTAAGAAGTCAAGTCTTATAGCGCACTATGTACTCCTTCCGACAGTTGTAACATTTATGGCGGGGCTTATAGGAATGGCTTTGGGTTTCAGTAAGGCAGGTGTGGATTTCCAGATGCTGGACAGTTATCTGTATTACAGTATACCACAGATGGAAAAGATCTATCCGTTGTATATAATACTGTATTGCCTTGTTATGCCTCCGGTCATTTCGGTGATCGTAAATATTCTGGTGATAAATAAAAAGCTTTCAAAAACAGCGCTTTCGCTCATCAAAAATGAGCAGGAGAATCTGGTAAAGGGAGCTCCTGTATCAGTAAATGCCACAGGAAAGGACAGGAGAAAGGAAGGAAACTTCCTAAGGCAGTTTACCTCCAGACAGATATCAAGGGAGAGGAGGAGTGTCCTGACGGTTATCATGGGAATGGTTGTCGCACTCCTGATATTCATGATAGGACTTAACTGCTATGTACTCTGCAATAATGTAAAGAAAGACAATATAGAAGATATCAATTATGAATATATGTATGTACTGAAGTATCCTATGGAGGAGGCACCAAAGGATGCGGAAGCATGCTATATGAAGAATCTGTCCATGAAATATCTGGATTATTCGCTGGATGTAAACATCATAGGTATCGATGAAGACAACAAGTACTATAACTTCAAGACCAGCGGTAATAAGAAGGAGCTGGTAATAGCATCTTCAACAGCACAGAAATACGATCTTAAAGCTGGGGATACATTTATACTGGATGATATATCAGAGGACAGAAGTTATGCATTTACCGTATCTGATATAGTTGATTATTCAATAGGGCTTACCGCCTATATGGATATTGACGAGATGAGAGAACTGTTTGGTGAAGATGATGATTATTTCAACATGCTGGTATCGGATAAGGATATTAAGATAGATTCCGGAAGAGTCTATTCCGTGACTAAACGTGCTGATATAGAGAATGCGGCGGGGATATTTGTAGACCAGATGATGTCACTGGTAGTTATCCTGATAGCTGTATCAATACTCATCTTTATAGCCGTAATGTATCTTATGCTGAATGTTATGATAGACCGTGCAGCTTTCGGTATTTCGCTGGTAAAGATATTCGGCTACAGGATGAAGGAGATCAGAAAGGTTTATCTGGATGGAAACTTCTATGCGGTGATAGCGGGTGCCTGCATAGGCATACCGGTAGTAAAGAAGGCAGCGGATTCGATATATCCGTATTTCATTGCCAATACTGCCATGGGAATGGATCTTAAGTTTGAATGGTTCATGTACGCGGGGATACTGGGAGGAGTAATGCTTGTATATCTGGTAATAAGCAGCATACTGACCGGAAAGATAAAGAGGATCGTGCCTGCGGAGGTTCTTAAGAACAGAGAATGAGATCGTAAAAAGCATGTTGACAAAATGGACATTTCTGCTATTATATACAGGTTAGCAGATACTAACTATGCCGGGGAGACCCCGGCATAGTTTTTGACATTGAGTTAGCACAGGCTAACATGTGGAGGGAAGAATATTATGAAAGAGGATTTTCTAAAGATCAAAGACCTGAAAAAGAGTTTCGGAACCGGTGAAGCAAAACAGGATGTGTTGAGAGGAATGGATTTTACAGTTAAAAAAGGCGAATTCTGTGTACTTCTTGGGCCTTCCGGCTCAGGCAAATCGACGCTTCTCAATATTATCGGGGGTATCGATACACCGGATTCCGGTTATGTGAGTATAAACGGTGACAAGCTGGAAGATATGAGCGAGAAGCAGCTTACGATGTACAGGCGAAGACACCTGGGCTATGTATTCCAGATGTATAATCTGATACCTAATCTGAATGTTAAAGAGAATATCGAAGTGGGGGCATATCTTTCTGATAAACCACTGGATGTTGAAGAAGTCATAAACACTCTGGGGCTTCAGGATCATAAATACAAATATCCCAATCAGTTATCCGGCGGGCAACAGCAGAGGGTATCCATAGGAAGGGCAGTAGTCAAGAATCCGGACATACTTATGTGTGATGAGCCAACGGGTGCGCTGGATTACAAGACTTCCAAAGAAATACTTGCACTTATCGAGGATTGCAATAATAAATTCGGAAGCACGGTGATCATGGTGACGCATAATGAAGCTATCAAGTATATGGCTGATCATGTCATCAAGCTGAGAGATGGCGTGGTGAGACATAATGATATCAATGATAAAAAGATCCCGGCTGCAGAGCTTGAATGGTAGGAGGGCAGACAGATGAAAAATCCTCTTATCAAACGTATACCGAAAGAGCTTTTGGCTGAATGGCATAAATATGTGGTTATCGTTATATTCATGGTATTGATGATAGGTGTAGTATCCGGAATGTATGTAGGGCATGACAGCCTGATGGCAACAATTAATGCAGGTCCGGAGGAATTGAATCTTGAGGACGGATGTTTTGAACTTAAGAAAAAGGCGTCGCAGGAATTCCTTGAGGATATGGGTAAAGGAGAAATGGCAGATGTACGTCAGTATTTTATCGATAAAGGTGTAAAGGAAGCAGACGGGGAAGTAGCGAAAGCTATTGAGGAAAATCTTAATGAGGAAGTAACTAAAGCTATTGAGGACGGTGTCCGTGAACAATGCAAAGCCTTCGGTATTACCGATGAGCAGATGATAAGTGAACAGATAGATACTGCAATAGAAGAGAATCTGAAAGATGCCATTGAGGAAGCAAGAAAATCGGACGATTTTAGAAAGGCCGTAGAGGATGCATATAATGAAGCACATGAAGAAGTAGTAAAGGCCGTTGATGAAGAATGGGATGAGATCGTTAAAAGATATGATCTTGATGAGGAAGGTTTTGTATCTGTACCGATAAGCATATACGAGCATTTTTACAGGGAAGAAGCAGAAGACAATAACAATGATGGTATAAAAGATGCAACCATAAGGATATTTAAAAGTGATTCGGCAATAGACAAAGCTGCATTTAACTCGGGACGTGCGCCGGAGACTGAAACGGAGATAGCTATAGACAGGATGCATGCATCCAACGCCGGAGTGGGGATCGGTGATACTATAAGTATCGGAAGTAAAAAGTTTGAGATAGTAGGACTTCTTTCCTACGTGAATTATCTTACCCTTCACGAATCGAATACAGATCTTATGTTTGATTCCTTTGGCTTTGACGTGGCCATGCTTACACCTGCAGGTTTTGATACGCTATCGTCCAGAGTACATTATGAGTATGCATATAAGTATGAGGAAAAGACTGACGATAAGATAGTACTTGCAGATATGGGAAGCAGGCTTTTAAAATCTCTTATTACACAGACGCTGGTTTATGATAATGAAATAGAGGATTTTCTTCCCGAATATTTAAGACAGGCCAGCAATTTTGCTCCTTCGGATATAGACGGGGATTCCACAACTACCGCGGTATTGTGCTATATACTTATAGCTGTTATCGCATTTATCTTTGCTATCACGATCAATAATACTATAGAAAAGGAAGCATCTGTCATAGGTACGCTGCGGGCGTCAGGATACAGCAAGGGAGAACTGATAGTTCATTATATGTCTATGCCTGTAATAGTTACGCTTATAGGCGCGGCTCTGGGCAATGTGCTTGGATATACGGCTTTCAGAAATCTGATGGTGAGTCTGTATTACGAAAGTTACAGTCTGCCGCCCTGCGGTCTGGTATGGAGCAAGACGGCGCTTATCAAGACTACGATCATCCCGCTTATACTTATGTTCCTGATCAACCTTATAGTTATTGTAAAGAAACTGCAGTTAAGTCCGCTGCGCTTTTTACGCCATGACCTTACCACCTCGAAGAGGAGCAAGGCCAGGAGAATACCGGCATGGTCATTTATGAAACGGTTCAGATTAAGGATCCTCTTCCAGAATATCCCTAATTATATAGTTCTTGTATTTGGCGTGATCTTTATAGAACTGATGATCTGCTTTGCATTCGGTCTGCCGGATTCGCTTAATAACTACGCAGATAAAGCGTCCGAGATGATGTTGGCCGAATATCAGTATATGCTGATGGGCAGTAAGGATTCGGACAACGAAGTTATTGAAACTTCCGAAGAAACAGCTGAACGCTTCAGCGCCAAAACGCTCTTATATCCCAGGAATAATGATGCCGGTAAGATGAGAGCCTATGGCAGCGGTAAGGATGAAAGCATCACGGTTTACGGTATTGCCGACAACAGTTCGTATATCACACTTGGAGGTGAAGGTACATATATATCGAGCGCGTTCAGCAAAAAATACGGACTGGGGGCGGGTGATGAGATATCGCTTCATGAAGAGTATGAAAATAAGAGCTACAGTTTCAGTATCGCCGGAGTTGTGAATTATGAAGGCGGCCTGGCTGTATTTATGGATCGTAACAGCTTTAATGAAAGATTCGATATGGATGAAGATGAATTCAGCGGGTATTTTTCACACAATGAGATAAAGGATATCGATGAGGAATATATCGCTACAGTGATCACGTCGGATGATATGGCTAAAGTTACGGTCCAGCTTATGCATTCCTTCGGAGCTGTTATCGATGTGTTTAAGTATGTGCTGGTAGTGCTGGCGGCTGCGCTTATATATCTTCTGGCGAAGATCATAATTGAAAAAAATGAACATTCGATCTCCATGGTAAAGATACTTGGCTTCTTTAACGGTGAGATAGGATCCTTATATATACTGCCTACAGCGATCGTTGTGATCATTTTCGCAGTGGCCGGTTTTGCTGTCGGATACAGCCTTATGATATATCTGTTTAAGGTGATAATGCTGCAGATGGATGGATACTTCATGTTCTATATGAAGCCTGGGTCCATGGTGCTTTCCGTAGTATA
>JAEEGL010145379.1_pt1 | contig 17501 bp, 17 predicted proteins | sample 9134231 | NCBI WGS metagenome assembly JAEEGL01 (sample SAMN16246548, study PRJNA631951) | gut metagenome | biome: gut microbiome; feature: rumen; material: fiber-attached | host: Bos | place: Iran: Karaj | collected 2018-10 | reverse complement strand
GAAAGTACCATCACAAGCGTAAGGATGATCGCAAATAACCTCTTCTTCATGTTAGCTCCTTAAAAAGTGTGTTGATATATATAAGAAATAAGCATTAACAACCAGTTAATAATTTAGCATACATTTTATGCATAAAACAAGAAAAAAACGCCCCGGAGGAGGCGTTTTGCTTGACAAGTTATTAACAAAACAAATAATAGTTAAATCTGTTAAAAAATATACCCCAAGCAGACCGCAAAATGTCCGTTTTTACACAGTGCGGCACAAAAAAGACTAGCGCTTTTTCTTGATCAGGGTGGAAGAAATAAGCGCCGTAAGAGGTATCGCCAGCACCATTCCTATGCTTGCGGAAATACCGCTAATTGCCTCCAGCGCTATGAACGCCGTGGAACCCAGATGGTTGAACGTCATGTTGCGCGCAAAGAAGAATATCATAAGCGAGAACTGGCTGCCCAGGAAGGCAAGAATAAGGGTGTTGGTCATGGTGCCGACCATGTCGCGCCCTATGTTCATTCCGGAGCGGAAGAGCTCCTTGCGGGAGAGCGTCGGATTGGCCGCGTGGACTTCCTCCAGCGCGGAAGAAATGCTCATGGCAACGTCCATTACGGCGCCCAATGCGCTTATAATGATGCCTGCGACAAGCAGACCTCTGAGGTGTATGCCTATCCCTGTGTACTTAAGCTGAAGCAGCGGCTCCGAATCCGAAAGCCTGAAGCCGTCTATCTTGGCAACGGCCTGCACCACAAGGCTGAAGATCATTGCAAACAGCGCTCCTGCCGTCGTTCCCAGGAAAGCGCTTATGGTCTTCCTGTGGATTCCGCCTAGGATGGTAAAACTAACCAACGCTATGAAAGCGCATATGACGAATGTCGTAAATATCGTAGGTGCGCCCTTTATGAGCAGCGGAATAAGTATGGCAAACAGGCAAACGAGCGTTATTATAAGGCCTATAAGCGATTTGAGGCCCGTGCGTCCGCCGACCAGGACTATTACGGCAAAGAATATGACTATGAAGACTGCAATGATGGGTATGCGGTTGAATTCGTAGACCGTTGCGCTGTACGTTCCGTTGGCGCGGATCTTGATGGTAGCCATTACGCTGTCTCCGACATCTACCGGCACGCCGCTGAGCGGTCCGAAGTAGTTGAAGACCGTAATGGTATCCCCCTTTAACTTTCCGCCTTTCACTATGGCGGAAAGCTCCTGGCTGCCGACGTACGCATCGTCTGCCTTTTCATCCGTCCTAATGTCCTGACTGACGATCTCAACGACTTTGCACGGCTGGAACTCTATCTGTTCGTCGCCGTATTCGTTGAACATTTCCTCCTCGCCGTTGAGTATGGCTTCGGAGTGGATCCAAAATATTGCGCACAGAAAAACGATCGCGCAGACCACCAGCACTAAGATGCTTGTCTTATCGTATCTTTCAGACCTGAGCATCTCCGCGGCCTCCGCCCTGCTCTGCTGTATGAAGCCTTTCTTAACGATCTGCTTCGGAGCCGTTTTTCCTGCCTGCGTTTTATTCTGCTGTTTATTGGATCTGTTATTCTTTACCATGACCGTTAAACAATAAGCTTTTTCGAAATAATAATAGATATAGGATACAAGGAAAACACGGAATAGTCAACAAACGGAAAAGACGGCCGAAGCCGTCTTTTCAACGAAACAAGTAATTATGGAGTTACTGATCTACCACATGTAGGAATATCCTCTGGCCCGGGAATTGATGCGCGCAAGATCAGATGCCATAACTTCGCCGTCCGGACCGCCGTCCTACAGTACGCTTACGGCGCTAACGGGGCATACATCCCTGCAGTTTCCGCAGCTTCGGCATTTCGATCCGTCTATGTAGTATGGCACTCCGTCATGGACTATGCAGTCTGCCGGGCACACATACAGGCATTTACCGCATCCTATGCATATGCCGGTAACCGCGTATTCCTCATCCGGAAAAGCCTCTGTTTCATCGTCCTTTTCTCTGTGACGAACGTCGTTTGCATAATTTTTAATTATGTCGATTTTAATGTTTTCCATACTCTGAGGGTTATTAACAAAACGGTTTTCAGAGCCTTACGAACACATGCCTTAGGCGTTATTCCGCCCTGAGATGTTCCCCGTCATCCGTTATGCTGCCCGCTTACCCTCTTCAGCGTCTCCAGAACGTACATGTTAGGGTGCCCTCCGTTCAGATGCTTGCTGCTGTCCAGACCCAGCATCTCGTCGGCGAAAGCCGCCACAGCCCTGGACCTGGATTCTCCGCCGTAGCAATGCACCATCAGCGTGTCGGCATCCCGGTTCTTTAGTATGAATCCTATTATCTGCCTTGCCTGCTCTTCGGAGAACAGCACGGCTCCGGGCACTTCCCTTTCGATGTCGTCGAAGTACAGAGTAAGAACGTCCACGCAGCAGGCGCTCTTGCTGAACGTCAGTCCGAAGCCTTTGGTGTGGGTGTCCTGTATGGAGATCACCGCGTAGCTGTCCTTGCGGGGCGCGGCGTCCTCCATCCCGAACGGATAATAATGGTCCAGGACGTAATCCACAGCGTCATATACTGATCTTAAAAGCACTCTTTTCAATGTTTCGCTTTCCCGGCCTCAATGTATTGCGGCTGTTATTCCTTAGGCTTCCCGTCCGCGCCGAACAGAGGCAACTTGCCCAGATACTTGATGTTGAACCTTTCGCCCGCGTCGCCCTCGGCAAACACGGTAACGCGTCCGGTCACCTTTCCGCCCGCAAGCTCGACAAGGTGTTCCATGGCCTTCAGCGATCCGCCGGTGGAGACTACGTCGTCCAGGATAAGGATGCGCTTCCCCTTGATGAGAGCCGCGTCGTCGCTGCCCAGGTACAGAGTCTGAGTACCGCTGGTGGTTATGGAATGGTCCTCCACGTGTATGGGATCCGGCATGTAGACCTTCTGTCTCTTCCTTGCCACGAAATACTTCTTCGCGCCGGACTGACGCGCCATCTCGTGGATCAGAGGAATGCTCTTGGCCTCGGCCGTGAACATGTAATCGTAATCTTCCGGCGGGACCAGCTTAAGCAGCTCTCTCGCGCAGGCTACGGTGACCTCCGCGTCTCCGAAACAGATGAACGCGGCAATGTACAGGTCGTCCGCGACCTTGCAGAGAGGCAGCTCTCTGTGTAATCCTGCTATCTCTACCGGGTAAGTCATGATGTAACTCCTTTCATTTGCGTCCGCGGTCTTTTCCGGCGCTTTGCGCCGCCGCGGTCTATCTTTCAAAAAGCTTCAAGAGCTTCATTTTGAACTTGCTTTTTTCGCCTGTGTACGGATGCTCCCGCAGAGGCAGGTTGAACCTTGTCTTTCCGAACAGCACCGTGGACGGATGCGTGAATTCCCTGAACCCCCACTCTCCGTGGTACGTTCCGATCCCGGAATGGCCGGTGCCGCCGAACGGAACGCCCTTTACCATAAGGTGCAGGCAGACTTCGTTGACGCAGCCTCCGCCGTACTGCTGCGTGGACATTACCTTCTTTGCCCAGGACTTATCCTTTGTAAACAGATACAGCGCCAGCCCGTGCTCGCGCTCGGCGATCGTGCGGAGCAGGCCGTCGACCTCCGCGTCCTTATATGTTACCACAGGAAGCAGCGGGCTGAACAGCTCGTGCTTTACTATGTCCTCGTCCTTGTCCACCGGGTATACGATCGTCGGCTGGTATTTAAGCGCCTTGGAATCTCCTTTGCCTCCGAAGACTACGCGGTCCCTGTACTGTTCCGCTTCGGCCGCGCATTTATCATAAGCCTTCTGCGAGATCAGCCTCGGATACTCCGGATTCGCGAGGGCGTTCTCCCCAATCTGCCGGACGAACTCCTTCTTAAGCTCCTCTACAAAGCGGTCCGCGACCTCCTCAGCCACGGCCGCCTGATTGACGTTTATGCATATCTGACCGCTATTAAGCAGTTTGAAGAACGCTATCTTTCTGGCGGCATCCTTCAGGTCCGCGTCCTTGCGTATGACGGCCCAGTTTCCGGTCTCTCCTCCCAGCTCCAGCGTTACAGGAGCCAGATTCCTGGAGGCCATCTCCATTACGTGTCTGCCGACGGCCGGCGAGCCTGTGTAGAAGATCTTGTCGAAGCGCTGCTCCAGGCAGATGTCCGCAACGTCGTGACCGCCGTCGATTAAGGTGCAATATTCCGGCGGGAATGTGTCCGCTATAAGATCCCGGAGGACTTTGGTACACGCGGGAGACTTGGAACTTGCCTTTATGACCGCGGTGTTTCCGCCCGCGATGCTTGCCGCCAGCGGTCCCAGAGCCAGAAGCACCGGGAAGTTGAACGGACTGATTATTAGCGAAACGCCGTAAGGCATCTTGTATACTTTAGTGATGACGCTCGGAAAGCAGGTAAAGCCGCTGAAATGGTTCTCCGGCCTTGCCCATCTGCGAACGCCGGCTATCGCCTCGTTTATCTCCAGAACGGTGCTGCCTACGTCGCAGAAATAGCCTTCCGCTTCGCTGCGCTCCAGATCCGCCTTAAGAGCTTCGATCAATTGCGGCTCGAACCTGAGCACTGCAGCCTTAAGCTTTTTCAGCTGCTCCCTGCGCCACGAGACGTCCAGAGTCTTTCCGCTGAGGAAGAACTCTCTCTGAGCCTTGACTGTGTTTTGGATCTGCTCTCTGTCGTAAGCCATCGCGCCCTCCTGAAATATAATACCATAGCGAGCGGAGCTCTGCGTCATTTTTATTTGCGATTTTGAAATGGCCGGGCGTCCGTTATGATATAATCTAAGCATGTTCGACGGACTTCACTACAATTCCATATCTTCGTATCTGAAGCAGGAGTTCGGCTGCAAGGTGGTAAAGCTGTCGCTGGACGCGGGGCTTACCTGCCCCAACAGAGACGGTACCAAAGGCTTCGGCGGCTGCACGTTCTGTTCGGACAACGGTTCCGGAGACTTTGCAGGGACCATAGAACAGCAGCTTGCTTCAGTCTCCCGGAAATGGAACCGCAGCGGATCTTCACCTTCGGCGGATGCTGCAGATAAGGACGGCGCAGGTTTTAAATACATCGCCTACTTCCAAAGCCACACTAACACCTACGCTCCTGTCGAAAAGCTGCGAGCGCTATGGGACGAAGCGCTGGACCACGAAAACGTCGTGGGCCTTGCCATCGCTACGCGCCCGGACTGCCTGGGGCCAGACGTTCTGGACTTGCTCTCCGAATACAACGAAAAGACTTTTCTCTGGGTGGAACTGGGGCTTCAGACAGCAAACGAACAGACCGCGGAAAAGTTCAACAGATGCTGGAAAAACGCCGATTTCGAGAAAGCGTCGTATGATTTGTCGACCCGCGGCATAAAACGCGTCACGCACCTTATTTTGGGCCTTCCCGGCGAAGATAAAGAGCAGTATCTATCCTCCGCCAAGTACGCGGCGTCCTTCGATCCGTTCGGAATAAAGATACACATGCTGCACCTTATGGAAGGTACCGCCATGGGCGATGAATACAAGCGCGCGCCCTTCCCTCTGCTTTCCCGGGAAGAGTACGTATCTTCGGTCTGCGACATCCTGGAGATCCTCCCGCAAAGCATAACGATCCACCGCCTTACAGGCGACGCTCCGCAGGACAAGCTGATCGCCCCGGAATGGACCCGCAACAAGCACACGGTGCTCAACGCCATACAGCAGGAATTCAAAAGACGCGGAACTTATCAGGGCATACGATTATAGTAAAAACAAAGACATCGGCTGTGATGCGCACAGCCGGTGTCTTTTGCAATCATTTACTATGAGTAAGAGGAATCTTTATTTGAACTGAAACTTGCTCTGGCGGTCTATCTCGGCAGTCAGCGTGTCGTAGACTCCGGGGAAAGTACTCATCGGGCCGCCCTGCGAAGCGCACGGAATGAAGTAGTGTTTACCGCATTCCTTCGTTGCCCTTTCCACCTCTCTCGCGACCTCTTCCGGAGTCCAGCCCGGATGATCCACGCTGGCGGAATCTATGCCGCCCATGAAGCTGATCTGTCCGCCGTACTGCTTGATAAGGCTCGGGATATCGTTGGATACCATTACGCCCTGCCAGATATCCATCTGCATCTCTATCATGGACGGAACGAGCGTTGCCGCGTAGGAATCGGAGTGGTGCACTATTACCTCTACGCCGCGTTCCTTGTAGTATCCGTACACCGCCTTATATGCCGGCAGCAGGAACTCGCGGAACATGTCCACGGACATGAATGTGGAACGCTGTGTTCCCCAGTCGTCGTGATGGAACAGAGCATCAATGTGGTAGTGGTCGCAGATCTCCTTTGCATAATCCAGTTCCCAGTTGGCTATGTAGTCGATAAGCTCCTTCAGCGCATCCGGTTCCACGTAGAAATCAAGCAGGCAGTTCTGTATCTCCAGAAGATAATGGCACTGCTCAAAGATCCCCGGGAAGACCATGCCTGTAACGAACTTATCCTTGCGGTCCACGGCCTTGGCCTGTTCCACGAAAGGTGTCCATTCGGACTCGTCGTAGTGGACTTTAGGCGCATGGACATAGTCGCGCCAGTGTTCAAGATCCTTGCAGACTATCTTATCTTCCGTATGTACGGGGAACGCTCCGGGAGTGCCTTCCGGGAACTCCAGCGTTACGCCCCATGCGTTTACGACTCTGGGGCCGCCCTTAACGGGAGCAGCGTTGTTGATCATGTACGGGGAGTTACGGATTATCGCGAAAGGCTCGAACTGGTTTACGAATCTGTCCGGATTTCCGCCGTGGATAGTCTCTAGAAGATTTTGTCTTTTTGTAAGCATTGCATTACCTTCTCTCTGTTTTTATTATTCCTGGGTCTTACGAGCTGCGATCTCGGCTTCCATCTCTCTGAGACGCTTGTCATCCAGCTTGTAGAAGATGTACGGAACGAGAGACACGATTATGAAGATGACCGGGAAGAATCCGTACATGCTCTTTATGTGAGACTGGGTCTCGGGAGTGATCGCTGCAAGCGGATCGTACTTGATTATTCCGAGGAAAGCGGTTATTGCAACGCCGCGAAGAGCTACAGCCACCTTGACGCCCAGCGAGCAGAACGCCATGATAAGGCCGTTCGGGGATTCGCCGTTCTTCCATTCGCCGTAGCTGCCGCATGCTGCGTACATTCCTACGGTAAGTCCGTAGCTCATGCCGAAGAAGATCTGACCTATCAGCAGAAGAGCTCCGATGATTATTACGTTATCCGGAACTACCAGAACCAGAGCCTGGCATACACCCCATCCGATGACGCCCAGAAGATTGGTCTTTTTGGTACCGATCTTCTTAACGACGCTCGGGGCGAGGAATCCGCCTATTACAGCACCGATGTAGAACATTACGAGGAGCGGGGTAGCCTTCTTCTGGTCGCCCAGAACTACCACGCAGTAATAGCTGGTGAGGGAGCCTATACCTATGAACGCTATCTGACGGATCGCGTCGTGAAGGAAGAAAGCAAGCAGCTGACCGTTGTTGACGAGGCTCTTTCCTATCTGCTTGAAGGTTATGGCCTTGCCGTTGGATTCGGTGGTGTCGTAACCCTTTGTGATACCGTAGTGGATGAAGTAGCAGATCATGAAGATGCAGACGAACACTATGGCCATAATAGTGTATGCTTTTACACCGCTCATTACGCCAAGCATCGCGGATGTCATGAGAGGAACTACCAGGGAGTTCATTATCTTACCGATGTTGCTGCCTACTCCGATCCTGGAGGAGAGCCAAGCGCGATCCTGCGGGTCGCGGGATATTACCTGAATCATGTTGCGGTTTGCGGTCCAGCAAAGGTTCCAGATAAAGTGGCTCAGGATGTAGCCTATTCCGATGATGATTCCCGCAGTCACGTCTCCGCCGATCTTGGTGAAGCAGAATACGAAGAAGAATGAAACGAACGGCGGGCAAATAAGCAGCCAGGGGCGGTATTTGCCGTTCTTAAATGTTACCTTGTCGATTACTATGCCTGCAACGATGGCAGAGACAGCATCGGCAAGAGCGCTGAATCCGGTGATCGCGCCTACGATCGGCAGCGGGAGCAGCGCCACGTTGGTGAGGAAGAAGACCAGGAACATGGTCTCCATGCTGGACATCATGAAGAATCCTACTTCGGAGATGCCCCACAGAGTCTTGATACCTTTGTTCATCAGAAAAACCTCCTTGATGATACTGAGATGATTGCGGTCCATATGGACTTACGTGTTCAGTATAGACAAAGAGGTTTACAGCTCTCAACGGCACTAATGCCGAATGATAATTATTTGTTTGTATTGTTCGTACAACGCTTTAGACGTTGGTCTCTTCTTTTAGCCGATCATACACAAAGAACATGGATTCTGATGCTTAATTTCCCTGGCTGCGCCCTAAGCCGAGGGCTTAAATGGTACAAAATCCTTTCAATATTATTGTACTAATCATACAAATCACATATTATTCTCCACGGATTCCCGCTGCAGGATGAGCATCGACAGGATCAGGTGCATTTTCTGGTAATAATCTTCCTCATCCGTATGGATCAGTTCGTGTATCTTTTCGATCCTGTACACCAGGGTGTTTCTGTGGATGTTCAGTTCTTTTGCCGTCCTGACCAGGTTCCTGTCGTTCAGAAGGAATGCAAGATATGTACCGAACAGTTCCGTACCGTTCTCGTTATCGTGAGCCAGAAGCAGTTCCGCATCAGGGCTGCACAAGCTCCTGGATACGGAGTCGCAGCGAAGGCCTTCCACATAATAATGGATGGCAAGATTTCTGGACTCGATGAAGTTCTGCCCGCTGCAGACGCCCGGGATGTTGCTCAGCTCGCGGATCTTATTAAGGAAATCATACTGCTGACCCAGATTAAGAAGACCCCGGAACGGTACTCCTACCACAGTCTGGACGCTGTAACGCTCGGTCATCTCCTTCAGGGACAGGCGGTTTGTCCCGCCGGATCCGCTTCCTACAGACGCAACTATCACCAGATCGCTCTCGTGACGGAAGCACATCCATTTGGTCTTGCTCTCGATCTCGTACATGAGAGTCTTCTGAATGCCCTCGTCCCTTCCCTTAATGTCTATGATCGCAATGCCGTACTGTCCGTCGCTCTCCCAGCCCATAAGGCTTATCTGGCTCTGGATCAGATCTTTGTCCGTACAGCCTCCGACAAGGATGTCGTTGAAGAACGCCTCGAAATTACCGCTGATCCTTTCCGGGCTGAACTGCGAAAGGATGTAGATGTTCTGCTCAAGGAAATCTCCCAGGATCTGGGCAAGCACAAGGTCCTTATAGCAAGGACGTGTTATCATGTCTACTACGAAAAGATGAGCCTGCGGGCGGTTCTTAAGGAATATGTTTCGGGTCGCGAACGGAACGTAGAAGCTTTTGGAGTAATGATGCGCCGCGTTATGATAGCCGTTCAGCGCCTCGAACTCTCCGTTCTCGATAAGCCCTTTCATTACGTGCACCGGAAGATAGCCGTGCAGGACCTGGTATCTCCACGAAGCGCTCATCTCGTTCATGTAGGGACGGTCCGTATACGCCAGGACCTTAAAGCTCATGTCTGCGATGTAGATGTGGTTCGGAGTATAATTGCCTACGATGTTGATCAGTTCTTCCAAACCGCTTCCGCAGCAGGATGCCTGGTACAAAGTAAGGTTAAGATCTTCCATCCTGCGGAACTCATCGCGCAGCGCCTGAACGACCGCGCGGTAATCCGCGGATCCGTCTGTAATGATCGGCGAGAAAGCCGGGTGAACATCACCTTCCGGCATCTCCGGAAGCAGTATAGGCAAGGATCCGGGCACAGCATCCGAATTAGCCAGCTCTGTATTTTCCGAAACGACGTAAAGAACATCCGTACGCGCGGGTTCCGACGGTATGTACTCTCTTATTTCGGAGATCCAGCGATCGTTGACCCCCTCATCGTATATGAACCGGGTGTCGATCACTTCCTGAAGCAGATATCCAAGTATTACACGCATGTTAAGCTCCTTGAATCAATATCTTTGATATGCAAAAATGCAACTTGTTCGTACTTTTGATACAAAAGCATTATACTATATGCCTCGGCCATCCGCAAACGGACTATTCCGCATTCATTTGAACTGGATGCGATGATTTGGTATAATCAATAAAAACAAAACGATAAGGAGAAAACCAAATGCCCAACCCCAAAATAGAAATAATCGTAAAAGACTACGGCACCATGAAGGCGGAGCTCTATCCCGAGACCGCTCCCATCACCGTGGAGAACTTCCTTAAGCTTATCGGAGAGAACTTCTTCGACGGACTTATCTTCCACAGAGTCATCCCCGGATTCATGATCCAGGGCGGCGGATACGACGAGAACTTCCGCGGCAGAGACGCAGACAGCATTAAAGGCGAGTTCGCGGCCAACGGCGTAAAGAACGACCTTAAGCACACCAGAGGCGTGCTGTCCATGGCAAGGACCAACGTTCCGGATTCCGCGTCCTCGCAGTTCTTCATCATGCACAGGGACGCTCCGCATCTGGACAGGCAGTATGCGGCGTTCGGAAAGCTTACGGACGGTTTCGACGTTCTGGACAAGATAGCCGAGACCCGCACCGGCACACGCGGCTTCTACATGCAGGACGTTCCGGTGAACAACGTAGTGATCGAGACCATAAAGCTCATAGAAGAGTAACCGCGATCCATCGAAAAACAAGGCCGGAGCAGATTAATGCCCCGGCCTTTTCATATGCCTCACATCGACGCGGTTCAAAACGAAAAAGAAAAAGTCCGAAGCTTATACTTCGGACTTTTTGGTGCCCAGTCTCGGAATTGAACCAAGGACACGTAAATTTTCAGTCTACTGCTCTACCAACTGAGCTAACTGGGCTTATGTGGTGGGCCCTCAGGGACTTGAACCCGGGACCTGCCGGTTATGAGCCGGATGCTCTGACCAACTGAGCTAAGGGCCCACACAAGCGTTCCGCTGTTCCTGCGTGCTATGCGCGGGACTTTTTCGCTTTGGTCGGGGTGACACGATTTGAACGTGCGGCCCTCTGCTCCCAAAGCAGATGCGCTACCAAGCTGCGCCACACCCCGGTGCATTAATGGCAGGGGCAGGAAGCCTGACCGTTACCAACAGAACATTCAAGATTTTAATCTAAATGAATGTGTTTGTCAATAAGAAAATGGTAATCCGCGGAACGCGTTTTTTACTCTATTATATTAGACGATTATGTTGTTCTGACCGCCGTCGAGCCAGGCTCTGAGGTTGTCGAACACGATGGCGGCGCGCCTGAGCATGGACTCCTTCGTAGCGAACGCAATGTGGGGAGTTACGAGCGTGTTGGGCGCCTGCAGCATCTGGGTGTCCTCCGGCAGCGGAGGCTCCTTGGTGAACACGTCCACAGCCGCTCCGGCTATCACGCCCTCTTTAAGGGCGCGGGCCAGATCGTCCTCGTTGGTGACGGGTCCGCGGGCCACGTTGATGAGTATCGCGGACTTCTTCATCATGCAGAGCTTGCCGTAATCGATCATGCCGCGTGTGGAATCGTTGAGCGGGCAATGGAGCACAACTATGTCGCTCGCGCGGAGCAGTTCCTCCAGAGACACCTGCTTTATGTATTCCGGCATGTCCTTATGTATGTTTCTGTTGTAGGCAAGGATGTCGCAGCCGAATACGCGGAGCATCTCCGCGGTGCGTCTTCCTATCCTTCCGCAGCCTACGATGCCGACGGTCTTGTCCATGAGCTCGCAGCCTACCAGACCGTCCTTGGTGCCGCCGGTGCGGGCGCGGACCTGCGTCTCAGTAATGTTCCTGAGTACGGAGATCGCCATGCCTATTACCAGTTCCGATACCGCTTCGTTGGAGAAACCGGAAGCGTTGGAGACTTTAATGTTCTTTGCCGCGGCAGCCTTAAGATCCACGTGATCCACGCCGGTGAACGCTACGTCTATGAACCTCAGCTTGTCGCAGGCGGATATGACAGCGCCGGGCAGAGGCATGTTGGCTATCATAACGGCATCCGCGTCTTTCGCCTCTTCTATAAGTGTCGGTACGTCGAACGTCTTTGCGTATTCGGAGAATTCGACTTCTCCGGCGAACTTGTTTTTAAACTCTTCGAGCGCTTCCGCGGATATTCCGAGGTTCTCGAGTATGGCTACTTTTTTCATTTGCGGATCCCTTTCTTAATAAAGCAATACAGCCTGCGGATGTTGCTCCGCAGGCTGCACCATTGGTAATTTCAGATCAACTTTCGAAGAAGATATTCTGAATGCTGTTGCCCTGCTGACCTCCGGAGAAAGCGCCGGGGCTGTAAACGCCCGAGCACTTGATGTCCTTGAAGATCTTTCCGGCATAATCGAAAGATATCTCGTCGCCGACATATCTCAGATCCGGCTTGAAGAATATCTCCACGTCGTTGGCTTCGGCCGCAACGTATCTCGAACCTTTAAGTTTTTCGTGATAGTTCTTATCGGTAACCGGTTCAAAGATAAGCAGGGGCTCGACGCCTCCCACGCAGCAGCCGCCCTGTTCATAGACCTTGACGACCATCGCGAAAGCATTCTTGCTCTTAAGATAATCTCTGAGCGCGTCCGTTACTGTTATCTTTACCATAAAAAACTCCTGTCTTTGTGCCTGAATACGTTATCTGCTGTTTTCGAAAAAGATGTTCTTGATGTTCTTGCCGTACGCGTCCGGAGAGAATATTCCCGGGCATATGAGGCCCTCGCACTTCACATCTTTAAGGAGGCGTCCTCTGTAATCGATCTTGATCTCGTCGCCGTAATACTTGAGCCAGGGATCGAACATTATTTCTATCCCGTCGACCTCCACATGCACGCACCTTATGTTGTGGTGCCTGTAGAACTCTTTCTTGTCGGGGACAGGCTCAGCCCAAAGAGGCGGCGCCAGGCGGCCGTAACAATGGCCCCCCTCATACGGGCCAAGGAACAGCGCGGCGGCTTTCTTTTTTCTGAGATAGTCCTTTAACGCTTCGGTTACGGATATCTTGATCATTTCAGCCTCCGGAATAAGGCTATGCCGGCTACTTTACGTAAAAAATATTTTGTATTTTTACTCCGGCACCATCAGAGGAGAAAGCGCTCGGGAAGAATATCCCGCTGCTCTTTATATCCTTGAAGATGCGGCCGGCATAGTCAAAACTTATCTCGTTTCCGAAAAACCTCAGTTCCGGCGTAAAGAAGATCTCCACACCGTCGACTTCGGCCGATACGTATCTTGATGATCTTAACTTCTCACGGTAAGCGTCGTCCGTAAGCGGTTCGATGACGATCATCGGCTCCACCCCGTTGGTAGTGCAGGTACGGTTTGGCCTGTACCTGTCGACCACGATGGCTGTCGCCTTCTTCTTTTTCAGATGATCCTTAAGCGAATCGGATACGGTGATCTTTATCATGAGTTGCTCCGAAGCTGATTACTTGTCGCTGGCAGCCTCAACTTCCGGCTTCTTGGACATGGAAGTGAATCCTCTGATGAAGAGGATGATGGCAACTACGAGCAGCAGCGCAGCTATGATTACCAGAGCCCAGTTCTTTCCGATGTTGATGTAGAGGTTCCACGCAAGAGCGCAGATAGCAACGCACATCATCCAGATCATCGGGATACGGCACATGTTGTACTTTCTTCCGATGCTCTTGAGGAACAGGATGATACCCATAAGAGCGATAGCGGAGAGCAGCTGGTTGGCGGATCCGAATATGCTCCAGATCTTGCCATAACCGAAGAATGCGAGAACGGTAGCTACTACCAGTCCGAGCAGGTTAGCCGGCCAGGGCTGTACGAGCGGGTTCTTGACGGTCTTGCGGGCTTCTTCTACCGGCTTGTCGCCAGCGGCGAACTCCTGGCAGATGTATCTTGCAAGTCTCATAGCGGTGTCCAGAGTGGTCATCGCGAATGCGGACAGAGCAAGAGTACCGAAGGTCTGACCGATCTGGAACGGGATTCCGATTACCTGCAGGAAGTTACCAAGACCATAGGCGAATACATACAGAGCGCCGTTGGCGGTTACTTCAGCACGGATGTCGGAGGGCAGCCACATAACGGTAACAAGAGCAACAAGTGCGAGGAAGCACTCGAGGCACATTCCGGTGTAGCCGATCATTCTCATATCCTTTTCGTTGTCGACCTGCTTGGAGGTGGTACCGGAACCTACCAGAGAGTGGAATCCGGAAACAGCGCCGCAAGCAAGAGTTACGAACAGGATCGGGAACAGCGGGGTGTTGTTTACATAGAAACCGGTGAACGCAGGCATCTGGATGGACGGGTGAGCGATAACGATACCGATAACCGCGCCGATCATCATTGCGTAGAGCAGGAAGCTGTTGAGGAAGTCTCTCGGCTGGAGCAGGATCCATACAGGAGCTATCGCAGCGATGAGTACATAGACAACAAGTATCCAGATCCAGACAGTGTGGGAGAGTACGAGCGGGAACTGGATTCCGAGCCATACGCTTCCGAATGTGAGGATGACACCGATAACTGTGCAGACGTTTCTGTTAAGACCAAGCTTGTTGGTGGCAAGGCCGTACAGAATAGCCCAGAAGATGAACAGCAGGGAAGCTGTTCCAGCTGCAGGAGCGGTAACGAAGGTGTTAGCTACGATATCGAAGAATGCAGCTGCAAGAAGAATGGTGGTGAACCAAGCGAATATGCAGAAGAGTCTCTTTCCGGAGGTTCCTACATACTCTCTGATTACGTCACCGATGGATCTGCCGCCATGTCTTACGGAAGCAAACAGTGCGCCGAAATCCTGAACGCCGCCGATGAATACACCAGCGACTACGCACCAGATAGCTACCGGAAGCCATCCGAACTGGCTGGCACCGATTGCGCCTACTACAGGAGCAGCTCCTGCGATGGAAGCGAAGTGGTGGCCAAACAGAACCATCTTGGGAGCGGGAACATAGTCGACGCCGTCTTCAAGAGTATGAGCCGGAGTCGGTCTGTCGCCATCGATTCCCCAAGCTTTTTCAATGCGCTTGGCGTAAGTGCCGGATGCGATGAGGAATATCACAGCACCTACTACGATTACTAAACTTGCCATAATTAATCTCCTTTCGTTATTAAATTATGACTGATATAGAAAAAATGCTGAACCGCATGCGGTCCCGAAAGTTATTTGCCGGAGGCCTTGAAGAAATCGTAAAGCCTTTTTACGTATTTCTTATCGGCGACGTTGGTCTTGATATTGTGATATATCTTCTCCTCCGCCGTGTCGACAAGGACAAGCCTTATCTCGCTCCAGCCGAATACCATCATATTGTAATTCGTTACTTTTTTATATTTCTTAGCAAACTGAAGCGCTTCCGGTTCTATGCCGCTGTCCGTTACCATGACGCCCGTAATGACGGACCTTTTGTGGTTTGCGTCCGGATGGACAAGATCCTCAACGGCGCGCTCCAGGACGAAAGTAAAGTGGCTTACGTCCCCGGCGTCTATGGGCCTGTCGAACTTCTTTACGAAGCAGTACTCCGCTTCCTCCACCGTAAAGAGCTTGATCTTCTTGGAGAGCATGTGCTTGGTGCCGGTGACGAAATAATTGGCGCGGAGATCCACGTCATAATATTCCAGGTCCTGCTCGTCTTCCAGAACGTCGTACCAGCGCGTATAGCGCGCTTTCAGTTTGTCGATGTATTCAGTAATATTCATAATTCAAATCATAAAAAGCCATAATGCTTCATAATCATTATAACGCTTTTGGTGTAAGAATCAACCAAAAACTATTAAAATGATAATAAATAAACAGGTGTGTATAAAAGACCGGTACGCGCAGTCGCCCTGTCGGGCGGCCCGTCAATACCGGTCCATAGTTGAATAATTAATCCTGTTAATCAATAATTATGCATCAGAATTCCATCTCGTCGTCCATGCTCAGAGTCCTGTAACCTGCTTCGTTAAGGACCTTTTCCGCGGCAGCGTTGTCCGCCACGCGGAGCACCACGTATGCGCCCTGCCCTTTGGAAGACAGGAACGCGTAGAGGTATTCTACGTTGACTCCGGCGTCCGCCAGCACGGTAAGCGTGGCGTTGAGCGAGCCCGGCTTATGCGGAAGCTCCGCGGCAACGACGTCCGTTATCTTTACCATCACGCCGTTCTCCGCCAGCACGACCAGCGCCTTCTGGATATCGTCCACTATGAGGCGCAGGATGCCGAAGTCCCTTGTGTCCGCGATGGACAGAGCCCTCATGTTGATGCCGTTCTCGGCAAGCATCTTAGTTATCTCGACCAGTTTGCCTTTTTTGTTCTCTACAAAGATCGTAAGCTGCTGAATAGCCATCTTTCTGCCTCCTTAATCGTGAAGTTTCCTTCTGTCTATTACGCGGACGGCCTTGCCTTCGCTGCGCTGTATGGACTTGGGCGCGACCAGGTGGATCACCGGGTGTATTCCCAGGATGTTGGTGATTGCGCCGGCGAGTTCTCTTTCCATCCTGTCGATCTCGCTGACGGTATCCGCGAAACGTTCCGGAGTAAGCTCCACGTACACGTCCAGGGTATCCGTATTGTTTACTCTGTCGATCTCTATGCGGTAGTTGGGCGCGTAGCCCTCGTTCAGAAGAACGGTCTCGATCTGCGACGGGAATACGTTCACTCCGCGGATTATCAGCATGTCGTCGCTGCGGCCCTTCGGCTTCTTCATGCGGATGAAGGTCCTTCCGCAGGAGCAAGGCTCGCTCGTCAGGACGCAAAGATCTCTTGTCCGGTAGCGGAGAAGCGGGAAAGCCTCCTTATCCAGCGAGGTGAACACCAGTTCGCCTTCGGAGCCTTCCGGAAGCACTTCGCCGGTCTCCGGATCTATTATCTCCGCGTAGAAGTGGTCCTCGTTGATGTGCATGCCGTGCTGCTCTTCGCACTCGAAAGCTACGCCCGGGCCGGACGTTTCGGTAAGTCCGTAGATGTCGTAAGCCTTTATTCCCAGGGACTTTTCGATGTCTCTGCGCATCTCCTCGGTCCATGGCTCCGCGCCGAAGATGCCGGCCTTAAGGGTATTGTCTTCCGGCTTTATCCCTTTTTCCTTCATTGCTTCGCCTATGTAGGCCGCGTAGGACGGAGTGCAGCAAAGTATCGTTGCCTTAAGATCCTGTATGAACTGGATCTGCCTGTCCGTGTTTCCGCTGGACATGGGCAGCGTAAGAGATCCCAGCTTGTGGGAACCTCCGTTGAGTCCGGGGCCTCCGGTGAACAGTCCGTAGCCGTAAGCTACCTGTACTACGTCTTCCGGGGTACCGCCAACAGCGGCTATGGCTCTGGCGCAGCATTCTTCCCAAAGGTCCACGTCGTGCTGGGTATAATAAGCTATTACCCTCTTTCCTGTAGTTCCAGAAGTAGACTGGATGCGCACGCAGTCCTTAAGAGGCACTGCAAGCATTCCGTAGGGGTAGGTCTCGCGGAGATCGTACTTGGAGATGAACGGCAGTTTCTGAATGTCGTCCAGAGTCTTTATGTCCTCCGGCTTTACGCCCTTCTTGTCCATAAGATCCCTGTAGTACGGGACGTGTTCGTAAACGTGTTTTACCTGTTTCTTGAGTTTTTCTTCCTGGAGCGCGCGTATCTGCCCGCGGGGCATTG